>Ga0129327_10002342_pt1 | contig 11010 bp, 8 predicted proteins | sample CPBDNA_6_FD_111799 | JGI IMG/M metagenome (GOLD analysis project Ga0129327, IMG submission 111799) | Freshwater to marine salinity gradient microbial communities from Chesapeake Bay, USA - CPBay_Spr_31_0.8_DNA | ecosystem: Environmental > Aquatic > Marine > Coastal | place: USA: Chesapeake Bay...
TGTGACAACACAACGTCTCTCGAGCATCCATTTGCGATGCTCAGCCTATCATGACACTCGGCTCTCATGAGATCGATCGAAGAAACTTTGATAGGTGAAGTACGTTGATTTTTGATTGAAATAAATCATTGAAAATACCATAAAGTGTTTAAGTTCCATATGCGTATTTTTGCGCGGCGCTGACTTGTAGCGATCGCGGTGACCGACCTTTGAAAAAAGGGGAGTTGTCCGAAGCATGCTCATGTAACGACTATTGAAATATTTTCGGCAGAAATGAATCTGGGAGCCCGTGGTGGTCTTCTATCCAGAGAAGTCTCGTGCGATGAGATTTGGGAACGGAGGAGATGGAGAGGACGTAAAGCTTGTGCGACGGTGTGTTTCTGTTTAAACATCACAGGAAATATTTAGGATGGGGAGTTATAGTTGAGTTGTAATACTAGTTGTCTCTGTTGTTTTTGTCTCGATTTTGCTTCCTTTTTTATTACGCACAACAAGAGTTCCACTTCGTCGTATTGTTATTGTTATATTATTAAGAGTAGTAGGAGTAGTATTCATCAAGAAAGATGATGCCGCGTACGACGACGACGACGTGCACTGCGAGGACGCGAGTTCAACTCCCCGGTGGTAACGCGACGAAAACGAGATCGAGAGGAAGCGTTTTAAAGAATACTAAAGCTTTAAGGAGGACGATGGTGACGAGAAGAGCGGGGAAACATTTATATTTTTCTGTTGAAGAAGATTCTCATCGCGACGACGAGGATGCGAATATCTTCGACCCGCTGGATATTCTCCTCCTCTCGGAAGAAAAGGAAGATTTTGGGAGAAGTAATACTAATACGAATACCGAGACGTTAAATACAGCGACAAGGATGATGGTGATGACAACGACTGTTGGGTACGTTGGATTGACCACAGATATCAACAGCGTATCCGCTGGTACAAATGGGAGTGGTTTCCTCCTCCAAAATTTTGAAGGGGCTGGAAACGCGTTCGCCGCGAGTTCGCAACAATCCATCGACCCGTTCGCGAACTTCTCGCCAGTCTGTCCAGCATCCGATGGTGTCTTTCGAGTCGGTCAAAGACTCGCACTTTCCTTGGCTGGGGATAGTAACATTGAAAATTATCGACCGCTGATTAACGACGTGTTGATTCGCGTCAGAACGGAGTTGTGCGTGTTGGAATCGTTCGTGAGAGAAACGGCGATACCGTTCGTCCAAACGAAAGGGTTAGGGTGGGTGTTGCCGAGACACGAGACGTCGGAGACGTATTTAGCCGGGGTGGTGTTTGTCGTCGGCGCGAATTTTATCTTGTTGGGAAGCACGAAAGTTGTGGCGATTTTAGCCATCTATCACGATTTGAGCGTAGGATTGGTGGCGAGAGGTATGGGCGGTTTGCTCGGATTTATGAGCCCGGGCGACGTGAGAAAAGCGAGAGAGGAAGAGTTTGAGAAGTTGATGACGAAACAGATGGAAGAGACGAAAAAAGTAATGTTGGATGCAAACATGAGCGCGTCGGAGAGAGAGAAGAAAACGACGGAAATTAGCACCCGGTACGCGACGGAAATGGAGAAGATTAAATCGACGCAAGAGGACAAGGAGAGATCGGACGAAACGAGCGGCATCGCGAAATTTAGAAAAGGCGCGAGCGTGATAGCGATTCCTTTGAAAGTGTACGGAACGGTGAGTAGAAAAACGAGAGAGATTTTGGAGGTGTTTGATACGTTTTGTTCGCGATATTTCGTCGCGTTTACGGTGACGTATATTATCGTGAAGACTTTGCACTACGTCGTGTTTCCGGACGCGCTCGGTTAAGAAGAAGAAGAAGAGGAAAATTTACGTTATTATAAATATGCTTTAAAAACTGGTATACTCGCCGCTATTCGTCGTCTAACTTATTCTCTTCTATGCGCTCTCTATTCATTTAATCTTCTATTATTACATCAAGTCGGTCGTTTCACGAACCGTCGAATCCGTCTCGCTCGAGCGTCCTCGCTCTTCTCCCGGCATTTCTCCACGTCCTCGCTCAGCTTTTTCAACGTCTCGTACGAACACTCGAAAACTTCCACCCTCCTTTTCGCCGCCGCCGCGTTCTTCTTCTTCTCGCCCACACTTCTCAGGGTTACTTTCACCACGTATCGCAACCGGTCTCCTCCTACTCCTTCGCTTTCCTCCTCCTCCCGTCCGTCTCTTCCTTCTCGATGTCGTCCTCTGTTCTGTCGCATCCTCGAGCTCGTCTCCGCACTCATCCGCCACTCGATCTTCTCCAATTGCTCCGTCGTTTTCTCGTCTTCCATTTCCGCTAGTGTTCGGCACGCTCTGGTTAATTCTGTTTTGTTTCGCACGTACGCGCTTCGTAACGAAGCTTTCGTTTCTTCACTTATTGAAGACATTTTAGACGAGGAGTTTGTGACATTTTCCAAGCGCACATCGAACGCGTGCGGGTAAAGGTCGACGGATGCGCACTGGTAGAAAAACTCCGCCAAAGTTTCAATCTTTTCCAGTTCTTTCTCGTCTGAGTCGAAAGGGTAGTGCTCGTCATCTTTTGCGTCGTAAACGTCGCGAGGCGTCGTCGCAGACAAAACCGCCTCCAAAGCGAATTGGATTCTGGTTTTAACGACTTTATCAGAGGAAGAAGACAAAGAAGAGTTAAAAGACAAAGCCTCTCTGAATTCGCGCTCGAAACGTTCCGTCGTCGCCAGCGGGTCCATTTTTCTTCTTCTTTTGTCTTCTTCTTCTGAGTGAGTTCTTGTTCTTGTTGTTGTTGTCGTCGTGCTTCTTAAAGAACAACCGGACCGAAGAAATGATGATTTTTGAAGCATTTTCAGAAAGAGCAGTCGTTTGTCTTCTCTTCTGTGAAAAAGCCGTTTCTCAGAAAAAAAACAAAAAAAAAAAAGTCAAACATGCATGCTTCACATGTGTTGTTGCTAAAAATAAACACGTCACATTACATCACACGCACACACCCGGAGGACTGACGATAAAGCAGCGGCGCACATTTTTTTAACGCGAACGAGTGCTCACGCGCGAGCGTACCGTTTGAAGCACGCGCCACTCTTCTTCTTCGCGCGATGACGACTTCTAGGAGTACTTTAAAAAAAATAACGGAAAGAGAGCGAATGGAAATTTACGTCTGGATCGACCGGTTGAACCTGCAATCGAAACCGAAGAAGCACTTCGCGAGAGACTTCTCGGACGGGGTGTTGTGCGCGGAGATTTTAATGAAAACTACGTGTTCCTCCTCCTCCTCTTCTTTCAGTCGTCGTTCGAATACTGCGAGGATGATATCCATGCACAACTACCCGATCAAAAACAGCTTCAAAGGGAAACTGGAAAACTGGGAACTTCTAAACGCGAAAGTGTTGAGAAGTCCAAAAATACGGTGCGAGTTGACGAGAGAGGAGATGAGCGCGGTCGCACGAAGCGAGAAGGACGCGGCGGAGAGAGTTTTGTTGAAGATTAAAACCGCCGTGGAGGATGATTTTATGTCTCTCGACCACCCGGACGAAAGAGACGGAGACCGAGAAGAAGAAGAAGAAGAAGAAGAATCGAACAGCGAGACGGACGAATACGAGATTGAAGAAGAAGAAGAACAAGAACAAGAACAAGAACAAAATACGCACAAGCAAAGGCTCGCGCAGTCATCCGCAAACGACGAGAAGAACGACGACGAAAAAGAAAAAGAAGACAAAGAAGAAACCAAAACGACGACGACGACGACGAAGCTCCTCTCTCTAAAGGAAGCGACGATAAAGGAAGAAGAAGAAGAAGAAAAAAACCATCCTCGAAAATCATCTTTGTTGTCGTCGTCGGTAATAAAGGAGAAAGACGAAGCGATATCTCGTTTGACCGTCAAAGTCGACGCGTTGACCGCCAAGTGCGCCAAGCTCGAACAGTTGCTCGAACTGACGAAAAGGAAAGCAATACTGTGATTTAGGGTTGCACAAGGCCGGAGAAAGGCCGCGCCCCAAGAAAGGGAAAAATTCTTTCTTTTCCCTCAGAGAAGAACGAGAATAAGGACGCGTATTATCACATAATAGTATTAAAAGATGAAGGCAGCATCCACGACTTCAATGGTCTGGTCCATCGTCTTTTACGGCGCGGGTTACTTAGCCTCCGCGGCTGGGATTATCATGTTGAACAAATACATTTTATCGGTCACGCCGTTCCATTTTCCAATCGTCCTCTCGTCCTTAGGAGTCGCGTTTGGATGGGTGATGACGGCGTTGCTGTATAAATTTAACGTCATCGAGTTAGGAAAAGATAAGTTTGAGATGGGTTTGAAAGAATACGTGATGGTGGTGGCACCGATTGGGTTTTTCCAAGCGACGACGTTAGCGGCTGGGAATACCGCGTACTTTTATCTCTCGCTGAGTTTTTTGCAGATGTGTAAAGCGATGGGACCGGTGGTGTTGTTCGCGTTATTAACTGGCTTGGGATTGGATAGGTTCAACACTCGGGTATTCTTATCGATTTTGGTCATCGTCGTTGGGACGTTAATGGCTGCCTGGGGAGATGTTTCTTTCACCGCGGTTGGTTTTACGTGCATTCTCGTCGCCGAGTTGAGCGAAGCCGCGAAGAGCGCGTGGATGCAGTTTTTGTTGGCCAATAAATCTTTTTCCATGTGGGAAGGTTTATATTTCATCTCCCCGGCGTCTTTGTTCTTCTTATTCGTGGCGAGCGCGGCTTTGGAGTTTCAAGATATGGTAGATAAAGACGCGTGGGGAATGGTGAAAGGTCAACCGCACCTCTTCGCTTTGGCCGGCTGTCTCGGTTTCTTCACCAACCTGTGTTCCTTGGGGGTCATCAAAGCCGCCGGGTCGTTGACTTTGAAAGTTCTCTCCATGTCTCGATCTGTGCTGTTGATTTTATACGGCATGGCGGTGTATCACGACGTCGTCACGGTCGTCGAAGCGATCGGGTACGGGATCGTCTTAGTCGGCTTCTTTTGGTACAACTTTGCGAAAATCGCGCAAAAAGAGCAAGAAGCGAAAGAGAGGGAGGCGTTGGAGAAGGAACCGTTGTTATCGGGGTCCTCCTCGGAGAAGTCTGCCGCGTAATTATTAAACAATGATTGTCACACACTATATATATTTATTTCACGCCTAATTAAAAGAAAGTTGCTCGGGGCGCTATTACATTATGAACACACGCACAGTAGACACTCGAGACACACACACTACGTACGAAGAATTTGTGTGATTTGTCTGTTCTTTGCAGAGAAAAATTATTCAAAAAATCGTCAGAATCCTGTTTGGTAAACATCTTTTCGCTCACGCTTTTCGGACTTCTTTCACGCACACACACACACACACACACACAGAGAGAGAGAGAGAGAGAGAATATATATACATCTACGACGGCTTTTTGCGTTTTTGTTTATTTTTATGAGATAAAGAAGACAAATGTCATCCACATCATTCGGGAAAAAAGCCACGGAGTTGGTGAAAGAAATCGCCTCGTCCGTGGAATCGAGCGCGAGTCCGTCCTCGATTCCACCGTATAACGACGAGCTCGTGCGGTCGATACTAGAGGAAGTGAAAGCGCATTATCAGGAAAACAGATCTTTAGCGGAAAAGTTGAAGCAAGTCACAGGAAAAGAAGAACAAGAAGGAATAACAGCGGCGATACAAACGCACCATCACTCGATTTTACGCAACAAGAAAGCACTGATGATTTATCTCAACGAACGCGTGAAACGAATCCAGAGTTTACGATGGACGTTAGGCGTCGGCTTACCGGATTCGATCTCGGAAAATTTATCGCACTCGGAACGAGATTATTTCACGGAGTATTCGAAAATTCTGAACAAATACATGGGGAAGAAGGAAGGTATTAACATGAACTTGATTTTAGACCGGGATCCGCCCAAGGAGCATAAAGTGCAAGTGCGGTGTACGAAAGATCACGGCGTGATTTATTTCAAAGACGGCGTCGTCGATTTGAAGAAGGACTCCGTGCACTTGTTGAGGAGAGAAGAAGCGCAGCCGTTGATTAGCGAGGGGGTGTTGGAGAAGTTGGACGATACTTAGTTGTTGTTAGTATTCGTATTATGTCTCTCGCATGTCATATCCGTGTTTGTAACGAACAACTCCTCATTATCCAAAACTTTTAATGCGAATACACATGTCTTTTGAACCACCATTACCACCACCACCACCCAATGATGATGATGATGACGACGATTCAGACGACGACGATAATTACTTCTATCTCGGCGACGCCGCTTTATACATGCAAACGACCACGTTCAATACGACTGGACAGAAGAGATGGGACGCCGCCGTCGCTCTGAAAGATTTTCTCTGTTCAAAATCAGAAGAGTTGTTTAGTAGCGGCACAAAAAAGAGAGTGAGAGTTTTAGAGCTCGGAAGTGGAAACGGGTGGCTGGCGATGACGATCGTGAGGAAATTTTGCGACTCCATCGATGCTTTTCACGCGACAGAGATGGAAGCGGGAGGTGCTCTGGATTGGTTAAATTTGATACTCGATTCGAACAGAGAGAAGAGAAAATTATCGTCGAAGGAACGAGAGAAGATTTACGCGACGTCGTTGGATTGGAACGAAGTTATACTATCAGATAAAGAAGAAGAAGAAGTAAAAGACGATTACGATGCTCAAATGATTGACGTTGATTTTCTCCTCGGCTCGGACCTCGTGTACGACGAATCTGGAGTGAAAATATTACCGCGAGTCATCGCAAAACTGTTGCGAACCAGATGCCGAAAGACAAAAAGCGGTTTCATGCTCTACGCGCACACGAAACACAGATACGATGGGATGGACGTGGATTTCTTTGAGAATTTAGAAAAAGAAGGGTTAGTTTGTGAAGAAGTTCGAAAAAGTGGCACGAAAACGCCGCCACCGAGTCCCCCGCCGTTTGAGAGTTTGTTTCCTGACCAGAGAATCGCCGTGTTTCGAATTTCTCCTTCAGAAGAGTAGTTATTAATCTAGCACTAAGTAGTAATAGCAGTTATAGTAGCAGTTATAGTTATGTATTGAACATGGAATAGGTAGTTTACAACAAAAACAATAGTACAGGTATTAAAACAAAAGTATTATCATACTTATGAAACCACGCACGAACATCCGGGTTGATCAATCACTTCGAAATGCGCCAAGTTGATATCGACGACTATAACCGTAATATCGTCCGGAGGGTAACTTCGATACAATCTTCTCTGCTTCGCCGCTTTCGCGAGTTTCTTAGCCGCTTGGGCGGCAGGTATACCTGGCGCAGACTCTTGAAACGAGGAGTTTTGGCCAAATCGAACGCTTAAATCTGCGTACATTCCGCTCCCATCTTTCCCGGAGCTCATGTTATTCCCGCTGTGATTGCTTCCGCCTCGGACCGAGGCGTCCACGGTTGCCGTGTTGTGGAAACCTCCCCCTCTCGTAGAAATATCGCTCGTTCGCGTGTGATCGGCGTCACGCAAGGATTCAATGTGTAACGTCGCTTCGTCGCTCGTAAACACATCCCAACACCCGTCTGAGGCTAAAACTATCCGAGCCGGTTCTCCGCAGGCGATGGTGAAATCTCTGAACTCTGGCGTACATATGACGGCGCGAGCGACGCCGGAATCACCAATCGACCGCGAGAATGCGCAGGATACGCCAGTTCGGGCGACAATTCTTGGTGCGGACAAACCGCCAGTTTCTTCGTGTTCTATTCTTGCTAAGAACGACGTTCTTCTCGAGTGCATCGAGGAAACTAGACCGGAACGATCGATGTGCACTCGAGGTATGTCTTCAATTTTGAATGGAAACAAAGTCGCGTAGATGTCGTCGTCGTCGTCCTCGTTCTCTTCTCCGCCAAAATTCTGCGTTGTGGACGGTTCTAGACGCGAATCTTCCAACTCTTCGCTCGAGGAACTGTACGGTAAGGAAGAACTCTTCCTCCCTGAGCTGCTCCCGTTGGTGCTCGAATCTTCGCCACTATGATTGTTATTCAAAAAAGCAGAATCGTCTTGAGTGACTCCCGCCGCGAGCGATCGTATCGTCTTCTTAATTTCTTTCTCCTCGAATTTAGCATGCATCTTTTTTAACTCTTTTCTGGCATCTTCTCTTGGTAATTTCAAAGATAAATCCGCGAGTTTTGCCGCGGCGTTTCCGGCACCTTGGGCTTGGGTTAAATCGCTCCCCGAAGTCGATTTTACGACACTTTTTACTACTATATTGTTTAGGTTTGTGCCACTATTGCTCTTTGGAATTTTTATTGTATCTCTCCCGGTAGAACTCGTCGTTATCGGTGGCGGCGTGTTCCTGCCCTCGTGTTCTCTTTCTCTCACCGCTTCCGAGGTTTGCGTAAAGCTATCGTTGCGAGATTTGAGCACCTCCGAAGCTCTTCTTCCACCGGCAAATCGCGTGAGCATTTCTGATCCACCTCTGATTGATTTTTCTTTTTCTGCTTGCGACTTCTCTTGCCACTCTTTAAAGGCTAAACCGCCTTCGATGGACGGATTATCCGAATCCGTGAGAAGATCATCCACACTCGCGTTTCGGCTTCGTCTGCTCTTAGGTGATTTCAACTCGTCCGCTTTTTGCTTCAAAACGCGACTTTTTCTCGCGCGAGCTCTGTAATACTGCCCCATCCTCGAGCGTTCGTTTAAATTCATCGCCGTGTGATCTTCGCTCAAATTGAACGTTCTGTTTTTATATCGAATCACCGCTCGCGTATCCCCCACCCAGGCTGTTTTCACGTACGCGATGTTTGTGTCTAATGCTCTTTTAATCATAACAACCAACGCGGTCGTTCCATCTCTTCCAGTTACTCGCATGTCGTGGTTAATCTTCGCCGCCGCGTCTCTCGTCGCCTGCTCTAACGATTTCGGCCACACTCGTTTGGCGCTTTCTCTATCGTCCAATAAAATATCGTGATATCTTAGATTATCCGCGCTGCTCCTTCTTCTATTATTATTATTATTATTATTATTATTATTATTGCTCTCTTTTCTTTTACCGCTACTCGTGCTCGGCTTCTCGTCTTCTGGCAAAGCGTCGCATATTCGCTGTAAAAATTCTTCCGCGCACTTTGTCGCGCTCAGCTTCCCGGCGTGGCCGTCGAATATGCAAAACACCGCATCCGCAAACTTCCCGGGAACCGCATCGTCCACGAACACGCAGTACGCGTCCTCATCTTTCGTTGATTTTTCTTGGAATATGCCTTTTCATTAGTACGACGACATAGGATGATGTGAGAAGAAAAAGAGAGAGACAAAAGAGAGAAAAGATGTCAGCGAATTGGGTATTCAATCAGAAAGTTTGTTTGTTCACTTTTAACTGCTTCTACGGAAAAAGTGTCTCTCTCTCTCGTCTTCTTTTTTGATGTGGAATCATCATCGCACGCGCAGGAAAGAGGACTATAAACACACATACACAGAGAGAGAAGGGAGAGAGAGAGAGAGAGAGGAAAACGAAAGCAGCAAAACACTGCTTTTGTTCGTCTGTAAAGATACGACGACAAAAGCCGCAGACGATGATTTTTGCGGAAGTAAGAAAAGTGCGGGTAAAAAAAAACGAACCGAGAGATATAATTAATTAAACAACAACACACAAAACAACGCACCGTATTCACACCCGGAGTGTAAAAACGCGTTGACTGCTCCACCAACTGCGGGTGCTTTCACGTTGAGAGCGCTCTCCGATCGTCTCATTTCCTTCAGAGGTCTTCTTCTTCTTTAAACGCTCTCATTCTTTTTGTGAGTACCAATTTTGAAGGGAAAAAAGGGAAAAAGGCACAAAAGAGAAAAAGAGAGCAAAAGAGGCAAAAAAAAATTGTTTAGGGTTCCTAACCCTAAAATAAGTAAACGTGCCACCTTCTTTTGTGGACAGAGAGATCACCATCTCTTCTTCAAAAGAGAGACACACAAACCACGAGAAGCGCTTTTGCTGCTTTCGCTGTTTTCGCTGTCACGCTCCTTCTCTCGTTGAAAGCGACGAGAAGAAGAGTGGACCACACGTATATATCAAAGAGCTTTTTCTCTGCTGTTGGAGTATTGAGGAATAAAGATCGCAAAAACAAAAGAAGGTAATTTCTCTTTTGTTCGTCCCGGGGGATTAGTGATCGTTTGAAAGAAGATTCGATTCTTCCACTACTCTAATTAGAAGAAGAAGAAGAAGTTAAAGTTAAGAAGTTAAGAAGAAGATGAGCGGTCACGCGAGAGCCTTATTAGCAGATCTCGGTAAAGGCGTGAAAGTGGAAACCGGAGAAATCATTTTCATCTGCTTCGGCGTTATTTTATTCGTCGGTATAATGATCGGCGTCGGATGTTGCTTAGCCGATGCCGCTCAACACAGACGAAGGAAATTGACCTTCCCGGGCGCGGAAGATTACGTCTCGCACGGACGCATGTCGGTGAGAAAATGGATCAAAACAATCAGTGCACCAGATATGATTGCAGAGCAGTACGATATTGCCTACGCGGGAGGGGAATTACCGAAAGATCGGTACCAACGATTAGCGTTGCCGATGTACGCGGATGGCGGGAAGAAGTTTGACGCGTGCGCGTTGCCGAAGAAGTGGCTGGCGCCGCTCGGCGCGCCGTTGCGTAAACTTTATTTGTGTTTCTTTTGGAACGATATATGTAAGGTTATGTACAAGGATTGCTATTGGGGAACGAAAAGATTGAGAGATTGGAATCAAGAAACGGAAGCGAACGAGGAAACGCCGGCGAGATGGTTGGGCGAGTGCAAGCCGTGTTGCTACGCCGCGGATTCGTTCAACTCGTGCGCGAACTGGATGTGCTGCGGGTGCTGCGGAATGGAGTGTAAAACGTTGCAAGATTCGACGACGAACTGCGTCAAGTCGCTTGGGGATCCGAACTGTTGCGTGATTGAGGATGGAAAGGTGACCGGAATACCAAAGATGCCGACGATACCGTCGTGTAAGGTGAACAACTGCGGAGGTTGCGAAGGTTGCAACTTGTCGTGCGCGAAACCAGAAGAAACAATGATAGCACCGGGGGAGAATGATTCTCCGGAAGCGCACGCGGCGTATAACGCCTACTTGGAGAAA
>Ga0129327_10002343_pt1 | contig 11007 bp, 10 predicted proteins | sample CPBDNA_6_FD_111799 | JGI IMG/M metagenome (GOLD analysis project Ga0129327, IMG submission 111799) | Freshwater to marine salinity gradient microbial communities from Chesapeake Bay, USA - CPBay_Spr_31_0.8_DNA | ecosystem: Environmental > Aquatic > Marine > Coastal | place: USA: Chesapeake Bay...
AATGTTACCACATTTATGGCAGACCATGACGTTGTAGGGGTCCGACTCGTCGAACAACCTCTCCTTGAGGAAGCGAGCCGCCCCGTGGGCTATCATACTGTCCCGCTCCATCTCCCCGAACCTGAGACCCCCCTCCCTACTCCTCCCCTCCATGGGCTGTCGCGTCAGGGTGGCGTTGGGTCCCTTGGCACGAGCATGGATCTTGTCTGACACCAGGTGCTTCAGCCTCTGGTAGTACACTGGACCAATGAATACCATACCCATGGGTTCTCCGGTCATCCCATTGTATAGCATCTCCTTCCCAGTCCTCTCGAATTTGTTCATCTCCAGTCTATCACACAGTTCCTCAGCAATGTTAACGCTGGAGGAGGTGAAGGGCGTAGCATCACCAAAGACCCCCTCCATCACACATGATTTACCCAGGACAGTCTCCATCAGCTGGTTGATAGTCATACGACTGGGGAGGGCGTGTGGATTCATAATGATATCGGGACAGATCCCCGAGGCCGTCCACGGCATATCCTCCTGCTTGTAGATAGCTCCCGTCGTACCTTTTTGGCCTGCCCTCGATGCAAACTTGTCTCCCACCTCGGGGATCCGGAGAGTCCGAATGACTACCTTGATGAGCTTGTAGCCATTGGGAGTGGTAGAGATGAAAATCCTGTCCACATATCCATCCTCCCCCTTTTTGATTACTAGACTATTATCAGACAGTTCCTCTGTACCCGCCTTGTTGCTCTGTACAAGGATCTTCCCCACTATGACATCACCTTGCTCTACCCAGACGTTCCCTCCACCCCGTTGATTTCCCTTGTCGTCAGTCCAGTGGGGCATCCTGACGCGAACGACCCCCGTCTCATCCAACAGGCTGTAGTTGACGTCTCTACGCCTCTTGTCTATGGGGGGTATTCCCACCCTGTCAAAGTTGTAGGTACCCTGTTTCTTCTCTTCCTCGCTGTAGGTCCTATAGGAGGTGGCCCAGAAGAGACCTCTGTCAATACCACTTCCATTGAGGATGACAGAGTCCTCCTGATTGAATCCGGTGTAGCAGGCAATGGCCACCACTGCGTTGATACCCGAGGGCATGTCACTAAAGCCCATCATATCGGCCGCCCGGGTGCTGACCAGGGGCTTCTGTGGGTAGCTGAACACATGGGTGACTGTGTCTGCACGCTGGAGATGAGACAGGGCAAACATACTCATGGCCTGTTTACCCATCGATGATTGGTAGCAATTTCTTGGGCTTTGCGAGTGGTCTGAAAATGGGATGATGGATGCCATTACCCCGAGCATCATGGCTGGGGCAATTTCACAGTAGTCATTATGGTACTTTGTGAGTTCCTGTTGGTTAAAGGCCACCACAGCGTTATTTATCTCGTTGTTATCGACATACTTGATGAGATTTCTCTCCACGAGATCATTCCAGAGCACTCCATCCTCCTGAGTGATGGCCAGTTGGTCTCCCTTGACGGTGAATACTGGGCGGAGGAGACGTCCCTCATCAGAATAGATATTGATTTCCTCGTCGATATCGTCATAGCTCACTGAGACATCCCATGGGAGGAGCTTGATACTCCTCAACTTGATCACCTCCGCCACCAACTCGTGGGGATCGCGAGTCATCCCCAACATCAACCCGTTCAGAAACACCTTGGTGGCGTCGTTTGGTTCACTCCATGCCTTGAGCAGCACTAGATTGTCGCACTTCTCCACCACCTCCCTGACCAGGACTGTGGGAACCCGCGCAGAAATCCTTGTGAGTAGGGACAGGTTGAGGACTATGCCTACCGGTTGTCCCTCCGGGGTCTCCGCCGGACAGAGGAACATAATTTGTGAGGGGTTAATCTGACGGATCTTGCTATTTTTTGACTCCCTCCCCACGGGAGTGGTGACCCTCCGGAGGTTGGACAGGGTGGCTCCATATGATAGACGCGATAGGACCTGTGACACTCCCGTACGGATGTAGCTGTTCTTTGGGACCCCCCAGCTCCCCGAGCCGAAACACTGACGGATCCCGTTGGTAATGATGGGGAGGCGGGTGATGACCCCCATGGCGTCGGGGATCTGTTTCTTCTTTTCAATGCTGGTAATGATGGCAATACAATATTTTTTAAATAATTGACGGAATAACTCGTGACACAGAACCCCCGAGGACTCCACCCTCTTGTTGATGTAGTCATCCCGATCATCATCATTTCGTAGCCCCACATGGGTTGACAGGAGTTTGTTCACTACAAACCCCATAAAGTATGCCTTCTCCCTGATGGTAGCAGTCACCCCCATGTGGGGGAACAACTCGTTACAGGTGACCTGTCTGGCATAGTCCTCCCTCTCGTGTTCCTTTAGGGTATGGACTGCATATTGCCCTATAAACTTCAGAGAGTTCTTCCTAGTCTGAAGGTCCTTCCACCCAGACCGCTCCTCCTCCTCCACATCGTCCCAGTCCCCATCTGGATGCTCTTCATTGTACAGGTCCTCACCTTGAGTCTGGTCATCACACATATAGGAGTCTCTGATAATCAGACGGATGTATCTCTCCGTCTTGTCACACATCAGACCAATCATGTCCCTAATCTCCTCATCCTCCACGTATCCCATTGCCTTGAAAACCACACCAATGGGAATGGGCTCTTTGATGTAGGGGAGGGACAGAGATAGAGTCCTATTGTCCACTCCCACCATAGCCTTGAGGAGGGAAGAGTGCCCCGTCTCCTCCGACATGCTCCTGATCTCGGCCACGTATTTGTACTTGTCTCCTATCTTCTGCTCCAATACCTTGGGAACGTTATAGACACATCGCAGCTGGGGGATCAGCACCCGCTCCTTCCCCTTGACGATGAAATAACCCCCCTCATCGTGTGGGCACTCCCCGGCCTGGATACGTTCGGCTGGTGTCATATGGGTGAGGTAGCACAGGCTGGTACGGAGCATGATGGGCATCCTCCCGATGACAACCCGGAGGTGGTGGTCCACCTCTGGGGGACCCTCGGCGAGCTCCAGAGTCGTTGTCACGGTGGCGTAAATAGGACAGTCATATGTCAGATCACGCTGGCGTGCCTCAGATGGATAAAAGCTACGTAGGGTACGGTCTTCCTCGGTAACTATGGGTTTGGAGATGTGGACGTTGCTAAAACTCACGGTATATTTCTTGTAGGGGGCCATGCCCTCCTTCTCATCTGGCTCCATCACTATGGGAGGCTCCTCAGTCAAGATCTGGGGGAGTCCCACAGTAATGAACTGGTCAAAAGACTCCGTCTGATGATGGACGAAACCCTTGGTGGTGAAGTGATTCTTCAATATATCCCAGCATCGCTCTTCAGAAATCATGTGTTGTCTCGTCTAGAGGAATTTACCTGGTTTTTCAAATTGATTCCCACTGCCACCCATTCCACCCCTGTATAGATTATGATAGACATCTACACTGACGGATCCTCATTGACCAACCCGGGTCCCTCTGGGTGGGCCTGCTATATGGAACTCCACATGGTGGGGTGGCTACTATCGGGTGGGGTGGCTCACTCGACAAATAATAGGATGGAACTCCTGGCGGTTATAGAGGCAATTGACTTCCTAGGGGAGGACTGGGTGGAGGGGTGTGTAACCATCTACACTGACAGCCTCCTGACTATGAACTGTGCCAAGGGGGTCTGGAAACGCAAGGCCAACATGGATCTATGGGAGGACTATGACCATGCACTAGGGGGGCGGGGTGTGAAATGGGTCTGGATAAAAGCCCATAATGGAAATCCACTCAACGAGCTTGTAGATTCACAGGCACGGAGTGAAGCCCACAGAGAAGTTAAAAATGTTAAAATTTTTAAAAATATTGGTTCCTAATAAAATGTCTAACGAATACTCGAATTCCAGAGTTGGGGCTGCTTGCTCCTACACGACTCTCTCTCAGTACAATAGTTCCTCACCAGGCACCATGGCTACCCCACGCGGCCACAACAGCACATCGGGCTACTACGTTGTCCCCACCTACGAGGCCCCCGGATATGATGCCCTCACCCACCCCCACGGTGGGTCCGGTAGCTGCAATGGTTTTTTCAGCATTGACAGTGCCTATGGTAGTGGTGCTGCCAACTGCAACCAGCAGTATGTCAAGAAGCTCTGCAACTAAGCTCAATCCAATACTCTAATCGTTCAGAATATAAAAATAAAATATTTTTATAAAATAAATGTATACTGGAGTTAAGTGCCCATCTTGGCTAAAACCCGACAGGGGAGATGATCCAACAAAAAATATTTATACTGGACAATGTGATCCTAATGCATCACAACAAAGAGATGATCATACTAACTGGAAGATTTGTAATAGTTGCCAACCTAATAAAACAGAAATTAATTTCACAGATAAACAAAAGAGATGTGAATCTTCAAGTGTAGATTGGAGTACACATATTCCAGATTATGGTCAATGTGATGGATGTATAATGCGTTACATGGACCCAAAAATTACCACAAAAAAGTGTTCTTCAAAATTTCACTGTGTACCGCAGGACCCTACTAAGCCTTATTATGCTCAATGCGTACCCTGTCCTGGTGGTAAGCCTTGTCAACCATCAGGACAGGTTAAATGGTACTGTAATGCAGGTCATTGTACAACAGGTTATGTAAAAGGTTCCACAGTATATGATACTAATGCAGATTGTATAGCCGATCCGATATGTACACCATCAAAACCGCCTCCGCCTCCACCACCGCCACCGCCTCCACCACCGCCACCGCCACCTCCGACATGGAGTTGCTCATGGGATAAAAAGACTAATAACTATTGTTTACCTGATAGTAAAAGGCCTGAATATAATATAGGTGGTTATGTAACACCTTCGGGTATGACTGCAGAAGAAGCTGGTAAAAAAGCATGTGAGGAAAATACCTCATGTGCTGGTTTTACTACCAATTCTAAGAATCAATATCTTCTTAAAAATTATATAGACACTAACAAATTCCAACCATCTAACGGTTATGATTGTTATTATAAAAATAGTAGTTGTTCCAATAAGCCGGCTGACGGGGGTCGTACATATAGTAAGGAAGCTGATTGTACAACATCATGTAAGATGCCACAGCCACATAAATTTACGAACGACTTTATTAGACTATATAGGAAAGAAGGAGGAGGAGGAGGAGGAGGATGGCAAGATATCAAGATAACTGATTTGGTGAAGTTTGGAGTGGCAATGCCTCAAGATCTACAAAATCCGACTTATAAATCCTACTGTATAAATATCGACCATATGAATAATTATTTCTTTAAGTGTGGCTTGGGTAACAATTCATGTTGTCTGACAGGAGTATGGATTATTCCAAAAGGTATAAAAATAAAAGGTCGTAATTATGAAATGTCGAGCAGCAATATGTGGGATGACAATCACGGTTGTACCAAACCTGATAATTTTTGCGAATTCTGCAACTGGAGTCAAGAATGGACAAGTGATCTAAGTCAATTCCCGACAGACAAAAATGTTCAAAAGTTACCATCAGGAGGAGGAATAGGAAGCCTTAAAAGTGTGGATACTGTTAATGACTGGTCTTATTCAGCATGTGGGATTATGATAACATACGATTCTGCAAAGTATACAGTAACACCATAAATATTATGAAGCCGAAATTCAGCAACTAAACTCTCTCTATCAAATTATCATACTCTGAGAGTATCATAGTTCTAGTATATATTGAACCCGAAATTCTGCTTAGGAATCACAACTGTGGGGGGAGATCCACCCTTCAACGATATAGCCAACCATATACCCACCGTTACTGTCATCACCACCAGCATCACAAAAAGCCACAGTGGGAATGACTTAGGTTTGGGTGCTATCTTTTTGTCCGTATGTCTGTGCATTTATCTATGAGAGTATTAAAATTCCCTGAGTAATTCAAAGTTTTTCAGTATGGCATCCAACATGACGGTATTGTCGAAGCATATCTTATCTACCTTCAGTGAGAGGGTCTCCCTCTTAGCCTTCAAATCCATGATGTTCCCTATGATTTCCTGTTTGACGTTGTTTATCCCCTTGAGCTCGTCCTCGTGCTTGGCTACCAAGTGACTTTTTTCTATGTCCTTATGGAGGCCTCTAAGACCTCTGTCATTGACATACCGTTCCTCTATGGTCATAAGTTTGGCTACCACTCCCCTCTCAGCCACCCCCAGGTCCCGGAGCATCCCCTCCATCTTGGTGATGTATATAGAGTAACTACCCTTCTTTTTGAGGCATTCCGATGAGGTGGATATCAAAGTAGTCTTGTACTCCATGATTTTATATAGATTCTGAGTATGTTTAACCTGATTTCTGTCGAGGACCTTGTATATACCTTCCCTGACGGTCTTGATGTCATCGTTGACTGAGTGAGATTTTGTGTAAAATGTCTCTAGATCCATTGTGACCACTAGGGTGCGGTTGTCCTCCATATGGGGTCGCACTGCAGTATGGAAGCACTCAAATGTGTCATCGCGGCGGATACAGCATAGATATCCCTTGTATACTATACAGAGCTTGTACTTGAGATTCTGGACACAAAATCTTAGACGACGGAGCTGCCTGAAAATCTCCCTCAGATTTGTCTTGTCTCCCTTGCTCATATCTTTCAGTGATAGGGGGTGGTTATAGCTCTCTTCCAGGTGTCCAGCCATGTCCTTGTGGGAGGACTCTAGGGCAATATCTACCTCAGCGTAGGCATTTTCCAGGTCAAAGTTGTCTGGTTCCTCAGCATATTCCTCTGGAATACTACCATCCTCGTTGATGTCTACATAGGATATCTTGCATATATCACCCCCCTCAGCCTTGATCTCATACTTACTAGGGATATACATCATACATATGTCTGCTGTGGCAATACATAGTAACTCCAGGTATATACAGTAACCATCCATGGCGTATATTTTCCTCATTATCATGCCCTGTTTAGTCAGGGCCCTCTCCAGCTTGTGTAGTGATAGTGTCATTTATGATCATAACATGTTGGTTTAAAACCGTATTAGGGCATTACAAAATGTCTGCTGTATTACAACACGCACAACCCCCCATGGGGGGTGACGCCATCACTGGACTCCCTATTGATAAGAATCCACCCACAACCAATGAAATTCACCTTGTTAATAGCCTTTTTAGTGAACCAAACAAGACCACTCTACAGTGTCTCATGGGGGATATGAAGGACACAGTCCTCATAGCTATACTATTTGTATTATTTTCCCTCCCTCAGGTGGACGAACTCATCCACCGCCTCATACCACCAACCTCCAAGTCTCCATATATCCTACTAGGTATCAAGGCCCTCCTCGTAGCAAGTAGCTGGTGGATCATCCGATACTTTTACCTCGCCAGACAGAAATAGATATATATTTTTTTATTATTATATATAATAAAAATGACTAGTCAATTCTGTGTTAATTATAACCCAAAGTATACCCTACTCAATGGTATACCATCTTCTGGTGTAGCTAAACCACCAGATGCACTACCAGAAAAGCCTCTATTCGGTTACATTCAACCATGGAATAAATTTTGTCCTAAATGCACAGTTACTGATGGGTGTACAAACCTCCCATGCCAGGTCAGCAATATTAAGGCTGGGGGCATCTATGCTGGTATCGAGGTGGAATGCAATAAATGGATGGAAATGGCAGCAGCCGAGGCCCTTCTCTCGGTTGAACATGGGGGGGGACCCTTTGGAGCAGTTATAGTACGTATAGATAATTCCACTGGAAAGGTCGTGGAATACTGGAGGAACCATAATCATGTGGAACTATGGAGTGATCCCACAGCACATGCCGAGGTATCTACTATTCGTGTAGCATGTAGTAATCTGTCAAAAAGGTGGGGAAAGCCTGTATTTGACCTCAGTAATCTAGTTGATCCAGCTACCGGGGCAACTAGCCATTGTATCATATTTAGCAGTGCTGAACCATGCCCTATGTGCTATGCCGCCATCAACTGGGCCAGACTACCCACACTGATATTTGCTGCCACCAGATTTGATGCTGCCCAACAGGGTATAGATTTCTCTGATGCCGCTATATACGAGGATATGGCTCGTCCCTACAAGGACAGACAAAATATCAAGGTATATCAGGCATCATGTAAAAACTCCCTAGATGCATTCAACAAGTGGAAAAGAATGAAGAAAACCCCATACTAATACCATCACTTAGTAGTCTCACGGTACTTTGTCCATCCCACAACACCCCCTCCCACACAAGCTGAGAGCAATGCAACTGCAACCAACACCTTTTTGGGACTCAGACGATACGTGGGTGGATCACCCTCAACCCCACCCTCAACCTTCAAGGTCACGACCTTAGGTTTCCACACACACAGTAATATTAGGAATATTACTGGGACCGAACCCCACAGTAGTAGTGGTGACCGGAAATTGAAGCTAAATTCCCTATGAGAACCCCCGTGGGTACCGGAGACAGAGGTAAATCCGTTGACCTTGTCCTGGAGACTAGCCAACGTGGTATCTATATCAGTCATATCCATAGTATTTTATGTATGACCAATAACCTTTTTAGATTCACTTACCCTTGAGCTTTTTCTTCAACTCCTTGTAGCCCCCCAGAAATTTACCCCGGTGGAAGACCATGGGGAAGTACCTATACTTCCCCGTCATGGAGTCGACTGATAGGTATATAGCATCCATGTTTCGTTCAGTCAACTCTACCGTACCATAGGCCATACTAGCCTTTTTCAACAGAGCCTTAGCACTGTCACAGTACCCACACCCCCCCATAGACACGATGAACCACTCCACCCCCCTCCCATTGGCAGCCATTATCTGATCCTTGACAGACCTCTTACGTGTGGGTGAGGTAGACCTCTTACGTGTGGGTGAGGTAGACCTCTTACGTGTGGGTGAGGTAGACCTCTTACGTGTGGGTGAGGTAGACCTCTTGCGTGACTTGCGAGGTGCCCTACGGAGGAGTTTGATGAGGGGTCCCTTACGGAGGTGGGAGTATCCAGTGACACCACGATCTCGAGCTTTCTGGTGAAGCTCTTTCACGGTATAATGTTCCATTTATATTTACTAAATATAAATGTTATCACCGCAGCAACGATTGTTCCAATTCCTAGGGATTTGCATCCTCCTCCGATCTATTGCCGCCTTCATAGCCTACCGCTACCCACAGAGTGTGGTAACCAAAGTACTCGCTGGACTCTATGCCCTTATGGGTATAACAATGATCTACCTGTTCGCAGCCAACAAAAGACAGAATGCCCCTGAGGGGGGCGGTATCACATGGTGGAATGACCTCCGCCCAGTCCACGCCCTCCTCTACATACTATTCGCCATGTTTGCCCTGGCAAACAAGAATTTCTCATACCTTTTCCTTGTGGGTGATGTGATATTGGGTCTGGTAGCCTTCACAGTTCATCGTGTTACTTCTTAGTCTTTTTGACCACCCGTTCATGCATGTCCTTGGTCCACTTGTCGTAGTGCCGATCAAACTCTTCCAACTCCCTGAGCCAGATATCCCCCGGCTCGGTGGAACGTAGAATATCCAGTTTGGTACGAATACCCTCTATGTCCTTGTTGAGTTGTTTGACCTTATCCGCCGTGAAGGTACGGACCTGCATCCTGAGGAGGTAGTCCCATCCACCCTGTCCAGGTTCCTGGTCGTAACCCTTTGTTTCTAGATTTCTCAGGATGGTAGCCTCCTCCTCGTTCATGATGACGAGCTCCTCGGCTATAACCTCCCTGATAAATCTCTCCTTCTTACCCAGGTGCCGGAGTTCCTGCTCCCATGTCTTGATCTGATAGTCCTTCCTCTTGGTGTAGTAGTTATATCGCACCACACAGAAGGCATCGATGATCTGATCCACAGTATCATACTTTTTCAGCTTCCCCTCTGTAGTAAAGAGGACCATGTTGGATGTGTACACGTAAGTATGGAGTTTGAGGCTCTCATCGGTACAGGGAATCCCATCCGGGAACCTGGTCAGAGTAAAGTTGACATCCCTTACGGTGGAGTGGTTCTTAACCCCCTTGATTTTCTTGTCCCCCACCAGATCCTCGCAGATATCCTTGAATTTACAGGTCCACATACCCACAGGCAACTCTGTCACCTTGTAATTCTGCACCCCCACAGTTTTAGACACCACCCCCCTGGTGATGAATTTGTTGGGACCGGAGGGTGAAATGTCTCCTTGGAATCCCCTGTACCAAGGAACTAATTTGGGGAAGAGTGATATCTCATCCCCCGTCTCGGCGTCCACCCGGAGGACATCCCCATTGGAGGCCAACCATATCTTGATAGATGCTACCAGATCCTTAGGGTTGTAACAGGGAATGGTACATGACCATCCAGTGCCAATCCCTGCCGTACAACCATTAACCAGGATCATGGGAATAATCGGTACGTAGTGTTCGGGCTGGACCATATCTCCATCATCGTTGACCTGTGTCAATAGTGGGTCATCCTCACTGCGGTAGATGTACTCCGTCATGGCCTCCAGCTTGGTGTAGATGTATCTGGCACTGGCGGCATCCTTCCCTCCTTCCAGACGGGTACCAAATCCACCGTCTGGGTACAGTAGGGGGATGTTGTTCGTACCGGGGTATCCCGCCGCCATATGGATGATAGTATCCTGGAGGTTCTGTTCACCGTGGTGGTAATTGGAGTGCTCGGCCGTGTACCCACTAAGCTGTGCCACCTTCAGAGAGGTCCCCTGGTAGCGGAGATTCCTCTTCCGCACGGCATAGATGATTTTCCTCTGTGATTCCTTCAGACCATCGATACCGTGAGGTAGGCTCCTCCCACAGTCTGAATGGGAGAACTTGATCATTTCCCTGTTGAGGAAGTCAGAGATGTTCATCTCCGATGTGGCAGGTCTATCATCGATTGAAAAGGTCGTATCGTGGGGATTCCACTCGCTGAGCCATGCCTTCCTATCGTCTGCATGTTTTTTATGAAAAATTTTATTCATATTTTCACCCACAAGGTCATCCTGCTTGTACTCCACCATCTTTTTACCAAAGGTATCTGGAACATCCTCA
>Ga0129327_10002346_pt1 | contig 11003 bp, 4 predicted proteins | sample CPBDNA_6_FD_111799 | JGI IMG/M metagenome (GOLD analysis project Ga0129327, IMG submission 111799) | Freshwater to marine salinity gradient microbial communities from Chesapeake Bay, USA - CPBay_Spr_31_0.8_DNA | ecosystem: Environmental > Aquatic > Marine > Coastal | place: USA: Chesapeake Bay...
CCTAAATCAGAAAAATACTCGAGCCTAGCGTAAATGTCATCGGCTGCGTTCATCGCTCCGAATCGACTTTGAAAACCTAGCGCCTGCAACGCACCGCCACCCGCAAGAATCGAATCGGCGGTCGCCCTAAAACTATCGATTCGGTCAGTAATTAGCGTCGCGGTATCGTCGTCTGAGATAACTTTGTTTTCATTCAGGAACAACAGCGCCCCAACATTAAATACGGAGGCCTCGGCCAAATTGAACCAACTAACTTCCTCAACGGCATTCTGTACAGCGCCGAGTTTGTCGCTTACGTCTGTTTTGTCCCGTGGTTCATTCAGCACATCCCATTCAACCACATTCCATTTGGCCGCCTGTGTGGCAATCATATAGTTGATATATATTTTTAGGTCATCGCTAGATAAGTCCTGCGGCGCAGTATCCGCAACAGTCTCGGTAAAGGACGAATCGAAACTGGTGATTAGCGCAAGATCTGCGGCACTTATCGTCGCTTCCATATTTTCCCATGCAGGCCATATTAGCGCATGGCCCCTCACGTCAATACCATTAGCCGAAAACCAATCGAGCATAGGTGGCACTAACGGCGCAAAAGATTCGCGAAGCTTATATTTTAACGCATTCTGAAAACCGCCTTTGTTAAAACCAAAACCAAGATAGGCTTGTTTGTAAGCAGCTGCTGTGGGGTCTCCGACAAAGCCAGCTGTGCCATGCCATAGTTTGGCCTGCGCGGCAGCACCAAATTTAAATTCATGACTGAGTAATTGCAACTCTATACCAGCGTTGGGTACCGGAAATCCGTCGGCATCCACCAATTCAATAGTACGCTGCAATTTGCGGTTGTTGTCTATCCGCTGGTTCGCCGCCGCACGCCAACTTTCGGAGGGGCATTCAATTTCCTGCACTAATGCTTCGATACCAACAATATTATTTCCAGACAGATCTGCTGGGTCGCTGGAGGGCATCGGCAAGACTGACGGGCATACTGGCCTCGCCACACAAAATACCGCCAGGTCATCAATATCGGTCGATGGCGCAACCGTAGTACTATTCACCAGTTTGCACAGGGTGTCGCTGGGCTGGCTGGCGATAGCAACTGCAATATTAGGAGTCGGTGTTATTTCGCCACTAAATTCAAAGTCACCATCGGAGCTGATTTGTAAAGTATCGGCGCCATTAACCATCAGGGTCACGCTATCTGTATTCAAGCCCGCTACCGTGCCAGAAATCGTAGGCAAATTTAGCACCGACAGCGACAACGCTGCAGTCGCGGAATTGCCATCGCTATCGGTCGCCACAACAGTGACCTGGTAAACATTGTCGAGGTCAGCATCTGCCGCGTTTTCATAATCTCGAGCGGTGCCGGTTGCGAGGTGGTCAACAAATTGCAACTCGCCGCCGCTACTAACTTGAAACTGCGCGCTATCGTCACCGCTCAGCGACCAGGAAAGTTCACCCACGGGTGACTCGCCGGCAGTTGCCAACGAATTGGTGAACGGTTCATTTTCGTTAATACTCGATGATAAACCGATGATGCCAAACAAACGATCATCGGCAACCAAGGGTTCCCTGTCAGAGGAATCGATGCATCCGACAAGTGGCGTTAACAGCGCGAACAAAGTGAGCAAGGTGATCTTATTCATAATTTTTTCAAATACTGGTGATGGCGAAAAGCCATAGTTGCAAAAAATGCGTGCTCTAACAGTGGAGTATTGCTTTTACAATTTATTGGCAATCTCTTCAAGCATGCAACCTACCTAACAAAATGGGTATTGGTTCAGCGGTTTTCCATCATCGTTTTTAATTTCTGGTGTAATGCATCGACTGTTTTCTTATGAGCAGGGTCATTGGCGAGATTGTTATTTTCAGCTCGATCATTGCTGTGGTCGTACAACATCCTGGCTTGTACGCCGCCCTTGTTGCCATACCATTCTGTCATAGCATATTTTTCGGTTTTAATGACCTCGCCTTTTTGCCAGCGCGGATACACCGCTTGTTTGCCGGGCGCTTGCAAATCGTGAAGAAGCGCAGCAAAACTGCTGCCCTGCAACTGTGCCGGTGGTTCAATACCCAGCAAGTCGACGAGCGTGCTATAAATATCGACAAATTCAACCAGGCCATCGGTATTGCCGCGAACTTTATTGCCGGGCAACTTGACCATCAGTGGTGTGTGTGTCGCCAGGTCAAAGGGTGAATGCTTTGCCCAAAATCCATGCTCACCAAGAAAGAAACCATGATCGCCAGCGAACACAACAATAGTATTCTTATCCAAGCCCTTAGTCCGTAACGCGTCCATGACCTTACCGACCTGAGCATCTATATAACTGACGCCCGCGTAATAGCCGTGCATAAGCTTAAGCGCCAATTCATCGGGCATCAGCTCAGGAGACTTAGGCACACCAACATACTTGCGCATTTCGCCCCAATTATGATTAGCCTGTTTTGGCAGACCTTTGGCCAAAAAAGGATTATCACTCAGTGCTAGCTTGGCAGGATCATAAAGATCCCAATATCTTTTTGGGGCGTTAAACGGTAGATGAGGTTTCAAAAATCCCACGGTTAAAAAAAATGGCTGTTCTGCGTTTTTAAATTGTTCCAGCGCTTCAATGGCATAATCAGTAATTTGACCATCGTAATAAGCATTATCGGGAACATCCGCCGATTCGTAGGCCGGGCCTTTGCGATTTTTCTTGAATAATCGAATATTTTCTTCTAATTGATAGTTTCTATGCCCTGTGCCCTTTCCTCTGGCGAGTGCAAGCCTAGGGTGCCAAGTCGCAACACTCCAACCGTCCTTTGAATCGTCAGGGAAGTGCATAACTTTACCAATGCTCTGGGTGAAATAACCGTTATCCTTTAGCAGGCTAAATAAAGGGATGGCATTGGGAGCATCCTCATCGATGCGCGCCTGGTAGCCCACAAAACGTGATTCAGTGGGACGAATACCCGTCATCATACTGGCACGCGATGCGCCGCAAACCGGTACGTTGACATAGGCATTTTGGAAAACTACCGATTCTTTAGCCAACCTATCAATATTGGGCGCAACAATATGATCTTTTCCATAAACAGGAAGCTCAGTTCGCAAATCATCAACCAAGATAAAAAGAATATTTGGCTGTTCCAGCGATTTAAAATTATCCATTGCCGCGACATTAGCAGCACAAAGAAAAAAACCTAAAAGACTTAGAGCAACCATGCTCATTCGATTTATCATTTTTATAGCAATGGAATTCATTAATCACCTGTTATTAAGGGATTTAATTTTATTTACCGTGATTCAGCATGTATTTCATTTTAAAAATCATTCGTTAAGTGTTGCTTTTTAAACAACACTCTTTAAACGACATTTGTTAAACATTACTTATTAAGCGTTACTTTTCTTTTTTTCCAACCGGCGCGTTTTTTATCCGGCATCATAAAGTAACGTAAATCTTTTTCTACACCTTCTCTCAACACCTCATCGGGAAACTCCGCAGAAAGTGCACCGGACCTATTTCGGAATATCGCACCTGAACTAAAGCGTTCGGTGTAAGGAACAACCAATTGCCCGCTGCTATTCGTCAATTGCTTAAATAATCGCTGTCTTAACTCGGCGACCACTCCTAGGTAGTCAGGGTTATAAATAAGGTTTTCCATCTCGCGCGGATCGTCTTTAATGTTATAGAGCTCTTCGATATCCCAAATGCCGTGGTAGGTCACAAACTTGTAGTTGTCCGTTCGCAGTGCAAAGGTGGTGGGTGTGCTGGGGTAATTAAACTCCCAGTAGTATTCGTAGAGCAGCTCCTCACGCCATTCCTTTACAGTATCGCCTTTTGCTAGTGGATAAAAACTCCGTCCTTCAAAATAATCGGGTGATTCAATACCGGCGATATCTAAAATAGTCGGAGCAATATCAATATTAGCAACTATCTGCTCAACTCTATGATTGGCTTTTAATCCAGGACCGTAAGCCAGTAGTGGCACACGCATAGATTCCTCATAGGCATTGCGCTTGTCGATAAGACCATGTTCACCAAACATAAATCCATTATCACCCATGAGCATCACAATCGTATTATCGGCCTGACCACTTTCTTCCAGCCACTCCAACAAACGGCCTATGCTGTCATCAACCGCCGATAAGGCTCGGTGATACTCCATTTTATAATCCTGCACATCTAACGAACTATGATAGGGGAAGTCGACACCGTGCCAGCTATTGCGCTGATTTTTAACCCAAAGTGGTTTTCCCTTATAGTTCTCTTCGGTATCAGCCTGACTTGCAGGCACCGGTATTTTCTTGCCCTCATACTGCTCTTCGTGACGCTTGGCGGGCGCGAAATTGGCATGCACCGCCTTGTGCGATAAATATAGGAAGAAAGGTTTATCAGCGGCTGGTGAAGCCTCTCTTTTATTTAACCAGTCCAGCGCATAATCAGTAAGCTCATCGGTTATATAGCCCTGTTGATTAACTTGCTCGCCGTTTACATTTATCTTATTCGGCTTACCTTTTTTTATAACCGGGTAGTACTCGCCCTGCCCAGCAAAACTCACCCAATGATCGAACCCCGGCTGTGGGTCATCCAACTTCCTGTTAGCCGAAGCATGCTCGCCCATATGCCATTTACCTACCAGCGCGGTTTCATAGCCGGCTTGCTGCAGGTACTGAGGGAAAAATACGGTGCCCTCTTTAGGAGCTACATTATTATCAACCACGCCATGATTATGCATATACTGGCCGGTCAATATTGTTGCGCGACTGGGCGAACACAGCGAGGTGGTGACAAAGCTATTGGCAAAATGAACACCCTCCTGTGCCAGCTTATCCATATTCGGCGTACTAATGACAGGGTTGAGAAAACCGATTTCGTCGTAGCGCTGATCATCGGTCAGTATGTAAATGACATTCATGCGTTCGGATTTGGCCACGGTTGCAAGCGAAAACATCGCCAGCACACACACAAACGCCCAACGCAGTGTTGAAGAAAAACGCCTCGTAAGAGGCAAAAGGGTGCTTACACAGCCCCAGAGAAAATTCGATACATATCTGTTTGCGATATTATGTTTTGTATAACAGGTCATTTTTAATTTCATACTTCACCTTGCTTAATGCCGAAACACTGGTACATCAACATTCAATTTTCAATAGTTATCCAGTTTTATATATTGCTATATACATTTTTTAAAATTTACAAAAACTTCATTTCTTTTTCAAGATCGCCAATCTGTAGCTTGAAATCACCCGGCTCGACTACGCGCCGCAGCGAAGCATCAACAAACTCAAGGTCTTTACTGTGCAAATCAAAATGCACGACCTTTTGTTCGCCCGCGCTGAGAAATATTTTGGTAAATTTTTTCAATCGTTTGGCTGCCGGGCTGAGCGATGCATATACATCGCTTATATAGAGCTCGACCGCATGCTTGCCGGCTCGACCACTGGTGTTTTTAACCGTCACAGATACCCGAACCGACTCATTCTTTTTCATAGTCGACTGGCTTAGCGAAAGATTAGAGTATGCAAATGTCGAATAGCTCAGCCCAAAACCAAACGGCCACTGCGGCTTATAGCCTTTCTTGGTGACGTTGCCGGGGGTCAATTGTTGGACATCTGACAGTACACGACGATCATAAGGCGTTATGTCACCGGTATATTGCGGGTAACTATAGGGCAGCACGCCGCTCGGATTAAATTCGCCTGTAAGTACGCCAGCAATAGCCCGGGCGCCCTGGCTACCCGGTCGATAGGCCTGCATAATCGCGCCGGTTTTCTCAACGATGTCTGCAATAACCCTGGGCCGCCCTTCCGCCAACACCAGTACTACCGGCTTACCGGTCGCATGTGCCGCCTGTGCGAGCTGAATTTGATTTGAAGGCAAACGTAGATCATCGAGTGCGCCTGGCGACTCGGCGTAAGCAGGCTCTCCTAACGCTAAGATAATATAGTCCGCCTTTTTTGCTAGCTGCTTGAGTTTCTGGGCATCATAATTTCTAGCGTCCGAATATTTTGGAAAGCCCATCACAGTAAGTGCACTACCCAACTTCTCACTTAATGCATCCGCCAGCGATAGCGTTGTATCTGGGTAATTTCTTTCTTGGTCGCCCTGCCAGGAGTATGACCAGCTACCATGCAGTGCGCCGAGGTTGCGTGCGGCAGGACCCGCCAATAATACTTTTGACTTCGCAGGCAGTGGCAGCACATTGTTAGCGTTTTTTAAAAGAGTGATCGAGTCAACGGCCGCATCAAGAGCCAGTTGCTGGTACTCTGGCTTGCCAAAATTAGCAAAGGCGGCAGGTTCAGGGTAGGCATTATCAAATAGCCCTAAACGATGCTTTAACGTAAGAATAATCGCCACCGATTGATCGATGCGCTTTTCAGTGACAGTGCCATCTTTTACCAGCTTCACCAAAATTTCTGCAAACGAAAAGTCATGAGGTACCATGCTCATATCGAGGCCTGCCGCGATGGCTAACCTTACTGCTTCTTCCGGTGTTTCTGCAATATTGTGTCGGGTGTGTAAACGGATAACGTCTTCCCAGTCCGACAAAATCAAACCTTTAAAGCCAAGTTGTTTACGCAGTACGTCGGTTAACAAGTATTTGTTAGCATGAACAGGGATACCGTTAAGCGATGCTGAGTTAATCATGATGGTAGAGGAACCGGCTTCAATCGCTGCTTTAAACTGAGGAATATAATGCTCCCACAATTCAATATCGGGAATATACGCAGGCGTTCTATCTTTACCGTTCGCCGGATCTGAATAACCGACAAAGTGCTTCATGCAGGAGGCAACGGCGGTTATATTCTCTAGGCCATCTTCCTCGTAGCCTTGCACTGTTGCGACACCCATCTCGGAGGTTAGCACTACATCTTCGCCAAAGGTTTCTTCAAAACGAGACCACAGCGGATTGCGCCCCGCATCGAGTACCGGATCAAAATTCCAGCGAACACCCGTCGCTCTCACTTCCATTGCTGTTGCTTTAGTGGCTTGCTTTACCAGAGACAGGTCACGACTGGCTGCGAGACCAATGTTATGCGGGAATAACGTTGAACCCTGCGTGTAAGTAACACCATGTATAGCATCAACACCATAGAGTACTGGTATCGCTTGCTCGCTCGACAGCGCTTTGTCCTGAACCGCATTAATGACATCGTGCCATTCACTAAGCGTTAACGCTCGTGATATAGAATTGAGTACAGAGCCTACTTTGTATTTATCGAATGCTTCCGCCATTTTTTCTTCATCGAATGCGACCCGACCTTTGACTTTTTTGTCGATCAAAACACCGATATTGATCTGTGTCATTTGGCCGACTTTTTCTTCGATTGTCATACTGCGTAATTGTTTGCGAACCCATTTTTTAATTTGCTTTTCGGTTTTCGGGACAACTGAAACACTCGTCTCTGAATCGGCATAACTATTTACACCATAAGCAGTTAACGAGACACCTAATACAAAACTAAACGTACAGAATAACTTGCAGCCCAATTGTCTAGCGGGTCGTAAATTTAATAACATAATTTAAAAACACTCATTTAAGAAAAATTTATTTCAGCCAAAACGTTGGCATCTTTTAATTGCAACTCAAAGCGACTAGACACTGAACCTGCCGCCGCATTGATATGGTAGAGCCCTTTAAAACCTCGAAAATAAACCATGCCCTCTTTATCGGCGACCAGCTTGGTGTCGGTTGACCATGCTTTATTGACCAATTCATGCCATACATCACCATTCGGTTTTCTGCGCAAATTCCTGTCGTACAGCGCTGCAGCAGGTTTGGACACACTATTCAAAGCAAATTCATAGGGCGTCCAGTTGACTAGGCCGACCATGCCAGGGTGACTAAATACCGCGGTGAGAAAATCGTGTGTATAGCGCGCCTGAAAATCTTCATCTTCATGCTCAAAGTCAAATTCAGTGACTTGAAGCGGTAGGCCAAGCGTTTGAAAGCGATCCATAATCGACAGCATTTTTACCGGCGCCGTCGGCTTGACCCCTTGCGGGATATGCGACTGGAAGCCAATGCCTTGAACCGGCGCATTTTCGCTCAACAACCACTGAATATAATCAAAATAGAAGTCACGATGTCTTTTGGTGTTCTTGGTTAAAATGCCGTAGTCGTTTATATAGCGAACGACCTTCGGGTTGGATTTTTCAACGGCCTTGAACCAATCAATAACTACGTCCTTACCGAGAATTTCCATAAACTCATTGTCTTTAAATGGCTCGTTCAGCACATCCCACTCCGTGACAGGGCCGCCATATTTTTTTGCCATGCGCTTGCCGTGTGCCAACAAAACCTTGGCGAATTTTTTCTCATTGCCGCGGTATTTCTGAATATCCTTAGGTACGCGTCTAAAACTGGGCCAGTACAAACAGTGGCCTCGCACCGGAACCGATATAGATTCGCTCCACCCTAAAAAAGATTCGATATACGGCTCATGCTTTTCGAAGTGCTTCCATTTGAACGCATTAACAGGCGTAAATTTATGAAATTGTTGCTGGCAAATTTCAAGATATTGCGCCCGGAGCTCATTCGAATACTTTTTGTCGAACAATCTGGGAAGGCGCAGTGCAGCACCAAAACCAAAATCGTGCCGGTAGAGCTTGGCATGTAATTCTGCGCCGGGCGTTGGCTTGCCACTGGCATCGAGCACCTGAATGCCAAAATTTCCTTTCCGCAAGGCTTCTATATTGTTCGCAGCCTGGGTACGCCATGCTGCGCTGTCTTCACTGCCACCGTACTGGGCAGGCACATCATCAACTAGCGGCCGCTTTTTTTGTGCATAAGCCAGCATCGGGGAGGTCGCCACCGCGCCTGCGGCGGCTGCATTACCCAACGCTCGAATGAACTGGCGCTTGTTCAGTCTTGCAAGATTTTCCGGTAAATTAGCCATAGTCAATGTCGTTAACCTGGCGGCTAGAAAAACCGGTACCGAAAGCCCAGCGCGAAGCGACGGCCGGACACATGTTGCGAAACCAGGCGCTCCGCAACACCCGCATAATCAACGGTTTCTTCGTCGCCAAGGTTGGTGCCTTCGAGCTGGAACGACAAACGTGTTTTTGGCACGCGGTAGTTCATTGAAAAATCAAGTGCGCCAAAATCTTCTCGATAAACCGGCAGCCCCTGGGCGAGGCTTCGGCTAAAAACCAAAAACTCATCGCGATAGTTATAGGCGACCCGCGCAGAAAACGTGCTGTTCTCCCAAAATACGATGGCATTAAAAGAGTTTTCTGACAGCCCCTCTAGCGGCAGCGTCCTGCCATTATTATCCACCTCATCGGTTTCACTATCGGAGTAAGTGTAGTTAAAAACCGTACCAAAGCCGCTTAGCCAACCGGGCAGTTCGGTGAGGTTTTTTTGAATCGCAAATTCCAGCCCCACAATCTTCGCGCCAGTTCCATTTTCGAAGGTTCTAATCGCAAAATCGTTGCCATTAATCTCTTCCGATACCTGGGCACTAATGACATAAGACCCGACGTCTTTGTAAAAGACAGCCGCGGATAAAATACCGCCTTCTTCAAAATACCATTCCGACGATAAATCGAATTGATTGGCTCGGTAGGGTTCGAGCCGGGGGTTACCCGCGACGCCAGTCAAAGCGGCTTCGTTCAAGCGTACGCCAATACTCAACTCTCTATAGGGCGAACGGGACATGGTTTTTGACATGCCGCCTCGCAGTACGTAAGTATCGGAAACGTCATAGCGTATATTCAGGCTCGGTAAGGTATCGGTGTATTTTTGGCCGTCCACAATAAGTGGCGCATCCGCAGGATCCGTGCCGTCTACAACGGCAAAGCCTTCGTTGCGCTGGTCTGTCTTCACATGACGAACGCCGAAATCACCGCGCGCGGGCCCTATGTCAAAGTCAAACTGGAGATAGGCCGCTAAAATAGTTTCTTCGATAAATGAATTCGAACTTTTCCGGGTTACATCATCAGCGGTAACCCCGTCAAACAGTTCGCTGCCGTAGGTCTGGTAAACCAGCGCCGAGTTAATATTGGGTAACACCGATGGCTGGCCACCACTGTGGCCAAATTCATAGTTGGTAAATGGCACAGCCAGGAAATCGGCCAAGGTTTTACCCATGCGATCAACAGTTCGGTCGACTTTGGAAATAGTGTCGTTGGACCGGTCGCGAACTTTAGTGCCAAATTTGACCGCGGTCAGGAATGAATCATCAATCCGCGCATCGACATCGAACGCAAAAAATTGTTCTTTATCTTTAAAACCGCCGCCAGCATTGGATAGCGCGGTAAACCCATACTCCGAGGGGGTCGCGTAGTCGAGGCCCTGGCCAAACGCGATAGTATCGAGCGTCGCGCCGGGCGCGGCATTGGCGGTTGTTTTAATATTGGGCAAGCCTGTGCCGCGAAAATCGTAAGCCATTTCGTGCGCGGTACCCACTTGGAAGAACAGGCTGGGCTCGAGCTTTTGCTCACCCCGAGTCGTACCGGCTGATACCGAAAAGGTTGCCTCATCCCTCGTCCACTCGGCATCCAACACTACAATATCGATGCTGTTGACAAAAGTGCGATCGAAGTAAGCGAGCCGATGAGGATTTGCCGTTGCGCCATCGATCGAGCCCGTAACAAAGGTGTCGCCCGCGAGCCGGCCATCAAAACCTCCCCGGTTCTCAAACATTTGTAAGATCGTTTGCGGGCCAAACGAGTGGTTCTCGAGTTCGGAAAAAAAGTAGTTGAGCCCCAGCTTCCAGTTTTCGGCCGGCAACCACTGCAAGGCGACATTGCCGCCGTTAATCTCTTGCTCTTCTATACGTATTTGGTGACGAATATCGCGTGGCGCAAATCCAACCAGGCCCGGCGTAGAGGACGGGGGACTTGTGGTCGTATTATTTTCCCAGCCAAACGATTCATAGCGGTCGCGGCGCTTGGTGTTATCGGAAAAGTTGTAGCTGACTAGCACACCGAAAGTATCGTCAAAAAAAACGTTACTGTACAAACCGGCAAACAATACACCGGTATCGTCTGCGAGCTGATTATCGAACATCTTGCCAGTTA
>Ga0129327_10002353_pt1 | contig 10990 bp, 7 predicted proteins | sample CPBDNA_6_FD_111799 | JGI IMG/M metagenome (GOLD analysis project Ga0129327, IMG submission 111799) | Freshwater to marine salinity gradient microbial communities from Chesapeake Bay, USA - CPBay_Spr_31_0.8_DNA | ecosystem: Environmental > Aquatic > Marine > Coastal | place: USA: Chesapeake Bay...
GTGTCCAGAGGGCGCCCCAGCAGACATATATTGATCATAACTATGCTCAACGGGCCCGTATGTGCCTAACCGCTATCGCAAGCATGGTGATTTTTTCCTATTTAATGGTATCGGCTCATGCTGCTTCATTGCCTGACGCGCCAACATCAATTCCGCCTATCTCTATTTTGTCATCGTCTGATGCCAAACTCTATGAAGAGATATTTGCTCTTCAGCGAGCCGGCGATATCAAAACGGCGACCAAAAAAGTAAAGGTGCTCGATAATGACCTGCTAATGGGGCATGTTTTATCGCAGAAATATCTGCATCCCACGGCATGGCGCTCGACCTATGCTGAATTATCATCATGGCTGAAAAAATATAATGATCACCCCGCAGCGAGCCGGATTAAATGGCTCTCGAACAGACGCAAGCCGAATGCTGCAAAAGCAGCGCGTAATCCAAAGCCGGGCTATTTGAATGGGGTTGGCCTATCGCAGCCACAAAGTTTCAGAGCCACTGTGCCAGAAAGTTGGAAAGGCCGCTCTTCGCCAAAACAGACAGCGGCAATCGCACGCGAAATTCGGCGCTTCATTCGGCGTGGTCATCCATCTGGCGCGGCCGATTACTTAAGTAAAAAATCTACATTGCGCTATCTTACAATATCAGAAGAGGCTCATTTGCGCGGGGAAATTGCGCATGCTTATCTGATTTTTGGCGTGGATGATAAGGCTATTCGTGCCGCGCGGCAGGCTATTGCCAAATCGGGTGAAACAGCGTGGATGGGATATTGGGCCGGCGGATTAGCCGCATGGCGCTCGCATCGTTACGAATTGGCAGGCACTTTTTTCCGGTCTCTTGTTGATCTTGAGAAGGCGCCTGATGTGTTGCGTGCTGGCGCTGCTTTCTGGGCACATCGGGCCTTAATGCGCGAGGGTCAGCCGAAAAGAGCCATGGAGTATCTGGAAATTGCATCCTACTATCCGCATAATTTCTATGGCGTTGTGGCGCTTCAGGTAGCAGGACAGACAAAGCAAATTGAATTTGTTCAGCCATCAGTCTCGGATAGCTTCTTGAGCTGGCTTCGGGCTCAAGCAGGCGGAAAGCGCGCTTTAGCCTTGTTGCAGGCGGGAAATTGGACAGAAGCAGCTCGTGAATTACGCTACCTCCATGGTGAAATGCCAGAGCGTTTTACAACAGACATGATAGGGTTTGCTGCGCGGTATAATATGCCGGGCCTTGCCTTCCGTCTGGCTGACATTTACCGGCAAGATACTGGGGTTGAGTATAATGCTGCGCTTTATCCTGTTCTGGATACAGATGTAGAATTTTCTGTTGATGAAGCTCTTATCTGGTCGATTATCCGGAAAGAATCTGGCTTTTATCCGCTTGCGCGAAGTCATGCAAAAGCCGCTGGGTTGATGCAGATAATGCCAGCAACAGCTGCCTTCATTGCTCGGGATAGACAATTTCGGTCATCCAAGCGCCATTTGCTTCATAATCCGGATGTGAATTTATCACTGGGTCAGGATTACATTGCCCATCTTCTGGATGAGAAGCATATCAAAGGAGATCTTGTCCGGTTGCTTGCTGCTTATAATGGGGGGCCGGGTAATTTGAGAAAATGGCTCCGCTCAACCAATCATCAAGATGACCCGCTGTTATTGATAGAATCTATTCCGGCTCGTGAAACGCGGAATTATATTAAGGGTGTTATCTCGTTTCTATTCATGTACCGGAACCGGTTTGATGAAGAGATGCCGATGCTACAAGGCTTGGTTACGGGCGGTGCAACTGATAATCTGGTGGTGCGGCAGTAAGGATATATACTCCGATGCAGCGCCTCTTTTGCCAAGGGAAGTCCCATGTCACGACTGGATAAAACACGCCCCTTTATACCGGTTCGTATTGCGGTTCTGACCGTATCGGACACACGCGCTCTGGCGGATGATAAATCGGGTGATTTATTAGTATCGCGCCTGACAGAAGCAGGTCATGAGCTAGGGGCGCGCGCCATCGTTCATGACGATGAGGTGCAGATTATCAAAGCTCTCAGGGGGTTTATAGAGACGGCTGATATTGATTGTGTGATTGCAACTGGCGGTACCGGCCTTACAGGGCGCGATGTTACACCTGAAGCGTTTCGGGCGGTTTTTGATAAAGAAATAGACGGGTTTGGCGAAATGTTCCGGTTTCTGTCATTTCAGAAAATTGGCACCTCAACATTGCAAAGCAGAGCTGTTGCCGGTGTTGCGGGCGGCACCTATCTGTTTGCCTTGCCGGGATCGCCGTCAGCTTGCAAGGATGCATGGGATGATTTGCTGGTTCATCAGCTTGATTATCGCCACCGTCCCTGCAATTTTGTTGAGATTATGCCGCGCCTGACAGAAACAGGGCGCGCAGGCCGTCCATCTGGAAAATAATTTCTGGCGTCCCTTATTCAGGAGAACATCAGCATGCCGGCAAAAGAGACTCATTATCCGGATTTCAGCTTCGAGGCGGCACATTGTAACATGGGCCCAGTTATTGGGGTTGATGAAGCTGGCAGGGGGCCATGGGCAGGGCCTGTGACAGCAGCAGCTTTCTGGATTAATCCGGGGAAAAAAGATCAGCTTCCGCACGGCTTAACAGATTCTAAAAAATTATCAGCAAAAAGTCGTGGCCTCATTGAGAGCGAACTCGCCCTCCCCTCAACACCTCATCTATTTGCTGTTGCCCATGCAACTGTTGCTGAAATTGACGAGGGCGGAATCCTGACAGCAACATTTCGGGCTATGAGGCGCGCTATCGAGGCGCTTGCTGGCCTTACAGGACAACCGGCAATGGTGCTTATTGATGGTAACCTCATCCCACCAGACATACCCTATCCCTGTCAGGCGGTTATCCGCGGTGATGGACGTGTGTTATCGATTGCTGCTGCGTCTATTATGGCAAAGCAGGAACGCGATCGTATTATGGCAGCGTTGCATGAAGACCATCCGCATTATGGCTGGATAACAAATGCCGGCTACGGCACCAAAGCCCATAGCGACGCCATCGCTGGCCATGGCATTACACAGCATCACCGCAGAAGTTTTGCCCCGATAAAGACCTATCTAGCGCACGCATCTAAGAGCAACGCCTAACGTATCTTTGGACGCCGCGACACACCTCTTGCATCAGCAGATAAATAACGCCGGCTCACATAAGGGCTTGTGCGGGCTCTCCCACATATCGCGATAGCTTTATGAGCATAACACAATATGTAGATATCACTTTAGCTATGGTTCATAAATGTTTGACTTTGTTTGATTCTATGATTCAAGGTAGAGGCGAATCACCTATTTTAAACGGATTTAATGCTATGAAGCACGACAGAATTATCCATGCTGATTGTCTTGAGGCGCTGGCTACGTTGCCGTCTGCAAGTGTTGATCTGGTATTTGCCGATCCACCTTATAACCTGCAATTATCAGGAACTTTGACGCGTCCCGATCAGTCGGTTGTTGACGCGGTTGATGATGAGTGGGACCAGTTTGATAGTTTTCAAGCCTATGATACACTATCTGAAGCATGGCTGCGTGAATGCCATAGAATTTTAAAACCTGATGGCGCACTTTGGGTTATTGGCAGTTATCACAATATTTTCCGGCTTGGCCGTGTGCTTCAGGATGTTGGCTACTGGATTTTGAATGATATTGTCTGGCGCAAAAGTAACCCAATGCCTAATTTTCGCGGTAGACGCTTCACTAATGCCCATGAAACGCTTATCTGGGCTTCAAAATCAGAAAAATCAAAATACACCTTTAATTATGATGCAATGAAGGCATTGAATGATGGTCTTCAGATGCGGTCTGACTGGGTAATGCCAATCTGTACAGGCCAGGAACGGCTCAAAGGTGCAGATGGCGCAAAGGCCCATCCAACCCAGAAACCAGAAAACCTTTTGGCGCGGGTTATCCTGTCATCAACCAAGCGGGGCGATGTTATTTTAGATCCCTTCTTTGGAACAGGAACGACTGGGGCTGTCGCAAAGCGTCTTGGTCGTCACTATATCGGCATCGAGCAGGATAAAGGCTATGTTGACCTTGCAACTGATAGGCTTGCATCAATTACTCCGATTATCGAGGACAGCCTGATTGAGACAGCTGAAAAAAGAGCCCTTCCGCGGATTCCGTTCGGCGCTCTTCTTGAAGGTGGCTGGCTGAAAACAGGTGATGCGCTTTATGATACGAAACGCCGTTTCACAGCGCGCGTGCGCACCGATGGCTCGCTTATCACAGACGACAAAAAGACAGGCTCCATTCATTCACTTGGGGCGCAATTGCAGGACCAAGCCTCATGTAATGGTTGGCAATTCTGGTATATCGAGCGGGCAGGAGAACTTATTTCCATCGATTCGTTACGCACAGAAGTCCGCGGTACACAGCAGCTATAATTTAGCTATCTGTCGGCGGCGTTAATCGGCGCGGCATAAGGACCAATCCAGCTCCCAGAAGAAGCGGCACAATCAGCATGCCTATTCTGTCTGTCCCACTTGCTAGCACAAGCCAGCCATAAAATAGCGGCCCAAAAAAGCTGGTAAGCTTTCCTGACATCATAAGCAGGCCAAACAGGCTTGCCCTATCTTCTTCCGGGGCCACCAGTGATACCCAGACCCGCGAAGCAGACTGACATGGCCCAATAAATAAACCAAGTGAGAGGCCCGAAATCCAGAAGACCTCCTTGGTTGGTGCTGAAATGCAAATTATCCCAATTACAATCAGCCCCCATAAAGAGAGCCGGATTGTTTTCGGCACACCAAATTTGTCGGTTATCATGCCGCCACAATAGGCACCGATTCCGGCTGTGAGATTAAGGCCGATGGCAAAGATAAGAATCTCTGTCTGGCTAAACCCAAAAATACGAGCAGCAAAAATGCCGCCAAAAGCAAAAAGCGTAATAAGGCCATCATTGAACAGCATTCTTGCAACAAGAAAACGCATCAGATAAGGGATTTTCTGGGCTGTTCTGATTGTCTGTAGCATTTGCGCAAAGAAGGGCTCAGAGGGCGGCTGGGCGGGGGGTGTGCGAACAAAGAAAAATAGCGGAAGCCCGAAGATAAAAGCCCATAATCCAGCAAAAACCATTGTTGCGCGCACTGGCTCAGAGGTTGCTTTTTCAAGCCCGAAAAGAGGCGTATCAGGCAGAATCAAAAAGACTAGCACAAGCACAAGAGAAAGGATGGCGCCAATATAGCCAAGGCCCCACGCAGTTCCCGATAACCGGCCTTGTTTATGCGGCTGTGCCAGAGATGAAAGCATCGCATTATAGAAAATAAATGCTGTTTCTATCGTAAAGATAGAAAGTGATGACAAGCATAAAGCCAGCCAGATGGCAGAATTATCAGGGGTGACAAACCAGAGCCCTGCAGTGGCAAGACTTGCCCCTAAAAGGCAGACAAACAAAAATGGTTTAAGCTGCCCTGTATTATCGGCAAGCCGGCCAATAAAAGGAGCGGTAATGCCAATAAGAAGGGCTGTTGCGGCGGTCATTTGTGACCAGGCAAAACTGCCGCCCTCTGGCATTACAACTGTGGTGAAATAGACAGCAAACACAAAGGTTGTGTGCAGCGCCGAAATAGGCGAGCAGGCCCAATCAAACATCATCCATGAAAAACGTGCTTTTCGGAATGATGCGCTATCGGCATAAGAGGGTGTAAGGTCTGATATGTTGGTCATGATGCTCAATATTCGTAAGTTTGAAGAACCGAGACGGGACATGATAATTTATCACGGCCCTTTAATCCTGTAAGTTCAATCGCGCAGACAGCCCCGCAGACAATGCCGCCTACTTTGGTGACCAGCGATTCAGCTGCGGCGAGTGTGCCGCCTGTCGCGAGTAAATCATCACATAAAAGAATGCGCTTTCCTGCAATATGGCGGGCTGTTTGTAAGGCAAGCCGTGCTTCGCCATATTCAAGTGAATAGGATGTTTCAATCGTCTCACCTGGCAGCTTGCCTGTTTTGCGGATCATTACGACACCGCATTCAAGGGTAACAGCAGCAGCGGCGCCAAATAAAAAGCCACGGGCATCGATACCAACAAGCATATCAGGTGAATAGGACCGCGCTTTTTCACAAAACGCCTTGGTCATTTGGGAAAAAGCATAGGCATCTTCAAGCGCCGGACTGATATCATAAAAGGTAATACCAGCTTTTGGAAAATCAGGAATTTTTGCGATATAGGGATCAAGTATAAACGGGGTATCGCTCATCATGGGCCTCTTAAGGTCATCAAAAAAGCCCCCCTGTCATCAGGAGGGCTTTTTGATTAAACGCTTAGTAAGACTTTTTTTCAAGCCGTCGGCGATGTAAGACCGGTTCAGTATAACCTGATGGTTGAATGCGGCCGTCAAAAACAAGCTCGCATGCTGCTTTAAAGGCGATGGATGTATCAAAATTGCCAGCCATTTTTTCATATGCAGCATCATCTTTATTCTGCTCATCGACAACAGCGGCCATTTTCTGCATGACGCCCATTACCTGATCTGTTGAACAGACCCCGTGATGTAGCCAGTTGGCAATATGCTGTGATGAAATCCGCAATGTTGCTCTATCTTCCATGAGACCAACATCATTAATGTCTGGCACTTTTGAGCAACCAACACCTTGGTCAATCCAGCGCACAACATAGCCAAGAATACCTTGGGCATTATTTTCCAGCTCATGGGCAATATCTGCATCGCCCCAGTTCGGGCGCGTTGCAACGGGGATAGTGAGAATATCGGATAAATCTGCACGCCGGTTTCCAACAAGATCAGCTTGGCGGGCAAACACATCTATCTGGTGGTAATGAAGAGCGTGGAGTGTCGCAGCTGTCGGGGAGGGAACCCACGCACAATTAGCCCCTGATTGAGGATGGCCAATTTTCTGCTCCAGCATATCCGCCATTAAATCAGGCATCGCCCACATGCCTTTGCCGATTTGTGCCTTGCCAGAAAACCCACAGGCAAGACCGATATCAACATTCCAGTTTTCATAAGCACTGATCCACGCTGCCTGCTTCATATCGCCTTTGCGGATCATCGGGCCGGCTTCCATAGATGTATGGATTTCATCACCTGTACGATCAAGGAAGCCAGTATTAATGAAGACAACACGTGATTTTGCTGCGCGAATACACTCTTTCAGGTTAATTGTTGTCCGGCGCTCTTCATCCATAATACCGATTTTGACGGTGTTTTCAGACAGGCCAAGAATACGCTCAACTTCTGAGAAAATATTACAGGCAAAAGAGACTTCTTCTGGCCCATGCATCTTTGGCTTTACAATATAGACAGACCCTTTGCGTGAATTGCCTTTGCGGGCTCTATCGGGAATTGCCCCCAGCACTGTCATAAACGCATCCATAATACCTTCTGGACATTCACTGCCATCAGACAGACGAATAGAGGGGTTTGTCATCAGATGACCAACATTACGCACAAGCATTAATGAGCGACCATGAAGGGTCAGTGTGCTGCCATCACGCGCGGTATAATGTCTGTCGCCATTCAGCGCGCGGGTGAATGTCTTATCGCCCTTTTTCATCTCAGTTGTGAGCGTGCCATCCATTAAGCCTAGCCAGTTTCCATAGGCCAGAACCTTATCTTCACCATCAACTGCGGCAACTGAATCTTCGCAATCCATAATAGTTGATACCGCTGATTCCAGCACAACATCATTAATGCCGGCTTTATCAACAGCGCCAATTGTGCCGCTACGGTCAATTCGGATATCGATATGCAGCGTATTTACACTCAGTAAAACTGAGGTCGGGGCTGTCTCATCACCTTGATAGCCAATCAGTTGGCTGTCATCTGCAAGGGCTACCGGACCTGCTTCACTGCCGAGCACAAGACCGGTGCTATCAATGTGAAGGCTGGCAATATCATGCCAGCTTGCTCCATTCAGAGGCAGACGTTCATTTAGAATGTCCCTTGCAGCTGCAATCACTTTTGCGCCACGCACGGGATTATAGGACGTGCCTTTTTCTGCGCCATCTTCTTCGCTCAGAATATCGGTGCCGTAAAGCGCATCATAAAGACTACCCCAACGTGCATTTGCGGCATTTAACGCATAACGAGCATTCATCACAGGAACAACAAGCTGAGGGCCAGCAATGGTTGCTATTTCAGCATCAACATTTGTTGTTTCAATCGCGAAATCATCACCCTCTGAGAGCAAATAACCAATGTCTTTCAAAAAACTGGTATAGGCATCCGCATCAATGCCATTATCGCGGTGTGCGACAAGCCATTCGTCAATCTGTGCCTGCAGCTCATCACGCTTTTTAAGCAAATCTGCGTTACGTGGTGCCAGATGATGCACGACAGAATCAAATTCTGGCCAGAAATGCGATGGCTCCATTCCGGCTGCCGGCAACAATGTGTCATTCACAAAGCGGTGGAGTGCGGCATCAACAGAAAGATTGCCTTCAGCGATGTAACCCATGGTGAGTGTCTCCTCGGATAGGGGGTTTGAATCAGATAATTACCTTAGACGCCTTTATAGAGCGATTAGCCATCGCGATGTAACAAAGCTTTCCGCTTCGTGGAAACGCTTTTCAAAAAAATCCACGTGCTGGAAAAGATGCTTGGCTGAAGGCGCCTTGTTTATATAGACAGTATTTTAGACTGCTTACGAAGTGGGACCAGCCCATTTCAACCCAGCATTATCAAGATAGTGGATAATGTCTGAAACAAACCTATCACAAATCACGGCATCTGTACCTTCGGCGCGCGCAACAAGCGCAGCTTCGGTGTTTGAGGCGCGAATAAGCCACCACCCTTTGGATGTTGTTACCCTAACACCGTCTGTCACATTAACAGAATCGGGGGCGTGATCGTTTGACACTGCCTCAGATAACCGCGCCATAACCCCAAATTTTTCCGTATCGGGGCAATCAATACGGCATTCGGGGGTTGTGAAAGTTTCAGGCAGACTATCCATGAAGTCTGTAATACTCATTCCTGTTTCTGCTGTGCGTTTTGCTATTTGAGTGACCAGCCTGCTGGCAACATAAAGCGCATCATCAAACCCATAATCTCCGTCAGCGATAAAAATATGACCAGACATTTCTCCTGCAAGAGGGGCTCCTGTTTCATGCAGTTTTTGCTTCATATGAGAATGGCCTGTTTTCCAGAGATGTGGCGTGCCGCCGGCATCACGGACAATCTGCATAGCAAGTGCACTGGATTTTACATCAAAAATTATATCGGCGCCCGGATTGCGGGTAAGGATGTCTGTTGCAAGAAAGGCTGTGAGAATATCCCCTGCTATTTGCCGGCCTTTTGAATCTACAAGACCAATGCGGTCTCCATCCCCATCAAAGCCAATGCCGCAATCCGCGCCCATAGCGCCAACCTGTTCACGAAGGCTCTCAAGTGTCTCAGGATCAACTGGGTTGGGATGGTGATTTGGGAAATGCCCATCAATATCACAGTAAAGTGCTTTATGTGTGCCCTGTGCCCCGCCTTTATCTGATAGCGCTGCAAGCATGGCTTCTGTAGCCGGTCCGGCAGCGCCATTACCAGCATCCCAGACAATAGACAGAGTGCCGAAATCAGCTTGCTTCACCAGACGCGCAATATAAGCGTCAAAAACAGATTGTTCCTCTCGGTGCCCACCATCAGCTTTTATAAGACCCGCAGCGGCGCGTACCCCTAATTCAGTAATTTTGTCACCAAAAAAACTATGATGACCCAGCACTATTTTAAAGCCGTTATAGTCAGGTGGATTATGGCTACCTGTTACCTGAATGGCGCCGTCGCATGATAGAATACGATCAGCAAAATAAAGCATAGGTGTTGGGCCAACGCCAATATCAATCACGTGGCAGCCAGCCGCAACCAGACCGTTACATAATGCATCGGCCAATTCAGGTGAGGTTAGCCTTCCATCACGCCCAACAGCAATCCGGGGCACAGCACCCTTTTTTGGCAGGAAGCTGGCAAAGATATTACCAATTGCAAAGGCATCATTGGCTGACAAGGTTGAGCCAACCTGTCCCCTAATATCATAGGCACGCAGGATTGTCGGATCGAAGTTATGAGCAGTCACAGTCAACTATTCCTTTAAGAAATCTATCTTTTAGCCCGTTTTATCCTCTGTTTAGCACAGTATCGGTAAGCCATTTATCAAGCTCAGTTCCAAGTTCTGGGCGGGATCTAGCAAAGGCAATATTCGCTTTTAGAAAGCCTAGCTTAGAGCCACAGTCAAATCGCTCGCCACTGAATCTCAAGCCCATAAAGGGGACATCCGGTATTCTGGCGGCAAGTGAGTCTGTTAGCTGAATTTCACCGCCTGCGCCTTTATTGCCTTCTGCGAGCTTTTCAAATACGCCAGGCTCAATAATATAGCGTCCAACAACGGCCAGAGTTGATGGTGCAACCTCTGGGGCTGGTTTCTCGACAATATCGGCGATTTTGACTAGCTGACCTGCCTCGCCCTGCGGCGTGATAATCCCGTAAGAGCCAGTCTCATCTGCTGGTACATTCATCACGGCAACCATATTGCCGCCCTGATAGGCATCAACCATCTCTCTCAAAGCAGGGGCCCCTAGAATCAGGTCATCAGCGAGCAAGATAGCAACTGGCTCGTTGGCTATCTGATGACGGGCGCACCAAATAGCATGACCAAGGCCTGCGGCTTCTTGCTGGCGCACATATGATACAGAACCGGGCGAGTGTATCATCCCCTGCACCAAATTAAGCGCCTCTAACTTGCCTCGAGCAACAAGGGTTGTCTCTAGTTCAGTTGAATGGTCAAAATGATCTTCAATCGCTGTTTTATTCCGGCCAGTAACAAAAATAAATTCCTCGATACCTGCTGCTACGGCCTCTTCAACGGCATATTGAATTAACGGCTTATCAACAATCGGGAGCATTTCTTTGGGCAATGCTTTTGTGGCGGGAAGAAACCGCGTTCCAAGTCCGCCCACAGGAAAAATAGCTTTTTTTACTTTCATCTTCCGACTGTCGCTTTCAATTGTATTTCTGACATTTAAGAGA
>Ga0129327_10002358_pt1 | contig 10975 bp, 5 predicted proteins | sample CPBDNA_6_FD_111799 | JGI IMG/M metagenome (GOLD analysis project Ga0129327, IMG submission 111799) | Freshwater to marine salinity gradient microbial communities from Chesapeake Bay, USA - CPBay_Spr_31_0.8_DNA | ecosystem: Environmental > Aquatic > Marine > Coastal | place: USA: Chesapeake Bay...
AAAAAAGAACACGACGACGAGGATGAAAAAGAGCCACCATCGCGGGACAGAAAGAGCACCATCTCTCTCTCTTTATCGTCTCTCGTCTCTTCTCTTCTGCTGTTCTTCTGCGCGCAGGTAAATTTGTAGAGAGCAGAACGTGTACTATATAAAAGAGACGCTGGATAAAAAGAATATAAAAAAAGTGCCAAACGTTTGCCCCTTTTTTCTTCTCGCTTTCTGTGAAAAAGGAAAAAACTCTCTCTTGATGGTCTTTTCTCTTCTCTCTTTCTCTCTCTCTCAATTTTTTTTTTACCCTTATGTTTAGGGTCTCATTTAAAACCCTAAAACTAGGTGCAGTCAAAATTTCTTCTCTGTTGCTTTTTTCTATTCATCAAGCCGCCAAAAAACAAGGCGCACTTTCACTCTCAATTTTTTAAACTCGAAAGCGCAAAAAACAGAAGAAGAAGAATAAAAAGTCCTCATCTTTTCTCATCATCATCTTCTTTATACATATATCTTCTCTGCAGAACAGAACGCAAGAATACTCATTTCAGAGAGAAGAAGACGAGTGTGGCAGAGAGTAGTGTTGAGAGCATACACTCTTTCTCTGAGATTTTAACGCGGCGTAATAATGGCGAGTAACATTAACGAGGAGGATTTGACGAATAATGAATTGCGAACGCTCTTAGACGAGCAAAATCTCCACCCGTTTCTGGAGTTGATTTCAAATCTCACCTCCTCGGAGAACGAGAAACGAACTCGATGCGAGAAGATCTTCGACTTGTGCAAGACGACGCAGTTAGGTTTCACGGTGAAACAACTTTTACGCGCGTTGAGGAATCCAACGAAAGTACAGGATGAAAAAGCGAGACAAAGTGCAGAGATGAGCGCGGTTTTATTGAGGCGATCGATCGCGAACAGAGAGGGCGAGTTTACCTTGACGGAAGCGAACGGCGTGACGAGTGAAGTGGTTTCGATGGTGAAAACGGAGTTATTAAACGCGTTACGAGAAGATTCGATGAGAACGGACACGGCGAGCAAATCAATCACGAATAAAACGAGAGACGTGGTGATTGAAGTCGCCGCGCACTCCATCGACGACGAACGGGACGAGTGGCCGGAATTGTTACCGTTTATGTTTGGCGCGATTAGCGGGAACGATGCGTCGGATAAGTTGAAAGAAACGGTTCTGTTTATTTTTGGCGCGCTGTCGAACGTGTTAGGGGAAAGGTTGAAACCGCACTTGGCGACGTTGCATTCGATTTTGCAAGCGAGTTTGCAACACGCGAATAACGACGTGAGATTGGCGTCGTTATCGGCGGCGTGTTCGTTCGTAGAGGGATTGAGTTCCACGGAGGAAAGAAACGCGTTTCAGGATTTGTTGCCGCTGATGTTGCAAACGTTAGGGGCAAGTTTACAAAGCGGGGCGGAAGACGACGCGCAAGAAGCGTTGGCGATGTTTATCGAGTTGGCGGAAACCGATCCGAGGTTTGTGAGGAAACATTTGGTGGACATCGTGGAGGCGTTTTTAAGCATCATGGAAAACGAGGAGTATGAAGACGGGACGCGGTCGTTGTCGTGCGAGTTTTTGGTGACGTTAACGGAGGCGAGAGATCGCGCGCCGGGGATGATGCGAAAATTGCCGAATTTCGTCCCGAGATTGTTGAAAGCGTTGTTGGTGTTTTGCTTCGACGTGGAAGACGAACCGGAGTGGCACCAATGCGGCGACGAGGAGAACGACGACGCCGGGAACGGTGATAGGTTTGACGTCGGGAGCGAGTGCTTGGATCGCGTGGCGATCGCGTTAGGACCGAACGCGGTGTTAGGTCACGCGGCGCAGATGGTCCAAGCGCTTTTGAGCGACCCGGATTGGAGAAAGAGACACGCGGCGTTGCACTGCGTCTCGCAAATCGCCGAGGGGTGTCAAAAAGGTATGATGAAAGACGTCATCGGGTCTGCGACGCCGGCGTTGCATTTGGCGAACTCGGATCCGCACCCGAGAGTCAGATGGGCCGCGGTAAACTGTTTAGGTCAGCTGTGTACCGATCTCGGACCGAGATTGCAAAAGAAAGGGCACAAGATGGTGTTGCCGGCGTTGATGGGATGCATGGACGACGCCGCAAATCCTCGCGTGCAAGCGCACGCGTGCGCGGCGACGGTCAATTTCACCGAGAATTGCCCACCCGAGTGTATGGAACCGTACATGGACGATTTGATGACGAAGCTGCTGAGTTTGTTGAGAGCCGGGAACAAAGTCGTCCAAGAATCGGCGCTGACGGCGTTGGCGAGTACGGCGGATACGGCGCAAGAGACGTTTTCGAAATATTACGACCACGTCGTGCCGTTGTTGAAAGAAATTATTGTCAGCGCGAACACGCCAGACTATCGGATGTTGCGGGCGAAAGCGATCGAGTGCGTGACGTTAGTTGGTATGGCGGTTGGGAAGCAAAGATTTAGCGGCGACGCGATTGAGGTGATGAACATCATGCAACAATTGCAAGCGAACGGTTTCGACGCGGACGACCAAACGACCAGTTACATGTTGCAAGCGTGGACGAGAGTGTGTAAATGCTTGGGTTCCGATTTTATCCCGTATTTATCGACGGTTATGCCGCCGTTGTTACAATCGGCGCAGTTGAAACCAGACGTGACGGTGGTCAACATCGACGACGCCGACGACCAAAACGAGGACGACGACGAAGACGACGATTTGGAACATTTAGAGTTTGGCGATAAAAGAGTGTCCATTCGAACGAGTATTCTGGAAGAAAAATCGACGGCGTGTTCTATGTTGTGCTGCTACTTGGACGAGTTGAAGGAAGGTTTCTTGCCGTACATTCAGCCGGTGTGCGAAATTATGGTCCCGTTGCTCGAGTTTTATTTCCACGAAGACGTGAGAAGAGCGGCGGTGGCGTCTTTGGCAGATATCATCCGAGCCGCGAAAAGGTGCGTGGAAAAGAGATCTGGGCCGGAATGCACTCTCGATTGGTTGAAGCAAATTATCAACTACGTCGTCCCGCCGTTGATTTCCGCGTTAGGGAAAGAACCCGAGGTGGAGATTCAAGCGGTTATGTTGGAAGCTTTGGCCGAGTGCGCCGGGGAATCAGGCGAGCTCGTGAGAGAGTTCATCCCAAAAATGCTCGAAACGTTTGAAGAAATTTTGACGGAGTCGTTAGAGCGACGCGCGGAAAGAAACAAACGCGCGAGTACGGAAGATTTCGACGAAGAAGAGATGGAAGCGTTGGAGGATGAACAAGCCGCCGAAGACGAGGTGTTTGACCAGTTTGCCGAATGCATCGGTACTTTGCTGAAGAGTTTTAAGTCGAACATTTTAGCCGACATCGAACCGTTGTTGCAATCGAAGATTGCGCCGATGTTTGCACCAGAAAGGTCCGCCGAGGAACGACGCATCGCGATTTGCATCTTCGACGACGTGTTCGAACACGCGAGCGAAGGCGGCGCGACGATGAAATATTTACCAGGGTTTGCAGACGCGTGCGTCAGAGGGAGCGCGGATGCGGATTCGGACGTGCGTCAAGCCAGCGTGTATGGGTAAGTTTTTTTTCTGTATAACGAGAGATTCGTCTCTTTTTATCTGTTATTTGTTCTGTTTGTCTTTCGTTTTCTTTTTTGTTCGTTCTACATATCGGGCGCGCGCGCGTATACGCATATAGAAAAAAAACAAGCTTCAACAAAATGCGAGTGACGATACCTATGGATTCCCCTTCTTGATTCACGGGGATGGCCTGCGCTATTCGTACGCGCGATGGATACTCGTGCTGACGATAAATCCGCTTTAACGCCCTGACGCATATTAGTACTGAATCTCTGTTTTTTCGTATTATACGTATTTTGTGTTTGCTTTTTTTCGCGGAAGAATCGACGACTCTTTTTTTTTTACGCGACTGACCCACAACGTTTTTCCTTTCCTTTCAAAACAGGCTCGGATTGATGGGTCAAACTATGGGCCAAAACTTCACTCCGTACGTTCCGGGTGCGTTACAAGCGCTCGCTGCGGTCATTCAAGATCCAGCAGCGCGGGAGGACGAAAACATCACGGCGACGGAGAACGCCGTCTCCGCTTTAGGTAAACTCTGCGAACACCAAACGCAAAGCATCGACGCGAAATCAATTTTTCCGTCCTTCTTAGCGTGCTTGCCACTCACCGAAGATGCGATCGAAGCGAGAGCCGTTCACGCGCAGCTCGCGAGATTGTTACAAAACGACACGTATAAATCTTACTTGTTGGGAGAAAACAACGAGAACTTAGCGAGAGCGATTTTGATTTTTGCCGAAGTTATGCCCACGGCATCCAGTAGCGATAAAGTTCGATTGTGCGATCAAGAAACGGCGATGGCAATGAAGAATACTTTAGTACAAATGCAAAGCACGATGCCTGGAGATGCGTTAGCGGCGGCTTTTTCCGCGTTAGATCCGCAAAAACAGGCGGCGTTGCAAGCGTGCATGGCTTAATAACAACCTTTTCATTATATAATATACTATGAGTATATCAATTTTAATAACAATAATAAAGGAATGAATTAATAATAAATAAGTATATCTGTGTTCTTACCACTACGCGCGGTTGTAAGACTTCTTCGATCGTACCAACCATTCCGGCTTACTCTTCTGTTGCCAATCGAACGAATCGTCCAGCATTTCGGGCTTAAAATCTGGGAGCTCGTGTACCGCTTTCCCGACCGAATTTCGATTCTTATAATCCAACATGTCCGGGTTATCGCAACTCACGCTCACCCCGCACGTGCCGACTTTGATATCTCGATTTCTCGTATCAAACGCAGTCAAGCCGTAATCCATGTTCAAGCGAAGTTTCAGATTTTTATACGGCACGTCGGTCAAGATCGCGATTTGTTTCTTCACTTCCGAGGGCGAATCGTGTTCGCGCAAATCCAGATCCAGGTGGTTGATTTTCCCGGCAGTACCGTTCGGAGTGTCGAAGTAACACTCGACTCGAGTGAGAACCATATTGGTAAATGAAGGGTGTTCGTATTTCAAACGCGGATGCAAGCCAAACCCAGAGGCGTAAAGTGTGCGTGTCGTTGTATCGCAAACCAGGGAGATTTTTAAGAGTTTTTTTTGTTTTTTTTTGGAAAAAAATGCGTTACGAATATATTAAGACTGACTGAGAGGCTCGCTGGCTGGCTTATAATCGGCTTTAATAAAAGACATCTATCTCTGTGTTTATCCACACGTTTCATCATCCTCTCATCGCTATCAATATCAACGCCATCGCGGCGTTTTCCCTTGCCTCGTCTACCACGATCGGGGTATCTGTTTCTTCTTCTTCTTCTTCTTCTCCTCGTATCTTGCTCTTCTCCTCTTCTTTCGCGACTACCTTCGCGACGAGCGCTTTTGAGGAATTCGCTCGCTCCATCGCCGCGTCTACGATGCAGCACGTGCTCGTGCTCGAGCTGCTTGCCGTTGTCGTTTGTATCATCATGGTCTTCTTTTCCTTCTTCTTCTTCTTCTTCTTTGCTTCTTCTTCTTCTTCACCTTCTTCTTTTTCTTTTCTTCTTTTATATTTCTTGGTCTCTCCTCTTCTCATTCTTCTCAAGCCTTCGCGGCAATAATCTAACTTTCTGATTTCTTCGGCTGTTTTTCCCAACCGAGCGGTCATCGATCGCTTCGACAGTCCAGCCTTCGCTAAAACTGGGTCGCAGTTTCGACTGAGGAGAAAAGAGAGGAGGAATGAAAACGCGGTCAGACTTTTGCTTTTTAATCGGAAAAACTTCAAATCACATGATCCCGAATGTCACTTCAATCAATTAGAAAAAAACGTACGAAAACGCGCGAAATGTTACATCATTTACCATCCGTGGCCGCCGTGTTTCTTACACTCGGAACATCCAACCGCGTTGTTGTTCTGTGCGAACTTTTTGATCGCGCGTTGCACGATTTGCTCGGTCGTCATCTGAGAAAGGAGATTGCGCTTTTTCTTCATTTTTTTCAGCTGAGACAATAAAGTGGAGAAAAAAAAGGCGTTTTGATGAACAGAAGAAGAGACTTTAACAGAAAGGAGAGAAATGTTATACTTTTCGTTATATATATTAAAGATCATTACGAGCGCCAACGCCAGCCGCACTTTCGGCGACTGCACGTTTTTTCTCGAGCGCGGAGACCAAGTCTCTCAGCGTCGCGCAGTTGGCGACGTCGGCGACGGTTACGGAGGCGGATTTATCTTCAGAGTTGATCAAGCCGACCAGAATAGGTAATCCGACGGAAACTAAACCAATCTCATCGAACGAATCGTCCAAAGATATGTCGCTTTCGACACCCGTGAGCGCTTTGACTGCGTTTCGGACTATACTCTCTGGAGTCGCGCTCTCTATCGCGACGGAGCCGGAGACCGATCGGCTCGGCCAGAATATGTTTTGGAAAAAGTTCATCGTTTTCACCCAAAGGAGAGTAAGGTGAGAATTCAACGCGCGGTCGATAAATGCGCTAAAGATGGTGACTAAGCCAACGACGAAGAAGAACTCGTACCACGCGACAGGAAGCGGCTGCGGGCTGAACCAGTAGTATTCTTTCGGGTACGCCCACCACGACCACGCGTCGGAGTTTCCTAAATCGACTTCCTTGGATGTGACGTTATTTCCTGATCGCGTCGCCCACCAGTACCACTGTCCGATGATTTGATGGAAAAGGAAGCACCCGTACGAAGTTGGTGCGAGCGTTTTACTCAGCACGTTGCCTTCGAGAAGTCGACCAGTGATACTACCCCGGGGCACGGCAAGAAGAGCGATCCAAACCGCGAGTAAGGGTGAGTATAAACGCGTAATCATTACCGACCACACGTACCGTTTGATTCCGGTATCCCACAGATGATGCTCGTCCGGGTGCGTTTTCCACATTTTGCCGACCAGGGTCGTCGGGTACGGCCAATCGATGTCAAAAAAATGCGCGAGGTGGAAAGCGAAGAACGCGAGCGTGAGACAATCTGCCATTCTCCCGTAACGTTTTCTATCGTGACTCTCGTTCGGCCTGACCGCGTCGTACCAGAAGTACGCAACCATACCGCTCCCTACAGATGGTACCCAATATGGCGGAAACATCATCGTCGATAAGGCGTATATGTTTTGTAAATTCTTTTCCCAACTCTTGGACGAGCCTAAATCGTCGTAGTCTTGCCAAGAAGGCAAGGCGTAATACACGCCAAGCAAAGCCGCCGTGGCGAATATCAAGAACGTGTATACGAGACCCCATTTAAGTATCGCTTTAGTATCGCCTCGAACGCGACACAAGGCGTTGTGCATCCAAGGGAAAACCACGATTATGAAGTAGTAAACGCCGTTGAACCACGTATAATACATCATCCACGATGACAGGAGCCATAAAGGAAACCATGTTTGAAATCCAAACGCAAAAACAAAAATTGTCATGATCAACCACGCACCGTATGGCATTTCAACAGGACTCGTGTGGCACTGCGCGGCGGCGCCAGAGGCCAGGGTCATAGTCGAATTGTGCGGCTGCCAGCTAAATTCGTCGCTGAACGTATTTGGGCGACAGACAACTAACATGTTGATTAAACCAAACGCGAGCGAAAGTAAATATAACGGCATGAGCGTCTGAAATCTCGAGTTATAAAACGATAGCCACGTTCCTTTACGAACCTCTTTGCCGTTGAGCGCCGCCGAGAGCGTAAAGCCGCCGAGGACAAAAAATACCGTCGCTGGAAAGTAAAACGTCGTCGCTTTTGCGGACCACCAATATGGACCGTAGGTCAACGGATTCCTCTCGTCCTCCCCTTGCCAAACTCCACCGATGTGATTAAACATAACCCCTACGGCCATACAGTATCGAAGACCAGCGAGGCCGGAAGAGATTACCGCCGGTTTCGCACTCCCTCCTTTTTTGCGACTGCATGAGGACACGAGGTTTCGTTGCGCGATGTTGAGGTGATTGGCGAGACCGGCGCGCTTATACTTTTTCGTGGACGTCTTGGGTAAGTCGTCGTCTTTCACAATTTTCCAATACGCGGGATTTTCGAAGCGGCTGAGTTCTTTCGACGCCGTGGTCATTTCACGAATAGAGCGAAGCGATGCGTCTATATTAGTAACGTCATCTTTGAGGACAATCGCGACGCCGACTTCCTCGCCCCATAGAGGAGATTCCACTCCGAATACGACGGCGACGTGGACGTCTGGGTGTTTTGCCAATACAGCTTCGACTTTCAGTGGACTGACTTGCTCGCCGCCGCGCTTGATGAGTTCTTTGGACCTACCGGTGAGATAAATGAAACCATCGCTGTCCATCTTTGCTATATCCCCAGTTCTTAAGTATCTCTTGTCGCCGAGATAAAAAAACGTCTTATTATTCGCCTCCGCTGCGTCTTTATACCCGGTCATGACGTTATCGTCGCTAATGACGAGTTCACCTTGCGTTCCAAACGGAGCGGTAGCTCTGCAATTTAAATCGTTCACGAGCGCGACTGAACAAATCAGCGGCTGGCCAACTGTATTTGGACGTTCGGCAAGCTCGAGATGAATGTTTTTACCCGATATAGGCATTTGCTCCGACATAGAGTATGTCGGGATTATTGGAACGTTCCAGAACGCTTGAAGTTTTTCCGCGTCCGCTTGACTTAACGCCGCCGCGCCAGATCGAATAAACCGTAACGAGTGTTTGGGTTTCGCCCCTCGCGAAATCGCTTTGCCGTATTGCAACACGGCGATGTGAATAGTTGGAACAGCAGAATACCACGTCGGTCTCAACGTGTTGTCAGTAACGATGGTTTCGTAAAATACTTGAGCGTCGAATTTGTGGCAACAAATGACGGAGGCCTTCGACGCTACCGTCGCTAAGATTGAACACGACAAACCACCGATGTGGAACAGCGGCATCGCATTGATACACACGTCAGCGGAGGTGAGTTCCAACGAAGCTGCTAACTCGCTACCGTTCGATGCGAGCGCTCCAAGTGCGAGTGGAACAACCTTCGCTTTCGATGTCGTGCCGGAAGTTCTCAAGAGTAATCCTACCCCTTCAGCGGCGTTGACGAGTGGCGGTTGCGACGGCAAAATATCTTCCTCTTGTTCTGGGTAAAACCAGCCCGCTGGTTTATCGCCGGCAGCGATGACGTACCATTTTATAGGAATGTTTGCCTTTGTGGCTGCTTTTTCTATCTCAGCAGTATCCGCATCTCGAAACAGAGCAACTAGTGTTACTTTACATGACATCATGGCTTCAAGCGCGTCCGCTTCTGTGATCCCTGGATCCAAAGGAACCGCCACGCACTGCGACGCCACGGATAAGAACGCGCTCGCTCCAACAGCTCCAGTTGGAACGTTGTATGCGACGACGGTGCTTTGTGTCGCGCCGATTTTGCGCAAGTCACCTTCGCCTGTCGTGATAAAATCAATCATCGCGCCATACGACATGGGCGCGTGCGAGGCGTCCACGTCTCGAAGAAGCGGCGCCGACGCCGGCGCGGCCCGAAGCATTTCCAATATACCTTTAAACCGACTTTTCCTGACGTTTACGTCAGCGTCGCAATTCGCAACTGAGCATGCGTTGCGAATAAAATTAAGCGCGTGCCCACTTGGGGTCGTTCTCGTCTCGACGTTTTCGTCTCGAGGTACGGCATTCAATCTTTTGACCGTCGAGAAGGTAGTGTTACTATTCTCTGTTTCGCCTTCGCCGCGTTCCATCACGTCGTCCTCCGAGACGTTCCCGCGCCGTCTGTCTAATCTTTCTTTGTCTGACGACCCGTGCGTGCTATCGCCGCGCAAAAACATCTCGTTGCCGCGATGGGTGACTTTCCTTGAAAGCGCGCGATGGAGCACATTTGCCACCGCAGTGTTTCCAATTTTCTTCGGACCGTCTTCTACCGCCAAAGACAAAGAAAGCGCGTTTTTCAACCACGCGTCGTATTCCGCGTGGAACCCTTCGTCTGACATGATCGACTTTGGCACGCCGTGTCCTCCATCAAAGTACAAGCAGTGGCGCACGAGTTGTTTCGACGATGGCATCTTTGCTTCGAACAACTTCATCAACCGTTCACCCTGCGGCTTCCGCTCGTCTTGAAGCCCGAATATGTGAAGCGACGGCAGAACGTCCTCGTCGTCGGCGATACGTTCGCCGTCGTTCACCAAACGTATCCCCAACGCCCTCTCCGCCACCTCAATCAGCCCCACGCTCGCTCCACACACCACCGTCGCGCTCTTCCACAAAAACACGTCCCCTTCCACGCCCAATTTCTCCAAAACCTCCCTCCTCGACAACAACGCGACGAGCGCTCCGCCTTGCGAAAATCCAACCGCGCTGGCGTACGGCCCGTGTTTTCTCACGAATTTCACCACGTATCTTAACGCTTTTACCAGATCCTCCTCTTTACTCTTCCCATCAATATCATCGTTATTGATATCGTCGACCCACGAAAACCAGGGACCTAAAAACATCCCTTCCGTGAGTTCATCCGACGCTTCGTTGGAATGTTTTGTCCCCTTGATTAGGTGTATCTGTTGAAATTTGGTATCTAAATTCAAATGCTTCGCGTGTTCTTTGCTCACGCGCGCGTTTGACCGCCAGCCGTGCACGAAGAGGCACTTTCTTTTATTCTTTTCATTATCATTGTTTTCCTCCGCATCATTTTGTCCTCGTCCCGGAGTTAAAGACAAACTTGTAAAGGTGAAGAATCGTTTCACCATCGAAGGTGATTTGCTCATTCCCCTACGAGAGGAGGACGTCTTTTTTTCCTCGCCGTGAAAGTCAGCGTCTTCTTTCTTGTCGTCGTCGGCATACTCGTCGTCGGTATTTGTCATCTTTCAAAATCCACCGCCGAAGCGAGGATAAAGAATGTCGCGTATGCGTGGTTTGATGTAAAATATCTTTGGCGTATTATTTAAATATGACTGTGCATTGAAGTTCGGCATTTCCATTTAACTTAAACGTATAAATACCTACCTATTAAATGAGCGCAGGCGCGAACACCATCGCCGCCACGCGACACCAAATTTCCTCGAACAACATT
>Ga0129327_10002359_pt1 | contig 10972 bp, 9 predicted proteins | sample CPBDNA_6_FD_111799 | JGI IMG/M metagenome (GOLD analysis project Ga0129327, IMG submission 111799) | Freshwater to marine salinity gradient microbial communities from Chesapeake Bay, USA - CPBay_Spr_31_0.8_DNA | ecosystem: Environmental > Aquatic > Marine > Coastal | place: USA: Chesapeake Bay...
AACCCTATTTTACTTAAGCCCAATAGTGATTTAGGTTCTCAGGTAATTTTGCGTGGTAAGGCAATTGGTAACATGAAAGCGGTGGAATACCACCTGCACAAACCAAAGTTATTGCAAGATGTCGTGTATGCTCATCAAGAGCTGTTAGCAGAATTTGATCTGGTCATGGTAGAAGGAGCGGGCAGCCCCGCAGAGATTAATTTAAGAGAGCATGACCTAGCTAATATGGGTTTTGCTGAAGCCATAGACTGCCCTGTCATTATCGTTGCAGACATTGACCGAGGTGGCGTATTTGCTCATTTATATGGCACCTATGAACTACTTAGTGTCAGTGAACAGGCGCGCACCCGTGGTTTTATTATTAATCGTTTTCGGGGTGATAAGTCACTCTTACAGGGTGGTTTGGACTGGCTAGAAGAGAAAACGGGTAAACCCGTACTTGCTGTCTTACCTTACATTCATAACTTACACATAGAAGCAGAGGACTCATTGGCTGTTGATCAATTTGTTAAGTCTGATGACGGCCAACACTTCAAGGTGGTGGTGCCTATTTATCCTCGGGCTAGCAATCACACTGATTTTGATGCCTTAAGAATGCATCCTCAAGTGGATTGTCAACTTGTAAGAGACGTACAATCCTTTAAGGGTGCAGACCTTATCATTCTTCCTGGAAGCAAGAATACGCGCGGTGACTTGGCGTGGCTTAAAGCATCTGGCTGGGCTAATGCCATCCAACGTCACTTGCGCTTAGGTGGCAAAGTAATCGGTATTTGCGGTGGTTATCAAATGTTAGGCCAAGCTGTCCATGACCCAGATGGCACAGAATCCAGTGCTGGAACCAGTGAGGGTTTGGGTCATTTAGCCATTGAAACCTTGCTACAGGGCGAAAAACAATTACGCAACGTGCAAGGCCACTGGCTAACTGATGCAGGAGATATTCCAGTCACAGGTTATGAGATCCATGTAGGGCAAACCACTGGCCGTGATTTAGCGCAACCGTTAATGCAACTCAATACGGGCCCAGATGGTGCCCGCAATCTCGAAAATACAGTCATGGGTAGTTATGTACATGGTTTATTTGATGAGCCTAAACTGCTGCAACAATTGTTAGACTGGGCTGGGCTAACGCAAACCCAAGCGTTTGACTATCCAGCCTTAAGGGCGGCACAAATTGAGCGTTTAGCCGATGAAGTTGAACTAGAACTGCCTGTAGAAAGGATTTTTAACATCATGCAGGGTGGCGTCTAATATGGACTTGGTCGTCGCCATAGTGATTGCCTTGAGCTTAGACTATTGGTTGGGTGAACCTAAACGACTGCATCCGTTGGTGGGCTTTGGGGCTTTGGCTGATGGCCTAGAGCAATGGCTCAATGGTCCAGTTAACTTGTTTTCCTTAAGAGCCAGTGCCGAGGCTGACCAGACCTCAATGAAAGCAGCCCCAAGGCGCAACAATTTGTTAAAGTTGAAAGGCTTACTAGCCCTAGTGCTGGCCGCTGGACCACTTGGTTTTGCCGCTTACAGCCTACAACAAACCTTGGCCCAACATGCCACCTTAGGCATACTTTTTGCTGGTATAGTATTGTATTTGGCGATTGGATGGCACAGTTTAATGGCCCATGCCAAGGCCATATCAACACCCCTAACACAAGGTGATCTTAGCGCTGCTCGTGCCGCTGTTAGCCTCATTGTTAGCCGTGATACTCAAGACTTAAACGAGCACGAGATTGCTAAAGCAGCCACCGAATCTGTCCTTGAAAATGGGGCTGATGCGCTATTTTCGGCGCTCTTCTGGTTTATTATTGCGGGTATCCCAGGGGTAGTAGTTTATCGACTCAGTAATACTTTAGATGCGATGTGGGGCTACAAAAACCCACAGTTTTTATATTTTGGTTGGGCCGCAGCCCGGTTTGATGACTTGCTTAACTATATACCTGCGCGCCTTACTGCTCTGGCTTATACCCTTTGTGGCAGTGTTAATGGCCAAACCAGCAGCGCATGGCAAAGCTGGCGTCAACAGTCGGGTACTTGGAAAAGCCCTAATGCTGGGCCAGTGATGGCAGCAGGGGCTGGAGCCATCGGTGTAGAAATAGGAGGCAACGCCCAATATCGTGGTGAGATTCAGCAACGCCCTGTGCTTGGCGCGGGCAGTCCACCTATGGCCAAAAGTATTGATGATGCCTGTGCACTTGTTAACCACAGTTTGGCCCTTTGGTTAATTGTGATCTGCTTATTCACTGCCATAGGCAATTTCTAATGAACACTTTATTTCATGGTGGCGACCTACACTCAGCCAGTGCGATTTACGGCCGAGCACCTGAGGATTGGTTAGATCTATCGACTGGCATTAACCAGTACAGTTTCCCAGCCCCAGCCATAGGACAAGAGGTTTGGCAACAGTTGCCATACCCAGCCCCCTCGTTGATCAAAGCTGCACACTCTTATTATGGGCAGCATGCTTGTTTAGCCTGCAGTGGTAGCCAGACTGTCATTCAATTACTGCCCGTAATATTGCGTCAACTCGGCAATCAGAAGGCCACATGGTTGCCAGATATCGGTTATCAGGAACATCGCCAAGCCTGGTCACAAGAAGGTGAAGTTAGCACCTACAGTGGATTAGATAGTCAGTTAGCTACCCAACAAATAGCAGATGCGTTACATGATAATAAAATCGGTCACTTGGTTATTATCAATCCCAATAACCCCACAGGCGAAATTTTTAGCCGTCAGCAATTGAATTTGTGGGCCCAGCAGTTAAGGATTAAAGGTGGATTCTTAGTCATTGATGAGGCTTTTATTGATATCACACCAAGGGCAAGTGTGCTGGCAGAAAAGCTTGCAGATAACGTCATAGTATTGCGTTCGGTGGGTAAGTTCTTTGGCCTTGCCGGTATTCGTTTAGGGTTTACCTTTGCCTCTCAAAGCATACTAAATCAGCTAGCAAGGGCAATAGGGCCTTGGTCAGTGAATGGGCCAGCACAGTGGGTTGCTGCGGCTGCTTTAAATGATACGGATTGGCAAACTAGTATGCGCGCTCAACTGATCAACGAAGGGTTACATCAATTGCAACTTTGGCAACCCTCAATGACTCAGCTAGGGGCTAAATTAGCCAGCACACATGAATTATTCAGGAGCTTTATTATGGCTTCAAATTTAGCCCAGAGACTACACCATAGTGCCGCTCAAAGCGGTATATTATTGCGCCTAGTTGATATCAACTCGAGCACGAGTTTGTTACGCTTTGGCAACATTGATTTAGGCCACATAAAAGCAGTTGCACACTGCCAAACTTGGATACAACAGGAATCCGAATGACTTTTTTTCCTCTGTTTCACAACACCCAACAATTGAACGCTTTGCTCATTGGTGGTGGGAATATGGCAAAACGCCGGGCTAAATCATTAATTGATGCAGGTGTTGCCTGTGACTTAATGGCCACTAAAATTGCTGAGGACGTGTTACAACTCATAGAAAGTGCTGGCGGCAAGGTCACAGTTGGGGCCTATGCGTCAAATAATGTGATGCAAGGTTATAGTCTTATTTTAGCACTCACCGATGACCGCACAGCCAACCGCACAATTGCTAATGACGCTAAGGCACTGGGATTGTTAGTTAACGTGTCTGATAAACCCAACGAGGGTAATGTTATATTTGGTGCCATTATTGATCGCTCTCCCTTAACAATTACGATTAATAACGGTGGAGCATCCCCTGTTTTATCCAGTATTTTGCGCCAACAATTGGAACAATTTGTACCCAAAGCCTATGGCCAGCTAGCGCGGTTAGTGGGGGCTTATCGTCCACACGTGAAACAAGTCCTACCCAACACTAGCGAACGCTCTATTTTTTGGCACCAAGTGTTACAGGGAGCCGTTGCAGAGGCGGTATTTTCTGGCAAACATACAGAAGCTGAAAGTTTATTAAAAAAACACTTAAAAGAACTCGATAATGGTCTTGGTGCCGTCAAAAGTAGTGGCGAAGTATATCTTATTGGAGCAGGTCCTGGTGACCCAGATCTGCTCACACTACGGGCTTTTAGACTGTTACAAAAAGCCGATGTGGTATTGTACGACGCCCTCGTCTCTGAGGGTGTGATGGCGCTTGTGCCAGAGCAAGTAGAAAGGGTCTATGTCGGAAAACGTCGCGCCAACCATAGTGTGCCCCAAGCAGGCATCAACCAATTGTTAGTTGATTATGCCAAACAAGGCAAACGAGTAGCCCGCCTTAAAGGTGGAGACCCCTTCATTTTTGGCCGTGGTGGTGAAGAGATCGAAACCTTGGCCGAACAATATGTTCCTTTTCAGGTCGTGCCTGGTATTACTGCAGCCAACGGCTGTTCGGCTTATTCTGGTATTCCCCTTACCCACAGGGACTTTGCCCAGTCTGTGCGATTTGTGACGGGGCAATTACGCGATGGTAGCGTAGATTTACCTTGGTCTGAATTAGTTATTGAGGGGCAAACTTTAGTCTTTTATATGGGTTTAAAAGGCCTACCCTTAATTTGTGAAGCCCTCATCAAGCACGGCATGGATAAAAATATGCCCATCGCACTCATTGAGAAAGGCACGACCCAAGACCAGCGAGTGATGATATCCAACCTTGATGACCTACCCGCAATGATCAAGACAGCAAGCGTGCTGTCACCGTCCCTTTTGCTGGTTGGGCGAGTGGTGAATTTACATGATAAACTATCTTGGTTCACATCTTCACGGGATGCTTGAACTCAAGCTTTAACAAGTTGGGATGGCGCTTATGAGCAAAAAAACTGAAATAGAAATGATGGAGCTTATGGCTCAGTGTGAAACAGCATTAACTGATTATGCGAGTCGCACTGGTGCCGATGCCTTTGCAAACAGCACCAGTGCAGGGGCAGCTAAAGCTGCCATAAAGCCTAAGCTCAAATCACAACAAGCCTTGGCTAAGATGGCCAAATCTCTTGAAGCTTCTCGTGTAAATAGCAGTGAAAATATAGCTAAACTTGAGGCTAAAATAACAGCAAAGGCTGACTCTATAAAGCATCACAAACGTCAACAAGAAGCTCTAAAACAAGAGCAAGAACAAGCACGAAAAGCTGATTTAGCAAACAAACGCAAAGCGCTTTATCGTACACCAGAGCCTCAACCAAAAACTCAACCAGAAGCTGACATACAGACTAAAGCGCAGAATGAATTACCTGTGGATACAAGCATACGCCATAGAAGTTTTGGTAAAGGCTCGTCCAATCTGCGCCGCTCATAATAGTCCACTTTAGTAGGAAGCTACAATGCCCCTTAAACACCAGTTATTGGCGGTTTTTGTCGCTCTAATCTGGGGTACAAATTTTGTCTTTATTGAATTAGGACTCAATGATTTACCGCCATTTTTATTTGCCAGCCTTCGCTTTACCTTCGCAGCCTTGCCTTTGGTACTCATATTACCCCGCCCTAAAACGCCATGGCGTTATTTAATAGCTTATGGGTTTTTTATTGGTTTTGGCCAGTTTGGCTTATTATTTTGGGTGATGGGTAGCCATATGTCGCCTGGCTTAGCCTCTTTAGTCATTCAGTTACAGGCGGTATTCACCATTTTACTGGCGCTTATATTCTTTAAAGAAACCATACGCTGGCAGCAAATCATAGCCCTTATTATTGCTTTTGCTGGAGTGTTATTAATCGGTATTAAAGGTAATAATGATGCCACCTCTATTGGCTTAGTAGTGATCTTAGTGGCGGCCCTAAGCTGGGCTGCTGGCAACATTGTTGTTACACGTTGTGGCAAAGTTAATATTATTGCCTTTTTAGCTTGGTCCTCAATATTTGCTGTACCACCGTTGGTCCTTATGTCATATTATTATGAAGGGCCTGTATTGATAAGTGAACGACTAGTGTCATCACCTTGGCACGCTTGGGCCATTGTATTGTGGCAAACTCTGGGGAACACACTGATTGGATATGGGTTATGGAATTTATTATTGCAGCGTTATGCCGCAGCATTGGTAGCGCCTTGGGCGTTGCTTGTGCCAGTATTTGGTATGGCGGCCTCAAGCACTTTTCTAGACGAAAGTATGCCTTGGTGGAAATGGATCGCTGCGGCCTTAATCATTGCTGGCCTCGTCATCAACTTACGCTCAACTCAGTCATCACCCCCCCCTCATTAAAGGTCCGTTAGTCTGATTATGAATTTTATTCCCCGAAGAGTGCAATATTTACTGCTTCTCACCTTGGCCCTATGGGGTTTGCAAGGACTGTTTAGGATATTATTTTGGGGCTTTATTTCTGAGTTACCAATAACCTTCGAAGGTGACTTATTAAAGGCCTTTTGGGTGGGTTTGCGTTTTGATTTGAGGGTCTCCTTGTTGGCTGCCCTGATGACTTTACCTTGGCTAATTCTGCCCCGTTTTAGCGCCGTTAACTTCACCCTACTGAGTCGGTTTTTAGGTTATTGGTTCGGCATTATTTTAATCGTTATACTCTCCATGTATGTGTTTGACGCTGGGCATTATCTATACCTAAGCAAACGCATAGATGCCTCTATTGTGCGTTTTAGCAGTGACATCAGCATCTCCACTGCCATGATGTGGCAATCTTATCCAGTGATTCCGATCTGCATCGGGATGATCCTAGTCTGGTGGTTAGGGTATTGGTTCCATGCCCACTATTTACTACCCTTATTGCAACAAAAAAAGCACCATCGGCGCTGGTACAGCCATTGCGTCCATGTGGTAGTGATTGGCGCCTTATTCTTGCTAATTCTGTTGGGTAGATGGTCTTTGGTGCCCCTGCGCTGGAATCATGCATTTTTTAATGGTAATGCCCAAGTTGCAGCGCTAGGTTTAAACCCCTTTGTATGGATTTACGATACTGCTCGATTCCCTACCAAATCAGCCAATAAAAATGATTTAAAGCCTTTCTTTAGTACCTTGTCGCACCTGTTTGGCAGTGACTTTCCAAGCACTGGTGCGGCTGCCTTAGACCGTTGGGAAACCCCTCCAGCACCTGCAGTCAATGATGCAAAAACACTCCCCAACGTGGTGATTGTGTTTATGGAAAGCTTGGGTGCAAGTCATATTGGAGCTTATGGTAATCCCCTCGACCCCACACCTAATATAGATGCCTTAATTACGCAGTCGCGCTGGTATCCAAATTTTTACGTGCCCGCTCGGTCAACCGCCAAAAGTGTATTTACCTCCATTACCGGCATTCCCGACGTGTCAGCGATAAAAACGGCCACTCGTAATCCTTACATCACCCACCAGCGTTCCGTCATCAATGCTTTGGTACAGCACGAAAAACACTATATGCTCGGTGGTAGTGCAGGCTGGGCCAATATGAGCGCCCTCATCCATAATAGCATTCAGGGTGTTAACTTATATGAGGAAAAGTATTGGACGTCACCTATTGTAGACGTGTGGGGCATCTCGGATTATTCGCTGATCACCGAAGCCACTACTATTCTGAAGCGAGCTACGCCACCATTTTTGGGCTACATTCAAACCGCAGCTAACCATTCACCTTATACCATAGCCGATGATAAGAGTGGATTTATAGCCCAACAACGCACTGACGCAGAGCTCAAAGATAATGGCTTTGCAAGCCTAGAGCAATACAATGCAGTGCGTTTACTTGACCATAATATTGGCAAGTTATTTGAGCAATTTAAGCGCAATAAATTATACGACAATACTATTTTTGTGCTTTTCTCTGACCATCAAGCCTCATCTGTTCAGGTCAAACACTTACCTGAATATATTTTTCAGTTTGGTATGGGCGAGTTACCCGTACCTTTAATCATTCATGCCCCTAACCTGATTAGTCCAGAAGTCGATCACACCTTTGGCAGTTTACCTGACCTGCTGCCCACCATCGTCGGACTCTTCCCACAAACCTATCTCAACACATCTTTGGGTCGAGATTTAGCTTGGGCCAAAGGCAAAAACCTACCTACCTATGGCTTTCTTCAGGCTAGTCGCACCAGTGTTGCCTTTAATGGCGATCAAATTGCTAGTGTTAATCATGTGACTGGGCAGGTCATCAGTGCCAACATAGATGACCAAGGCAGGGCCCTCATGACTAAGCAAAATAACCCTATGGTGGAGGCTGCTAAAGCCTACTATTTAGCCTCGCAATACTTGCTCAAAGCCAATGTGAAAAAGTCCAAAAAATAGACCCGTGTAATCAAAAAACAGCCTTAATGTGCTGGCATTAAAAGGGCAATCATCACAGAGCAAAAGGGGGATTTGGAATTGGAAATTGGAAATTGGGAGCAGAGATTAGAGAGTAGGGTGGCCTAGTGGGAATGACTGGGCGTCTTTGTCACCACTGTTTAATAAGCGACAGCTAATAGAAATAGTTAAACACTGTAAATCCACCAAAACCAGAGGTGCCCACCCCAATGCCCAGTTGCAAGTAGCCTGCAAAACCCTCAATGTGCTTGCTAGGGAAGTTAAAAGGTAAACTAATGGCCGCCGATAGAACCGCCATTCCTGCCATTGAACCAATACCAAATAGCATCATATAGCCCATGCCCAACCAAAAATTTTGAACTGCATTTAAGGTGAGTACCACCAATGCCGCCGAACCTGCCATACCATGCATCATTCCCACCATTAATGTGCGTAGTGGAAATGGCTTACTGTGAGTGTGTTGGTGAGCACTTACATCACTAGAAGCTGAACCTGAGTAGTGCTGATGAGCATGGAAATGGCGTTTGCCATGATGTTGATGAACATGAAAATGAATGCCGCTACGACTCATGCGCCACAGTACATCCAAGCCCAGATACAGAAGCATAAATCCAACGGCACATTCTAAGATAGCAGCGATGTAATGAGGCATTAGAGTATCGGCTAATAAAGCCAAAGTGCCGAACGCAAACAGTGTAATTGTGTGCCCCAAACCCCACACAGCTCCATGACGCCAAGCTGCTGATTGGCCTTGCTTCTGGGTCACAATAGAGGCTACAGCAGCCACATGGTCCGCCTCTAGGGCATGTCGTAAGCCTATCATGAAGCCCACTAACAAAACGCTTATTTCCACCTATCATCCTTTATGTAAGAGCTAATTCTAAAGTTTATGACGCTAAGGTTTGCAGTCGATATATACTCATATTGACGTTTTTATGATTTTGAGCAATCACTACTTCAGCGTCTAAGGTATGCAATCTGACTTGGGTTTGTTGGCCATAAAGGCAGCGCCTAAAACTAGCATAAGATTGGATATCTGGGCCTGAGTCTGGGTCTTGAACTTCGAAAACCGCAAATTTATAGAGCGCAGGTAAACTAAATTCAAGACCAGCCGGAGTCATTTGCATGCTTGTTGCAGCTTGCCCGAGTCTAACTTCAAGGGCCAAAGGTTGCAGTAGGTAGGCTCTGAAGACTGATTCAACGACATGGTCATAGACCCGCTGATTAGACACTATATCCTTAGACTTTAATAAACCGCGCAGCAGCATAACTGGCTAAACCACCTAGGGTAATCCAAAACAATCCATTAGTTATCGCTGTGGCATAGATGAACTGTGCTTGCAAACTCTCTAAGCTTGCCACAGCCTCAGCATCGGGATGCAAAAAGCCATGAACTAGTGGCTCAGGCGCACCGACCAACCAAGGGGCAGCCAAAAATACGATCGCCAATAATTTAACAAAGCCCTTTAGAAACACAAGGCTAGCAATACCTACGGCAGTGCCTACAACCGCCAGCACCCACCATGATTGTCGGCCCCCGATAGCGGCGGTTTCCATACTTGGAATTTCTGGCGGCAAGCCTAGTGCCGGGGCCACAAAAAATGTTAGGTAACCTGCGAAGCCCCAACCAAGGCCTCTAACCCAAGAAATTTTTAATGCTGCCTTGTCACGGGCTAAGAGCATGCCCGTCAATAAGATGATCGCAAAACCAAACGCCGATAAAACATTGGATAACACCGTAAAACTAAGCCGCTCAAAACCATCCTCAGGACCCCATGCGTTTTCATCATGAGAATGCGAATGGCCATCATTGTGAGCGGCAACAACTTCAGGCTGGGCAACTTCAAATACTTCAGCAGCATGAATGATGGGGGACACCGCTAAGGTTTGCACTGCGCTCAAAAAAAGGCCCACAACTAAGGCCACCCCTAGGGCACTATACACCATAGAACGGAACATAAATTTTACCTAGTAAAGTATTAATTCTTAGTGGCAAGGAAAGGCAAAAGAGTGGCGTGTATCGTGAGCAGCATTATGTGCGGCGTCCATGGGTGCAAAACCAACACCCACTAATACAACGACGCCAAGAATTAAAGCAGCGGCCATTTGTACGCCGTTGCTAGTTAAAGTCTGACTTGTAACAGCTGTTTTCAGCTTAGAAGTCGGTGTAGTGGTTGTCATGTATTTCTCCACGTGCTTCCCCGCACGATAAAAATTAGGATAAAGGGCCATGAGGCCATATTTTGTAGGCCGGTCTCCGGGCTAACAAGTCAATCTTGTATACCGTTGCGGGGGCAGCACAGTTCATTTTTAGACTGTTTCCCGTGAAAGCTAAATTCGTGTAGCCACCTACGGGGCCTACTTTATGCCAATTTGATGGATTTTTGAAGCGTTAATACGAGTGGTTTGATTCAACATGCGACCTTTAGCAAATAATTTAGCTTAAAAGTTGATTTTGAATGGTCAATCGGGGTTAATTTTTAACCCAAAGTTAACCTTAAACCCTCGAAATAAAGTGACCAGCAATGTTATGATGTCAAGCTGATTTCGACAGCCCTAGAGAGTGAGAAAATAATGAGCGCATTTGGCACCCAATTTGTTCCAGAAATGGCCTTAACCACCTTTGACGGCCAACAATGGAGCAATCCTAGTCTGGTGCCAAGTAACAGCATTGCATTACACCCAGGCGCACACGTATTGCATTACGCAAGCACATGCTTTGAGGGTTTGAAGGCTTTTACTCATCCCGATGGTAGTCGTCATATTTTTCGCATGGACCAAAACATCGCACGCTTGGCCCAAAGTAGCCGCTTA
>Ga0129327_10002362_pt1 | contig 10968 bp, 11 predicted proteins | sample CPBDNA_6_FD_111799 | JGI IMG/M metagenome (GOLD analysis project Ga0129327, IMG submission 111799) | Freshwater to marine salinity gradient microbial communities from Chesapeake Bay, USA - CPBay_Spr_31_0.8_DNA | ecosystem: Environmental > Aquatic > Marine > Coastal | place: USA: Chesapeake Bay...
ACCATGATTCATTCCAAGGTTTGTCTTTGTCTCGGTTTGGAGTAGAGAATATCTCTTCTTTTAGTTTAAAGTTTAATTTATTCATATACTTATATATCAATAAATTTTAATTGGTTAAATATTGGACGTAGTTTAGGTCAATGTTATAGTATTCTTCAAGCTACTTTGAGTCCGCCTAAAATAAATAATCATTGTCTAAAATAGTCTTTTTGATACATCCATACGACTCTGACGAAATTGATATAACATATGGTGTTTGTTATAACAGTCTTCATTGATGGTGTATTCTTTCACTGCAATTCTCTTGCCGTTGATTCTTTGACGTGTTGTTTTTATGTCAATAATATCATTACCAAACAAGACCTTATACATCTTTGCTAGGTATTGTTCAATATGTTTATTTGTATCAAATGTTTTCTTCTTGGATTGATTCCGAAAGATAATATTGTATTGTTCAAATAGTGTTTCTCGGTCTGCCTCACTGATATCTTTGTTAACAGTCATTGTTTTGAAATCAGTATTAGTATTCATATATGATTTCAGTTTCTGAACAAACATCACTTTGGATTTACCTGTTGTAATTTTATTGACGTTAAAGTCTTCTTCCAAAGTGATAATGCTTTTCAAATCTTCATTAGTAGTGTTCAACATACTACATAGATTGAAATGTTTCATTCTCGCAAAGTCATCAATGTAATATTCCGCATATGTATTCAATTGGTCAGTAGGAACTTGGAGAATGTTATGAAGTCGTGGATATTCAGCAATATTGAACTGTTCAAACTTTTGTTGTTTGAGTTCTTTCTTCATCACCCGCATTTCAGTTTCTTTCATTTTCAGAAACTTTTCATTGGTATCAATAACAAAACCTCGTTGAGTCAGTAAGTGTCTGAAGTGGGCAAACTTATTGGTTGAATAACAATCTTGGATATACAGATACTTGTTTAGTAAGTTTTGATATTCATTAAATACTTCTGGATTGACTTCTTCTTTGAAATAACGAATACCCAACATATTCTGCTTATATGTTTCCATACAGATATCATCATATGTTTTCGAACTGAAAGCAAACTTCTTTTTCCCAAATAGATAAAACAATTTGTCAATGTTCCGACATCTTGCAACCTGTTGAAGGTATCCAGTTGGTTCAATTGTATGCTCTTTGTAATAACAGTAGACATTCCGTTTCATTGTCGAGTCAACACCATACATGATTTTGGGAGAAAATATCACTTTCTTGTGAGCATCCAGATCCAATGTCTCTTTCTTTGAATCACCTTTCCTTGAATCTTCTTTACCACCAGTAATGAGACAAATACTATCATCTTTCAATTCCTTGTAGATTAATTCTGCGTTGGATTTAGAGTCTGTACATAGTAGAAACTTGGTTTCTGTTCTGAGTTTGACCAACAAATCATTGAAAGATTTAATCTCATATGCTCCAATATTTCGGTTGTGAAGATATGAATTTTGAATGTAGGTTATGTTTTGTCTGTGTTGTCGCATCCACTTGATAGAGATATCATTTAGATCAGCATCGGCACAGATTATTTGTGAAGCGTTATGAACAATCCTTTTGAATAGTGAATACACAATACTTCGTCTTGAGGCAAGTGTATCTGATGTTACCAAGTATTTCAAGAGACTATTGTATTCATCCAGAAAGATAACATAGTCTGAAAAGTCAACGTCATACATTCGCCCAATACTGTCAATGGTTATGATAATATTATCTCCATTATGTAGGTGATCGGCAATGTTATAATGTTTACAGGTAATATTATGTTCACTGAAAACTCTGTATTGTTCATCTGCTAAACTTATACGACTTACAATACTAATGAACTTTTTCTTACTATCTTTAACATAATGCTTGAATGATGTTGTCTTTCCTGTACCTGTATCACTCTTGACAAGATAATTGATATTAGGTTCAAAGAATTGATAACCAAGTTTGTGTTTAGGATATTTCTTTTCATCTCCCGTGTCAATTTTAACATCAGGTTGAATCACATTGACTGGTATCGGTTTGTATTTCCCATAGTTGATATATTCTTCTGATAAGATTTCATCAATGATATTCTCATTACACGTTGCATAATTCCAATAACAGTTGATGTTGTTTTCATGATTATAACCAGGTTTCGTTTGATTGACCTCATCCCAAATGTCTTGAATATCAAAGAACTTACAGAACGATGTGAATTTCAAGAAGTTGTAATTTTCGATACTCCAATATTTCTCAGGGAGATTTTCTATCAGTGTCTTTAATTCAGAACGAGTGAAATTATATTTATGAACAACAGGGGTAATCTCTCGTGCTTTTCTAACTCTCTTATTAGATGATTTGATTTGTGTATCAATTGTATACAAGTTTTTCAATAACCATTGACGTAGTCCTACTGGTATAGGTTTCACAGTGGTATCATTGACGACTTTGTATGATTTACCATCAATCATGGAACCAGGTGATACAACATAACCCCCATCCGATCTGATATCAATATGATATGTGTTATTCACTGTTTGTTTGATTTCTTCATCATATTCAAAATATAAATGATATCCATCGTTCGCAGTTTGAACTGTATATGTATTGAAATCACATACAAAGTTCTTGAATTCTTTCTCAAACTCATTGATGTGACTGGTGTCAAACTTATGGAAATCCAAATCTACTACAGTGATATTATTGACCTTACCTGTTGGAACACCTGAGTTATTTTTGAATTCTCCTCTGCGGAATGATTTCTTTCTATTCTTTTTAGACCATTCATTGGTTGGGTTTTTACTGTTTGAAATCAAATTGAATCTTTTGAATTTAGCAATTTCTGTCATCTGTTTTTATTATAATCTTATATATTAATTTTTCTTTAAGTATTTAATTAATTTTTTAATATTTATATATCAAAAAATTATATAATTTATACATTATGAAATTGTTTTCTGTTTTAATTGATAGTTTCTTACCTTTTTGCGACATTCTTTACAGTTTTTACATAATCTAATCGATGTTTTTGAATAGAATTGTGCAATTGGTTTGATTGTTTTACATACATTACATTTATGTTCTGTTAATTGTTCTACATTAGGATTCTTTTGTTTTTTCATTTTATTATGTTTCTTACAATAGTTTTTAGTTCTTTCCCGACAAGATATACATTGTTTTGTTTGTTTTATATAGTTTGTATAACCATTCTCATCACTCTTTGTTGAATAATCTTTTCGTCGAATTTCTTTTACAAATTCTTTTTCTTCTTTTTTCTGTTTACATTTGGTACAGTTCATTATAATATGTTAGTGCTATAATATAAGGTTAGAATATAATCTTTAAGTCAAATTATTCTTTTTTATATGTTGCCTTCGCTTTACTGAGTGCCTGTTTATAACTAATGCCTTCTTTTTGAGCAATACTACGAACATGGTTTACCCACGGGTTTGGTTTTCTTACACGGACTGCTTTCTCTTTCTTTGGTTTTGGAGTTTCTTGAAATACAGGTGTTTCTGAGGGAACTTCGATTTTTTCGTCTTCAATATTCATTACTATATATATTATAACAACAATAAAAAAAATCCACACACGAGAATTATTTATATTATATTTCTGATGGACTTAAAACAGTATTTTAGTTTCTATAATTCACAGCTGTTTTAAGTCCTCTTAAATATTTGGTGTTATAATATATCAATGTATCTCACTTGTAGGACTTGTATGAAGCGGAAGAAAGATTCATTCTTTAGACAATATCGGAAACAATGTCGGAAGTGTGAATATAGAACAAGGCAAACCTATCATCAACAATATCAAGAAAAACATAAAGAACGCTTGAAACAATATCGTCAGGCATATCGCAAACGAACATATATTCCTCATCCAAGACAGAAAAAGGTTGAACCTATAAAACCAAAACCAAAACCATTTGAGCATCCATTGTCTTTTGTGATCTATTTATCCATTTAGTAATGTCTCGTGAAAGATAGCAATCATTTGTTGTCTTGTTTCATCTCGACTTGCGTTTTCATCAATGTCATCTATGATTTTGTCTATGATAGATGGTAGTTTATCACATATATATCTTATTAATTCTGAACACTTTAAACTTTTATTTTTGGTGATAATATTCTGATTGACTGTATCATAACAATAGAATTTATCCTGTGTTAGTTTGGGTAAAGAATCTTTAAGTTTTTGACTGTCTTCATAAGATATGTTTGTCAGTGGAGTAGTATTTTTGGTATTCTGTCGTATGTTAGAAAGTAAATGTCTTTTATATGCCTTTGATGCTATTTTAGTTACTCTCCCTGTATGTTTGTTTAGAATATATGAATCCATATAATTATAGAACTATAAAATAATTTCTTTAGTTTTGATTCTCTAACCAACTGATGAGAATGACAAAATCATAGTCTTCTCCTTTTGTATCGAGTGGAACATTTTGTTCAGATGTCAACCAAAACTTTGCACGGTATTTCGCATTACTTGGACCAATCAAATTGTTAGCGATACTAAACATGTTCTTGTCGTTTGCTCTATAGTTCTCTATCTCTCCTACATTTGATGTGATTTGGATCTGACTTATGATATTATCGAAACTGTTATTCAATTGTATTCCTTCTGATACTAAATCACTATGTATGACAAAAGAATTGTATGAGTTGAACTTGGCGGGATTGGGTGCTAATAAACTGGAATTATGTTCATCTGTTTGAATACTACTATACAAAGTTGTTGTTGGACGCGTTGGACTGTCTGCTTCAAATCCTAGAACAGTTCTGACTGTGCTCTGACTCCATAGAATTTCTGGATTTGCTGTCAAGTCTTTGTCTAGAAATGTTATGATAACTTTACCCAGACTATTGTTTCCAGAGAAGGTAAAGTAATCACCTACTGGATGTTTAGGTCGATTTGGTGGAGGATGGTTATCCAGTTTCAGTGCTATGCTATCATACAAAGATTCCAGATCGTACAGTCCATCGTCTAAGATAATACTGAATGTTCCTCCATCATCTTTGAGAGTGAATGTGTTGTTCCCCAATGCCTCACTGATGTTTGGGGATTTGTTCCAAATATTGGCTTGTATGACTTCTAACTTACTGTTATACGCATTGGGTGGTAGAAACAGAGGACGGATAAATTGTATTTCAAAGGATGAACCATCTGCACTTCTGTTCATTGCTCCATTTGATTCAGAACTACTAAATATAAACGCTTCTGAAGGCATTTGTTATATATTAATAGGAATGAAAAAAAAATAATTAATATAGTTTATAGTAAATATAACAAACACACCTACTATCCTACATCCCTCTCAAAGGGCTTCATTCCAATAAATGGCAAGGATCTGGTTGTTTCTTCAGGTTTCTTTTTTGTTGAGTAACTCCTGGGAACACTCAAGATCTCTTCACACACATATAGTCAAATTAGGGTTATGGGGTATAGGGTTATATATAGAGTAAGGATAGAAGGGTTGGTAACCCAGACCCAGTCTGGGGCATAGCACACTTACATTCCCATATTGGTCATTCCTTGACGTAACAAATGAGTAGGAGATGGTGTGACAGAACGTTGTGTGTCCATGGCGTCGTATGGAACACTAGGGGCATCATCTAAATAACGTTGTACTTTTTTGAGACGTCTACGTTCACGACGACGACGTTTGTATTGTTGATAATCATCGTCATCGGAACTTCCATCAGAGGATGCAATAAAGCCTTTCATTTCTTCTCGTTCCTTCTGTCTGCGTCGTCTCTTGGTACTCTCGGCTTGACCTGTGTATTGATTTCGTCTCTTCTTCCGATAAACTTGAGTAATAGCATCTCTTTCCGAAACTCTCTGATAAAATTGGAAGAGCTCTTCATCAAGTGCTTTGCATGCGTTAGCTTCATTCAACTTGATTTGGATTACACGCACTCTGTGGTTCGCCTTGCGGAGAGATGCCTCATATGTGTTGCGGATTCTCATTCGTCTTTCAATCGCACATTTAGTAATGGGAAGACCTGGGAAATATCGAGAGAACTTCGCTAGATATTCATCAAACTGTACGTCAGACAACACAGGAGTAAGATTCATTGTCAAACCAGGTAAGGTGTCTGGCAACGCTAATGTTTTTCGCTTGTCCAACATCGGCGGAAAGGCATCGGGGTCTTCGGAAGACTTGCTCATCGGCGGAGGATTATTAGGGTTATTATTAGGGTGAAAAGAAGGGGTATGTAGGGTATCGGGGTTATTAAAAGAAGGGGTATGTAGGGTATCGGGGTTATTGTTCATTTTGGGTAGATATCGGGTGGTAGGGGAAATAATGAATGGTATGTGTCCGAAAATTGTCCACGTGGGTCAATGTACAACTTGGTCTTCCATATGAGGTTTATTGAGCGTTTTAAGCTCTCCCAGAGCTTAAACGCTCAATAAACCTCATATGGCAAAGGTATGGTCCACGTGCGTCCGATTTTAAGTGGGTCACGTGGTCACGTGCACTGCGCAATTGACAGTTTTGATACTTCACCAGGAGATGAATGAAGCTTCTGACAATGAAACATCTGGCCTCGGGGGATCGGGTTTGTTTTTCTTTCCATCCTCTCTGTTCTTATCCTTGTGTCTTTTCCATTTTAGGGCCTCCACACCAACCCGATGGTTCTGGTATGTGATATCATCTCTGTGTTTCTGGAACTTGTATGTGATCTGTGTTTAGACACTACGTCGAATCATTGTACTAACTGTGATGAGAAAACTCTGGTTGGACAAGGCTTTACTGAAGACGAAATCCCTGCTGTTCAAGCGTACTGTGAAGACCAATACGGCGACGACCCATTCGACCGCGATGCTTTCCTGGAAGCTTTTCGTGGAAAGTTTGAGAACAAGCAAGCATTTATAGAGGAATATTTATTGGATTTTGATGGAGTGGATATCCCAAAGTTTGTGAAAATAGATTACGAAGGAACATGGGACTATGGATTACAGTATGACTTTATCCTTATTGAACAATATGACTGTTGCTATGTATTTCGTTCAGACGTACAAGTGTACCATTATGGGGGACCAGCAGGTACTATGTATGTCATACATGCATGTTTGTAATTCAATGTGATTGTCTTTGTTGTTGCTAGAACCCCCTCAACAAGCTGAGTTTGACTGTGACAATTCTCACGAGCAAGTCGAACTAGAACCGTGTGGAATATGTGATGGATCATCTGAAGCTCTCCTTATGTATCTTGGTCTTCATGACAATGGCACGACTTACTGGTGCAAGGAATGTCTGATGGATATGAATGTGAATGAACACAGAATATGTGAGTTGTGTCACTGGGTTGTCGATTACAAAACTGGAGAAAATATTCCTGAAACAGATTATGGACATTCTCATCCATCGCTACCACACAAATGGGTGCCTCTTACCTCTGAATTATTCGACGAGTATTTGTCTTTCTCAGATTCAAAGGATAATGGGGGACCAGGTTCTTTGTTTGTTTATAAGTTTATGTTTTGTCATATAACTATTGCTTCTTAGGTCCCCTCAACAACATGACCTTTGGTGTTTATGTGTTGTTTCTTAGGTCCCCCTCAACAACCTGACCTTTGGTGTTTATGTGTTGTTGGCGAGCATACGGCTCACTTATCTAACATGTGGTATGATCAACCAGACTGTGGTGCTTGTATGACGGTCAAAGAGTACAACGAAGCGAAATATGGAGAGCCCGATCATGAACTGAAAGCAGAAGATGACGAGAACCAAAGAGCACACGAGGAAAACCCTGTATATCATGCTCAACATTCCCCTGCCACGGAACCAGGATCTACTACTGATGATGGTACCAGTTCTTCTTCCAGTGACACAACTTCTTCTTCAAGTGATGATAATCTGGTTATTCCTGACAACAACGATGGAAGAAGTCTTCAAGCAACACGTCTACTTGGGCTTGCTATGGCTTTTAATTTTATAAATGCTTCGCCCTCCTCGCAGAAAAAACAGATTGAAATGAGAAATAAGCAAGAGGAAAAACGGAAAAAGACTGCTTCTACATCGACTGCTCCATCCGAAGGGAAGGAAAATATTGGTATGGTTTGTTTGTTTGTTTTTCTTATTGTTCGGTATGAGGTTCATGTCATGATATAGGCAATGAATATGACGATGTGGAAACACTAAGCATTGATGTCGAAGATATCAAGAACGTGATTGGGGGACCAGGTTATACATTTTTTTTCATTGATATTTGTACAGTATAATTTTATGATGTTTGTTTTTATAGAACCTCCTCACCAATCTGAATATGACCAGTACAAGTCTACCTGTGATAACTGCCCTCGGGTTCTTGGCCAAGATGTCCATATTCACTGCCTTGAACATGATGACCATGGTGAGAAGACTTATTGTAATGATTGCTTCGAAGATTTACATGCCACCTTGTTTGATGAAGGAGGCTGGACTTATGATCGATTTGACCTTCACCCTGTGGAAGCAGACCACTTGTATTTACCTGAAATTGAAAAACAAAGATGCCAAGTGATGGGAGAATGTGAAACTTGTGGCATTGAATTTTCGTGGCATCGTGCAGTGAACAAAGACTGGCCTACCGAATATAGGTTTTATTATGAATCTTATCCAGGCGAACCAGACGTTTGCGGTCATTGTTTGCTGAAGAAACTGAGAAGATATACGTGTTCTAACGATTGGTGCCAGAAGTTGTCCAAAGACTGTGTTTATCACAGAAGCCTTCACCGTTCCTTTTGCCCACGATGTGACTACAATTTATACGATCATGAACACAAAATTGACTGTGACTCGACACTGGTGGACATCAGGAAATTCATCGACACCCAAGGTCTCAACGTGAAGAAATTTGTTGGAGGAACGGCTGGACGAAGCAAGGTGAATATAGTGAATGATATTTTCGATGCACTTTACGAGAGAAAATTGACGGAAGTCAAACATGGGGGACCACGGCAACCTCCTTACCAACCTGGATTATTTGAACATGGGGGACCACGGCAACCTCCTTACCAACCTGGATTATTTGAAGAGAATTCCATTACATTTCGATGTGTGGACTGTGGCATTACTTGTATGGGTGATGCTGGTGAAGCAACTCGTTCGTGCGAATCTTGTAATTTGTTGCTGGAAACCAAAATTGAATATGAATCAATCCTCAAATTGCTACTCAAGCACGTGGTCAAGATTAGATACACCAAAAGAAGTGGAGAAGTTCGTGATATTACATGTCAATGTCGTCATGCATTTAACAACCAGAAAAGACTCGACACTGGAGTTGGACTGAACAAAATTTTGGTTTTTGACTTGGAGAGAAAAGAAGTTCGAACCTTACGATTGGAAGGATTTGGGGCTATGGATGTTCAACCTCCCGTACCGAAGAATATGAAGAAGGTTGTTCGACTGTTTCCCAAACGGGGAACGGTCCCTCGACAACACACCGTGGATATGCAAATATTTATCAAGGGTCTCTGGGGAAGTACAACCACTTTGGATGTCAAAGACACAGACACTATCTTATCTGTCAAGAAAAAGTATTACAAGAAAACCAAGAAGAAAATTAGTGTCAGTGAAATGCGATTTATGTATGGTGGAAAACAGTTGGCTGATTTAGAAACACTCAAGCACTATGGCATTGGGAAGAGCTCTACTTTGGATGTGGCTTTGAGAATACTTGGTGGTGGAAGAAAGCTACAACAGCGGGTTACAGTTTTTAGTAACCGTAATTCGATCAGGCCTACTCCAAGTCCAACATGTTTGTCGTTTATTGATAAGGAGGCAACACCTCGTGATATCAGACGATTCAAAGAAAAAGAACTTAAACGGTTGAAGAAGAAAGCCAAGAAGGCAAAGACTAAGACAATTCCAAGACGTGGGCGGAAAGTCAAAGTGGTGAAGCATCGGAGTCCAAAGACCTCTAGGGGACTGGAACCTCGTCAACACTCCTTACCTGAAGATTCAAAGACCTCTAGGGGACTGGAACCTCGTCAACACTCCTTACCTGAAGAAGACAATGTACCTTCGAAAGTTCCTGAAGCGGTAAACCTTTGTCGAAATACTGACTGTAAGAAAGAAGAAGATGATGAATATGATACGAAATGTCAAGTGTGTGATGGATATTTTGCTGATGATGGATTGAATGATATTATTTTTCTGTGCGAAGGTCCGAACCTGACTCTCAAACGATATGCGTGCCACTTATGTGGTAATCAAGGAAACAAACATGCGATTGTGCGAATGAAAGGAACTGGTGAATACACTTGCGAGGTGGCATGTGATGAATACTTAGAATAACATATATGTAGAATTAACTTGTAATCTTTTTAACCCTTACCTACATATCACATAATATACTAACCAAGGGGTTTATTCTTGGTTTCGATTACAATTCTATTAAAAACGGTTTTTACCTAAGACGTAAAACAGGAAGATGTTATAGTATTCTTTTTCCTGTTTTGAGGTTCATCTCTAAATATTTCTAGACTTATTAATATATCCTCATTATGTTTCGCCGTAATGGAAATGCTCAATTAATCAAACATTTAAATGAATTCAACACTCTTAATAGAAATGTAAGTGGTATAGAAACAACAATTGATACAGTCAATAATGATGTTGATTTATTAGAATCACAACTGGATAGCATTGATTTATCTACAATATCAACAGAACTTTCTGATATGAAAACAAAGACACAATATACTGATATTAAAACAAATTCAAGTATCACACATTTATATCAATTTAATAATCATACATTGTTTTTTCTAAATCAAAATAGAAGTATAGGACTGAGATTTAGAGCAGTATCACAGAACCTATATTTAAAATGTATCAAGATAGATACACGATATATTTATAATAACCAACAGATGAGATTAATCAAATTATATGATGACAGTGATAATGTTTTATTCTCTGGTTATTTAGATACATCGAATATTATTATTGATACAGTATTATATTTTAGTATAGAATTAGATAT
>Ga0129327_10002364_pt1 | contig 10967 bp, 5 predicted proteins | sample CPBDNA_6_FD_111799 | JGI IMG/M metagenome (GOLD analysis project Ga0129327, IMG submission 111799) | Freshwater to marine salinity gradient microbial communities from Chesapeake Bay, USA - CPBay_Spr_31_0.8_DNA | ecosystem: Environmental > Aquatic > Marine > Coastal | place: USA: Chesapeake Bay...
CGAGTGTGAATGCGAACAACAGTCCTTTTGGTGGTAGCGGCGGTGGAGGTACCGCGACTGGTTTTGGAAGCGCGAGTTCCGGTTTCGGTATTCCCGTCGCGACGACGACGACGACTGCGGGAGCGGTGCCAGCGTCTCCGTTTGGAGGAGGGTTTGGAACGACGGGTGGAGGAGGAGCCGGCGGATTTGGATCGTTGAATATGCAGAATGCGAATAACAACACCAATAGTCCGTTTGGAAATACTACCACTACTGCCGCTGCTAGTACTACGCCTTTTGGTGGTGGAAGCGGCGGTCTTGGATCCACATTTGGGGGAGGAAGCGGACCTGCTACGACTACTGCGAACAATAACTCGCCGTTCGCCGCAAATCCATCGCCGTTTAGCTCGATACCGTCATCTGTTCCTGCTAATACAAGCAGCAATCCGTTCGGAAGTGGAGGTGCGAATGCGAATACGAGTGGACTCTTTGGCGCGCCGGCGTCGAAACTGGCTCAGCAAAATTTGAACGTGAACGCGTCTCCATTTGCTCCCGCGACGGCAATGCCGTCTCCGTTCGCTCCGTCTTTGTCGTCACCATTCGGTGGTGGAAACGCAGCCGCTACGAAACTAGGAGGAGAGAAGAAGGAAGCGCAAACACAGAACCAATCCACTTTCGGAGGAGGATTAATGGGTGGCGGAAGCTTTAACGACGTGAAAACGACGGCGTCGGGATTGAAAATTCCAACGCCCCGGACACAGATTGGTGGTGGTGGTGGTGGTCTTGCTGCTACTGGAATAGCACCGGCTGCTACTGCAACGCCTTCATTTTCCCCTTTCCTTAGCGGCGGAGGCACAAAAGCATCCGCACCTCCCTTACCGAAGACTGCACCTTTCGGTGGCGGCATGCAAGGATCGTCTCTTTTTGGGAAAACGCCACCTCCAAAGCAACAGATGAAGATGACGGCTTCCGCGATTGACGATTTCGGGGATGACTTACACAAAGCGACGTCTGAAAGGCACATCACGGGCACGTGTAACGAAATGTGTCCAACATCCGAGCTTCAACGACGGAGCGAAGAAGGCGACTTGGAACTTTTCGAGCGCGTGGATGGATCGAATAGAAATAAAACGTCCGTCGGTTTGTGTTGCAAAAAGTACACGCGCATTGTAGACGGCGTACAACCAGACATGGTGAGAACTAAATTTGGTTTGGCGAAAACAATGACGCATCTGTGGCGTATTCTCGATGAAAGACCCGAAGCGTTTGTCGTAAAATCAAAGTTTCTTTGGGATCGTTTGCGCTCTGTTCGACAAGATTTAAGTTTGCAGCAAATGTACGACGCGTTCGCCGCGAGCGCTTTGCAACAGATGGTCCGCTACGCGATAATTTCTGAGCACGAATTATGCGAGGACGCAGCGACGGCAATATCTCCTGACGGTCACAATTCGCATTTGAACGTCGAGCAACTCACGAAGACGTTGACGACGTTGCGTCACATATACGATGACCATCGCGCAAAGCAGCAAGCGTTACCGCTCGATCACGAGGCTGAAATGTTTGCGTTGCAACTGTTGTTGCGCATTGACTCTCACGGAAGATATTCCGTGTCCACGCATGAAATGCTCGGCGATTTAAGATCGGCCAGAAATGCGATATTAAATCACGCATTGGTCAATTTTGCTTTAGAATGCAGAAGCGCGTACATCGACGTGAACTGCGCGAAATTTTTCAAGTTGGTCGAGAAAGCAAATTACGTACAAAAGTGCGTTCTGCACAAGTATTTCGTCAAAATGCGTTCTAAAACGCTCGAAAGGTTCAACCAGAGCATGGCAAAAGGTCCGTTCCCAATCAAAGAGCTCGCGCGGATTTTCCGTGCGAGCGAAACGGAAACGGAGGCCTTGTGTTTGCATCACGGTCTGAGCGTTGTTCTGCATCGAGAGGACGGGAAGTGTGTCGAGTTTCGCACAACGACGTTTTCGCATCCAAGCGAAGATTTCGAGACGAAAAAGTCGCCCCTCGTGAGAACGAATATCAATCACAAATATCGACAGTTTATCGTTAGACACGATGAAATTGCTTCGGAAGGTAAGGTTACGGAGCAACTGCCGGTTGGGCAACAGCAGCAGTTACAGCAGCAGCAGCAGCAGTTACAGCAGCAGCAGCAGCAGTTACAGCAGCAGCAGCAGCAACAACAATTTCCCGAGCTTACAAAGAAACAAAAAGAAGCGCAAGAACTGCGAGAGAAGATCCAAAGAGTCGAAGCGGAACAAAAACGCGCGAAAGCTGCAATTGAAGCGAAGAAGGCAGAGGAAGCCCGCCTGGCGCTCGAGGCAACGAAGCGCGAAGAAGAAGCTCGCGCAAAGGCTGAAGCAGAACGCAAAGAAAAAGAACGCATAGAAAAAGAACGCAAAGAAAAAGAAGCACAATTGAGACGAAAACAAGAAGAAGAGCGCATTCATCTCGAAAAGGAGCGAGCTGAGAAAGAGCGCGCCGAGAAGGAAGCAGCGGCGAAGAAACGCGAGGAAGAGATTCGGGAGCGCGAAGAAAAGCTTGAACGCGAGTATCGAGAAAAGCTGGAGCGCGAGCGTCAAGAGAAGGAACGAATACGTCTGGAAGCTGAAAGAGCTGAACAGTTACGTTTAGAAGAAGAACGGAAGAGGCGCGAAGAGGCAAGACGTCAAGCTGAACTGGCGCGAAGGAAAGCCGAGGAAGAACGCAAAGAGAGAGAACGATTGGAAGCGATTCGATTGCGCCGATTTCGGAAGAATCGAAAAGCGATTTTACAACTGTTCTTGTGGCGTTGGCGAACAAGAAAAGACGAGAGAATCGCGACGAGGAGGAAAGAGAAAGCCTTGTCCATGATGTCATCGTCACCTTCGACGTTTGCCTCTCCAACCTTTTACACTCAACAGAAGCAGCAAGCTCCGGCGAACGACGATCTGCGTAACTTGCTCAAGAAAAGAAACGTTGAGTCGTCGATACCGACGGAAACAAGAAGCAAGAGAGAAGAAAAAGATGGAGCGTACTTTCGCGCGCTCGCAATACAAACGACGACGCTCGTTGACGTCTCTTCCTCGTTCGCGAGACCGCTCGATGTGCCGAAAATTTTAGAATCCACTCGCGCGTTTGCCGCACCCGGAAAAGGAGAAGCGAGACAGACGCGCATTTGGAAATTAGTTCTGTGTAGTGGTGCGGAATACGAACCTCCTTCTGTACACAGAGGTACGAGATCACCAAATGCTGTTGCCGTCGCGGCTTGGTTGCGCGCAAAATTATCCAAAAGCGCGGCGGCAACGAACAAAAGTAGCGAAGAAGAAGGCACAGTTCTAGCGTCGTACGCGTCAAAGCTTTCAATGCGAGAGCCGTTTCACTGGATAATTATCAGAGACATTCCGGGTAAATCTTGGACGCCACGTTCGCAACAAGACGAAGAAATGGAAGAGCAAAAGTACGAGGAACAAGTCGCCGGTCTCTCCGCCGGCTGCTTTGTTCTCGATTGCTCGTCTTTATACGAAAATCCGCGAACGAAAATGAAGGAAATTTCGAGAAACGAAGTGCATCGATTGAAACGTTTCGCCGCCGTGACAAAGCGTGGAAATGCACCACTTTTAGTCATCGCTGCGTCAAGTAAAGATCACAGCACAAGTTCATCTAAGAAATTGATCGAAAAAGCGTTCAGAGAGGCGGGAGTTCCATCGTCAGCGTTGATTATGCGCGTGGACGATGCGTTGGCGCGCTTTTCCTCGGCGGCGGCGTCCGGAGGAGAGGAATCTACGATGGAGAAGAAAGACGCCGCGTTCATTGAAAAAATCAATCGCGAACTCGAGAACCAGATCAAAAGATGCGGAAAGGCGTTCACCGGTATTCCAAATCGCGTGGAAACGTCGCTCGCGGAAGTGCTCGAACACGAATTTGCCCCCGTCGCGACCGATTTCGAACGAAAAGTATTGGCAGATTCTTCAAACGCACGAGACGCTGGGGAGAATCCTCCCTCCTTGACGGACTTCAAAATCGTCGTCGATTGTTTCAACGAAGCCATCGATAACGTGAAGAGAAAAATTCGAGAGGCGTGCGAGGAAGATAACGATTTCTGGCCGTACGTCGAGTTATCGGGCGCGTACGCGAACGAAGAGAAGAGAATATTCTTTGAGAATGTCCCTGATCCGCTTTGGCGTAAAGATGTGCCGTATTTGATCGACCAACTCGAAAGGGCAAAACTTCCGCGACCGCCGGTGGATTCGTCGGAAAACAACAAAAACTTTTTTGAAACCTTATCTCGATACGTTTCAGTGTTGGAAGACTCGGAATTCATCGGCGCCGCGAGACGACATCTCCAACGCGCTGGATTTGATTGCGTGCGAACGGCGCTTTCGCTGTGTGAATCGCGAGCGCTCACTTTGCACGCGAGCACGTCTGATGTGAAAGCGTACGTCCGAGACGACGCGTATACGCACTCGTTGCTTTCCTTGAGTAGTAAGAAACGTACGAACGAAATTGGAAGGAGTACTATGAAGAAACGTAGGCAAAGTCCTCTCTCGTATTTATCTCCAACGCGGTCGGCTGGATATCCATCAATCTCTTTGCACTTCCCCACAACTGCTGGCGAAATCGAAGAAGAAGAAAGATTTCCTCACACAATCAATAACCATCATCACGACGACGACGACGACGACGACGACGACAATACTCTCATCGACGAGCGCGACGAAGATAATCGAGAAACCGCCGAAGAAAACGCGCTTCGGAATCTGGTTCGCGCCGAAGTCGCCGCCGCGGACGCCTTCGAGCGATCCTTCGCGATGCCAAAGAAAAAGCCGCGATTACACGCAGACGCCGTCCAAGACTTTACAGAAAAGCTAAGCGAAGAGTTGCACGCAGAGGCAAAGCTCAGAGCGCTCTTTTCGTGAGACAAAGTCGAGAGATTTTAATAGAGAAACGTCGATAGTATTTTATAGCCGCATAGACGAATTTTAGAACAATGCTTTCCTTTTTGGAAAAGCACGACATAAAAAAAGGCAAACACTCGCGGACCTTTCTTGGGCGGAAAAAGGTTTCATCGCAGACAGACACTCGCTCGAAGTTTTCTCGCTCGAGGAAGTCGCGGTTTTGTGCGCTCTCCTCCTCGCGCGAAGGAATTTAGTATTGGTTTCAGTCGCAACTCTCTCTCTCTCTTTTCTCCAATCCGCCGCCCCCAGAACGGGAGAAACCAAAATGGGATTCTCGAACGCCGCCGCCGCCACCGCTGCCACCACCCCCACCACCACCGTATCTATCGAGAATCAAAAATACCAAGGCATAGACGTCCACTCGTTCGGCATGCGCATCCTCAAAAAGCAAGGCTGGCGAGAAGGTACCGGTTTAGGCCCGAACAAGAGCGGATTGAAGAAACATTTACACGCGTCGAGACGAGAACACAACAGCGGGTTAGGGACGGACAGGAGAGATACCACCGGCGTCGTCGGCGCGGATTGGACCAGGAACGCGAAGAATTTTGATGCCGTTTTGAAAGGACTGGAAGATTACACGAAGAAAGAAGACTTTGACGAGGATGACGAGGATGGGAGTAAAGGAGGAGGAGGAGACAAAAAGAAAGACAAGAAGGAAAAGAAGAAGAAGCGGAAGAAAGAGGAGGAGGAGAAAGCAGAAGAAGACGTTCCGGAACGACCGAGGAGTGCGGTTGGACACGCGGGGAGATATCATAAACGAGAGCGGGAGAAAATGCGGGAGTATAGCTACGACGATTTGAACGCGATTTTAGGCGGCGGAGCGTTTGGCGGCTTGGAAGAAGTGAGAGCGAATCACGATTCAGACGACGATAGGAAAGATAGCGATGCGAGCAACGATAGAAAAAAAGTAGATGATGACGATATTAGGAAGAAAGATGACGACGACGACGATGGAAAGAGGAAAAAGAAGAAATCGTCGAAGAAGGAGAAGAAGAATAAAAAGAGTGATGGTAGTAAAAAGAGCGACAAAGAAGGTTCGCCTTCGGACGAAATGATGACGACAAAGTTTACGTTTCCTCCGAAACCGAGAGATTGGTGGGGACATGCGTTTGGGTTTTGTCAAGAAGGATGCGGGAAAGACAGCGACGGGTATAACGCGACAGGTAATAACGACGCGATGAACGAAAACAAAGACAAACTCGGCTTTACCGAAGACGAGCAAATCGAACTCTTCGAACGGGCGCACCTCACCGCGACGACGAAATCCTCGCACAGAGGTCTCGGACTCAGCAGCTCTGGGAAAGAAGTCGGTCACGATTTCGAAGGCACAAAAGTCGCGCTCGACCACGACGTCGTCCCCGAAGACGACGAGGACGAGAGGAAAGCAAAAAAAGCGCCTTGGTCTTCGCTCGCCAAGAAACTCTTAAAGAAGAGCGGAAACGACGGTAAACTCGACGCCGACGCGTTCTGGCAAAAGCTCATGAAGAAAGCCTTAGACGGAAACAAACCGGAAAACGCGACCGTTTGGGACGACGCCATGCGATGGACGATTCGGAGAGACGGGAAATTCATCGTCGGTTACGATTTCGTCACCTTGTGTAAATAGTACGCAACTAGACTAAATACTACTAGACATACAATATTCCGCCCTCTCTCTACAATATACTACACACCCACTCGTTTTTACACTCCATGCACACGACTAAAACCTTGCTCTCAGCATCAGCGTTCCCCCACGTCTCCGCTTTCCTCACGTCCCTCGCGTCGCTCAGGTGTATAAACTTCGTCTTTCGCCCTTTACACTCTGGACAGGTATAACTCTCGCTCTCGATGCCATCCGCAAACACCGCCCGTTCCTTTCGTTTATCCATTTTTACTCGCATTTGCTCGACTTTCGTTTTCATCTCGTCCGTCATGAATTCCTCGTCGTGCATTTGGAGCACATCGTATGGCTGTATCCTTCCAGAAAGTACGTCCTTTTGCACGCTTTCGTTCCGCTTAAAATTTGCGCACAAGAAGCGGATTTTAGATTTATACTGAACTTCACTGACGTTGTGAAACACCGCACTTTCGATCGCCGTCGCCACGTCGAGCAAAGGCGTTTCGTCCTTTAAGCTTTCGCCGAGCATCACGATCGAGTCGCTTCGGATGTCTTCGTCCTCATTTATCATATAGTTTCTCTCTCTTTTAAGAGCACTTCACTTTGGGGAAAAGCAGTTCACTTTTGCTCTCTGAAAGAGAGAGAGAGAGAGGATGGAACAAAACACGACCGCGAGTGGTGGTAGTAGTAGTAGTAATAACAGTAATACTGGTAGCGATTTTGCGTCGTCGGAAGCTCGAGCGCGTTCCTCCGCGCTCGCGTCTTCTTCTTCTTCGTCGTCGTCGAACAAATCCGATTCCAGCGCGGGGAACGAAACGAAGAACAACAAGGCGACGACGGTAACGACGACGACAGAAACGCCTCGCGATACGAATCATCATCAATCGAAGAAAACGCTCCCAGCGAGAACGCTGCTCGGTTTAACCGTTTCCGGCGTCTGCGCCGGCGTATTCGTGGAAACTTTGTTCTACCCTTTGGATACCATCAAAACGCGTTTGCAAGCCGCTCGAGGAGGAGGAGGAGGAGGAGGAGGAGGCAACGCGAATCTCTTCAAAGGCGTGTTCAACGGATTATCGAAGAACATCGCCGGGTGCGTGCCAGCCACGGCCTTGTTTTTCCTCGCGTACGAACCTACGAAGCGATATTTAGAGCGAACGTTACCGCCGGAGCAAAATTACGCGGCGATGTTCGCCGCCGGCGCGACCGGGTGTTTGGCGTCGAGTATCGTGAGAGTGCCGACGGAAGTGATCAAGACGAGAGCGCAAACTGGGAATAAAGTGCAAAGTTTAGGAGGGATTTTACGGGCAAGCGGTATCACCGGGTTGTTTGTCGGATACGGGTCGTTTTTAATTCGGGATTTACCGTTCGATGCCATCGAATTTAGTTTATACGAAGAGGCGAAGATTTCCTACGCCAAGTGGCGAGGACGGACGCCGAGCGAAGTCAGTCGCGCGGAGGCGACAATTTTAGGCGCCACCGCAGGGGGCATCACTGGATTCGTCACCACGCCGTTAGACGTCATCAAAACCAGGTTGATGACGGATACGTGCACGATCAGCCCGCTCAAAGGCGTCGTGGATTGCGGCACGAGAATCGTCAGAGAGGAAGGCGCCAAGGCGTTGTTCCGAGGCGCCAGTCCTCGAGTCCTGTGGATCTCCTTAGGCGGTGGCGCGTTTTTCGGGGTGCTAGAAAGCGCGAGGAAAATCTTCGTGCCTGAAAATTGGTAGTTCATGTATTTGTGCGGGCGGTAATTTGCGTCTTTAGTCGTTAGAGTATAGCTTTGTCTTTATAGATAGCCGCGCATAACGAGAGCGAATTGTTCTGGAAATCCAACTCTCCTTTTCCCCACAAATTCATTGTGAAAACGAATTCTAAAGACATGTCCAGTGCTCGCGTCCTCCGCCGCGCGTTGCGCTCTCGTTTCGCGTCCACCTCCTCGGAATCTTCTCCTCTCTTCTCGTCCTCTTCCTCGTCCTCCTCCGCGGCGGCGCACGTGGAGCCAGCGGTTCCTTCTTCTTCTTCTTCTTCTTCCCGGGGTGAAAACAGATACGATGCGTCGTCGCTCAAAAGCGACATCATCAACCACATCGGCCAACCGACGTTCCAAACGCACCCGCACTTGTTCAGTGGGGATGATGACTTAACCCCTGGAATCTCGAAAAGTGAATACGCGTCCAGACGAACCAGGTTAGGGAAACTTTTACCGGAAAATGCCGTCGCGATTTTACTCAGCGGAGACGTCTCCTATTACCCGAACACAGTCATACCGCACGCGAGTTATCGACAAGATTCCGATTTTATGTATTTTACCGGGATGATGCAACCACACTCGGCGGCGATGATTATAAAAGACAGAGAAGACGCACCGTTGAGATACGTTTTGTTTACGAGACGGTACGATAAACGAGATGAGATTTGGAACGGTTGGAGAGCGCACCCGGAGGTGGCGGAGACGTTTTTCGGGTGCGACGAATCGGTCGCGATTGAAAGCATGGAAGAATACTTGAGGAAAGTTTTGAAGTCGTCGTCGTCGTCGTCTTCATCGTTTTTAAGTGGTGGTTTATCAACAGCGAGAAAGGTTTTTATGGATAAAGAGCGGTTTGCGACGACTGCGCATGGGAATCAAGTGTTGAAAGTAGTCACCGACGGCGCGTTCCCTACGCAAGCGTTGAAAGCAAAATCGCAAGCGTTGAGGTGGAGAAAATCGGAGAGCGAGTTGATATTGTTGCAAAAATCGGCGAGCGCAAATTTAGAAGGTATAGTAGCGGCCATGAGAAGGTCGAGAACGAACGAGGTGGTCACGGAGAGGGATTTAATGAACGTGCACGAGTATACGGTCAAATCGCTCGGCGCCGATCGATTGGCGTTTCCAACCGTCATGGGGGCTTCAAATCGTGCAACTATTGTCCACTACTACCAAAACGATAGAATTGTTCACCCGAACGATTTGTGTTTGATGGATGCGGGGTGTGAAATGAACGGTTACGTCTCGGATATCACGAGAGTGTGGGCGGGAGGCTCGGAAACGGCTTCGTTCGTCAACGACTACCAAAAAGCAGTGTACGATCGCGTGTGCGACGTGAGAGCTGCGGTACTCGCGAAATTAGAGCGCGATATTCGCTCACAAACACCGGTTTCGTTACACGATTTACACGTTGCATGCGTAGATGCGACGTGCGATGTCCTCGTCGACTTGCTCCCGTCTCAAACCGGCGGCGAGTCCATCACCAAAAACTCGCTCCTCTCCAAAGGCAAATACGCCCAATACTTCCCCCACGCCGTCTCCCATTGGCTCGGCATGGACACTCACGACACGCCTTTAATCCCAGGCTCCACTTCCATCGAAAAAGGCGTCTGTTTCTCCGTCGAACCGGGGTTATATTTCGACCCAAACGATACGACTTTACCGAAAAGTCTCCGCGGCGTCGGCGCGAGAGTCGAGGACGAGGTGTGCCTGAATGTACGAGGCGAAGTGGACGTTTTGAGTCGAGCCGTGCCCGTAGACAGAGAAGAGTTGGACGCGTTTATTACGAGCAACAGTAGTACATCTGCTGCTACTACTACTACGACGACGACGACGAGTCAAAAATAGATAGCAGCAGAACGACTAAAGCGTAGTATTAGTATTAGTATTAGTATTAGTATTAGTATTAGTATTCAGTTTTTCCCGCCCAAACTGACTCAAAGAGCAAGGCACCAAAAAACACCCGCCTAAAAGTACCACACAGACGAGAGAGAAAAAACGAAGCGTCGAGCGTCACAAAATCGTTTTCGCCGCGCAAGTCCGCAACGAAAACACATACATACGAATATCCATTCGCAAACGTTTGCGCACAAGTAGCACGCGAGACTAATTATTTACCCGTTTGCGAGTCGACATCCATCTTTAAATGTCGATCCAACCATGCGCGTAAACAAAAAGAACAACGACATCATAACGTGTTCGTCTGTCTTGAATCACTTGCGCTCGAAAAGAGTTTGTGTTTTTTATTCGCTTTTGTTCTTAGCGCTGTTAGAGGTACGCACATATTCGCGAAAGACGACGTCGATTGATTGGAGAGACAGTCGACGAGTGATATTTTCTCGTTTTCTTCCACGCGCGATGGTCGCGAGTACCGTTTTCGAGGCGGATTCCGCGCGTTGTTTTCATTCATTCAAATGCGCTGGGAAGCGCAAATATCGCCACTCGTCAAGTCTTTTCAAACGTTCAAAAATTCAAAGATTGGATTCAAAAGTGTTGACTTTTTTCTTTCACTTCTTCTTCCTTTGTGCGACGGCTGTATTCTGACTGACACGTGATTCATCACCATCATCATCGAAAATGATCAATCTTAACAACAGGTCCTTCTCTGGTCCGTCGTTTTAGTCCCGGGAGACGCAAACTCCGTCTGGAATTTAAGCGCGCAACAGTACTACCAGCGAGAAACCGGAAATCTCAA
>Ga0129327_10002365_pt1 | contig 10965 bp, 7 predicted proteins | sample CPBDNA_6_FD_111799 | JGI IMG/M metagenome (GOLD analysis project Ga0129327, IMG submission 111799) | Freshwater to marine salinity gradient microbial communities from Chesapeake Bay, USA - CPBay_Spr_31_0.8_DNA | ecosystem: Environmental > Aquatic > Marine > Coastal | place: USA: Chesapeake Bay...
ACCTCCGTCCCCACCTCCATCCCCACCTCCACCCCCACCCCCGTCACCACCTCCATCGCCACCACCAAGCCCGCCTCCGTCGCCTCCATCGCCACCATCACCCCCCTTACCACCTCCGCCGGGAATATGCGTGACTAACTGGGTCGTCGCCCGCACGAAAAGTCTCAGCGAATATCGGCATTCTCCCAATCCTGCGGATGCAACGTATCCGACATTCAATGTAAGCATGTGCACTCTGTTGATATGGGCGATGAATCACGGCATGATGGGAGAAGCCAGGATGACTTCTACAACAGGCAACAGCGCTCGTGCTTTTTATGGCACTGATATAAAGACGCTGACGGGGTGGAGCGGGTTGTCTAGATTGTATTTCGCACCGTCCTGGTGCATAGCCGGATGCAGCTTGGAACGCGTCTGCACCGATGAGGTGATACCGCCTAGTAACGAGAGAATAGCGAGCGACGCACCACTTTCTACAACGCACTGCACCGGCGGCCAGAGCACGTGCGAATCGAGCTGGAAGTCCGGCACCTGCAGTCAAAGTTGCATGATAGGAGATTCGAACGGATACGCAGACTGTTGCGGAAGTAGCGCGCACACGGGCGATGCGTTGTTTGCTAGTGGTCCCGTTCTATGGTTTGAAAATTGTTTTTACAGTAGTTCCCTCTTAAATCAGAACGATTCCGTCCTCAACGCGTCATCGCTACAACCTCCCTCGCCACCGGCACCTTCGCCTCCTCCTCCTTCGGATTTGAACGGATCAAGCCTGACGCTGGCCGTGAGTCCAAATGTGTTACCAGATTGGAGCACTTCTTGCACTGCCGCTGCCGTATCCATCTCTAATCAACCGGGATTTAAGAAAGACAACGGAGTTCTCGACTGTTTGTCGATTTCAGACAAGGCATCGTGCGAGGTTTCTGCACAGACCGCCTACTCGACTCAACCCTTCCAACCGTGTGTTTGGGTGTTCGTCTGATTCCGGACTCGGCTGTCTACAGCCGTCTCAGCCGTCTGCTTCACGAGGGAGGCAAAAAAGGGGGAAATAGAAAAAAGGGGAGGGAAAAAGGCGGGGAAAAAGGTGTGGGAAAAAAAGGCGGGGGTAACACACCGCGCGTCCCTTCGCTGACACATCGCGTCACCTTCCCGCGCCGTGCACGCCCGACGACGATGCCCGAATGGGATTGGAATCACGACGACCGCTTCGGTCTGCAAGCACCCCCTCCATCGCCGCGCGTTGTTGGCGAGGATGTACGCTTCATGATCACGGACATCGTGCTTACGGACGAGACGTTCGGCACGCACGAGTCGTACTCGTCGACGCTTCAACGTGCGAGCGTCTTCGAGGACGTTACGCGATACGGAGCCTGCAAAGTGATCCTCTTCGGCGTGACTGACGACGGGAACACAGTTTGTTGCCGCGTGCGAGGATTCTTCCCTACCGTGAACGTCTTGTGCACCAAGAGCAACAGCGAGGCGGTCTTGAATCAGATGGCGCAGCTCGCGAAGGACGAGACGCTCAGGGAGCGGGTGGAATGGATACGCAAGAAACGCACGGACGGCTTCCACCCGAACGAAGACGGAAATCACCGGGAGTTTGACTTTCTGCGCGTGCGGCTCCTCTCCGTGCGGTCGTTCCACGTCGTGGTCAGGGAGCTTCAGGTGACCGGCGCTCGGATTTCGGCGAAGAAGAAACGACCGCTGATTCAGTTTATACTGCAGACGCGCCTCCGCCCCAACCACTGGTGCTGCGTGAAAGGGGGAGCGCCCGCGCGCGCTCGCATCAGCCACGACAGGATCGAGATGGAGTGCAGCGTCGCGACGATCTGCTCGCTTCCAGACGTGGAGGCCATTCCTCCCATGCTGCTGGCGTCCGTCGACATCGAGACGCAGGCCTCCACCTCGAAGAAGCCGAACGCCTCCAACGACGGCGATAGGGTGTTCATGATCGGGACGACCTTCTGGCGGCTCGGACAACACGAGCGTACCGTCGTGATCCTCACGATCGGACCCTGCGACCCCGTCGCGGGGGCCTTTGTGCAGTCGTTCAACACGGAGGTGGAGCTCCTCAACGCGTGGCGCAACCTGGTCGTCGTGGACGCCCCTGTCGTGGGGATGATAGGGTACAACACGTTCACCTACGACTACCCGTACATGCAGCGCCGCGCCGACAAGGTGGGAGCGGCGCATTTCAACTTCATGAGCCGAATCGTGGCCCAGCAGACAAAGCTGGAGGACGTGAAGCTGGAGTCCACCGCGTACGGGAAGAACAAGCTCCGAATCTTCCGCGCGCCCGGCGTGTTTCACGTCGACATCTGGCTCTGGGTCAAGCTGAACAAGAAGTACAGCTCGAACACGCTGAACAACGTCGCGACGACCGTCCTGGGACAGCAGAAGGACGACCTGCCGTACACGACGATGTTTGAGTACATGGACTCGGGCGACCCGGTGAAGGTCGCCTTGGTGGCCTCCTACAACAAGACGGACACGCTCCTGCCGCTCGCCATCGCGCTCAAGCTGGACATCCTGAGCACGATGATTAACATGAGCAGGGTCACCGTGACGGGCATAAACGACCTCGTCGCGCGCGGGCAGCAGTTTAAGGTCCTGAACCAGATATTCTGGTTCTGTGAGCAGAACGGGTTCGAGGTCATGGAAACGGAGGCGACCGGCACCAAGTTCCAGGGCGCGACGGTCGTCGAACCGGTCCCCGGTCTGTACAAGCAACCGCTGGCGGTACTCGACTTCGCCTCTCTCTATCCGACGATCATGATGGCGTACAACCTCTGCATGTGCACACGCGTGCTCGTTGAGGCCGCGTGCAAACACGACGCGACCGCGGTGCCCGTCACGTCGCACGTGATAGAATTCACCGCGTTCAAGAATCTAGACGCAACGGGCGTCGCCGCGGACCGACTCGTCCCCTGTGACGGCGCGACGGACCCCTCCCGGTGCATCATCTACGCGCGCCTCGTCGACGATTGCTACGTGCTCCACCCCGACGACGCGCGCCGTCAGCCACCAAAGAAGGAGTGGTCGAACGAGTACTATGTGCGCGCGTCGGGCGTCACCTTCTGGAACAGGGAGCGAAAGCGCAACACCTTTGCCAGCGAAGTGACCGGCATCCTCCCCCAGATATTGCGAGAACTCGTGGCGGAGCGCAAGCGCACGCGCAAGAGGATGGAGACGGAGACGGACCCCACCGTCATCTCCAACCTGAACGGACGCCAGCTCGCCCTCAAGGTGTCCGCCAACTCGGTCTACGGCTTCACGGGCGTGCGGGAGGGCATGTTGCCGTGCCAGGAGATCGCCGAGACCGTCACGCGCATCGCCAGGGAAAGCATTCAGCTGGTGATCGACCGCGTGAAGGACGCGTACCCGTGCGATGTCGTGTACGGGGACACGGACTCCGTGATGATCAGACTACACGAAGAGGCGGCTCGAAACATCGACGTCTGCTTCGACCGCGGCGACGAGATAGGACCCTGGGCGACGGGGTTCTTTCCGTCGCCCATGAAGCTGGAGATGGAGAAGGTGTACAGCCGCTTCCTCATCCTCGGCAAGAAACGTTACGTCGGCATGATGCACACGCGCGACGCAGACGGCGCCGTGCAGTTCGAGAAGATGGACGCCAAAGGGGTCGAGTTGGTCCGGCGCGGCTTCTCGCCGTTCGGGAAGCGCGTCTACAGCAGCGTCCTGGACGTCGTCATGAAGGAAGAATCCATCGACGGGGTCAAAGAGGTCATCGAGCGCGCCATGCAAGAGCTGGTGAACCACGCCGTCCCGATCGACGATCTGGTGATGTCGAAAGAGCTCGGCGACGACTACAAATCGACAGCGATCGTGCAGCTGCGCGTATCCCAGAAGATCGCCGCGCGGGACGAGGAGGAGGAGACGCCCATCATCGGGGATCGCGTGCCGTACGTCATGATCCGCAGCGACGATCGCCTCGTCTCCGAGCGCGGGGAGGACCCCTCGTACGTCAAGCGGCACGGCCTCCCCATTGACTGGCTCTACTACGGCGAAAAGCAGGTGGCGACGCCGGTGACGCAGCTGTTGGAGGCGGTTGTCGATCTGACGCCGTTGTTCAAACCCCACCTGGAGGTACTGAAACGACAGGCCATGGTGAGGGGTGGCAAGGCCCAGGGAAGCTTGGAAGAGAGCGAGTCTGGCGTCAGCATGTCTTCCGGATCCGCGCCGTGCCTTCACACCGTGTCAAAGACGTTGAGGAAGAAGGCGCGCCAGTCGACGCTCATGTGAGCGCTTATTTTTTTTTGAATGCTGTACCACAAAACATCAGATCATTGAGAGGAGGAGATGGCGCACCACCCCCGTCGCCCAAGCCGACCGCACGGCGACGCCGCGTCCTTTACGCCCTCCCACTACGACGTTTTAGAGCTTCCGTCATGGTGCGAACTGGCTGACGTTAAGAGAGCGTTTTTTCGCATGGCGCGCAAGCACCACCCCGACAAGACGCAGGCCGAGACGAACGACGCGTTTCGGGGCATTCGACTCGCATACGAGGTGCTCTCCGACCCGACGCGTCGGTCGGCACACGACGCCGACTTGGTCAAGCGAGGACACACGTCGCGTTTTGAGGAGAGGAAGGGGGCGTCGGGCAGCACGAGGCGCGCCGTCTGTACAACCTGCGAAGCCCCCGCCATACGGGCACCGCCGTCGGCGGGGGTGGCGGAGGGGGTTTGCATTCACTCGATGTCCGCCTACGAACTCCCGGACCTTGCGGAGGCGCTCGCGTCGACTGCATCAGACGCGCCGACCCTCTAACGCCTCGCCCACGTTGCGATCATGGCATCCGTCGCAATGTACATGTGTGGGACGGTCGGGTGGGGGCGAAGCGTGCTGCGGGAAATGATGCGTTTCGCTTCCTCCGATTTCAACAGCGACGCGTACGCGTCCGGCCCACATCCGAACAGCGCCAGCGTGCACTTGAGCGAGTCGCAGAGAGAGATCGTGACAACGAACGCGTGCAAACCGTCGTCGTCGCGCGATGGTTTCACGATCAGAGAGTGGACATAATTTTGGCCGTGCATCGGATCTCCCGGACTCGATCGTCTCATGTCATACAACGCGACCATCTCCTCCAGCGAGTACCCGGACGGCAGCTTGTCGCTGTTCCTGAACCGTGCCAGGAAGTCGTCGCGGCGAATGCCTTTGCGCATGCGCCGTCCAGCGCCTGGATGTGAATTAATTTGCTGCATCAACCTTCGACACACGTCGCGCGCGGAGATTGACGCAGAGTGGTTTGAATTTCTCTCAAGTCAGGTTGACAACGCAGCCGGTGCGCGCGCCTCGCAGCCGTCTAAATTTTCGACCCGCATAAGTGACGGGCGGAAAAGAAGGTACTGTTGAGACGCCCCCGCGCTGGTTATGACAAGCCGGTCAGCAGGTCGTAGCCGCCGAGATCCGCGTCGCGAGTTTGTTCGACTGCAAAAAAAACACTTGTGTCCGTGTTAGACGCGGCGCGACGTGGCGGAAACGACCGCGTGCGGAGGCGCTGCGCTGCACAGTCGTGGGGAGTCGAAGATGTATGCGATGGATTCACCGCTGCAGGTGGAGCAGGTGTTGGAGGTGGTCGCCTCCGTGAACGCGAACGACAAAATTTGCACACAGGCAGGGCTCGTGGACGTGTACAAGCCCACCGCGACGCGCGGATTCGTCCGGTGGTGGTACGGCGAATCGCGCTTCCGTAACTTCACGCTCATCGAGCTCGTGGTGCGTTCCGCGATACAGACGGTGGAGCTGCAACACCCGCAAACGCACGCCGCGTCGTGCGTCGCGGTTGCCCAACCGCGCCTCGTGCGAAAGCTGAGGGATGCAAAACGAGGTTTGCTGCATCTTCTGGAAACGTACCGCGACGACGCGGCGACGTGCAGTCGCCTGCGCGTCATGATCTCCGACGTCGACGACTTTTTGAGCACGCGGGACGACGCCGTGGGCGATGCAGCGGACGGCGACGCGACGGAGGATGCGTTTAGCGGGACGAGCTAGCAGCGGCGAACGAAGGACTCGCCGCGCGGGGCGCCCTCCGAACAGGGTCGCGTATGTCGTGCGTGACGCGTCAAAAAATTTTGTAATGGTAGAGAAGGCCGAAGGATCCGTCGGACCGACGACGGATATGTCGTTGACACAGTTGACGGAGACACCGGCGGGGGGGAGCATGACGCTCCCCCACAACGGCACCGAACTTCTCAGCGCGTGGGACTACGTGAACGACACCCCGCTCGATGCGTGGGACGCTGACCTGCACGTTGGCGACGAGCCGTTTTTCGAGTTCAATAACACGTCCACCCGCGCCGTCCCCGCCTCTCTCGTCGGCAGCGACACCACGCGCATCAAGGTGCGAGGGTCAATCCTCCGTTACAGGCCGCCCCTCGAGGTCTGCCTGCAGGCGTGTGTGGCGTGCGTGCTGTGCGCCTTCGCCAAGCGACATCCGGCGAGCGTCGGGACCATGTTGTACGCGAACGCGCCGCAGCAGCCCGATGCTGATGCGCCACGGGCAAACGCTGTCGTCGTCACGCGAACCAATCTCGCCGCGACGTCGAAGGCGAAGGAGACCGTCCTGACACTCTCCACTGTGACGACGACTGACGCCGTGTCCGAAGGCGGCGACGGCGACGACGGTGCCACCGGTGACGGAAAGGTCGTCATCGAGATACGCAGCGACGACCTGACCCCCGAAGTGCACTTCATCAAACCACTGGAGCGCAGGGTGGTGGGACTGCTACCCCTCGACGCGCGAGACCTCGTGGAGACGGCCATGGACTTCCTGCAGGACGAGTGGCCCAGCGGCGGCGTGAGCATCCGTGTCCTCAGGACAGCGACAGCGCCGCTGACTTCCTTGGGTGACGAAGACGACCTGTGCGCGAGCGCGGCGCAGGAGTTTGTGGGTCACGCCTCGTCGTCGGGTGGGAGCGGGAGCGGGAGCGGGAGCGGGGGCGGAAGGGGGTGCGGGTGCGGCACGCAGTGGCACCGTTTCGCGGTGGCCGTGTGCACGTCGTACGCCGTCCGGACGACGGTCGACGACGCGCGACACGACACCTCCGTCGCCTCGGAGAATCCGGCGCTGCCGTCCCTCCTGCTGCGGGCGGTGAGCCGTGCGCTGATAACCTCGTCGGCGTCGGGGAGTGCGTCGCTCTGTCCGCTCTTTCGGTGGATTTTCGGCGCAACGGCGCGGCGCCAGGGGCTTTCATCCTCAGCCGTGCGCGCGGGCATGGCGATCATGGAGCACCGCATGATCGGCCTGATGGACGGCGCGGCCGACGCCGACAGAGAGGCGCCCTCGTCGGTGTCGCAGGACAGAACTCCGCTCCCGGTCATCGCGAACGGGGTGGTGGTCTCGCCTCTCGAGTCGAGCCAGCCGTACCTGCCGACCGAATTTTCGGCCGCGGAGGACTACGACACGTGCGCCGTCCACTTTGGAAAAAGCTGCGGTTTTCGATCGGACTCCGTGCCGTCGATGCTGCACTGCAAGCTGGTGGTCGGCCCGACGTTTTACGCCCTGATCGCGTCGCCAGACCCGTTCCGTGCCGATGGCTCCTACACCATCCAGAGCATGCTCACGGTCCAGAGCATCGCAGGGCACCCCGAGAAGAAGCGCTTGCGCTTCTGGGGGAAGTTGATCCTCAACCAGTCTGTCGAAGTCGAAGCGGCCCGGTGGATCACGGCCGACGTTCTTGACAGAAAGGTCGTCGACTTCACGGACGCACAGCTGCACGTGAGCGCGCGTCTGGGAACGCGAGAGCTCGCGACGCACACGCTCGGTGCCTCGCGAAGGGCCGGCTACATCTCGCGCAGCGGTAAGGCGTTCCTCCCCCAAGACGGAGGCGAGTCCGAACGTCTCGGCGCCGTCGTCGGGGCGACGTGGAGACGCGTCAGCGCGCGAAGCGGGAGTGCGACGGGCAGTGTTTGGCGACAGGTGCACGACGATGCGAGCAAGCGGGTGGCCGTCTCCAACCCGGAGCTCGCGGCGATCGTCCTGGCGGCGCCCGTGCAGAAGAAGAGTGCGCCGGGTGACGTCGTCAGGAGGGTGTCGCCCGAGGGCACAGCGCGGATGATGGCAATGGGCGTCCCTCCACGCGACGTCGTCGTCTGCATACCCGACGGGTCGGGGACCGGCTGCGACGCCTACTTCCACGCTGCATCTCCAGCGCAGCGCGTCACGAAGGAGACGGGGAACGCCAAGGTCAAAGAGGTAGTGCCCCCCATCCTCCAGCGTGCGTACAACGCCGCGACGAACACGTCCTCGTGGCTTCTGATGCAGAACGCGGCCAGACACGCGGTCGCGGACCGCGACGCGACCGCGGGCGTTGCTGTTGGTCCGGCCGGGCACCTGCGCGCCAGCCTCGAGGACGCGTTCCGTCGCGGATTTGACGGCGCTCACGCGCCACTGTCCCTGACGGACATCGGCCTTCCGCCCGGTTGTGACGATTGGGCGAGCTGTGATGCACCGCAGGGAGACGCGCAGGTCGTCACGATCGAAGTCGGAAACGTCGCGCACACGTATCGCCGCGCGTCGGTCCTCATCGATAACCTCACCGTGCCCGCGTCCGACCACCGCGCGCTACTGGACGCTGGTGTCACGACATCGACAATCATCAAAATCGCGGACGCGCATGGCAGGGACGCGTTCTATCGCGCGGAAGCCGCGGAGACGCAGGATGTCCACCCAGTCAGGCAGTGCCCTCCGACCCAGAAGGGGGTCGTCTTCCCGTTCGACGGGACGCCGCTCATGGCCTTCGACCGCGACGGCGCGGCGCGCGCTAGGCTCGCGTACTTTCTGCCCGGGGCGATATTCGTCCTCGGCCTGCGGCCCGGAGGAGGAGGAGGAGGAGGTGCCCAAGGGGCGGACGACGGGCCAGTGCGCAGTTGGGCCGTTGTCCAGCTGGCGGACACGCTGAAGCGCGCAACCCTTCGGACGGATCTGAACGTGCTGATCGCCCCCGCGACGCGCGTGTCGCTGGACCCCCACTTGATATATGAGGAGACGCTCTCCAACTGCGACCTCACGCTGAACCTGAGCGAGAATACCCTGTCGGTCCTCTTTTACGACGAGAGGGGAGAGCGCCGGTGCAGTGACCGCGACGAATGCGCGTTCCGCGTAGACTCGCTCTATCTCTTGATCCAGGGTGCGACGCGCTACCTTACGCGGAGCCGTCGCTACACAAACGCGGCGGGGGTGCCTCAGATCAGGTGCCTGCCGACAGGACCCATGCACGAGGTGTTACGCGCGTCGCCCGACTTTCAGATCGCGCTAATGCACGACGATCTGATCGCGCCCGTCGGCGTGGACTACATCGCCGCTCGGAGACGCGGCGCGTGATGGTGCGCGACGCGCGTCCGTCCGTGCGCTCTTTTCGTCAGTTTCGCGGCAACGGCAAACGAACGGGCGGCTCGCGTCGCTTCTCTTTTGTCCACCCCGTCCGTCTTCCGCGTCCCTCTCGGGGCTGAAATGTTCACACGCGAACACGCCACTCCCACCCACCGCCACGCGTGGACCAAATGCTGTCCGTTGTCCCGCGTAAGTGCTACGAGTGCGACGCGATCCGAGCTGAGATCCGGTGGTCTTTCCGAATGTACAAGGAATACGCGTGGGGTAAAGACGATCTTGTACCCCGAAGCAGGGGAGGGACAAACTGGTTGCACATGGGCAACACGATTGTGGACTCTTTAGACACGCTCCTGCTCTCAGGGCTGATGCGAGAATTCGAAGAGGGAGCGGGGTGGGTCTCGAATACGCTCCACTTTGACGCGCCGGTTGTTGTGAACGCATTCGAGGTGACGATACGGATCCTCGGTGGGCTTCTGTCCGCGCACGCGCTGACGAACAGGACCGTCTTTCTGAAGAAGGCATCCGACCTGGCGGAGCGCTTGACAGTCGCGTCTGCGTCGGTGGAAAGGATGCCGAAGAACGACGTGGACTTGAGCAGACGCGTCGGACGCGACCAACACTCGTTCTCGCTCGCCCAGGTGGGGACGCTTCAGCTGGAGCACAACTACTTGGCGCACGCCGCGCCGAGCAGATTGCACATAAAACACGCACGCTACTTCTGCAACGTGCAGAAGAAGCTCAACGCCCAGTTGCGCGTTCGAAAGTTCTTGCCGACGCAAGTGACCTCCACGGGGGAACCGAACAGCGTTGTCTATTCGCTCGGGGGAGAAGCAGACTCCTATTTCGAATACGTCCTCAAGAGCTATTTGCAGGGAGGGGGGAGGGACGCGCTCCTCCTAAAGACGTACGTGACGGCGATGGAGTTTGCGTTTGCGAAGATGCTGCGTCGCACGCACGACCGTCGTGCTTACTTGGTCTCGGTGTGGTCAAACTCTCACGTGGCGCTCGGAGGCGAGATGGGCCACCTCGAGTGCTTTGCGCCCGGAATGATCGCCCTCGGTTCGACGATGTTGAGGCGCCCCGCGGCCAGGCGTCGACACCTACGCATTGCCAAGGCTCTCATGCTTGGATGTTGGCAGCTCTACAACAGGTCCGCGACAGGCGTAGGGATGGAACGTGCCGCGTTCGGAGGATCCAGTGTCTTGACGACGCAACCCGTCGACACGAGGAACATGCTGCGACCAGAAGTCGCGGAGAGTATCTACTATCTCTACAAGACGACGGGTGACGAATTCTATCGTGACATGGGGTGGAAGCTTTTCCAAAGCGCACGTGCTCACAGCAAGGGAGCGTTTGGGTACTGCAGCATGGACGACGTGTTCCGACCGTCCTGCGACGGAAAGATGGAATCGTTTTGGATCTCCGAAACCCTCAAGTACCTGTACCTCATGTTCGACGACAAGATCGACCTCACGGCGTGGGTCTTCAACACAGAGGCCCACCTGCTGCCGGTGATCGACACGGAGGGGTCGTCTTGCTGAGGGTCGCATTCGCCGTCACCGTGTGACTCTCGTCCATGACGGTGATGATCCCCGACGCCTCAAGGCAGCGCGTGGGGC
>Ga0129327_10002370_pt1 | contig 10955 bp, 9 predicted proteins | sample CPBDNA_6_FD_111799 | JGI IMG/M metagenome (GOLD analysis project Ga0129327, IMG submission 111799) | Freshwater to marine salinity gradient microbial communities from Chesapeake Bay, USA - CPBay_Spr_31_0.8_DNA | ecosystem: Environmental > Aquatic > Marine > Coastal | place: USA: Chesapeake Bay...
AGGCAATGACGGAGGAGGAGGTGGCCTTTCACCGCGCACGAATGTGCTTCGATTGCAGTGACTAACCTGCGTGTGGCGAATACCCACGCACACCTTATCGACTGTGAAGTGTGACAAAAAAAATTCGCTTCGGTACAGAAGCGAATTGCCACACGGATAAGGAGATAGGGGCGATTGTAGGTCACGCGGCGGGGTGTGCGTTGGGGGAGTGCGGCGCCCATGATAGACGCGTTGCGTTCACGACGGTTCCACTGGAAGCGTGGCAAGGCTTCCGGCGGTCTTGTATCCCTTTATATCAAACACGTCACCGGAACAGTCGATAAGCTGATCAAGCGCATCGAAATAGGCCGCAAGGTATGGCGGGAGATGCGTGACGCCGACTACAACGCATCGGTCACCAAGGGAGAAAGCATGTTCAGGTTCCCACACTTCATGATCCGCGTGCTTGACGCCGACGCCTCGCTGACCAGCGTGAGAGTCAGCTGTGATCGCGACACGCAAGCCATTGCAGTCGACTTCGAAAACCTCTCAAGAACGGCATTCGTTCCATGCGACGGGCGGCGATTCGCGGTTTCCGATCGCAGATGGAACCTCTTCCAGATAGGCGCCTCCCACGTGCGCGCCGGTGTGAGGGAAACAGGACATGCTATCCTCATGGCGATGCGGGGCGACAGAATCTACTTCTTCGACCCCAACGGCATCCCGTCCGACAAGAATCCAAACGACAGCATAGCCGACGGTCGCACCATCATCAACGTCTTCAAGGCAGTGCACGGATGCTTGGATGCCACGCGCGCGGCGGCGTGGCCCGGCGACGACGCGATGATGAGCGACGACTCGTTATGGCTTCTCGGACGCTTCGAGGGTCAAAATCGCGTGCTCAACTTCAACGGGAGCGAAGGCCTCTGCGCCGCGTACACCTGCTGGCTCTGTTGCATGATCGCCTCGAACGCGGGTTGCGATCCGGAGGACTTGACGCGCTTCGTGAAACGCCGCGTCCAAGAGTGGGACGACAACATGGACGACAACATGGACGTCGCGCGGGTCGTGAGACGCGTACTCAGCATCCCCCAGGCACTGCGTTCTAAAATGGTGTACAAGAACGGGTCACGAACGGAACGCGTTGTCACCAGCTGCATAAAACCGTTTTCCAACAGCGCGGAGTGCATCAACGCGTCGACTTGCGTATCACCCGGCGACGATCAGGAATACGAGGCGCTTGTGCAGCGAGGGGATGGCACGACCGACGAGGAAGACGCCAGACGCGTTCGACTGTCCAACAATCTCGCCGCCAACGACTTCGTCGCGAGCGGTGATCTGAGAAACGCGTTTCAGTACATCTCCATTTGCCCGGAGAATGGGCGCAACACCGACAAGATAAACGCGCTAGCGAAGGAGATGCTCGGAAGGATAACGACGCGACGCGACGCGGAAGACGTGCGCGACGCGTTGATCGAAAAGGGGGTGTTGCTCTCCTGGATGCACGTGCAGATCTGCGCATTTGTCGCTTACTGTGAGGAACTGTACGCGTCGGTCGAACCGTGCGTTGTACCTGTCGCCGTGAAGATGATACGATTCCGAACGACAACCCATCCGGAAGAGACGAGGCGATTCGAAAAGACTTCGAGTCTGGTGCGGGACGGTCGTATCACGCACGTCTATCAGTATCAGGGCGGAACGATGGAGATTCGCGTGACGAAGGAGAGCTTCGTCTGCGCAGGCCAGGGCGAGCCTACGCGTAGCCTGGAGTCGCAGACCATGTGGTGTTTCATGACGTTTACCGAGCTCTTGTTCCAGAACGTCGCGTTCCGATTCGAATTCCCGACGGCGTCGTCCGACGCGGCGTCAGGCGCGGCCTCGAGCGGGGTGCCGACCGTGGCCGCGAGCGGGGCGCCTACTGCCGCGTCGGGCGGAGCGTCGCGCGGGACGCCGGTGGCCGCGATGTCGAGCAGCGCGTCGAGCAGCGCGTCGGGCGGAGCGTCGCGGGGAGCGTCGCGCGGAGCGTCGCGCGGAGCGCCGACCGTGGCCTCGAGTGGGACGTCGCGCGGAGCGCCGACCGTGGCCTCGAGTGGAACACCGGCCACTGCGTCGAGTGGGAGGACGTCGACCGGAGCGCCGACCGTGGCATCGAGTGGAACGCCGACCACTTCGTCGAGTGGGGCGTCGAGCGGAGCGTCGAGCGGAGCGTCGAGCGGGACACCGTCGACCGACCGAACGCCCGCGGTGGGTGCCACTCAGGCTGTCGACCCCACTCCGTCGCCCTCTGCAAGCAAGGGCGATGGCGCACAAGACATGCGGCAGACCCAGCAGGCCCTCGTCGACCCACTGGCGCAACGCGACGCCTGGAAGGTCCAGGAAAGGCATGACAAGGAGGATGTCACGGATCAGATGTTGAGCACCAGGAGTCATGACGCGGCAAGTCCCACAGACGGCGTCAGTCTGCTTCGGCCCGTAGCCGACATCGCGAACGACGCAGACGACGGCCTGACTGAACCCGCCGAACAGCACCAGAGCCCGCAGACCGTCAACGAGCCGCAACCCCCTGTCTGCAACGTGCCTCGCACGTTCGTGATCCTCGTGCAGGGTTATTACGACTACATCGGAAATGGCACCATTCAGCTACGCGTATGCGTTCGCCACACGTGTTCACTGCCTCGCGCGGCTGGGGTCCTCGACGAAGTGGTACGGGACGCAGTGCGGACATGCCGCACGGATCGCCATTGGATGTCACACGGTCTGAACGGCGTCTCTGCGATCAAAGACGTTTCGGAAGACGTCGTCGCGGATGACGCGGCGCAAGCGAGCGTCAAACGACCCCTAGAACGCTGTCTGGTGTTGGATATTTTGTTGGATGTCTCGTTCTTCGCGCGAAACCCGGACCGTCGACAGAGCTCCGTGTGCAAGAAAATCGCGGAGCCCCTGACACGATCTTTGGCCGTCGTCGTTTCAGACTTTGTTCGACGGCGCGTGTCGAGCAGCGTCGTGGACAATGTGTTCACGCATCCCAACGACGCAGGCGCGCTGTACGCCAAAGGGAAGACGGGCGTCGTCCTCTTCACGCGACGATTCCGACCATAGGGGGAACTGTCCCGCAGCGGTAGCGGTCCGAAGCAAGGGGGTGCACAGCGAGGGCGCTTGCGTCTTTTGCGTCTTTTGCGTCTTTTGCGTCTTTTGCGTCTTCTGCGAGCGCTTCGTTCCCTGCTCGGTACAGTAGTACGGCACGGTACGGCATTGGCCTCTGCTCCATCTCTCCATCTCTCCATCTCTCCATCTCTCCATCTCTCCATCTCCAGGACTTCCTTCGCAAAAAAGACGCCCTTCTCAATCGCTTTGTCCTTGGTCTCGGTACCCTGTGCCGAAACGGGACGCGCCGCCCACGACCATGCAATTTGTGAACATCGAATCGACTGCACACCAGCCGCGTTGCGTCATGAAGCGCCCATTGAGTGCGAGCGCATTCACGAACCTCCAGGAGGACAGCAAGGGTATGGCCATGACCGACCTCGGGCCGTTCTGCGCGGACTTCCCCCTCACCGCGTCCCAGACGGCGGTGTTGCGCGGACTTGCGGAATTCTACACGGAGGCGTTCCTCAGAGAAGTGTTGCACCCTTACGTGCTTCAGTCTTCTACGGTGTCCCTCAGAGCCCTCGACTGGCTCGTCACGAACTACAGCAAGGCCCGCAACGTGGTGTGCGTCGCGCCCGACAACAAGATGTTCAACATATTCCACGAGTACAAACTCGCCCTCGCCATCTACAGGCGTCGCAACTTTGACCCCTTCCGACGTCGACTTCGGATCCGTTACAAACTCGACGGCGAGACGCACACGACGACTGTCGGGCAAGCGAACTTCTTGCAATGGGCGCACAAGAACGGCGTCCTGCAATTTGCCAACGCGTTCCACTTGGACATAGAGAAGGACATGAACGCCGTCAGCGCGCACTCGAGATCGAGGGTGGGGAGGCTGAAGCGCCAAGAGCTGTCACACGCGCCCGCTGCGCGGTGCAACGTGTACAAGATCCCCTCCACGCTGAAGCTGTTTTGACGGGTCGATGTCGCGGCGACGGCGGCGGCACGGCGGCACGGCGGCACGGCGGCACGGCGGCACGGCGGCACGGCGGCACGGCGGCACGGCGGCACGGCGGCACGGCGGCACGGCGGCACGATCCGTCGCGTCCTCGTCGCAAACCAAAAAAAAGGGAAACCAGGAGGGGGGCGAGGACGTGGGCGGCCTGGCTACCTCGCCCAGGCAGTCACAGGGATCATGTTCCCCGCGCTCAGGAATGATTTCTTTTCGGGGTCGGGCCGCGTGCTCTTGTGCCACGGCTGTTGCGAATAATGGGCGAAGGGCTTCGCACTGGGATCGTCGCCTATCATCGACTTGTCGACGGCGCCGTTCGCGCTGTGCGACCGCGTCGACGCGGACGATCGCGAGGGTTGGAGGGTGCGCGCGTGTTCGCCCGCACGCGCTCCCTGTCCTCCATGGTCTCCTGACCCTTCGTCTGCAATGCACGACATGTAGCACTGTGCCGCGCTCATGCTCAGCTTCGCCGTCGCGGACGTGGGCATCAGATTGCCGCTCCCGTCGAGTTGGAACTGAACGCTCGCGTCTGAGTGGGGTACACACTGGGACACGCACTTGGCTTTTGTCGCGTCCATCGTGCCGGAGGACGCGGATGCCGGCTTAACCTGCACCTCGGAAAAAAAAATTGTCCTGCACGGCGTCTGTGTCGATCGGCGCGGCGTCGTCGCCGACACCGTGATTGGCGCTTGTGGCGCTACCCGTCCAATCGGCGACGACGCCGTCTTCCCTTGTCGCCAGGCCTTCGCGCCGCGCGTCGTGCGGCGTGGCGATGACGCGTCGACTCACCAGTAGCCGTCCATGTCGTCGTGCGAGTCGTAGCTCTCGATCGCGGACGTCAACTGCGGCACGGAGCGCGTCGCGATCGCGTTGCTCGCGCTTCGGTATTTTTCGGACAGCATCCTGCTGAACGGAGCCTCTCCCATCGAAGAGACCTCCTGCGCCATTATGCCAACAGCCTCCACGATCGCCTTCTTGAACCCCATCTGATCTTGCATCGACGCACGGTACTTCTCTGCGAGGTTCGACTCAATCTGTGCACCCATGTTCTGAACGGCGTGACGCATCTCTTCGCTCTGCGACGGCGTGGAGCGCCGTGGCTGGATGGCGGAGCCGCGGCTGCTCCTGTACCTCTGATCGTTTCGCTGCAACATGCCCCGGTAGGTTGAATCCGTGATCTCAAACAGGTGCCGAGGGTCGAGAGAGTTGGCGGGGATGCGATTCAGCTTGCGCGTGCTCATGTCACGGGCGATGATGTCGTACCCACCGCCAGGAACCGCTTCCTTCCGCACCATCTGCATCATCGGCCGTCCGCTCGATCGGTATTCCTCCGGAAAGTACTTATCTTCGACGATGCCCATTTGGAACTCGTCTCCCTTTTCGAGGTGCTTGGCGAACGTTGGCACGATCTGTGATATCTCTTGCACCCTTTTCGACGCGTACAGACCTGTGCTGGACGGCATTTTCTGAACTACGCGCAGCGAGTTTGAACGACGCCGCAACGTTTGAGGCTTAAGGCTTAGTGTTGTGACATATTTTTTTTTTGGGGTCGTCTTGGCGTCCTTGCGTCCTTGCGTCCTTGCGTCCTTGTCGGTCTTCTCGTCCTCTTCATCCATTTCTAGGAGCCGTCCTTTTCTCGTACTATTATTCCATTGCTTCGTCTGATTGTGGGGTCATCGCTCTAACTGCTTCTGCGCCGAATGTAGGCCACGCCCAGGGTGCGCCGAATGTAGGCGCCGCCGCGGGTGCGCCGAACGTGGGTGAGCCGGTTGTAGGCGGCGCCGCCGCGAGTTTGCCGCCCTCAAGCGCCGCGTACGTGATGGTGTCATTCACAATCGCCCAATTCAGAAAAAACACACTCGCCAAATTATTTTCGGCGAGTGTCCAAACATACTGAGAAGAGTAGTCGTCGTCTTGATATTGTTGCGCATGTACTACTCCAGACAGGTTGCTGTTTAATACAATTTCTTTGTATTCAAAATTGGGGATCGTGACATTACAACTAGCCTTCAGGGTGTGCGACGCGGGATCGAAACTGTTGCCTGGAACGGGCGCGTTTAAACCTGCATTTTTATTATATCGGCTCCAATGTGATGATATGTAATTCAACAGGCAAGGCTTCGGTTGATGGCTGAATACGAACTCGGGGGAAAAGGAAGAACGAGTGTAATTCGCACTTTCATTAGAAATGTTTGGATTAAAAATGATCCACCCAACATCATTTGCACCATCTGCAGCATTTGCACCATCTGCAGCATCTCCCTCCACCCTCTCCCTACTCCATTGGCAACAGTTCATCCAGAAGACGAACGAATACGTGGACGTGGCACCATCATCAACGCATTTCCACGTGTGTATCGTCGTGTCTGATGACGAATCGTCATGTCCAGGCAATCTGTCGCGAAGCCGATCCGCGCATTGCCAGAACAAGTTTCGTCGCACCTCTTCCTCTTCGTCGTGCCCAGCAGAGCCATATGCAGTAGATGCAGTAGATGCAGTCACTTTGAACGGAAACGTATCGTGGCACGCACTCCAGAGGGCTGTAAGTTTCGCGTCTCGGTCTGTGTCGAAGACAGGGAAAAGGCGACGCGATTCGATCAAGGCGTCTTCTTCACATCCATCGAAGAGTTTATCACCCGTTTGCGTATGGTCCGTCTGCTGTTGTTCGGTCGATGTGTTCCAGTTGTTCCAGTTGTTCCAGTTGAATGGCATGCGTACAAAACCGTCTGTCCCGGCGTCGGCCCCTAGTATGGCCTTGTGCACCCTCACCTCTTCTGACAGAAGGGAAGGCGGTCTCCTGATACAGTACTTGGCATACGTCTGAAAGCTTGTGAAGCCGAACGCCCTGAGCAGATAGCTCGACGTCGACGTCGCTGTGGTGAAGGATATGTCACGAAGCCGACGTGCGATTCCCTCTTCAGCGACGACAAGACAGTGCACGTGCCTCATGACGTACAGTTTATCCGTTTCCCTGCTGTTGGTGCCGGAGTTGAACACCTCGTCGCATAGGACTTCCCAAGGCGATGTCGGTCCAAGAGTGTACGGATACTCAAAATCGATCCCTTTTCTCAACAACTCAAAGATTCCCGCCGACGTTTTCTCGGCAAAAGCCGATCGCTGTTCGGCGGTCCACTTATCCGAGCACCACCATTCTTCGAACTCGACGAACGAGTTGTACGCTTTCTGCAGGCTGTACGACGCGTCAGCGTTTGCGATGTCCTTATTCCCGATGTCCTCCTGATATCTGGAATAGACGGCGAGTGCGCGAACGACGTCGAGTAGTCGAACGTACCCACGTGTTGACACGAGCTGCTCCAGCAAAGTCGGGCCGGATAATAGACGGCTTTGGCCGTCCTGTAACTTGTAGAGCTCATTGTGACAAGGCGGAGGCAAGTTGTTCTCAGCGCAGAGAGACGACGACAGCTGCAATTTCGTCGCGTCCGAACTGATGTCGAGGAAGTACGTTCGATCACCATGGAACACGGAGGAGAAGAGTGCCTCGCATGCGTTCCGCCAAGTTGACGACGCTTCCCCACGTCCAACTTGGACTTTCAGATCGCGATCATCCGTTCGTCCAGTGACGCTGACGGTGAGTTCGAGAATGTTTTGAGGCGGTTGTGGTTGTCCCGTAAGCTGAAGTGCGAGTCCTATTTTCATAATGTCCCGCCGTAGCTCGAATGCGCTGGACCCAGAAGTTGTGAATGTTTTGGACGCTTCAAACACCCCAGCCAGCTCCAAAAAGTCAGTTACCACTTGCGCGTCATTCGTTTCTTTCTCGTAAAGAGCATGAGATGAAGGTAAGTAGCTGACCGCTTGGCATCGTCGCGACTGGCCGTCCTCGACAGTTGTGCAATCAATTTTAAATTCTGTTTCCGACGTGCCGTCGCACGGAGTGGCTACAACGATGGCGTCGTGTTCTCGTCCAGCGTCGTGTTCTCGTCGACGCCGGTTGGGCGGGTTGATTTGAATCTTATAAAACTTCTCCGCCGCAGTATTGTAGGCGACGCTCTCAATCTCATCACCACGCTTCTCTACGATTTTCCAAGGGTTGTCACCGTCCTTCGCCATGAAGTTGATGTTCCCGCGAAGTTTTTTGAACCTTGCCGTGATGTCGTCGCCTTTGTCCTCTACAAAAGTGGGGATCAACGACCATAGCTTCAAAAACTTTACGAAGTGTGTAGCATAGTCCACAGAATGATTCGCTAGACCGATGGCGTTGAGGATGGCGTATTCCCACATGTTGCGACCCAAGTTTGGCTCAAACCCCTTCAAGAGAACCGAAGAAGAGGGGGCAGAGGAAGGGCGGCCTGGTAAAGGTGCAGGATGGAGATCGACGCTTCCTCGCATGTAGTAGACAAACGCCAGCAGGTTGTCTGTGCAGAGCGAAATGTTGTAGGCACGCTTGCATGCATTTGGTGCCTTAAGGACATTTTTACTGCCGTCGACCAGAATATACTCGACGGGAAATTTCGCGACTGTTGATCCGCTCGCTAACTGCGGGTAATAACCCTTTGCGATGTCTCGTATGTGACCCAGAACGCGCAGAATCTGCTGTGCACCGTCAGGAGCTTGGATGAAAGGTGTCAACATCAACTCGTTGTTGTATTTGTACGTTCGTTGAACAGGATGTGCGATCGAGGTAGGGAAGTTAAAGATGTCAAGGATTTCGCTGAGAAAGAGGACCGACGTCTCGCAATCTTCCAAAAGGTCGTTGAAGACGGTACATGGCACAGTGGGAGAAGTGTTTGCTGTGCGTGATGCCGCTAATGCCGCTAATGCCGCTTGTTCTACCTCTTTTTGTACGTTGACAATCTGCGATCTTAGTTCTACCAACAAACGTTTGAAGTAAACAATACCTTGTTGTTGCACTGTTCCTTCAGGTTTGATCGCGACTAATTTCTGACAAGCCTCCTGCACATTCGGATCGTTGCGTAACCGATTTTGGAGACGTTGGTACAACTCGTACGTTTGGTTGCGTGCCATACGCGCGGGCCGGAAAGTTGAAAGCTTGTTCCTCTCGTGCGCGTCTTCTTCTTCCCCTTCAATTTTTTTCTTGTCTTCTTTCGCGGGCCCGTTTCAGCCCGGGCGCTGTGGGTCGGGTGCCCTCATGCCAGACATCATTTTCTGAGCCATTTCGAGGATGCGGGGATCGGACATGAGCGTCTGCATGTCCGCCACCCCGTACCCGTTCGGCAGCTGCGGAAGGCGCGGGAGAGGAGATGGGGGGGTTGGTGGGGTTGTGGGGGTTTTGGGGGTTTGGGGGGTTTTGGGGGTCGCGCGTCGCTCGCTTTCTTTCTGTTTCATCTCGTCGATGCGACTGCCGAGGCGTTCCACTTCCTTCGCGATGTCTGGGTCGAAATCGATCATCTGGTGCAGCTGTAGGTCTGCGAGGGCGTTGGTGCAGTCCTCCTTCCAATCGGCGTACAGGCTCGCGCGAACGCGAAGCGCGAGCGTGCACGACGCATTGAGAGTGAGGGAGGTGTCGCAGTCCCGCAACGCCTCCTCGAAATCACTGCTTTTGAGGTGCGCCTCGGCGCGACGGGCATAGAGCAAACCGCTCGATGGGCAGTCGGCGATCTGTTCGTTTATCAAGGCAACGCTGCGGGAGACGGGCGCGCCCGTGCGCGTCGACTCGTCGTCACCCACCGAAGGGTCGTGAAACTGGCACAACGGAGGCTCGTCCTCGCCGTCGGATGGACACGCGTCGGTATCGACGCTGCCCCCGCCCCCGTGCAGTGCGGTCGCCTCGGAAGAGCGCCCCTTTTCAAACCGGCAGGCCAGTCGGATTACGACGTCACGAAGCGCGGTGTACGCGCCGGATCGCAGCTCTGCGTCGTCGCGCAGCGCGACGCGATTCAAGGCCGCCACGACCTCAGGCAGGCACACGGCACGCGTGGCGCTCACGGATCCAACATCGCAACTGCCCATGGCTTCGTCGCACATCCCCTACGCCTACGCTAAGGTGCCCTCCGTCGCGAATAGTGTCGACGTACGGTGTGGTGTTTTTGGGAAAGAGTGTACAGGTTTGCTTCGCGTATTTTCCACCAGACACCCACCGCCACGTGCATGCGACGTGTCGCGACGAGGGACAGGGCGTGTACCGTGTACCAGCAGCATCGTGCGCGTGTCGGGCCTGATCCCTATTTTTTATGCTTTACGCACCTCAAACAACTACGGTACGGTTTTGGTTTCTTTTCGCGCGTCTACTCGTTTTGGAGGCGCGCGTCGTCTCTCATGCGTCGCAGCTCGGCCTCCGACGTCCTCGGACCGTTCCCCCTTCGTACCACCAGAACGCTACCCTTCATAAGGGACGCGGCTCTGGTCCCGAGCGACAAACGCGCGTACCTGCTCAATGCAAGTGAGCTGTTCCTGTCAAAATACGCATCCAAACCGTCCAAGGTGTCTGTCGGCAGCATCTCCGTGGTGTTTGCTTGCGCGTGCAGAAAGGATTCGACGTCGGCGGTTTCAAATGTATCGCGGTTCGCTGCCTGTACCACTCGATAGCCATGCCCCGCGGTGTTCATCCCCTCGTGTGGAAACAAGACGCCGTCGCCGGGTTCCAACTCTCGCAACGTCTGCTTCGCGTTTTCGGCTCTACGCGCGGCGAAGTCGGCGCTGATTTTCGCTTTCGGTGTGGTTTCTGACAAAACGCCTCTCTCCCCGCCACCGCCCGCCCCCGCCGCTAGCACCGCCCCCCCCCTTCCCGCCCTTCCCGCCCTTCCCGCCCTTCCCGCTCCTCCCGCCCTTCCCGCTCCTCCCTCTCCCAACCTCTCCTCGCCTCCCTCCCACTCAGCGCTCAGCCGTAATTCCCACACCCCCTCGTGGCCAACCCCTCAGGCCACCCCACCTCCACAGCAAGAGTTCGATGCCAACC
>Ga0129327_10002371_pt1 | contig 10955 bp, 16 predicted proteins | sample CPBDNA_6_FD_111799 | JGI IMG/M metagenome (GOLD analysis project Ga0129327, IMG submission 111799) | Freshwater to marine salinity gradient microbial communities from Chesapeake Bay, USA - CPBay_Spr_31_0.8_DNA | ecosystem: Environmental > Aquatic > Marine > Coastal | place: USA: Chesapeake Bay...
AGTTGGATGATAAGTAATCCACACGCAATCTGTTTCAGCGTATATGACACGCTTTGTACCTGGAATAGTTTCGCCCATAAATGGCGCAATAATTTCCAAGTTGCCGTACTGGCTAGATACCCTGCACTTTCCTTTAACCACAGTGTACAGGTGAGTAGTCTTATGTAATGCCCCAACCAAGCATACACCTGCTGGTATAAACAATTCCCTAGCATATAGGCCATCACTAAAATGATGCCTAACATCTAAGTCGATTGTGTCTTCTTTTAACATCAAAGACTGCAATTCATAGATCGAATCCTGGACTGCTACCTGATTCACGATGAACTCACCTCATAGCTAATAGCTTGCAGATGGAATGGTGTAGGGCCGTCTACAGTGATCAGTGGGGCTACTTCTCTGTCCCATCCATTACCACCATTGTTGTCCTCTATAATACCAGAGGTAGGCACTAGGGAACTATTTAATGGGCTGTTACCACTATCACCAAATGACCTGACAGGTACTAGGTTGCCGTCTATCGACACACCTGCCGAGTTATGTACACGTAAGTTCATTCTATCGACACGTTTCTGTCGCAAGGCGTTTTGAGAACTATTTGCCGACCGGCTGTTAATAGGCATTGTTTTAACTTTAACGCTAAAGTTTTTACCTACCTCTAGCACTCCGGGTAACGCTGCCTCTGAAGTAGTGAGCGTAATTTGTCCTGCTACATTTACTTCCCTATCTGGAAGCACACTGTTACCAATAACCACTTGAACTGTTTGTCCGGCCAAGTGATCGAACCCAGACTCAGTCGTTGAATGCGGAGCATTGCGCTGGATGCTTTCATCCATTAAATGATCTTCATCAAAAACACACACAACAAATTTGGTTCCAGCTTGTGTAGCGGTGAAAATCCTATTGCCCACAGTACAAACCCTGCGGAAAATACCAGCACTACCACTTGCTCTTGTTTGATTAATCCGGGTAAAGCCAATAATATCCTGCTCTCTAAGCGTGTTACAAATAACAGCAGTACCATCATCGTTAATTACAAATATAAAATTAGCATCTTCAGACGTTCTAGAGGCTGCCGCAGCTAATCCTGTTTGACCAGGGGTTTTATCAATTAAATGAGATGCTAGTACAGACATGTCTATACTTCTATATGCGTCTTCATGAAAGTTATAAATATACTGCCTTAGAGTCCGACCATTCCTATCTACAAACAATGTTGCACCATCTAAGGACACAACATTTGAACCCGACCCATACTGAGTCTGCTGCTCTAAAGAAACATCGCCAGGGGTATTGCCTGTAAGTTTATATTCCGAACCTGAAGTAAATACCTGCACTCCCCGGTCTGGGCTTATTGCCGTAATACTGTTATTTTCACCATTGATGGTTACGAATATACCTTCATCGTCATCGCCTTCTTTTACTAAGAAGTCCAACAACGCACCTGACTTAGATGCCAAAATGCTTTGCGGCTTATCTCTTGTGCCGCCTAGCCATAATCGCCCTGATGTAAAGATTCCGCTTTTAGGATAGCCTCTAGTTGCGCTCCATATATCTTCAGACCTTGGAGAGCCAGTTTGGCTTTTTGTAAATTCAACAAGATTGTCACCACTCCCAAGTGTAGGAAATCCACTGAACAATTTAAACGCTTTAGTAGACTCACCGCTGATTGTTATGGTGTATTGTCTCGTTCCTGTTCGCGAAACAGCTATCCCGGTTTCACCAAAGATAGGCATCTCTTGTAGATTTTTCTGTATATTAAATACGGTAGAGTTTTGTTCATCAGTATTACCGTCACCAGCAAATGAGATGTTTTTACTCAACACCCCTTCAATATCAATCTGAAATCGATCACCATCTTTCCAAGTATGCCCACTTCCATGAGAAAGTGTCATCACCTGTATTTCATTGGTAGGTGTGGGGCTACTTGCATCATTAAAGTCGAACTGTGGAATGTTAGTAAATGTTGGTGTGTCGTAAGCAAATTGTATTAAATTGTCTTGCGGGGTAAGATCATTAAACACAATTCGTTTTGGCGCATGAGTCCCAAATAACAATGCAACATTTTCATTTACAGCAACACTATCCGGGTAGTAGAGGGTTAGGTCTGTCTTTAAATCCTGTTCTAAAAGAATAACTCCAGTGTTGTTATTAACACTAAATATGCGGCAATTCCCTGACGTAAACACCATCAGATACTGGTCATTGATACCAATTTCAAAAGGTTCAATAAAAACAGTGCTAGAACTTCCGGTATGTTTTTCCCTAACATTAAAATCGCTTAGAACTACAGTTGAATTTGGAAGATTAACTGTTGGGCTGACATTGTTTAGGCGTATTCTGGCCTTATCAGTATTTTGATTTGCATAAACTCTTAAATTTTGCGGGGTCTGGGTTATGTTTTTGTTGTAAATATTAGTCCACGAACCACCTAGATTTACTTCAATTACAAGATTAACCGAGTCAGTTGCAGACCCACCCTGCAAGGCAACATTTCGAACATCAATAAACCCGATAGGTTGGGCGGTAAATTCATAAGTAGCAATAACATAGCTTTGGGTAGTACCAATAGTTTGAGTTGTTGCACTGCTTGTAGCATCATTTCCATCATTAATGTTAGCAGCATTGCCCATTCCGTTTGCAAAGGTGGCAGTGATCTCGCCAGATGTCAGGAAATCGCCTGTTTGAACAGGGTCATCTACAAACTTTAAGCCGGGTCGTCGTTTAACACCACCTTGAGGAACAGTCACTACGTTCTCAGCAGTCTCCATGCCCTGGTAGTATTGGTCGAGATCAGTGCGACCCTTTACGATAGGCGACAGTTCACCGCTTACAAAGCTGTTTTGCAGGACATGACTCTTAGCCATTAGAACCTCACATTAACGAATGGGCGATCCTGGATAGGCGTTACTGGGTGCTGTTGAGCATCTGTGTACCTTGCCATCCTACTAGCGTTTACATACGCTCCAGAGATTATCTCCATAGATGTTGCGCTGTCCCGGATAGATGGAGCAAAGTCCATAGCCAGGGCGTACTCAATCATCTTAGCAAAGTAGACAGGCCAATCAGCCTCAGACACGTTATAGATGTAATCGCAGAATAGATCACCACTGTAGTTACAGTAGACGCGATCACCAAGAATTTGATATGGGATGCCGGGGTTAAGTTTGATTAACGTCAGCATGTCGGAGGGTAGCTGGTACATTGTGTCGTACTCAGTCCCTACAGGAGTTCCATTGATCTTGGCAAGCTGTGCTTTCTTACGAGCAAAGCCCCAACGATACTTGGTTAACTCATTTTGTACTATGTTGTCGTATAGGTTGCTTGCAACTACTTGCGCCCGCGTATCACCTACCAACGATGTAATTGGCAAATCACCTATGAGAATAAGAGCATTAGAAATTAAATTAATCTTAGCGGCCATGATTTACCTTTTGAAAGAAAGGGGGCCGAAGCCCCCAGTCAGTTTTACGCAGTGATAACCACACCAGCAGCCATAACAACAGTAGTACCGTCGTTTGACTCAACGTATGAAATACGTCCAGTTGGAGTTCCACCAGTTGTGCCGATAACAATTACTGCATCGCCAGCCGCTAGTTCATCTTTAGCGTTAGCAAAGTAGTTAGTATCAGCTACTACGGCAGAGGTAGCATCAGCAGTAGAATACTGCCAAGACGCTCCACCATTACCCGAACCGCCTAAGCGGCATAAACCTGATCGTGCAAAAGCCATGATAGTACTCCTTATACGTCTTGACGATATTGAACTTTAACCAAACCGCCTTCATCGCGCACAACAGAGCCAGCTTTCAGCATACCGTTACACAACCAAGAAGTACGCTCGGCAACCCAATCAACTTCGGTCTTCATGTCGATACCGATGGCTAGGCCAACAGAAGGACGCTGGAAGAACCAAGAATCAACTACGTTAGCAGCTACAGTCAGACCACCTTCAGTGCGAGACTCAAGAATAATAAACTTGAATCCTGCAAGAGTGTCGATCTCACCGTTAACCAGTGCTTTGATAGTCTGATAATCAGCAGAAGTTGCTTTCTCATCGTTAAGCAGACCGCCCAGACCCAAAGCGTTTACAGCAGCAAACAGCTCAGTGTTAGGAACGCCCTGGTCGCGCAGCTCAACCTGAGCCTTAACAACCTTAGCGATGTTCAAGTTAGTGTTAGCACCACCTACGTCTTTGCCAACAGTGGTAGTCAATGGGGTAGAACCATCCATTGCGTCAATTACCAGTTGGTCACAACGACGGCCAAGAGCGCCAGCGATAGTGTTAGCCAGTTCCTGCTTCTCATCAAAGTTAACGTCCTGAGCATCGAACATGTCGGTGTACTCTGGAGCATTCCAGTTCTGAAGAGTTGCAGTTTTGAACTCGTGCGCTACGTCCATTGGAGTTACTAGATCAGAAGTAGATTTCTGATTAGCAAGACCTTTGCCCATGCGACGGAATTTGTAGGTATCACCTACTACATTGTTACGAAGTGTTGCAGCGTTCTTCAGAAGGCCCATGCCCTGATAGGCATGTTTAACCATACTGTCAAACTCTGTGACCGCTACTGCGGATAATGTCTTACTCATGATAGATTCCTCAAAAAATAGAGTAAATTAAATAAATATTTTTTAAGGTTTAAGCTGAGTACCCAGTAAATTGGTCAGCGTTCAACCTAAATTTACCGGGCCTCAAGGGGAGAGGGTATCCAGTGTCCTAATTATACACCTTCAACCCTATTGACATCAACCGTAGACGCGGTTCCGTGGGGCATTGCCACCAAAATCCATCATCATTTTCTGAATTTTAGCTTCATGAGCCTTGTCTACGCTTCTCAGCATCTGTCCATGCTCGTCTTTCTTATACATTTCATTCTCGATATCTGCCCAGGTTAACCCTGTTGGGCTTTCGCCACCATCAATCGGCAGCTTAGTAGGGGCAGTAGCCCTTACCAGCATCTCAACTAGCTGTATGCTTTCGGCAGATGTAACCAGATCACGCGCTTGCTCATACGTCTCCGGGTCTAGGTTGTTCTTCATAAACCCTTCAACCGTCTTAATTCTTTGTTGAGCATTGTCGCCAAGTTTAGCCAGTTCATTTTCCTGATCCACTTCAGCAACAGCTTGTTCCTGGGCTGTTAGTAGTTCCCATGCCTGACCAAACGCATCCTGAGACATGTTTGTTTCGTTAGCAAAGCCGATCAACTCCTGTAACAGGGCATCATCTGCCTCTACGCCTTCTGGGTTTGCATAACCGTCTTTGGGTGCGCCTTTGAATCCACCAAATTTTTTTTCTAATTCGGTATAGGCTTTCGCCTGTTCGGACACGGACTTGTACTTGTCAGCAATATACCACTCAGGTACATCGCCACTTCCTTTAATACCGTCAGACAGGAAGTATTCACCCTCTGACAGGGTAGGGGCTGATGCGTCAAGCAGGGTATCGCTGGTTGTTTCTTCTACTGCGGCCTGTTCTTCACTCATGTTTATCTCCAAGGGAATTCAATGATCGCCCGGCTCTTGTCAACCGGGTAATGTTTATTAAGAATCTCAGTTAACTTACGCTTTCCATTCAACAACGCTAAAGCGTTAACGTCAATCCACTCAACGTGCTTACCTTCTTTGTAACATCGGAAAGCACAGAACTTTGCGACATAATCAAACTGGTCAAACTTGTATTGTTCTGCAAGTTTATCCAGCCACTTCATGTCAAAACCTTTTTCATCAAGAAATTTCTTCCCACTTTCAGCCACAAGAACTTTTGCGGTAGCCTTTACGGCCCGTTTCTTAGCTTCTTTAGTCATAGTATTTCTGCTTGTTGTATTTGGTTGATTACAAATTTGATAACGCCAGCCTCACCATTATGATATGCAGCCTCATAATTGATGTTGTCAGACGCAAAGGAGGTATCGTTATTGTAGATAAAACGCGCAGTAAGATCGGATAACACGCGCTTGCCTTCCTCACTACCAAAGCATCTGTTGTATGCCTTAGCCAGTTCAGCAGCTTGCGCTCTTTTCTCAGCGTTATGTTTTGAAGAAGCCCCAGAATCTACTGAGGCTTTTTCGATTTCATCCCAACTCATACTTGAGTTTGACCCTGCATTGGTGGCTCACCAGTTTTCATACCCGCCTGAGCAACTTGCGCTCCCGCTTGAATAATCTGTTCTTTCTCAAGTGGTGATCTAACTAACTCTGCTGGCATACCTGATTTCTCAGCAACCCAAGTACCAAAGTCTTCTAACTTAAATCCAATCTTAGCCTGGTCAGGCCCGGCATTCTGCAATACAAACTGAACAGCCTGTTGGACATTTAGAATATCTTCAGCATCTTGCGCTCTTGCTAGTGGCGATGTGAATTTAATTTCAATGTCTTGACCATCTAACTGGAGAGGTTGTATTAACCCTCTACGAGTTAAGATAGCAGCAACACGCTTAATAATAGGTACTAATACCTCAGTTTGCAAACGACCAAACGCAGAACCAATACGTTTAGCTAGTTCTCTGGACTCAATAGCAACCTCAGTAGCGGATCGTACAGCCCCTGTAGGGTCGCGTAAATCATTAAACAGCGCCTTCTTAATAGACATCTGTAGTTCATTAATCTCAAACTGCGCTAGGGCTAGGTTACTACCTGTATCCAAACGCTGCAAAGAGGGGTTAGAACTGTTGTTAGAGCCTACGGGGATAACTACACCAGGGCTGATAGAGATATTGTATGGGTTAGTCACGCCATCATCTGTAGCTGTGTACATACCAGCCAAGTCGATAGCGGCTTTCTGCAACACAAACTCTTTAGCCTTGTTGAGAGATCGGACATCAGGCAATGCTTGTAGTGCTGGGCCACGATCTCGTATCTCGCCAGATACTTTAGAGTAACGACCAGTCACCCACGGGCTAGTTTTACCAAAGTCTTCCATCCAGCTAATGCGGTCTTCTTTCTTAACCCACAAACAACCGTAGTAAGTCCTAGACTTAGGCATATATACGACACCTTCGCAGACATCTACCTCACTCTCAGGGCTGTTCTTGATCTTATTCTTGATAGCCTCAGAAGCCTCAAACCCTACCCACTTTCTTTCCAAGTCTCTGGCTTTTACTTTGAATCTACGCCAATGCGTTTCAACACTACCGTATGGGCCTTCTTCAAATGCGATACCTTTCTGGGGAATAGCAGTGAAGATGATAGGCATCTCGTCACTATCGTCTTCATCAATCCTTAATGTACCAGTACCAATGAGTAGATCAAGAGCATGCTCATAGAACTGTGTACCAAAATTGGAACGATTGATGTAATCAAAGATAACTTCAGCCTGATCTTCTAGGTTCTTGCGTATATCGACTTCAGATACATTAAAGTCACCTGTCTCTAACAGGCGTTTAACCTTGATAGATGGTTCTAGCGTAGCCCAGTGCGACCATATAGGGGCAATGTTTTCTTGCAGCTTACTAGCACCTTGTTGAATAGCCTCCAAAGCAGTAGAGTCAAAGATGCGCTCCATCTTCTTTTGTCCTGGGCGGCTATCTTCGAACAGATTTCTGTTAGGCAAAAAGTATTCATACGCATCATCTAACTGGTCATACCACATAGATTGACGTTCAAATGCTTTTGCCTCCCTGCGTTTTAGATCAGCGAGTGATCCTAACTCTGAAGGTAATTTCATTTATCTATCCCTGGCTTTCATGCTTGAACTGGGTGTGTATGACTTCTTTTTAACAGGTGTTTTTGCTATCGCTGCTGGGGCTTTAGTTTTACCAGTGCCAGCTAACAGAGATGTAGCACCTAGCTTGCCTCTAGCTACAGCCTTGAGTCTTTTCTCGCCCTCGGCAATCTCTTCATCAATCATCCGTGACTGTCTTTGATCTACAGCTAGTTCTTGTGCTGTTGGCTTAGGGGCTTTAGGTCTTTTCATGAATCCCATTGTGTTTCTCCAAATACTTTAATAGTTGATAGGGGGTTAAGATAAATGGGTTGTTAATCCCCAATATCTGCTTGGTATGTCCAACACAGGTATTGAGCATAAACAAAGACCTCTTCCCTGTTTTTGGCTCATAACTGCGAATCATATAGTTACTGTCGATTATACTCTTTTCGTCAGTTGTTGTGAATAAATCAAAACCTTCACGATTTTTCCCGAAGACAATGTATTTACCGCCTGATGGCTTGATAACATAGCAGTGTCGACATTCTTTCTTTAGCCAGGGACTCCACCAATTAACTGCATCATCTTCAAATACCACATATACCTTAGAAGACACTAAAATTTACCTTTGCTGTAACGGGCTTTGTGAAGTTTCCAGAGGCTCTTAGTGCTGACCTACCTTCTCCTTCTCCTTGTAATGCGTACTCCAATGCTTCTACCGGGTGAGAGTATTCATTCTTATCCGGTTCATCAGTGTATCTTTCTCCAGATGTCTGGACTCGACGGTAACAGAAGCCACCCTGTAACCCCTTGCGTATCATCGAGGCTTTAGGGAGAACAGTGAATCGAGGCTTACCATCCATGCACATCTCTTTCATAGGGACTTCTAGTGCAGCCCTACGCTTTAGTGGATCGTTTGATTGTGTGGGTTGGCAAGGGATGCCAGCCGCCCGCATAATTTGGAACGGTGTGTCTGAGTTCGACTGATTTTTGTTCTGTCCACTTGGATCACCCCAGCCTTTGAATTCATGTTCAGGATACACTTCCTCAATATAACGCTTGAGTGTCGGAGCAAAATCCACTGCACCTGAATCGGTAAGTACCATCTCATCAAAACACACCCACCTTCCAATAGACGTTCTCTGTAGGAACGCACACGCTGGAGTTCTACCAAAGTCAAAGCCCAGAACGATAGGAAAGTCCTTGGACGGTTTAAAGTCTAAGTGCTGACAGTGTACTGAATCAGTATACATGGGATGGACAGGCTTGCCGTTAGACACGAAGCCGTACTCATTCGCTAAGTTAACCTTGATCCAGTCGTTAGTCTTGCCGTTTAGACCGCGTTTATAGTATCCATCTGGCAGGTTAATAAGATTCTCAGCATCTTCATTGATCTTCCAGTCCTCGCCATCTTTAAACACGCCACCGGGTTGCCTAAAAAATGACCAATCCTCCGGGCGCTCAATCTCTGCTAGTTTAAAATACCAGTGATCTTCATCAGGGGCGTTGCTATCACCAATGATCCCATGGTGTGTTGGACGCGCACCTTCTTTATTCGATGGGTATCGGCCATGACGCAGGTCTAACATGTCTAAAACAGCCTTAGAATGCTCCTTAGTCTCGTTTAACCACACCCAGGTTGTCTGTATACCCCTTGCTTTCTTAACGTGTTCAGGGCGATCAAATGCGATAAACACCACATCACACTGGACAGACGTACCATCCTCTAAGTTAAACCGTAGAAAGTGTGTAGGGGGTTCTTTATTGCCTTGTTTGAAGTCACCTAACTCCCCGTGTATCTCCAGCCAGTCTTTAATCGTGGTAGAGAACAGTTCAGAGTAGGTGTTTCGGGCAGCAATGACCCTAGATAGCCGGACACCATAGTGTTTATGGTTGGGGTCTTTCACGGGTTCCTGCTCACACATGAGGTCAAACAGCTTGAGGATACATTGAACCGTCTTACCTGAGCCTAGTGGCCCCATGATGAAGGAGTTTCTAGCCCGGCAATCAGAAAAATCCTGTAGGACTTGCCCCTGGGGCATTAGATTGTATTCAATGTTGTTCATTGGGCGTGTAAACCTCTACATGTGCTCCGCATTCCGGGCAGGACAAATTTGTAACTATTATGAAGTCATCACTTTCACCATCTAAGTCGTGATCCCCACCCCAAATAAGTTCTGATTTGCATATCCAGCAATTCATTTTTTCCCCCAGTCGATAGCATCGTAATTAGTTTTAAACGCCTTTCTACTTTTATCTGTAGACTTTCTAGCGTGACTACCCTTACCACCATTCTTCTCAGGGAAGTGTCTATCCCTGGTCTTTTTATCTAGCTTGTGAACATGGCTCATTTACCAACTCCCGCAAATACACTCTTCTTCTAAACAAACGCACTCACCAATCATACGTTCTTTTACTATGTCCATGACTTCATGCATAGCGTATACATCGCGGTCAATTAAAGCATCAGTGAATGCTGCAAGCAACTCATAGTCAGCATCTGATATTGCTTCATCTGTATCAACTTTAATCATGTCCATCTCCAAGCCAATCTCTTAATATAATATGTTTGCAAAGGTCAATATAAAATAACGCTTTTTCGTCTTCTAGAGAGCTTCTATATGATACCTCACCCTCATCTATCTGTATAACGATAAAGTCGCTTAGAGAGCCTTCTGGTGGCTCTAATGGGTCTTCTATGTCGGGTCTTATCTTAGTTACTTTCATAGTCAATTTTTTTTTGCGGGGGGCATATATATATATCGTCCGCGCACCTTCGGGGGTGGGGGTCAGTATGAAAGGCATACCACTGTGCATGCATACAGTATTCCAGGGTACTGGCTATCCATACAGTAGATTGCTATTCGTCAACATCATTGGTTGATGGTTGCACACCGTCAAACCTTTTACGCTGAACACTTACTGTTAACGCTGAATCCGATTTAACCTCTACTGCCTTAAGTGTAGGTTCGAGGTACTTACTTACCCGGTCTAAGGATTCGATTGCGCTCTTATGGTCTGCTATGTCGTTTGATTGATCGGCTTGTTGTTTGATCTTAATGCTACTGTCGACCATTTCCAGCACAGGATCATAGTCTGGATAGCGTTCAGCGAGTCTTTCTTGTAATAGTCTCTTTAATGGTTTGTTACCACTACCTAATGGTCGTCCACGTTTTGCCATGATTAATTACCTTTTATATGTTTGATTTCATTATTGATTAAAATTTGATCAATTATACCATTTATTACCCTTTGGTCTTTATACCTATATACACAAATAAGAGAAGATTGTTTTTATTTATTGACGTTTGTTAA
>Ga0129327_10002375_pt1 | contig 10949 bp, 7 predicted proteins | sample CPBDNA_6_FD_111799 | JGI IMG/M metagenome (GOLD analysis project Ga0129327, IMG submission 111799) | Freshwater to marine salinity gradient microbial communities from Chesapeake Bay, USA - CPBay_Spr_31_0.8_DNA | ecosystem: Environmental > Aquatic > Marine > Coastal | place: USA: Chesapeake Bay...
ACGTGTAGTCTCTAAGACAGTTGCTTTAGCAGCAGTACCTGAAGTGTTAGCAGCAATGCTGTCGGCTAGAGCAACAGTTGGTGTTGCAGTTTCGCCAGTGTTGTTAGTGACAACCATGTCTGTGCCAGCTACGAGGCTTGCTACGTAATCACCAGTAGTAGCAGTACCTAGAACGAGGCTGTTGTCTGCGATAGTAGTGGTAATATTAGCTACATCACCACCTGAATCAAATGTAGCACTACCAGTGACATCGCCTGACAATTGGACAGTTACAGCTGAGTTGAATCCGTCAACAGTACCAGTACCTGTTGAAGCAAAAACGATTGCGCCGTTTGCAGCTCGGCTTACGCCAACACTAGTACTACCAACTAAGTTAATAACGTCATCTGATAACGCAGCATTGTCGACTGTTAATACAATATCAGCACCGCCGGTAGCAGCGTTTGCTTGTGTCACGGCATTGTATAGATCGCCAGATACATTAAATACACTTGAACCGTCTGACGAGAATAATTTCTTATCAGGGATGTTAATTGCTAACTCACCAGCTTCCAGTGACGATGGGACCGAACCGGGAGTGGAACTTCTTTTGAGCTTAATTACTGAGGCCATTTTTTTTTCCTTATGTGTAAATGGTTTGGGGTAGTTTGTTACAGGGTTTTCTTGCTAGGTTTTTGCTTTCTTATTGTTGTTGAGGTTGAAGCCTTTGACTTCATTTACTTTTTTTCTATTTATATTATCGTATACTTTGAGTCTTTCAGTCGACATTCCCAACTGCTCTTCTAAGTATTTATTACGCGTCGTGGCCATCAGTAGCTGTTGAGATAGTTCGTTGATCTTTTCTTGCTGCTGACTAATATAAATTTCCAAAATTTTATCGTTTTCATTCACTAAAAATTACCACCATCAAGAGAATCGAATGTAGGAGACCCATCAGATCCTACTTGAAGTACTTCACCAGTTGTACCAGTTGCGAATCCTAATACTGATGTATTTGAAGCAATCATTACTCCGTTCTCAGTAAATGAACTCAGGCCTGTTCCACCGTACTGGGTGCCTAGTACTGACGATAATACAAGATTAGAAATTGTCGTATTGCCAGCTAAGGTTATGTCTCTTAGTGTTGCACCATCCGCTGCACCAACACCAAATGTACCAGTATATCTTGCACCGGATACATATATGCTTTTACCGCTAAAACTTACTCCTGGTAGATTCGTACCAATGAAGTGTAGTAATCCTGACTGGTAGTCAAAAAACCATTCATCACTGTTACCTGAACCTGCGGCAAATAATTGCGTGCCACTCGCTGCGGCTGCTCCAGCACTCCCTGTGCTATGAACATACACTTTAACTTGATAGGTACTACCAATTTCTGGTGGTATCCAATCTGTTAAGCCAGTCTTCCATGTCCTATATTGAGCTGAAGTATTATCTTCAGTTGTCTCTTGTGGGGAGCTAGTTGGATATACTGTCAGGTAGTCGTTAGATGCACCTGGCATAACAGCAGCGATTGATGCTGCTTCTTTCCAAACTTTATCGCCACGAAGAAGTAGCGGGCTACTAATCGATTCATTAGGAGCGGCTTTATTATTATTGGTATCGGTTTTTGAAACACCGTAACCAATTTTCTTCCAGAGATAGTCTAACTTTTGATTGTCTGAAACTGCCATTAGCTAGCCACTCCTATGCTAAGCGCTGATATAGATTCACCGCTTGCAAGTGCAATTCTTACTAGAACTACATTGCTTGTTGCATTGGACATATTTTCAGAACCGAGAGTCATTGTGTAACCCCCGCTCAACGATGTGCCTGCTTGGATTATGTCTCCGCCCGTAAGAGCACATCCATTAGATCCATTACCACCGTTGCCAGTATCGCTACCTGGCACACCGCTACCACCATAGTTAATAGATGAATCAATCCACCCATTTAAACCACTAGCATTGTCGATACCGGTACCCGGAGCAGCAATCCAGAGACCCCTGATCCCTGAGCTCGTTATATTTATATCAAAGTTAGCAACTGCTGTACGACGAAACGCAAATGTAAAGTACTGTGTGCCAGTATCTCCACTTCGATTTGGACCTGCAGGCAAATAGCCTGCACTGTAGTCGGTTACGTCGTGCTTAACAACACCCAATCTAATTGTGGCTTCTTTAGTACCAGCAACTGATGGATCTGATGTCTCTGAATATAAATCGTTACTGTAGAAGTTAGTGCTGCTAGTGTATGTTGGTGTATCTGTTGTCGCAGCACTAAAATCAAATATACGTACGCCATCGTCATCATATGTACTGCCTAGCGAGTCAGATACAGATATCGCTTGCTCTACGATACCTGATTGCGACGACTTATGTACCTGTATGTTGGTTGGGAGGTCGCCAGAAAAACTACCTACCCCGTTAACATTTCTAGCCCGAGCCTTCAACCTACTTATCGATCTGACGTTTGAGCTTGTTATAGGTACAACCAAGTTGCCAATAGCATACATGCTTGAGGTACCTACGTTGATTACCGGTACCCCTCCGGACAACATTGTTGACGATCCATCAATATCAGAATACGTATAATCTGAACTTGCTACAACGCTACTACTTGTACCTTCTTGATTTGTACCATCTTCTACTTCAAAAATGTTACTTTGATTAGTATAGCATTGTCCGACGAGATTGTCAACAAGTAATCCACTTAATAACAGACTTGGACTGCCACTATTGTAGTAAGGTATACCACTAATGTATCGATACGATCCAGCAGCGTTTTCAGTGACGGACGCTACAGAAATATTGATAGCAGGCGTGGCGGTCAGATCATCTTTTACAAACTCAACGACATTGGTGCTACCCGTGGCATCGTGCGACAGCTGCATGCTGTTAACACCAATCGAGACACCGCTGGCAGCAATAGCCACCCTTGCCTTGAATCCTGAATATAAGCTAGGGTGGTATATACTGCTCGAGAAAGATATTGGTGATCCCGAAGCGTTGAATAGATTATAGTCGCTTTCGCTAGTGATGTCAAGGCTTGTAGTTCTTCCTGTTTGATCGGAGCTTGTAAGATTAATGGCCCCATCAGAAACTCCGTTCACTAAAGCAGAAAGCGTACCACTATCAGCATTATATGTTAGCGTCGATAAAGTAGAGCTGACAATGTCACCACTTGTTGAGGTAGTACGTTCTACAGATGAACCTGTTGAGTAAGTAGCACCACCCGTATTATCTGCGAACCCACTTGCCAGCCTTGGACTAGTTCCTGTGCTGCCACTAAATGTAATCGACTTGCTGCTCAGGCCATTTGGTGTTGCTGGGCTGTCGTCGTATACTTTAAGAGACGTTGTTGTAGACGATGGAATATCTGCTGGCAGGGCTGTGCTGTGGGTAGCTAGTGTAAGTGTTATGGTGTCAGAACCTGTACCGCTGCTAGTGCTAGCGCCCCACGTATGAGATAGTCGACTGCCTGCAGTACCACCTGCTGATGTATCATTTGCTATAGTCTCTGCTGAAGTACCATCACCCCAGTCGACTGTGTAGGTTACGTCAGCAGATCCAATGTTAGTAGTATTGTTGTCCAGGTGCAATGCTCCACCTTCAATTACGTATAGATTGCTACCGGTAAGCGCTGATCCGCCAGCTGAATTACTAAACATTCCAAAGTCTACGGCAGGGGTTGCTGTGTATATGGTAATATAATCTGTGCGAGATGATACGGCGCTTATGCCCTCGCCACTACCTGAAGTGTTTCTAGCAGTCAAGGCAACTGTAAATGGAGACCCACTATTTGTAGCATATGTGTGGCTTGGTGTAGAATCAGAAGTGACAGTATTGGAGCCACCATCTCCCCAATCTATTTCAAACTCGTTTGCAGTTCCATCAACGCTTGTTGAAAGAGTAACTGTTGTACCAGCACCACCCGCAGTTGCATCAGCGGTAAAGGTGACTGATTTTATAAAAGTGTCGTTGCGTACATTATTGATAACTTGATTCAGAATATCAATAGCGTCGGTTACTGTTGTATCTGTCGTGAAACTTTCATAGGCAGCGCTATTGGTTAAACTGCCGTCTGTAGGGGTAGCTAGTGACAGCTCCATTCCTGTATTAGCGCCTGCAGCTGCGAGCTCACTATATCTCGCAAGACGATGTCCCCCAGCTAATACTCCATCGTGTACACGTAGGGTATCATTGGTAATATCTACAGTCACCTCACCCGTAACACCAGTAAAACCTGAGTGTTGGTTTGCGGTACCTCGTCTGAGTTTTACTTCGATAGACATTCGTTATAGAGTTCCAAAATCGAAAATTGAGTCTGTTTCTGCATCATCTGTAATAGATCCGAAATCGTTATCCACAAATCCAAAGTCTAGTCTATCTTCAACTGCGAGATCGCCAGTAGCTGCAATGGTGATTTCCCCATTGTTCTCGACAATAGTAAGTCCTGCGCCGGCCTTCAATGTCTTCAGTGTTAATATATTATTTATCTTACTTTCAATCAGGGTTTGGCCAGTACCCTGACTTTGTATAGAAGATACAAGATTAGCTGTGTTAGCTACATTCAAATAATTGTTTAAAGCTGTCGTATCTGCCTTTAGTGACATAGCCGTGTTAGAGGCGTAGGCGTCTAAGTTAGGCCTTCCTGTTAGATCACTATAGGATCCACTAAAGGTATTTGCTACCTGCAGATAGTCGTTTAATGCAACAACATCCGCTTTATTAGATAGCTGGGTACTTACGTATGTGTTAGATGCCTTAGTAGCAAGACTCGTAGTAATCGATCCTGCAAAATTATCATCGTCTCCTAAAGACGCAGCTAACTCGTTTAAAGTATCCAGAGCACCTGGTGCGCCATCTACAAGGTTGTCTATCTGCGTTGATATCAACGAACTTACATTAGCTACTTGTAAGTATTGATTAAGATCGGCAGCATTTGCTTTGAGAGAAAGGGCACTATTTACGCTGCTATTTGCAGCATACAAATCTAAGTTCGGTTTGTCAGTTAGATCGTTATACGATTCACTGAATGTGTTAGCGACTTGTAGATATTGATTGAGATCTGTGCTATCTGCCTTCAGCGACATTGCCGTATTGGAGGCATATATATCTAGATTAGGCTTGCCTGTTAGATCACCATATACACCGCTAAAATTATTGGCAGCTTGTAAGTACTGATCTAAATCAGAAGCATTGGCTTTGTTGGATAGCTGAGTGTTAACGTATGTATTGGAGGCCTTTGTATCCAGCTGGACGTTAACATACGCGTTCGACGCTTTGATATTTAGCTGAGTGTTAACGTAGGCGTTGGAAGCCTTGGCGTTCAGCTGTGTGTCAACGTACGTGTATGAAGTTTTGTTGGCGAGCTCGGTATTTACATATGTGTTAGACGCCTTAGTGGCTAACTCAGTATTCACATATGTGTTAGATGATTTTGCAGCAAGGGATGTTGTAATTGTAGTAGCAAAATCGCCATCATCACCTAAAGCTGCAGCAAGTTCATTTAAAGTATCTAATGCAGCAGGTGCCCCGTCTACTAGACTGTTCAGGCCATCCGTTATTAGTACACTGACATTTGCCACCTGCACATACTGATTCAAATCAGTAGAATTAGCTTTTAATGCAAGAGCAGTATTAGATGCGTATATATCGAGATTGGGCTTGCCAGTTAAATCACTATAGACGCCACTAAAATTGTTTGCTGCTTGCAGATATTCAGTTAGCTCTGATCTATCTGCCTTATTGCTTAGCTGAGTGTTTACATGATTATTAGACGCGTATATGTCGAGATTAGGTCTATCAGTCAGGTCATTGTAAGACTCGCTGAAGCTATTGGCTACTAGCAGATAGTTATTGAGATCCGTAGCATTAGCTTTGGTGCCTAGTTGAGTATTGACATATGTGTTGGATGCTTTGCTAGCTAAGTTAGTAGTTACTGTTGATGCAAAGTTATTATCGTCACCCAGCGCAGCTGCAAGCTCATTCAATGTATCGAGTGCCGCAGGCGCACTATCCACTAAATTATCGATACTTTGAGTTACTAGGGCACTTACATTAGCTACTTGAATATAATCGCTTAGAGCGGCGCTATCAGCCTTTAACGCCAGGGCATTGTTGGATGCATAGATGTCAAGGTTAGGAGCATTTGTAAGATTATTATAATCAACACTAATGCTCGATGCGTTGGCAACTTGTAGATACTGAGTGAGGTCAATACTATCGGCTTTAAGATTAAGATCAGTATTGGTTGCATATATGTCGAGGTCAGGCTTACTTGTTAGGTCACCGTATACCCCACTAAAATTATTAGCTACTTGCAAGTAGTCGTTAAGGGCCGATACGTCAGCTTTATTTGACAGCTGCGTATTGACGTACGTGTTAGATGCGTATACGGCGAGGTTGGGCTTATCAGTCAAATCATTATAAGACTGGTTAAAGCTATTTGCTACTTGTAAGTATTGGCTTAGATCAGCAGTATCTGCTTTTAATGCAAGAGCACTGTTTGCAGCGTATATGTCAAGGTTAGGAGTATTGTTGAGATTATTATAATCAGCATTAATGCTAGATACGTTAGCTACTTGCAGATATTGATCGAGGTTTGGCTTGCCAGTCAGCTGGTCGTAGCTAGTAACTCCTGACACATTAGAGCTTATAGCATTGGCGACTTGTAGATATTGAGACAGATCAACGGCATTCGCTTTGCCGTCGAGTAGGATGTTAGCGTTGGCCACCTGCAGGTAGCCATCTAGGTCTGCAACTGTGGCTTGAGGTAATACCAGTCCGGTCTCTTTATCAATCGAGCTCGCCGCCACCGGTAAAATTGCACCATTCGCAACAGATACTACTGTGTTGGTAGCAAGTAATATATTGCCCGTATTAGCATCCTGCTGCATTGCAGGTACGCCATTTATGAATAGCGAGCTGCCACTAAGGTACAAGTCACGCCACTGGTTACCATGAGAACCCAGGTCATACACATTGTTGGCGGATGGTATTAGGTGACCTGTAGCTTCAGGATTAAATGGCGCTACGAGTTCAAACTTACCGAGGCTTGCGTTATATCTTAACGCTTTGCCATCAGCTAGATTAGTGTCATCGACGTCGTCTAATCGTAAGAGTCTTACTTCACCAGAGCCGGATGATGACCCTCCAAGGCCGCCAGGTCCTTTTGCATATGCCATGCGCGTGACTTGCGCAGACACACTTCCTTTAAACTCATCGAAAAGTCTTGAGAGTCTATCTTCAATTGGTTTTACATCGGGGGTGTGACCATCAAGGCCGTCCTTACCATCCTTACCGGCAGGACCTTGATTACCTACAAGGCCTTGTATACCTTGAGGTCCAATTGATCCAACGAGGCCTCGGTCACCTTGAGGTCCAATGGAACCTCTTTCGCCTTGAGGTCCTATGTCTCCCTTGGTACCTTTCTGTCCTTGTTTTCCTCGCGGACCTTCTTTACCTTGTTCGCCCTTGAACACCTGAATAGGTACGGGCTCTTCCAATTCATCGAGCTGGAGGTATTTGACCCCAGACTGATCATCGATCTCTTTCTGAAGCTCCTGATACAGCTCTTTTAGCAGATCCTCCTTGACTTTGCTGTTTTCTTTTTTGAGAACGCCAAGAAGGGTTGCTAGAAGTTTGGCTTCATCTAGAGGTAACATTTTTATTCTTCTTTAGGTTCTTCGTAGTCACTGGACATAGAATTGTAGAATCTGGTCATGCTCTCAACGAGATGCTTTTCCTCTTCTGAAAGAGTTTTGTTTTGAGTATTGTCCGTTACTTCCATGGGATCTTCCGGTTCAATTTCAATGTAGGAAAGGTGTTCTTGAGTGTCGACCATATCTTCGTCACTGCCTTCTACTTCTATTTCTTTATTGATAGCAATTATTTCATCTTCTGTCATTTGCAATACGTTTTTACGTACCCACGACAATGAGAAGTATTTGCCTACCAATGGATCTATCTCGCCAAGCAGCCTCATTCGTTCTGACATTATTTCAGATTTCTTGAGCTCTTGGAAATGATTATCGTTAGCAAAGTTGTAGGTTATACTATTCTTTACTTCGTTCCATTCCGATCTAGTCATTACACCTTTGAGGGCAAGATGTATCTCTAGTAGATTGTCAAATAGAATTGAGAACTTGTTTCGTATTCGATTAATGAATTTCTGGAATTTAATTTCGTCTCTTGATATTTCTGTGGAACGACCAATGTTGAAATTAACTTCTGCTTCCATTCTACTTACAGGTACGTTCAAAGACTTGAGGAGTTTCTTTTGGAAGTAGAGTACGTCATCCATCTCCCCCAAGTTTTGACCCCCAGGTAACGTGGTTATTTCCGTTCCACGGCCGCCTTCTCGGCGAGGTAACCAAAAGTCCTCGAGCATAGTCATGTGGCGTCGATCGTCACGGACTTCACCTGTACTAGCATCATACACCAGCTTGTTCTTATGCTTTACCATCATGTCACGCAGATATTGCTCTGCTTTTACCTTGGGTAGATTACCTACATCTATGTAAAATATTCTACGTTCAGGGGCTCGAGACAGTCTGTATATTACTACTGAATCTTCGAGCATTCTAAGTTGGTTAAGAGGCTTGATGGCTTTGTGAAGGTATCCTAAGGTTAATTTGTTGCGTGCATCAACAAGTCCAGATGGAACGTAACATACACTATCAGGAGCTATCTTAATTCCTTGCTGCTGATTGGCCATACCTTTAGGATTGTACAGATAGAATTCTTTTATTTTAGGATACTCTGTTACCCCACTTGGATCCTTCTTCTCAACGTTTTCCCTCATCTTTTTAATTTTGCGGGGATCGACGTATCTAACTTCTTTAACACCTTCGCGGGGGGCGTTCTTGTCTATCACTATTTGATAGTATACCCGGCCATCTACGTACCACCTACGGAATATTTCATAACCTTTGTTTCCGAAATCGAGTAGCGAAAGGACCTTATCAAATTCTTCCCTGACGATCTTTTTTACTCTATTGGGAAGTTTTGTTTCGTCAAGAACTATCTCTACAGGATACGCATTGTTTTCCATTATGATAGCGTCGTTAATAATATCCTCTACTGCAGTATCACACTCAGGCATCAACACCATTTCACGATACTTAGTAACCAAGTCACCTTCAGACTTAGCCGTGGCATCTAAATCTAGATGCGTTCCATACATACCACCAGGAGCTATTTCTGTAACAGCATCCTCTTGATCCATTGGAACGATGCCCTGCAGATTTTTGGAATCCGCAAGTTCAGATGATGTTTTAGTAATTTCAAAACCGAAGAGCTGCATATTCAACCTCAATAAAAAAGGGGGTGCTGCCTATATTTAGCACCCCTTTTTTACCTGTGTTATTACATATTAAAGGGCAGGGGTATTAGAGTGCAAATATTTTGTCAGCACCAGTAGAGAAGCGAACTGTGATGTCACCGCCGTTGGGAAGGATAGGTAGACCTGCTGCTGTATCTATAAAAGCAATAAGTCTCGATGTTGCGTTTCCGCCTTGTGAATCAGTATGATATATAACTAGCGCTTCACAGTTAGCGCCGGTCACAGAAGTAAAGTTTGCATCGTCAGCATCGAAGACACCTCCTGTTATAGAGGTGCTTGCAAGTGTCGATGTCGAAATTACTGCACTGTTAGGTATATCTGCTCGATCTTCATGAGCACTGCTGAATGTGTAGACACCAGTATCGACCAACGCAATTGTAACTGTGTTGCTCGATAGATTTAGGTTGCCAGCAAGAAAGTCTTCTTTGGCTTTAGGGTACAGTACGTTAGACATCTATATGCTCCAATTTTATATAATATTATTGACCGCCAGCATCGCCGGTCGTTCCACCCTGTACACGCCAGTAATCGTATTGGAATGTTGTGCTGAACTCTTGAATTCCTTCGCCGTCCCAGTTAAGATCAATCGGGGCTATGTCTGAACACCAAATTCCATCAAACTCGTATACGCGAATAACAGTTCCGTCTTTTCCAAATTGCTTGACGAGGGCTGTTGACTTGTAAGAAGACGGATTATCACCAGAAGTTCGGACATTGCCTTCTCTAGTGTTCAGTTGGTTGTTCCACTCTTCAAGTGCATTACGGACCAAAAAGTCTTCATCATTGATTATTGTAACTGTCCAATCACCGAATGTTCTATTACCAGCGAGCTTAATTTGTCGACCGAAGTATGAAACTGGAATTGTTCCAACTGTAGAGCCAGGAAGCTGAGCCGCACGAACAAGGAAAGGTGTTTTCAAATCGCCAGTATTATTTGCTGGGTTAAAGATTTGCACCTCGAACAAGGAGGGACGAGCCCCTCCAAATTCTAACTGACCTCGAAAGTCGCTTATATTAAAAGCCATTTGTTTTCTCCTGTAAACCTATTAGTTATATTTATATTTTATTGACCGGTTATTTCAGAGAATTCAACGCCAGTTCTCACCGCTACAAAATTCAGCTGGATGAAGTTGATTGACCTTGAAGGCTTGACATAAATGTCTCCGACAAACTGATTAGACTCGATGATCTGACCAGTATTATTAGTACCATCACAAACGACTTGGAAGTCTGTGATACCACGGCGGCCTTTAACGTCTCTCAGGAATGGTTCTACAAGATTCTTAAATTGAGCTCTTGTAAAGTCATCATTGATTTCAAATAACGTTGAGTTAGCAGCTATCGATATTGCTTTTTCAAGAACAATGAATAGTCGACGCACGTTGATTCTATCAAACGCACTTGACTCAGATGTTAATGTCTTATCTCCATACAGGACAGTGCCTTGGCCAGGGAAGGTGACTATTGGGTTAACACCGTTTTGATACAAGGAGTCTCTTTCTGCCTTTGTAGGATTCCATGCCAGCTTGACAGCATTTTTGATCTGGCCGCGACTGAAACCTGCAGGTGAGAACCATGGGTCTCTTGCGCTATCAGTTCTTACCATAGTACCAGCTGTGTCT
>Ga0129327_10002376_pt1 | contig 10948 bp, 8 predicted proteins | sample CPBDNA_6_FD_111799 | JGI IMG/M metagenome (GOLD analysis project Ga0129327, IMG submission 111799) | Freshwater to marine salinity gradient microbial communities from Chesapeake Bay, USA - CPBay_Spr_31_0.8_DNA | ecosystem: Environmental > Aquatic > Marine > Coastal | place: USA: Chesapeake Bay...
AAGCGCTACCAATTCTCAGCGCAGGTATAACAATTTTGACGGCGACGACGACGACGACGACGAAGAAGACGAAGAAGAAGATGACAAGAATCATGCACACAACGACAGGTTCTCGGCACCCGCGATGATGCGTGTTCTCGATCGACCGTCGCCTTCGTTCCTCAATAGTGCTCGAGAAACGAGAAACCGAGGAGGTTTTGCCGCCGATGACGCCGACGACGCCGACGAAGAAAGGTCCGCCAATACCAACGCAATGTCCGAGGATGAATTTGAAGATTGGGTGCTAGAAGGATTAGAAGACGATCTTGTAGACTCAAGGCGACAAAATAGATCAGATAATGGGCCGTACGGTGACCAAAACGATGAGGCGCGAGAATATGTGCCCACATTACTCGCTAAATACGTCGAAGATGATTTTGAGCCAGAAATGTTTGTTCGAGAGCCGGACGACCCGGATGAGTATTTTTTCTACTCCGGTGCAAAGTTCAAAGATATTGGAGCTTCAGAATTGATCGTCAATGCTCTCGAAAGCCGCATGAACATTTCACGTCCTTCACACATACAAGCGCAAAGTTTCAAGATACTCCTTCACGATCATAGTGACTCCTACGATGAGGAGAGCTCTGTGGCAAATGACGATGAAGGTGCGAATCATGTTCTACTCGCCGACCAAGCAGGGAGTGGTAAAACGTTGAGCTACTTATTACCACTTCTTCAAAGGTTAGAGCGGCTCGAACGAGATTCTGGAATGAGTGTTTCGAAGCGTCCACGCGCGCTCGTTTTAGTTCCAACTTCGGAATTGGCGAGACAAGTAACTGAAGTTGTCAAAGAACTTTCGAAAGGTGGCGTCCGAACGAGATCGATGATTGCGACTGGTGGTGCTTCTGATAGAACAAAAATTAACCGCGCAGAACAATCAACTCGCGATTTGACCGCGAAGTTTACGTTGACGCAAACAAAAACTTTAAAGAGTGGCGTTGACATCGTAATTGGAACTCCAGGACGCATTCGGTACTTGTGTGAAACGGGTAGAATGGAGTTGGATGATTTAGATAGCATTATTTTGGATGAATGCGATGTACTACTGGGAGATGCGTTTGAATTCGCGTCTCAAATCAAACCGATTAAAGATCTTGCCAATCCAACAAGTACGCGATTCGTGTTGGTAACGGCAACGATTCCCGATCAAGTCTTGCGCGAACTTAAGCAGTTCTTTTACCCGCAAGATATTCGCGTTATTCAGGGACCAGGATTACATCGCCCGTCTGCGGGTACGCTAGAGCGGCTCGTCGACTGCTCTGGTGGTGACGTCTCGGACGAACAAAGCGGGTTTTATCGTAAATATGCCGCGCTCATGAAAATTTTGAGGGACGACATACTCCCGTCTACCGCTGGAACTACTGCTAAAACGAGCAAGAAGAAATCGGCGTCGCGAACGTTACTGTTTTGCAATAAGATTGAAACCTGCCGTAAGTTGGAAAATCTACTCATCCGAAGCGACCCAGACGGTGCCAGTTACAAAGTGCTACCCTATCACGCCGCGTTGAGCCGCGAGAAAAGGGACGAGAATCTACGCAAATTTCTCGGGCGAAGAAGTTCGAGCGAAAAACAGCGAGGCGAGTTTACCGTCGACGACGACGACTCAACGCCGCAATTATTAATTTGTACAGACAGAGCTTCTCGAGGATTAGACGGTAAAAAAATTAAGCACGTGGTATTGTTTGATTTCCCGCGCGATCCATCAGAGTACGTCAGGCGCGTTGGAAGAACTGCTCGCGGCGCGTTGGGAACTGGGACAGTGACGGCACTCGTAATAGGGAGACAATTAAAGTTGGCCAGAGAAATCATGCGACGAAACTCCAGAGGCGATCCGGTTGAAGGTACGCCTACTACGACATGAACGAGTGAATATCCGTCACAGGGACTGATGATATCCGGAGAGTGTTCGAGCGTTTCATGTACATAATAATTCGAATACAAGTTTGTTTTTCTTAAAAATCCCTCTCTGGTACTCTTTTATTATGTGAGTGGTTTCAGCATTGAATCCATCCATCCTCGTTTCATCGAAACGTTTTTTTTTCGTTTTGATTTTTATTTCTTGGTCCACATCCAATACGGATTCATGCACCCTTCTTTGCACACGGGCATGCAGTTACACACGGCTTTATACGCCAGATTGCGATAAACGGCGTCTCCGGCGCCATCGTTCATATTTTTGCGCATGTGATACTCCCTACGCGATGAAAAAGGAGAAGAGAATTTGAGAATGAGTGAAGAAAATATGGAATTGCCCTTTTGCATTTGACAGCAGGGAAAAAAGGAAAAAGAAAAGCGCGCGCACCAGTGGTCTTCCTTGATTTCTTCGTCAGCCGCGGCTTCAAAAATGTCGGGTCCTTGGTTGTATTCTTCGTCGTCGCTTTCGCTTTCTGAGTCGGACGTCATGGCGAATTGGATTTTGATGTATCGATTATTTGTGTAATAATAATAATTCTGAAGAATAGAAAAAAACGCTTGCTTTGTGTTTTTTCCCTTCGCTGATGAGATCAAAAATCTCTTTCTCAAAACAAAAACACACTTCAAAAGTTCGCGCGCGTTTAAAGTCTTCACACAGCATCGTCGTTATCATCATCGTCCTCTTTATATTGCTCCTCTGATACGGCACTTTTTATTTTCAAATCAAAAAAATGATTGGTTATGATGATACAAACGATCGTCGAGTGGGGCTCCCTAGAGGTCCGGAAGTGTTTGGAGCAACGGAAATAGATGACGAACGAGATCAGTTAAAGAATAAGATTTTGGAGTTTGAGAAGCGAATAGACAAAAACAATAAAGAACACGTTGATATGCTGGAAAAAATGCGGTTGGAAACGAGAGAACTCGAACGCTTGAGAGGCGTTTGGTCAGAGAGGGGATTACCGGGTGTCTCTCGCGATTGGAACGTTCAAGAGGCAAAAACCAAGACAGAACCACCTCACATGCGGTTGGAATATAGAGAGTACATCGATTACAAAGAAGTTGAAAGGAAACGCGAGAGTAGTGGGCCAGATCGGCATTTGGTTACAAAAATGACGAAACGCGAAGGCGTAGACGATGTTCTTGCCAGAGCTTTACCGTCGACTGTATCAAAGTCTCATGGCGATTCTTCTTCTTCCCCTTCTTCTGCGCTGAAATCAAAATCGAAAAAATAATAGTAAACGAAAACACCGGCCGCGCCTCTTTCGACTCTTAATATACTAATATAAATACAATTAATTTTACTCAACTATTTGAAAAATCTCCCGTGCTAGCTCTATATGAAATTGCGGGTTTGACGTTTGCGTTATAGCGCCGCACAACGTTGCCAATAGAGATACTGAAAGAGTCGCGTAAAGCAACTGGAATTCAGACTCCTCGATTTCTCGGTTCACTTCTCCTCTATGACACAAAACATAAAATCTAAAAGCAAATATAAATGCGAATGTTGTTGGTAAGCGAATCAGTAAAGGTGGAGTTGCAGCTAAATTGAGCAAATTGGCGTGCAAACTAAACGCATCACCAAAGGCCTGCGCTGGCGCGTATAATAGCATCGTCAAGCAGACTTTTTCTAGAGCTTTCATCGTCGGCGTCTTTGGTCCCTTCTCGACGACTGGATAGTCATCCTCTGACAGTTCGTACGCACCTAGCATTGCAGAAAATCCAATCCAGGTAAAATTCCACGCCGTGGCTGAAATCATAGAAGCAATGCTATTTGGTGTGGGTGATTCGATAGGTGCCAGCCAGCCAGGAAAGTCGGGAGAGATGGATACTTGAACAGCTCGTGATATCAGCTCCAGAATCCATAAAAGACTCATCTCGCCAAGAATCAACTGAACATCAGTCACGCGTATATCCAATCTAATGTCGTCGTTGTTGGTGATGGTGTTTTTGTTTTTGCTGTTTTTGTTTGTTGTTGTTTTCGTTCGTTCGTCGTTCTCTTCATTATTACCGCTGCACCTGAGTAACTGTCTCGTCGCACACGTTTTCATTTTCTTTAGCTTTCTCGCAGCGCGAAAAGAAGAAGAAAAAGAAGAAGAAGAAGAAGAACAGTAGCGACAGGTCTGACTTTGCAACGCTTTCAACGGCGACATCATCGTCATCGTCATCGTCATCATTTTTTTCGTGTGTTCTCCACCGCTAATATTAACAACACCACTTTCATCATCATCTTTTATGAAGACGAAGGACGAGAAGTAAAATTTCTCCTCATCATGCTTGCTTGTTGTTTGTTTTTTTTCCTTCTTCCTCCTCTGTCTTTTAACGTACTTCCCGCACACAAAAAGTCACACACGATGTCAGTCACAGACGATGCGACGATGATGGATGCGTCGGAGAAAGAAGGACTTCAACATCATTCATCGCCTTCTTCCTCATCCCTACCCTCGACTGAAGTCTTTAATTACGTCGTCACCGCGCATAAACCGACGGCTGTATCCTATTCATGCGTGGGACATTTCACGCATTTGGAGAGACAAAATTTGATAGTTGCACGATCCAATCGGATTGAGATTTATCTCTTGACCGAAGAAGGATTAGAACCAGTTCTGGAGACGACGGTTTATGGACGCATCGCTATGCTTAAGCTGTGCGAAGGAAGAAAAAATGGTGACAGAGAAAACATACCAGGTCGTCTCGTCGTCGTTACGGAAGACCGATACTCGCTCGCCGTTTTGTCGTACGATGCGGCAACCAACACGCTTCGAACGGTTTCGAGTGGCGATGTTTCCGATTTGACTGGACGACCAGTCGAACACGGCATGCTCGGCGATATCGATCGAAATGCCAGGGTTATCGCTTTACACATTTACGATGGTTTAATAAAATTTATTCCGTTCGATGAGAACGGAAACTTGTTACAAGCGTTCAACGCCAACCTGAACGAACTCAAAGTTTTGGATTTCGTTTTTCTTCCGTCGACGTCATCGTCGACATCTGGGATCGCAATAGACGCGAGTGAATACGGTAGTAATAATAATAATAATAACGGCAACGCATCGGACATGAATATAACATCGTCGAACGTTTCGAGCTTGACGAGGAGTATCAATCGGGAAAACGCTGGGGGCGGCGGTTTGAGTTCAATGCCAGTCATAGCGGTTTTACATAAAGACGTGAAGGACGAACGGCACGTCTCGACTTATCGCGTAAACTTACGTGATAGAGATTTAGAACCAGGTCCATTTGAACAGCGCGAAGTTGAAATAGGCTCAAAGAAACTGCTTGCTTTATCCTCTCCCATTGGAGGTTGCGTGGTCGTTGGCGAAGAAACGATTGCGTATTTAAATGAACCCGCGGGAACGATGGATGACCACGAAAACAACAACAACAAGAATAACAACACCGCAACGAAGAATGCTACAAGTACGTTGAGCAATAATGCAAACAGTAATGTCATGTTTCGCGGCGAGAACAAGTCGTCTACGTCGGCTTTAGTACGAGCTATTACTACTCCAGATTTGCTCATGTTTTCTTCAGCGTGTCTGATTCCTTCGGACGAGAATGTTTCGAACCAGCTCGTCGATAGATTTCTAATCGCGGACGAAGACGGCGATTTGTACCTGTTGATGCTGAGCAAAGGCACGACATCGACGATGAGCACTTCCATTGTTTCGAAGTTGACGATAGAAAGGTTAGGTAAAACGTCCTCGGCATCTGCAATGAGTTATCTCGACAACAGTGTGGTTTTCATTGGAAGCGCGTATGGAGATTCCCAAATAATTAAACTGCACACGGAACAAGTCAATACCATGATGTCAGCTTCGAACGAACTACCAAGCTACGTCGAAGTTTTGGAGGAGTTTACCAATCTTGGTCCTATCGTAGACTTTTGCGTCATGGATTTAGAGCGTCACGGTCAAGGTCAACTCGTCACGTGTTCGGGGGTAGGCACGAGCGGATCTTTACGCGTTATTCGGAATGGAATCGGAATCCGAGAACAGGCTCAGATTTCACTCTCAGGGATTAAAGGTCTCTACTCGTGCAAGCGGGACGAAACGATGCCTTTGGATTCCTATTTGATTGTGTCGTTCATCGCGGAAACGCGGATATTAGCAATAAACGATAACGACGAGTTGGAAGAGGCAGTGTTCCCAGGATTTGACGCATCTTCCCAAACGATTGAATGTGCAAATATTTCTGGAAATGTAATCTGTCAAGTCACAAGTAAAGGCGTTTACGTTTGCGATGCTTCGTCGGGAGAACTTGTCGCTTCATGGGTGCCGTCTGACGAGAGTCCTATAACTGCCAGTTCAGCGTCAGAGAATACCATAGCCGTCGCCACTGTCGGTGGTAATCTTCATTACCTTTCTTTTCAAGGTGGGAAGATTTCAGAGACTGGAAAAATGACTTTCGATGCTGAAATATCTTGCATCGATAAAACGCAGTGCGGCGATCGTAACGTCTGTGCGGTTGGATTGTGGAGCACGAAGGTTTTGCTGGTCGAATTAGGATCGGGGATGAAAGTCTGTCACACAGAAAATTTATCTCTCGATGTCGTTCCAAGGTCGACGTTATTTTGCTTCTTCGAAGATACAATCTATTTACTCACCGGTCTCGGTGACGGGCACTTAATAACAAACGTCGTCGATTCTTCGAGCTCAGCCGGAGGATTTGCGTTGAGTGATCGAAAATCTGTTTCCCTTGGCACGCAACCGGTTACTCTGAAATTATTCAAGTCTCAGCATTCAATGCATGTCTTCGCGGGATCGGATCGGCCGACGATTATATATTCCAACAGTAAGAAGCTCGTCTACTCAAACGTGAACTTGAACGAGGTTTTGCACGTGGCACCGTTTAATTGTGACGCTTTTCCGGATGCGCTAGCTTTAGCCAGCGGCGAACATTTGACGATTGGTGCCGTCGATGATATTCAGAAATTGCACATTCGTACGGTTCCGCTGCGCGAACAACCTCGTAGAATTGCGCATCAACCGGAAACAAAAACTTTAGCGGTGCTTACCATGAAAGAGAGCGATGTTCCTGGGCAAGAAGAAGAGTTTTTCGTGCGATTATTCGACGATAAAACTTTTGAAACTTTGGCAAAATATCCCCTCGAACCGAACGAGAACGATGCAAGTATTATTTCGTGTTCTTTCGACGGGGACGACGATATATATTTCGTTGTCGGAACGGCTTTTGCGGACCCTCATTCGGAGCCTGAATCTTCTCGAGGACGCATACTAGTTTTCAAAGTTTCGAACACATCGTCGAGTGGCGGTGGAAACGCTGTTGTCAACGGGAATGACCACGGCGACGGCCGCGCTTCCGCGTCCTCGTCTGTGCTTCAAAAGAGTCTCACGCTCGTCTGTGAAAAAGAAACCCGGGGTGCGGTGTACAATTTGAATGCCTTTTGCGGTAAGCTACTCGCCGGTATCAATTCTCTGGTGAAATTATTCAACTGGGGCGTTTCCAAAGAAAATAAACGCGAGTTAGTGCACGAGTGTTCTCACATGGGACACATCATCGCACTCAAGGTTGAAACGAAAGATAATTTGATCGTCGTTGGTGATTTGATGAAGTCGATAACGCTGCTGCAGTATCAGCGAGAATCCGGCAGGATTGAAGAAGTCGCGCACGATTTTAGCTCGAATTGGATGACGGCGGTCGAGATTTTAGACGATAACACATATCTCGGAGCTGAATCTAGTTACAACTTGTTTACCGTTCAGCGGAACGCGGACGCAGACACAGAAGATAAACGCGGGACGCTAGAGCTTTGCGGCGCCTTCCACTTGGGAGATTCCGTGAATAGATTCAGACGCGGTAGTCTGGTCATGCGCATGCCAGATCTAAGCGACGATACGAGCTCCTTGTCTGAAATCTCCACTTGGCTATTTGGCACGATCTCTGGTGGTTTAGGCGTCGTTGCGACTTTACCGAAACGCGATTTCATGTTACTTAACAAAGTTCAAGAAGCCATGCAAAAGGTAGTTACCGGAGTGGGAAACTTTAGTCACTCTGACTTCAGAAGTTTTCACAACGTGCAGCGAAGCGTAGAGATGCGAAACTTCATCGACGGTGATTTGGTCGAAATCTTCTTAGATCTATCCAAAGAAGACCAAGTCGCGGTGTCTGAACTGTCTGGAGTTTCGAATTCCGAGGACTTGGTAAAGAAGATTGAAGAAATTTCTCGTCTCACGCACTAAAGAAGAGGAAGACGAAGTAGAAAAGTACTGTACTCATTTGTAAAAAGAATTCAATAAAAACACAAGCTACTACTTCGCCATCCAATAAATTAAGACTAATGCCGAGCATATGGCACACACGGCGCTGAGAACAATCGCATCCTTGTTCTTTTTTCTCTTGATAGCTACAAGTAAATTGTTCACCACCGGGAATTTACTCCCCGCCGTGGCGAGCGCGCTAATCGTGTTATTGAAAATTCCTCTCTGCTCGTACAACGCGCTCGCCGTATTTTGTGCAACGCCAATCGCATCGTCTACTGCGATTGATGAGCTCAAGATTGAGTTTCTCTCTCGCATTGCTGCGGAAGAGTTACTCTCATCCCCTCCTCCTAAAGCGCCGTTACTTCCCCGGTGTCTTCCCTGTAACAACGAAGCGTGTTCTCGCTCTTGCTCTATGTAATCTTTCATTCGTCTGAACTCGTGATTGAACTCTTTCGCAACGTCTCTATGTCTCGCTAACGTGTGCGTTCGAGTATCCGAAGAAGCGTTCGCTCCGCTATGAATGGATGATGCCAAAGCTCTGGTCACGTCTGACAAACGCGTTAACAACGCCTCGATCTCTCCTTCTTTCGATGCGATGACATCAAAGTTTCCCTCAATTTTGTTCGTCGCCGTGTTGGGGTACTGATTATACCCACCACTACCACTCATACCGCCACCGCTAGACGTCGACGTTGTCGCGTTGTTGGTACCAACCCCGGCAAGTTTTGAAAGCGAAGCGAGGTTCGCATCAATTTCATTCTCCAATTTCCTCGCCTCTTTTCTCAACTCTTCCCACGCCGTCGAAGGAACTTTCATCTGTCCGTCGCGATACAAATGTTGTTGTTGCTGCTGTTGTTGTTGTTCTTTTCCTTCTTTTTCTTTCTCTCCTCCGATTCCTCGAAAATGCTGATTTTGCATGTATGCACTTTCTCGGACGAAGAACACACTTTGCGCGTGCAATAATTGTGCAGGTCGGTTTGAGAAACTTTTTTTGCAAAAAGGAAGAAAATTTAGAAAAAGAAGAAGAAAAAGAACACGAAGACGAGGACGAAGAAGAAGGAGAAAAAGTGTGTTCGGATGCGAGGGAAAGAACGAGAGGAAAATAAGGGAAATAATGGAAGGCGAGGAGTTTGAGCATCGCGACATTCAAGCAAATACCAAAAGATAAAATTTACACTCTACTATTAGCTTCGCGATCCTCTCTATTTTTTGTTTCTTTCGAATGTTTACGTCAAAATGCTTTAATTAAAGAATGAACAAGAAATTTACATTTAATGCATCATTCCGCTTAGGCGATGACCATCTTGATGGCGTGGATCGTGGCGTTGTCGACCTTGATGTCGTTCTTCTTGAACGGGAAGTCAGCCGGGACGATCTTCTTGCCAGTGATGGTTTCGAATTCCTTGCCCGCAGCCATGTCCGCCTTGGTAATCGTGCCCTTAACGACGTGGTTCTTGCAGATGTCACCCAAGCCATCCATCTTCACAAATTCCATTCTGGTAACACCCTTGGACTTGATGAAGTCCCCGAAGGCATCGTCATCGGCGGCGAAGACCGTGATCGGGCCTTCTTGCGTGAAGACGTCTTCCAAGTCGGCGGCGGAGATGGCGGAACCCATCATGGAGTAAGACGCGGCCTTGCAGATCATACCTAGATAAGAGAGTAACAATTAGTACTAATTTTTACGATTATTATAATAAAGTCCGTACCGAAGGCATCGTTGTTGAAGGATCGGCCCCCTTCTTCACCACCTGTTGTTATAGTTTTGTAAAGAGATTTTTGTGGTCAGTGGATTTTCGACACCTTAAATATTGATATCTTTTTTCGGAGAGGAGAAAGAGGACGATCCCGAGAGCTCTCTCTCTTCTTCCCTCCTTCTTAAAGGTTGTGCGCTCTCTTTGGATATCAAAGACAGGGCAGAACCAAAGAAGAAGTCAAAGAAGAAGAAGAAGACAAAGAAGGAGAAGATCCAACACGCTTTCGAATCCTTCTTCAATCGAAGGAAGCAGACGATCTCTCCTTTTCTTCACGCGCGGGAAAAAAACAGATAAAATCCATCTCTCTCTTCTTCTTTATCCATCGAGAGACAAAATTTGTGGATTAGTTCTCTTCTTCCTTGAAAAATTGTTCTCTCCTCTAAAGCGTACCTTTGCCGTGGGCAATCTTCGCCGAGACGACGGTGGATCGTTGTTGCTTGTTGGCGACAACTTTGGAGACGACCTTGGCGCCGGCGATTTGGGATTGTAAAGCGAACATTGTGTGTGTGTGTGTGTGTGTGTTTGTATGCGTTAAAAAGTGAAGCTTGAGATGGGTGAGGTGGAGGAAAGTTCCACGTCACTCAACTCAAAAAGCCGACCAAAAAAACGCCTTTTCCCTCCCAAAATTTTTGTCTCTTCATCTCAACAACAGAAAGAGACCAAGAAACTCTTCGCGTTCAGTCTATCGTCAAAAAAAGTAAAAGAGCAGAAGAAAGAAAGAGGAAGAAAGTGTGTTTGTTTGTTTTGTTTGTGTTTGTTGTCTCCCACCACCACCGTCACCTTCACCACCACCAACACCTTACCACCGGAACCAAACGCTATTCTAACCTAACAGCAAATACATGGCGGCAACGTCGCATTTTCGCACGCCTTTCAATGGCTACAGCGTTAAATTCTCGCCGTTCTTTGCCGATCGCATAGCGGTATCTGCGTCGCAAAACTTTGGCATCGTCGGGAACGGCCATCAGTACGTTTTGAGAAGAGAGTTGAACGCGCTCAATAACAACAACA
>Ga0129327_10002382_pt1 | contig 10934 bp, 8 predicted proteins | sample CPBDNA_6_FD_111799 | JGI IMG/M metagenome (GOLD analysis project Ga0129327, IMG submission 111799) | Freshwater to marine salinity gradient microbial communities from Chesapeake Bay, USA - CPBay_Spr_31_0.8_DNA | ecosystem: Environmental > Aquatic > Marine > Coastal | place: USA: Chesapeake Bay...
TCAGGCGGCTGCGAAAGCGTCCAACGGTGTGAAACGCTCGTCGGCGTTTGATATCGCCGCTTCCATCGAAGTGGCGAAAAGAGAAAACGTGCCGCTCTCGGCGCACGGGAACAAACGCACGACGCGCTCGCAACTGAAACGACAAACGCAACAAATGAGCACTACGAACAACAATAATAACAATAATAATAACGTGTTGAGGAACTCCGAGAACGATTTGAACGTGAAAGCGAACACTTCTTCGAAGACTGCGAGAGTCAATAGTTCCACCTCAGCGGGCGAGGAGGAGGAACGAGGAGGCGCGAGAAAAACAAGGACGACGAATACGAATCTGAACGATAAATTTGAAGACGCGGTGGAAAGCCCGCAAGGCTCTTCGCAAGTGCATCCGAGAGAGAGCAGAGATGATGACGACGCATTTAGTGGGAAAACTATCGACGCGGCCGACCCTTGGGCGGTGCCGGAGACGGAATATGAGCACCATCGACAAAGAAATGCGTCCACATCCGATACGACAAAAAGAACGCATTCACCATCGGTTCGTTCCGCTGGTATTGCATCTGCGCAGCAAAGTTTACACTCGATGCACCAGGTTGAAAATATATCGCCGGCAAAGATACGGAACACGTGGTCGCCGAAAACGAAGACGACGCCGACGAAACAAACTTCCATCGCCGTGCCTCGACCAGTTTCACCATATGCGCACGTTAAAAACAAAGATGGTACGCATCATCACAATAAACAACACCAGCAACAAAACCGTCAATCGACGAAAGTCATCGTCAAAAAGCCACAGCAGCACCAGACGATAAATCGAGAGAATATCTCAAACGAGAGTTATTTGGGACCATGGCGAGGCGAAGAAAGAGCTCGTTTATTCGCGTACGAGGCATGCTTACAGTCGTGTTTGGAAGGATCGCTCGGCACCCAAGCTGCGCAGTCTAAAGTAGACATGGCTGTTCGATTTCTTACGGACAGATGTCGCGAGCTTCGCGTTGGATTCGGTTTAGAAACCGTGTTGGTTGGGACGAGACCACAGAACGAGTATTTTCCTTCGCATCAACAAGCGTCGACGTCGAATGATAATATTAACGATTTAGGCGAACACAACGGAAGAAGTGGAGGTGCGAATGTAGCATCAAAAGCTGGTAACGATGTGAGCATGCTTGGCGGTGCTGGTGGTGCAAAATGGGCAGCTTTGAATATTGACGTTTTGGGTGTAGATATCACCGAGCGCGGTTTAAAAAAATATTCCAAAGGTTGGGATCCGCGGATGTCCATGAATACGAACGATCTCCGCGGCCGTAAAGTAAAGATACAAACAACCGGCGGTCCGGGAAGCGCTGATTCTGTCGCGGATTTCATGTTTGAGAATTTGCACGCGAACGGAGGCACCCCCGCGACGCAAAAGCCTTCGAACGAAGACGGGAATAAAAAGTTGAGAAGTTTCAACGAATCAATGTCGATGTCGAAAACGATCGATAAGAGCGGACCTTCTTCTTCCATGGTGTCCAAAATCAAGCGTTTGCCGCTCGGGCCTGGCGATGAAATGCTCGTCGTTGAAGTGTACGTTCGATCTGGTAAAACGGCTAGAGCGCAAGCTTCGCTTGAGGACGTGTGCGAGTGGTGCAGAGCGAACGGCGAAGTTGATTTACCGTTGTACGTAAACGCGACGGTCAAAGATAAAGAAAACGATGGCGCGATGAAAAATATCACGTACAATAAAGGGAGCATAAAATTGAGCGTGAACTTTGAGGTTGCGGTTGGCATCGGCGCGTCATCGGCGCCGCCGGGTTCTGATCCAGGTTTTTTTGGCAAGAATTCGAGTAAAAATGGCGTCCAATTATCCACGTCGGGTGCATACGACATCGCTTTAGCAGCTGCTTTGAGATCCTTACACTTTACGAGGAGACGTTTGCAGTTGCACGGACACTGGGCATGGCTACTGGAGGAGTTACGTTGCAACAATAACGTTTCCGAGTCCTACGCGAGTTTACGATACGTTCAGCACTTGTTAGCGGTTGCGACTCCAACGGCGGATTGCTTGTCTTTAATATGCCAGCACTTGAAGTTACCTCTGCGTAAAGAAGCTGAAGGTACCTTGTCTGGAATGGAATTACAAACTCTGAATGGGCACGTGAGAGGAGGCGTGTTGTCGCTCGTGTGCGTCTGCTTTCAAAATTACAAATCGTTGGACGAATCTGAGTTTCGAGGGATCGTGGATGCAAACTCAACTCCGCACGAAATTCCAGCACCTGCTCTGGATGTTTCATTGGAGTTGTTTAGAATGTTGAAGCGAAACGAGACGAACGACCAAGTATTTGAAATTTTGGCGAGCAACTTATCGAGCGCAGCGCGAACGTGTTACAAGAGGAATAAAGCAGTAATTTTAGGAGACGCGCAAATGCTCGCCATGCAAGATCCTGAGACGAACTCGACTTTATACCAGCTCATCGGTACGTTGTGCCAAAACATTTTGAAAGAGTTGGAAGTTGATCACGTCGTCCAAGACTCGTGCTTGATGCCGATTGGATTTTCCTTACCGTTAGTTTCTTCTGATATTTATTGTGCCGAATTGACATCCACGGTGTCGTACGCTTTGAAGAAAACGCCGCCGAACGCTCCGCCGACGAATGAAGTGCTCGGGTGCATTGATTACTGTTGTGAAGTCGAAAGCGCTTCGTTGCGAGAAGAAGGCGAATCACCGAGCGTTCCAGCAAGATTTGATACCAGAGGTTTGTTTCAATCGCACATCGATCGATGGATCGAATCCGCTCGATTACGCTTAGAAGCCGGATGCTCGAACGCGTTGAACAATAAAGGCATTTCAGAAGCTGCTATGGACGATATTTACGCCGAAATGCATCTCGCTTTGGAAGGTTTTGAGAAAATTGTGACGCGTTGGCCAGATATCGGTTTGCCTTTGGAGGGGATACTCGTCGGCGCGGAGCGGCTGGTGTTGCTTCGCATTTACGAAACGGTCGAGCACTTACAACTCGGTCGTGACTTTAGAGATGCGGTTTCTGAAACGACTGCTCAAATGAATGGCCACAAGAGAAACTCCACAAACTTTAAATCGAGCGCGCGAGGCGGCGTCAGCAAATTCAGTCACAATAACAACACAAAGATGGATAATTTCATGAGCATGGCGAAAGATGCAAAGCGCGCTTTGACGACGTTTGGAAAAGCCACGACGTCGGCAGCAAAGGTTGCAAAACGTACGGTGACGAAAACTACGCAAGATTTGAAACGATTCGCTACGTTTGAGCGTCAACCGCAAGGTTTGCCCTCCGAGCTCGCGGCGGCCTTGAGTGCCGTAAAAGCCATGGAAATGTTTCGTCCAGAGTTGTGTCAACGCCTCTCAAAGTGGGTTGAAGCTGGACACGGTTGCGACGAGGAGTTTGGCAGAAGAATGGTTGAAGTTCTCGGCGAGCTGAGAGCACAGTACGCGGGATACATGCGAAGAGCAGTTGCTGGTGTTGCCGCGAGCGGGCCGTCATTACGTTTGGCGTTGAGAGATGCGAGACCGGATGCGCACATTGACGCGGTATTAGACCCCGTTTTAAAATACGTGGATGACATCTCTTCGATGCTCGCCCGCGCTTTGTCGCACAGAAGAGCGTACGTAGGTGTTCTCAGAGGTTTGTGGGATTCCATGGGGAGTGAAGCGCTGTTATTTTACGAAGAGGATTTGAAGCAACGCTCGAGCTGGACTCGTCGCGTGCTTGCGGCTGGTGCAGTTGAACGCATCGGTGAAATATTTCGCAGCATGATTCGCAACCAGTTGGAACAAGAAGTCAAGGAGAAAGATTTAGAAGCGCCCGCTCCGATTGCAAAACTGAACGAGTTGAACTCCTCGAGTGCGAATGGAGGAAGCATAAACGTATATTAGCTTAATTATGAACATTTTTTATTAATTTCATCGTCGCCAAGTATTTATTCAATGTGTATTTCAATCTTTTCGTTTGATAAAATCTAACGTCGCCGCAGCTCTTTCGCTCAAAGTTGAAGAGGAGATGTTTGCGTCTTTGCTATTCGATCCATCTCTTTCATTCAACTGTCTTCTGAGCTTTTCTGCTTCGTTCTTTGCTTCCTCTAATTCGAATCGGAGGGCTATATCGTCCGCAACACGATCCCCGGTGTTACCTGTCGCGAACTGTTTCCTCTCTAACTTGTTATTCAACGCTCTCGCTTCCAAGCGTTCTTGAGCGCGCACCTGGTTCACGTGGTCCACCGTTTGTCTCACGTACACACCTATCCACAAAATGATAAACGCAAACGCAACGACAAAGTAGCCCGAATCGGGATTTCTATCCGCCACCGTTTTCAAGTGTCCGTGCACGTTCAAAACTTTGTGCAACTTTCTCAATCGTTTCGTCTGTTCGCTCTCATCCTTCGCACCGTTTTGGATGTGTTTTAACAAGGCTGGATTTTCGTTCCTCACTGGGTTTTCTAAATCATCTGCGGATGGAACGATCGTCCCTTTACCCAACACGTTGTTCTTCTTCTGTTGCGCGGAGAGAGCTCCTCCTTGTTGTTCCGCCATCGCTTGTTCCATGCCGGCGAATTGTTTCAGCGTTCTCGCCGCTTCCCCTGCGCCACACAAAGAAGAGAAGAGCAGCACGCATAATACCATCGACGACGAGAGGAGAAGGAAGGAGAAAGAAGAGCGTTTTTTGCGCCTTGCCATCGTCGCTGCCGTTCTCATGATGATGACGATGTCTCTTTTTCTTTTCCTTTCTCTTGTTGTTGTTCTTGTTGTTCTTGTTCTTCTGTTGTTGTTGAGAGGATCTTCTTCTTCTCGTGTAATCCGCAAAACACAGAAAGAGGTGTGCTGAAGAATGATGTTTTCTTCGAATCTTCTTCTTTCGTAAAAGTTGGTTCTGTGGTGAAAAAGAACGTCGTCACAAGAACACATCAAAATAATAATAATAATAATAATAATAAAGTATTATGCGGTCGTCGTGTGCTCATCATCATCACTCGTGCAGCAGCACGGTACCACCATCCACAACCTCTTCATCTTCTCCTTCTTCGCGTGCCGCAAAATCGCACCTGACTGGAAGAAGAAGCCATCATCATCCTTCTCAAAGAAAGAGCATCACATCAGTTAAAATTTTCCAACAAGATAATGGACAGAAAACAATCGACGATGGGATGCCCACAAGAGACGAAGAACAGGAAGCGATTGAAGCGTTAGAGGCTATATTAGAAAAAGACAAGTTTAAAAAGTTGGTGTATGAACCGCAAGGGTATCTGTTACAAACTGTTCAGGAAGGTCAGAGTGGTGAACGAGTCACCATCGAGGTGGGACCGACGGCTGAGAAAAAAAGCCAGAGGAAATTTTTGTTCAAGAAAGTCTTAGCGACGGAGAGCTCCATCATAGCGTACGAAGCGTTGAGACCATTAGGGATTGTATTTGAGGTGGACACGTTTGGATTCTTACGAGTGGTCGATTTTAATCCCACGTCCAAAGCGTACCAACGCGACGCCGTCCAACGTTTACAACCGGCGACGTCGATGTCGCAATCGCCAGCCATCGGCGACGTGTTGAGAGGCTTCACCGCGGTATCCATTAAATACGGGCCGCGAGCGGCTTTACTCGGAGATCTATCTGGAACCAAACGGATGGTAGTCACCTACGGAGTGGATAATCAAACGAGCAGATCGATTTTCAAGGCGTTGGCGAGCGGTACGGTAGCAGACGGACCGATGACGTTAGTGTTGGAAAGAGCGAAGGATCCGAAAGAGAGGACAAACTGGAAGCCCGAAGAGATTCCGACGGAAAACGTACGAAGAGAGGCGGAAAAGAAACAAATATTCGTCGACGATGGATTCTCGACGGCAAATGCAACGTTTGCAGCGTTATCTTCCGCATTTATATTGCTCTTATTAGCCGGCTTTAGTTAAATAGAAAAGAGATTAGATTACTATGTTTTTGTATTTTGTACGATTTCTGTCGCTACTATGTAATTGTTTGTGTGTTGTGAGTTGTTCAAATGTTTATGTTATTAAAAAGTCATCGCTTGCGCTTCATTTCTGATGGTTTCAAACAACGCGGAAGATAAATACCTCTCACCAAAGGATGGAAACACGGTAACAATTAATTTTCCAGCGTTTTCTTCTCTCCCGGCGAGCTGAATCGCCGCTAACGCGGCGGCGCCGGAGGAAATACCAACCATCAATCCCTCTTTCAAAGCTAAATCTTTTGCGCACTCAATGGCATCGTCCGAGGCGATTTGAATGACCTCGTCGATGATGTCAACATCGAGAACTCCCGGGATAAATCCGGCACCAATGCCTTGAATTTTATGCGGACCTGGAGAACCGCCGGACAGAACTGGAGATTCCGCCGGTTCCACCGCGACGATTTTTATGTTTGGATTTTTCGATTTCAAATAACGTCCGGTGCCGGTAATGGTCCCGCCAGTTCCGACGCCGCAGACTAAGATATCAATCTGACCAGCCGTATCTTCCCAAATCTCCGGACCAGTCGTCTCGAAGTGCACCTGCGGATTTGCCGGGTTCTCAAACTGTTGTAAAATAACTGAATCTTTGCTCTCTTTCGCAATCTCTTCCGCTTTCATCACCGCGCCTTTCATCCCTTTCGCCGGGTCTGTCAACACTAAGTTCGCCCCAAATGCCTTCAACAAGATTCTTCTCTCTAAAGACATCGACGCGGGCATGGTTAAAGTCAAATCGTACCCTTTCGCCGCGGCAATAAATGCCAAGCCGATGCCGGTGTTCCCCGACGTCGGTTCCACGAGTAAAGACTTCCCCGGCGATATCGCCCCTTCTCTTTCGGCAGAGTTTATCATCGCTAATCCAATTCTATCCTTCACCGAACAGCACGGTTCCATGATTTCCAATTTCGCCGCGACTTCTGCTTTCGTTCCTTCGGTTACTTTATTCAAATATACCATCGGCGTGCATCCGACCAACTGCGTGACTGAGTCTGCAATGTTCACTCGAGATTGCGCATTCGTCTGTTTTATAATAATTATTACACGTTTGTTATTTTTATGTGAGCGTGTATGATGATGAATGAGAACAAAAGTTAGCGCGCGGACGCGATGATGGATGCTCGAGGACGTGCGCGCATACAACGACAGAGAGAAAGAAAGGGAAAGAAGAAAGAGTTGTCGTTCGTCGCGAGGAGAAGTCATTTGTTTTGATCGAAAATGAATTTGTTTTACTCATACTCGAGAAAAAGGGTAAATTGATGATGACGATGATGAATAATAAAACGTACCGTCACGTTGATGCTTTTCTTGCTCCTCTGCTTCGGTGACGCGCGATACTGCTTCTTGAGTAAAGATGATGATGAAGATGAAGAAGAAGTCGATGATGGTCGAGCAATCATCGATCGTGTTGTGGTAGTAGAAAACATATTTTTATTCTACTCGTAATGGAGACAATTCAGTTACGCATCAGCAACAAGAGGTTTTTTGTTGTTCCAAAAACCTTCCTTTCCTTCTTCCCGGGCTTTTTCGTCTCACCAATTTTTTGGTCTTTTTTGGTCCCTGTCTGTCTTTTCCACAAAAACAACAAACAAAAAACGCACGCACCTCCAAAAGGCATGCAAAGATTTGCTGCGCTCAGAACTTCTACGGCGACTACTACTACTACTACTAAGGCTGTAAAAACATCATCCAGAAGAAGATATTTAAAATCATCTTCTGCTGCTGCTTCTGCGAATACTTTTCAAACTCCTACGAGAAGAGTTTCTCTTCACTTTGCGCGAAGAAAGTCATCATCACGCGTCAAAACGCCATCAACGTCATCAACGACAACGAAGACACATACTAAAAAAATCATCGTCGCGATGGCTTCTTCTTCTTCTCCGTCTTCTCAAACACCAACGGCTGAGTTTATCGAAAACTTCAACCGAGACTATTTGCAAAGACACAAATCTTACGAGGATAACTTTTGGGAGACGAAAATGGATTTAAAGGGTAACTCCGTGGAGAACTTGAACACGTCGTTCAACGCGTTAGAGACATTCTTGGGTGACCAGAAAACGTTAGAGAAAGTGAGAGAGTTGTTGAAACGAACCGACGGAAGCGTCTCCGAGGAACAGAAAATTGTTTTGAACCAAATCGAAAAGACTTTGAAGTGTTACATCGTCGAATCGGACGATGCGAAAGCATTGAGAGAATCTATGATGAAGAAAGAAGGTACTTTACAAAAATCCAGAAACAACTTGAAGACGCAATACACGGACAAAGACGGTAAGGTTGTCGACACGACGCCGACGGTCATTCGAACCAAAATGCGTTCGGATCCAGAGGAAAGCGTTCGGAAATCGTGTTGGGAAATGTTGAGGAAAAACGGTCCGTTCTTATTGGATAACGGTTTCTGCGACATCATCAAAGAACGCAACCGCTTCGCTCGCGAGCTCGGCTTTGAAGACTTTTACGACTTGAAAGTAACCAACGCCGAAGGGTTCTCGAAGAAAAAATGTTTCGAAATGCTCGATGGTTTAGAGCAAGCGACGAAGCCTTTGCTAGACAAAGCCTTGGAAATGTTGAAAAAGGAAAAGGGGGAGGACGCGACCAAACCGTGGAACACCGGGTTCGCGCTGAGCGGTGAGTTGACGAAACTTACCGATCCGTACTACCCTTTCGAATACGCGCCCGAGGTGTGGGGTCGATCCTTTTCGAAAATGAACATTAAATATAAAGGCGCGACGATGCGTTTGGATCTGTGTGACAGAAAGGGTAAATATCCGAACGGATTTTGCCACTGGCCGACTGCGCCGTACAAGACACAAGACGGTACGTTTATTCCGTCCGAAACGAACTTTACCTCTTTGGCGACGCCGGATGAAATCGGGTCCGGAAACACCGCGTTGACGACGTTGATGCACGAAGGTGGTCACGCCGCGCACTTTTCCAACATTGTCCAAGGATCTCCTTTGTTTTCTCAAGAACGCGCGCCGTTCTCCGTTGCATTGGCGGAAACGCAATCGATGTTTCTCGATGCTCTCTGCGAAGATGCGAGCTGGCAAGCGCGCTATGCGAAGAACCGCAAAGGTGAGACGATTCCGTGGGAATTAATCGAACGCTCGATTAAAGAGAGACACCCGTATAAAGTTTTTCAATTGCGTGGTATGATTGCGGTGCCTTACTTTGAGAAAGCGTTGTACGAAATGGACGAGAAAGACTTAACTCCAGAAAACGTTTTGAAAGTCGCGGACGAAGTCGAAATGAAAATCCAAGGCGGTTTAGCCGGACGTCCGTTGATGTCCGTGCCGCACATTCTCGCCGACGAGTCGAGTTGCTATTACCACGGCTATGTCTTCGCGGAAATGGCCGTGCACCAAACTCGTGAATACTTTTTCAAAACCGGGGATGGTACTATCGTCGATAATCCTCGCGTCGGGAAGGAGTTAATCGAGAACTATTGGGTGCACGGAAGCGGAAACCCGGGCTTTCTTGGATTGGTGAACAACCTCACCGGAAGTCCTTTGAAACACGACGCGTGGGTGAAAGAGTTGGGCGTGGAAGTTGAGGACATGTTGAAGGAGGAAAAAGCGGAATACGAGAAAGCGTTAGCGTCGGCTTCGTCCTCGAGTAAGGATGAAATCGATTTGGAAATGCGCGCTATCTTTGTCCACGGGGACGACGTGATTTCCGATTCGAACGATTCTAGTTTCACGGATGCGTGCGAGAAATTCAGAGGTTGGATCTATCAAGAGTGGCCAAAGACGAAAACCATGGCTTAATATTTCTACAATACTATTAGAGTACATTTGACATCATCTATCATATGGTAACTCCCGCTTTGGTTCTCTCGAGTCGAAACGCCGACGCCCCGGAAATTTACCTCCTCCTCCTCCTCCACCACTACTACCACCGCGTTCGTTATTATATCCGTGCTGCGATCTTCGATCTCGATCTCTACCGCGGCGCGCATCTCTTCTACGGTCCAAATCTTCTCTGCTCTTCCTAAACTGATCCGCCTTCTCTTCTCTTTTTCTCTTTTGCGCCTCGCGCGCTTCGATAAATTGTTTCGGGACCCCTGTTTCTTCGTCCAAGTTTGTTACTAACTGCCAAAGCTCTGACATGAACGTCTCCGTGTTTTCCTTCTCTAAAAATGGGAGCAGCTGTTCGTAAAACTTAGTCCCGTCCACGGCTTCGCCCGTTTCGCTGCACTCGTCGAACATGTTCACGATTAAGCCGTTCAAAACCTCGTCTTCGAACGATAACATAGTCGTCACTTTGGTTTCCGTCCATTGCGCTAATTCTTCTTTCCCTTCTTTTTTTATTTTCGCAAAGTTTACTTTCTTCTTCAAGATTATTGGGAGACTGACGATCGAGGACTTGTTCTTTCTGCTGATACCACCTTCCCCTGCTCTCGAAAACGCGGGCATTCTTGATATCCTCTCTTTGTTCTTATATAAGTGGATGGAGTTATTTATTTATTATGGCGTTGAATGATGATGAGAGTTTGGTTCTCGTCAGCTTCAGTTATGAATGCATGCATGAAAATAATTTATTGAAAACAGAAGCACTTCTCCGCAGAACAAAAAGGGAAGCAAACACAATCAATCGAGAAAGAGAGAGAGGGAGAGAAAGAAAAAGAAAAGTAAGAATAAGAATAGAGTAAGAATAAGAGTGATAATGCCTGTGCGAATACGTCTCGCTCGTTTCGGGCAGAAGAACAGACCTTTTTATAGGATATTCGTGGCCGATTCCAGAGCGCCAAGGGATGGGAAACATTTGGAAGTGGTCGGACATTACGACCCGATCCCGTCCAAGGACTCGCACAAACACGTTGGTTTAAACATAGATAGGATTAAATATTGGTTATCAGTAGGAGCGCAGCCATCGGATACGGTGAGGCGGATATTGTCGCAGGCTAAGATTATCCCAAAGGCTCCGACGAGAGGGAGCGCCGCAACCGCGTTAGAAAAATAAAAAGAAGAAGAA
>Ga0129327_10002395_pt1 | contig 10911 bp, 13 predicted proteins | sample CPBDNA_6_FD_111799 | JGI IMG/M metagenome (GOLD analysis project Ga0129327, IMG submission 111799) | Freshwater to marine salinity gradient microbial communities from Chesapeake Bay, USA - CPBay_Spr_31_0.8_DNA | ecosystem: Environmental > Aquatic > Marine > Coastal | place: USA: Chesapeake Bay...
AAGCTTATTAGCGTACTCAGTACTCATTAGTAGCGTTCATTTAACAAATTTTGCAAAACTGAGTTTGCAGGGTTTTAGCTTTTAATTCAAAAAAGGACTTCAATGCCGAAACAACAAACAAATCGAAAAGTGTATCGTAACTTGAGAAGATTCAAGATGGTTAACCATGATCGCCTTTGGACACGCCTTGAACGTCAAAGAAATTATCAATTCGGGATGACCTATTGCGCCCGTTACGGTTATGAGAAGTTTAAGAGGATGGGTAAGAATTATTAAGAATTATTTATTTACTTATTTTAATTTAACGAGTTCTTTATTTTTGATTTGACGATTTTTTTTTCCAAAACTTATTCATTTTTTTAATTTTTTTTTAGAACTCGAATGTTGGGAGGTCGCCAATATGATTTATGACCATGATGAAAGGCATTTGTCAAGACCTGACAATCCTAGGCCCTTGACAAAGAAAGATCGCGATCGCCGACGAAGTCTCCTACATGCCCTTGGCAACCAGCTTACGCGCTATTTGAGCGTCATCAAGGCAGAAGACCTCAAGATTCGAAACAATGTCGCTCGTCTGAATCCAATCGTCATTGATGACTAAAGAAAAAGAATGAATAAATCGTACTGTGTAAGTCGTTTTTTAGAATTTAAAACGAAAAAAAAATAGAATAAAATAATATATATGTCCAAAATCAAAAAAAATTCGAGTAAGATCTTTTTTTTTGAGAAAATACTTTATTTCAAAAATTATACGTTGTTACAGTTTTTTTAAATTTACTAATCACTCTCCACATAGAGAGTGATTGGTTCGACCTCATCGGGAAATATGTTAGTTCTACACATAAGAACTTCAGGGGATTGCAAGTTAAACTCCAAAATAAAGTAGCCAAAACCGTACTTTTGGGGGGAGGAGCTTGCAAGACGTTTTTTTTTAGTGGCATCAACGAAGCATTTAGTAATAAATGCTTGATTACAGGGCTTAACCTGTTGAGCTAACGCCCTAATTCTTGCTGTATTCCGTCTATTCGCCATAAATACAATGTAATGACAGTTATTGGATAGTCTTATAAAATTTTTATCTTCAACAAATATTGATTGGGAAACAAAGAATACACTACAATTGTTTTTAGATGTAAATTCTTCAAAGATCTTCGGCAAATAACCGTGGAGTTGAGATAGGCCATCGTCAACAATAAGAATTACACCTTCTCTGACAAAAGGTGCAACTATTTCTTCTAATTTTTCATATGTAGTCGGTAATTGTCTGATAGCTTTATCTATTAACTTCTCTTGATATAATTCTTCCACGAAATGACTTTTTTCTGAGTATATATAAACGACTCTTCTTGGTTGATTTTTGAAAATTTTCTCCCTCAATTGAAGAATTTTTTTAATCCATGTAGATTTTCCTGACTAAATTAAAGAAAAAAATATTAGTTTATGTAGAATGATTATTATAAAAAAAAACTGTAATTTTTTTTAATTTACCTGGGTCGGGCCCGTTACTAAAAAATTACATGGATGTCCAAATCTAGCGTCGAACGTCATTGTGAATATGACTCCCAACGCCACTCCTTTGTTTTAATGTCGTTTGAGTTGTCATCTAATTTTCTTTTAGTCTTCAGCCTTTTAGGGACTCTATTGCTTACACCTTTAGGCCGCTTTACAGCTGGTTCATCTTTTGAAAATTTCAAATCGTTATTAACGAGGTAAAAATCACCTGGATTATAGTGATGCTTTCTTTTAAGGTTTTTTCGCTCATCAGCTTTGTCGATTTTAGGCGAAGTGGTTTTAGGGTAGATAACATCGGGAATCACTTCAGCTCCCTTTATAGGCTGTTTTTTAACGTGAAAGCTAACATTATGCCTTTCCAAGCTCCGCTTTGTAGTAAATTTTTTATTTTCACATATTTTACAGGAGAAATTCTTCACTTTCTTTTCAGACGCTTTTTTAATTGTCCATTTACCGTCAGGGTTTCTGACCATTTTCATTGGAATTTTCGGTTTACCAACTTTGGGTTCTTCTACAGGAATATTTGGGTCATCATTGTTTACTTTTTCATTTTCTGTAGGGGGGTCCATTACTACATCGTCATCATCAATTATTTCTTCATCATTTATTTCTTCATCTGGTGACGTAGGGGTCCGACTAGAAAAAAAAGGGGGGGTAGGATTTGGAGTACAAAAAAAAAAACTCTTTTTTGAAAGTATAAAAATTTACCCTGAGCTCTTTTGCTCCTCATTTTTTTCTTCTTCAAAAGTTTCGTGACCTTCTTGATATTTTTCATTGAGGTCATTTAGCTCCTGATTTTCAACTTCATTTAATTGAGGTTTCATATCGTTATATACTTCAGGCTGAACTAGATAGAGTTTACTATACGATGATTTATTTGCAGCAGTCTTCATGATTTATGACCGAATATCATTGGCATAAGTAGTGAGGATGCAATACCTGTCAAAAGATATCTAGCGTTAGAATTTGTTCTGTTTAAAAGATGACAATTTTCACTAAAGTAATTTTTATCTTTTGTTGCAGTAAAAAAAAGTGTGCACCATCATCCTTTTTTTTCTACTGCAGCGGAAGATGAAAAGTACTTTATACCTAGCAAAGTTCCAAGAAAGCCGCCATGCTGCTTCATAAGGAGTTTTTTCTTGTTTTTAAAAGTCCCTCTTTTTTTCGTGAGTTCTAACAAAACTTTTTTCTCCTTTGCATATTCTTTTAAGAACCTTTTTTTTTGGCTGTCTTTTAGAGGGGCATCTTTGCGGATACAATTCTTAATCGTTTCAGATAAGACGGTTAAACCTTGGGGATTTAGATAGTTTATTAATCGGCAACGGGCATCCTTCGGACATTTTTTTAGGGATTCAATTAAGGCTAACTTGGACAGTAGCTTTTCTCTTTTCAATTTTTCTTCTTTTTCTTTTTTGGTCTCTTTTTTTTTTCTTTTTTGGTCTCTTTTTTGACCTTTTTGGATGACGACATTTTTTCTCGAGTGACTATTCTAATGATCTTTAAAAACTGTGCTGTCAAGATTTTCTTTCCTCAGCAAAAATTTCAATCAGTCTTAAAACAGTAGCGTCATTACCATTTTTTTTTTCTGTGTTAAATAATCCACTGTATTGTTTTTTCTTTAACCCAAGTTGCCTCCAGAGAAGATATGCTACTAAAAAAAAATGTATATTTTTACATAGTGTAATAAGTTATGAAGATTGGATTGACTTTGTAACTTACTACAGTATAATCCACAAAATTCACTCGACATATCTTGTAATGTTTCGTCAAACATTTCAACCTTAAATGATGTCAAGGCTTTTTTGATATTAATGTCAAATAAGGGAAGTCCAAAAGAATCGAAGTATTCAACGACTTTTCTTGGCTTCACTAATAGGCAAACAAAATGTGAACCTCGATGGTTTGATGAACTCAGGTTTATAATGAAGCAATTTTTTTCTTTCAGCAAAAGCTCTTTTTTATTCACTTTATCGAGAAAAATGTCACAAGGATATACACCCTTAAAATGACTCGGTTTAGTTGAAATTTTATACATTAAATCTTCTATATATTCATTGCTGAATCCAGGCATGTTTTTTTTTTGCACTTAGGAGTCAACAAGTTGACAATTTCCTGTATTGTCGATAACTGCAACCTTAGGGTAGGTAGCATAAGCTAGTAATTGATAATCACCAGCTAATTCCCTGGCAAATTTAATGTCAATACCAATGGCTCCAGTGTTGCTATCTGTAAATGAAAAAAAAATATCATAAGTAAGGTGTATTTTGGGAGGTTCTTTTTTTGGATGACTAACCGTGTATATGGGTATGATTACACTGTTCGGGGGACAGATCAAGAACATAAAAGCAGTTATTTTCAGCAAATTCTTGAATGGTTAAACCTAATGAACTGTTCATCCTCTTAATTCCTACAGAATTCAATAGGTGTTGGTACTCTGTAAAAAAGTAAAAAATGGTTAGTTATTTTAAATAAATTTATTGAATACATTATTCTATATTACCTCTAACGCATTTGAGAGGTGTAACCTCATAATTCGGTTCGTATTCCTCGGGCGGGCTATTTACACCATTGACTTTAAATACCAATGATCTTATTTTTAGGTTCTCAAAAATGTAGGGGTTAGTAGCTTGGCTACCGTTGTAGCTTGCATGGGAGACAAATCCAATTATAACTTGCCTTGGTAAAGGTCCAGTAATCAATTCCGGTTGTAAATAAGACCACCTTCCCTTCGGGATTGTGGTGACTATTTGCTTGCCCTGAATAAATTGCATTAAATAAGGTTTACCACTTTCAAAAAGCTGCACTTCACGACGTAAAATTGATTGATCCACTACAATTTTACGAAATTCGACATACAAATCCAGAAGTTTGATTTTGTATTTGCCCTCCGTATCAGCCGAAATAATTACAAAGTTATCATTGTTTCTTATGAGTTTTAACTTCATATGAATACCTGGAGGGATAAACCTAGAAAAGAAAGAAAATAAGATTTGGAGTTGTAAAAAAAAAATAACTCTTCGCTGAAAGTATAAAATTTACTTTGCAGATTGCAGAAAATCAATATGCAAGTTGGTGCAGAATGGTACTTCTTGAGACTTTTTTACTTGATCTTTTCTTAGTTTGTAACCGTGGATCTTCTGAAGTTCACTTGGCTGAGTCTTGATTGTTTTTTGATCAGCTTCCAATACTAGTTTAGGATATTTATTATCTCTACATTGTTTTGGATGATCTTTGTAAAACAAGGCTGTTTCAAGCGTCGTTCTTTTAGCCTCATCACCGTAACCTAAAATGTAAGAAATATTTTTTTTCCAACTTTTTTAAACTATAATTTATATGAACATACTTAATATAGTTTCGATAACTGCTTTATATGGGTATGCTGATATGCTCTGATCGATGACGTTTGAATTTCCCACCATAAATTCCATTTGCTTGAAGATGCTATTTCCTGGTAAATTACACACTGAATAATCATCTTCTGCAGTGCAAAGTGATTCAACTCCAGAGTTATTCACTTTTACAACTTGAAATACCCCGTACAACTGCCCTGAGTCACCTTCAAGCCATTCCATACCCATAGAAGGAATAGATATTTCGTAAGGTCCCGACCCATCCAATTTACTTCTGGGGACGCTGTATTTGACTGTTTTACCGCTCTTGAGAGAAGTTTCCCTAATAGGTCTAGCATGTAGATCTGTTGCTGATTGAAATAAGTCCTGTTCATCAATCCCAAATCCAGCAACCCCTACATTTTGGTCCGGGTACACCATCTTTTTTTTTCTTATATAAACAATTGAAATTCAAAATCCTTCTTCAGTTTTAAATAAGATGTCCTGGAATTAACATGGAAAAAGAAGATTACCAATTTGAAGTTACAAATTTGAAGATATCAGTGAAATTACCTCGAGAAGTTAGTTTAGAATTTGTTGACGCCCGTTGCAAACTTTTATATCCAATACATAGAGATATAATCTGCAAGCGAGGAGCTAACAAAAATATTCTAAGTGTCCGATACAGAAATTTCTCCTACGTTCTCTTTAAAAGGCGTTCAAAAAGGAATCGTGAAGGAATAATCCCTCCTCAGCATTGCAACATTACGAAGATAAGTTGTAAATCAGACATTCGAGATGCAATTGGGTACCTATTTGTTATTGTCAATCAACCACCTGTTTGGTTAAACTACACTATAGACAATTACAGCTGCACGGCCAACACCAATCAATTAATTGACATAGTTAAATTGTACATTAATGAACCAAAAATACCGTGTGAATATAACGGAGAAAAATTTCCTGGTTTAAAAATATACTGCCCAAAAGAAATAAGTGACAGAAACCTTACCTCTTTGGTGTTTAAAAGCGGTAGTGTAATACTGGTTGGTGGTAATAACCTTGACGAATATAAGGAATTTTTTAATTGGGTGCTGAAAATCGCTCGAAAATACCCTGAATTATAATGTCATCTTCAGATTGTATTGAACATTCAGAAGTACTTGATCAACATACAGGAACAATTGTTTGTGTAGTCTGTTGCAGAGTGATTAAAGATGGACTTACACACTTTGAAGTGAACCAGCAAAAGTACAGCACCTTCCAAGAAAATCTGAAAGATGAAAAGAAAATTAATGGAGAAAACGTTTATGAATTATTAGAGAAAATATCAGATAAATTACATTTAAGCCAATCTAGTGTTGACATCGCTTATATTGAATATAAGAAAATCACGAAGAAAATTCAGAAGATCTTAAGTTATCCAAACAAAAAACCTCACCCTACATCAATTTTATCCCCTGAAATTGTTTTAATGCTTTCAATTTATACTGCACTTAAGAAAGATTTTTGCCCTCGCTCAATCGATGTCCTTTGTAACATTGCAGGATTACAGGAAAGTGCAAACGTTTTTAAACTTACCGCTTTTTTGGAGAAAAATAAAGATGATGATACTCATTCTACTAGATTGCAACCTCTCAACGCTAAAGATCTTTTACTTACCCATTACACATGTATTGACAATTTTTCTTTTGAAGATGTTAAGCGAATGAATGACATAATTGAAGCTCTTAAAAAAAACACCTTCACTCCACATACCACTGCTGCTGGTGCTGTTTACCTTTATGCAAGAAATGTCAAGTGTACAAAACAAACAATGCGTCAAGTATCATCCCTTTTTAATGTCACGACTACGAGTATTCAAAGGTTTATAAATAAATATAAACTATGTTTTTCATAATAAAAAAACAATTTAAAAAAAATATTTGTTTTTTTTATTCGCGCTTTAACTCAAAAAGGATCAGACAATAAACATTCTTTTTTTGAATTTTAAAAGCGGGACTATTTTTATTCCGCTAACCTCAAAAATAAATTTAGCCGTGACGGGATTCGAATCTGTAATCTCCCGTTTATAAGCCGCACGGACCTGGAACTATTTTTTCCAATAAAAGACATTAGGGCTGAGGCATTTTCACCTTATTTTCAAATTCAAGAAACTTCTCTCTCAGTCTGTAACTATACAGTTTTTAGAACAACATTAAAGAGAACATATTTTGCTGCAACTAAAAATAATCAAAGAAAATGTTTCGCGGTTACAACGGACCGAAGAAAAGTGACATTTTCGGTCCTTCATTTACTGGTGGAAGAATCAATCATGCAAGACAAAGGGAGGTTTATCAAGAAGGGGAAGGAATTGGAAGTTTTTTTTCATCGATCTTTAAAAAACTGATACCCTTCGCTACGAAGGCTGCAAAAACAGTTGCTGGAAGCAGCTTAGCTCAAGAAACTGGGAAGGCCCTAAAGGAAAGTGCCATTTCCGGTTTAACCAATGTCGCGGCCGATTTAATTGGAGGACAAAAAAATTTGAATGAATCTTTTTCTGAAAATTTATCCAAAGCGAGGGAGAATATATCATCAGCTATTAAAGCGTCTGGTAGAAAGAGACCTAGTAGTGACAATGTTAAAGCCAAAGTAAAGGCTAAAGGAAGGAAGAAAAGAAAAATAAGAAGAATAAAACAGTCCAATATTTTTGATGATGATGAATACGACTAAGAAAGCTGCACTAAGAAAGAAAACTACTGCACTAAGAGAATTGAAGAGAAAATATTTGAAGCCTGGAGATCCTTTATATTTGGCTGGAATACAAAGAATTAGAGATCATTACAAGAAAAGATTATCAATAGACGAAATAAAAAACTTTTTGGCTAAAAGCAAGTCATATACTATCCATTATGAATTCAAACCTACAGTTCACAACCCCTACTACATTAGACGTCTTCGTGAAATGATTCAAATAGATTTAATTGAAATAACTAAGATAAGTGAAGCCAACAATGGGTACAGATACATCTTGGTGGCCATTGATTGTTTCAGTCGTAAAGTTTGGGGACGTTTATTAATGACAAAAACAGCTGATGAAGTTTTATCAAGTCTTCAAAGCATTTTGAAAGAAACTGGACGTGTTGAATCTATATGTAGTGACAGAGGTTCTGAATTTACAAATAGTAAAATGAAGACATTTCTTAGTGACAATAGCATCAAATTAATACATCCCTATACTTCCACGCATGCGCATTTTGTTGAAAGGGTACAGGCTACTTTGCAATCTATTATATACAAGCACATAACAAGTAAAAATAATCTCAAGTTCTATGACAAATTCCAGGACTTTGTCAAAACGTATAATAGAAGAAAACATAGAATGACTAAATTATCACCTAATGAAGGGGAGAAGAAAAAAAATAGTTTGCATATTCAGGAAATTCAGGAAGATTACAGAGGGAAAATCAAGCCTACAAAGAAAGTCAAATTCAAAGTTGGTGATCAGGTCAGAATTGCAATAGCTCAAGGAAAATTCAGTAGAGGTTATGATCAGAAGTCTAACGAAGAAATATATAAAGTTGTGAAAGTCAGCAAAAAGCTCCCAAGAGTTCTTTATTTTTTAGCCACATTAGATGGGGAAGATGTGGAAGGTAAATTTTATCAAACACAACTGACCAAAGTTCTGGAACAGGATGATTTCTTAATAGAAGAATTTTTGGATGAAAATGACACACACTATTATATCAAATTTCAAGGGTACAATGAACCTGAGTGGATACCAAAAGAAAATATTACAAACACTATTAAAGACATTATGAATTAAGAATTATGATTTGTATTTGTATTTGAAAAATAAGTGAATATGAGACACAGTGACAAACCAGTGCTACTTGTTAGTAATGACTTATCATACAAGAATAATACTTTGACGGACTTTTCCGGATCTATTGTACCTGATTTTTTGAATGAAAATAAATCATGGAAAGTTGCTGTTCATAGTTGTGGACTTCATTTTATGCTAAAGCAGCCAATTTCATCAAAATATGAAAATCACCCGTCATTGATTCAAATAACTTTTGGACACTTGAATAAGGCTATTAAAAAACGTGGTACCCCCGTTAATAAATCTAAATTCGATCTTTGGATGTTTGAAAGTGGCTATAAGTTTTTTGTTGACAGAGAAAAACCTTATACCCAAAAATCGTTGTTTGAAGAGATGTGGTTTCAAATGGCACTTAATAGAAAACCTAATGGAAAATTTGATGGATTTCCATGCAAGTACAACCAACAAAATGAAGTTATTTCATTTGGACAGTTTGATCCTGATGGAAAAGATAGTAATCAAAGAATATCTGAACTCCCTTTTTCACAAGGAAGGTTGTTGAGAACATTTGTCTTTATTAATGCAAGATTTAGGGAAGGCCTTAAAATTGAGCCTTTTCACAACTTGACACCTACTGAAATTGATGGTGAACCATATTACTATTTTTTTAATTCAAAAAATAAATGGAACTTGGATGACGGCCCCATCTGCACTTCAGTGGAAAAGGATTTTCCTTTAAGAGAACCTCAAATTATCCAAATCACGTCGTCGGACATTGAACCCAATATAAATAGCGGCATATTTTGTAGGTCGTTATGCCAGTTCACAGTAAAGCGTAGTGAAATAAAAAAAAGGGTCAACAAAGAATTTAAGAATCACCAATTTTCTGATGTGCTTAATAATTGCATAACCAAATTCAGCATCAAATTTGTGGATGAAAAACTGGAAGAGCTACATTTAACTCGAGGGCTGCCGTCGTGGGTGCTATTATTGTTTTCACCTGAAATGGATAATAAACGTAATGTCATGACCTCATCTGCACCTACTGATTTATATCCCGAAAATGACATGGCAAATTTTTCTGTGGAGTTAAAACAAACAATCGATTTTTCTGTGACGGACAACCCAAAAGTTGGCTTGACAAGGCTGTCATTTAAAAATAAATGGAAAATAATGCCACGTCTGAAACTAAATATTTCAATCCTCGATTGTGAAGAAGGGTTAACTGACGTTAACGTTAACGTTAATTGCGAGTTTAGAAAATTTGATTGTCCTAGAGGAAATGGGGAACTTAGAAATTGTGAAGATATTGTTAAGTGGTGTAAAAAACTTCTTAAAGATGAATTTTCAATTGAAATGGAAAAGCGTAATACTGGTAACTTGTCAATGACTTTCCCAAACAGGAAGTATCTCATGATTATAGGAAGTGATTTAGTCCAAATCCTTGGTCTTTCTTACTTACACAAAAATAGTGAAGACTTATTTTCCGATTTAAAAAAAAATAATGGCGGTTCCCGAGGTGTTAAGGCCGGAAGAAAGATTTCTGGATTTGTAAAAGTAGCAATGGCACGCTACATTATGGATAGGTATAAAATGCCTGCTAATGAACTACCATTTGAATCTACTGGAGATGTTGCTATTTATTGTGATTCTCAACTTTCAATTGATATAGATTTGCCGCCAAGGGAAATACAGTTATACCCCAGTGAGTTCTACATATATTCTAATATTGTTGAGCCTTGGTCAGTAATGGGTGAATACAGAAAACTACTGAAAATAGTGGCGATAGAACAAGATGAGTATGATGAAAATGTTACTATTGATTTTCACAAGCCCGAATACCATAATTTAAGTGAACATCATCCCAGAAAGTTACGATTTCAAATTACTACAGGTGAAGATGCCCTGATCGAGCCATTTAGTGAAAATGACAGAATGTATATTAGCCTGCGATTTTCTTATAATTGAAAACTTCTATTCACTGTCAAAAATGTATATAGTTTTTTTAATAAATATTTTTTTCTTTCAAAGAAAATCCAATCTATTTATTTATTTTCAAAAATTCTGTGTAGAATATGAAAGTAGGAACTCAATCTACAATATATAAAAAATCATTAAAATTAAGTCTAGTCCTAGCCTCATTGAAGAAGAAGAACAGACTCAAACTAGCCCGCGACGGGATTCGAACCCGCGACCGCCCGGTTACAAGCCGGGAGCGCTACCAATTACGCTACACGGACCTATGTGAAAATTATGCTTAAAAAA
>Ga0129327_10002397_pt1 | contig 10908 bp, 9 predicted proteins | sample CPBDNA_6_FD_111799 | JGI IMG/M metagenome (GOLD analysis project Ga0129327, IMG submission 111799) | Freshwater to marine salinity gradient microbial communities from Chesapeake Bay, USA - CPBay_Spr_31_0.8_DNA | ecosystem: Environmental > Aquatic > Marine > Coastal | place: USA: Chesapeake Bay...
ACTCGCAGGGCGTGAGGCCTTTGAGCATTTTGCGCCGTCGGGCAAAATTGTAAACTGTGATAAAGTCTGCGAAATGGATGCGCAGTTGTTCATGATTATCGTAATGATAGCGCTTGACTGTGGCGTCCTTAATTGTTCGGCTTATGCACTCAACCTAGCCCTTAATCCATGGGTGGTTGGGTCTGGTCAGCCGATGCTCAATCCCGTTCGCGTTACAGATCATGTCAAAACGCATAGGCCGAGGATGTGCTGTGTTTCTGTTTCGGGGTTGCTCGACGAACTGGATGCCATTGTCGGTGAGGATGGTGTGGATGTGACAGGGAACGGATTCGAGTAAGTGTTCAAGGAAATCCCAGGCTGTCTTTTGGTTGGCTTTGTCCATGGGTTGGGTGACGGCAAACTTACTTGTTCGGTCTTTACCAACAAAGAGATAGAGCTTGCCCTCCACCGTCTAAACTTTGGCGATATCGATATGAAAGAAGCCGATGGCGTATCGCTTAAACTGCTGCCGCTTTGGCATATCACCCACAACGTTGGGTGAGCGTGATATGCCATGGGTTTGCAGACACCGGTGCAGGGCTGACCGTGTTCGACGTGGGATTGACGGCTGAAGGGCATAGGCAATCATCCAGCGGCAGCAGTGTATGCCGCCTAAACGCAACGATCATTCCTTCCTTTGCTTGACTAAGAACGGTTGAGCGCAGTTCTCTTGGGCCAGTCTTCGGATCTGTGACTGTCTGCCATTTCCGCCATTTAGCAACTGTCTTAGGGTTGAGACCCAGCTCCCCGTTCAGTTCCGTGATCGCAGCTTGTGATCGCTGTTGTTGCAGCTCTGACTGTGAACGTGGTCCTGGTGCTCCCATGACTAACTTGTCCCATAATGCTTCCTTCCATTTCTGAGAAAGGATCACACCATCAAACCATCGCAGCAAACACCTAGTGAGTTAAATGCAACCTTGAATAAAATTTGGAGATGAAGGTGCTGGTGGGGATTGCGTTCTCTATCGAGACTAGAGGCTTCGCCGCTGTTTAAACTGAGCGCGCTCAATAAAAACTTTGCGGGTCAATATCGACAGCCAACCGCATCTGTGCCTTTAGCTTAAATTGACCAATCCAAGTTGTAAGGGCGGGCTGTAGTGGGGTTGTTTTGCCGGCTTTGACCAACAGCCGCACCCGGTGCCGACCACGCACCCGGGCGATTGGGGCTGGGGCGGGGCCGAACACTTGAGCTTCGATTTGGCGTAACGGCTGGTCTTGGCGGGCCAGCGCGTTGCCCAGATCAAACAGCTGTGACAGATCCGGCCCCGACAGAATAATCCCCGCCAGACGACCATAGGGCGGCACCCCGGCATCGCGGCGTTGTGTGGCCTCGGTCTGTAAGAAACCGGTTTCATCCCCTGACAGGATTGAGCGGATTACCGGATGCTCGGGTTGATAGGTTTGTAACAGTGCCTCGCCCGGTTTGTCGCTGCGCCCGGCCCGCCCCGAAACCTGTCGCATCAGTTGAAAGGTGCGTTCGGCGGCGCGTAAATCTGAGCCCTGTAGACCAAGGTCTGCATCGATTACCCCAACCAGTGTCAACAGGGGAAAATTATGCCCCTTGGCCACCAGTTGGGTGCCGAGGATGATATCAGCCTCGCCTTTGGCAATGGCTTGAATATGGGCCTTTAACGCGCGGGCGGTGCCATAGAGATCCGATGACAGCGCGGCAATGCGGGCGTCTGGAAACAGGTTTTGCGCCTCTTCGGTCAGCCGCTCGATGCCTGGACCAACCGGCGCAAGACGGTCCTCGACCTCGCAGGATGGGCAGCGCACCGGCATCGGCTTGGTCTCTCCGCATTGGTGGCACATCAGGCGGTTTTGGAACCGGTGCTCGACCATGCGGGCATCGCAATCGTCACAACCGATCTGGTGCCCACAGGCCCGACACAGGGTCACCGGCGCATAACCGCGACGATTGATAAACAACAGCGACTGTTCACCAGCTTGCAAGCGGTGCTCCATCGCTTTTTGCAGCGTATGCGAGATCCAGCGCCCCGCCTGCAGAGTTTCGCCGCGCATATCAATCGCACCCAGCTTGGGCATCACTGCGACACCAAATCGCGCCGCCAATTCAAGATACTGGTATTTGCCCGCCTCGGCATTAGCCCAGCTTTCCAAACTTGGCGTGGCCGAGGCCAGCACCACGCGCGCGCCACAGATCGACGCGCGTAGAACCGCCATGTCACGGGCATTATATAAAACGCCATCTTCTTGTTTATAAGAACTATCGTGCTCTTCATCGACGACAATCAAACCAAGATTCTGGTAGGGTAAAAACAGTGCAGATCGGGCGCCAATCACCATTTGTGCGCCCCCTGATCCGACCATTTTCCAAACCCGGCGTCGCTCGGTCAGGGTCACTCCAGAATGCCATTCGGCAGGAAGTGCCCCAAAACGCGCCTCAACACGGTTCAAAAATTCAGCTGTCAGTGCGATTTCAGGCAAAAGCACCAGAGCTTGCCGGCCCTGCCGCAGGCATTCGGCGACAGCTTCCAGGTAGACCTCGGTTTTACCCGATCCGGTGACACCCTTGAGCAATGTCGTGCCATAGGTCTGTTCTTTAAGTCCGGCGATCAATGCGTTTGCGGCACTGTTCTGCGCTGCCGTCAGTATGGTTTGGCTATGCGCTGTCTCAAGCGTTTGAAACGGTAGATCGCGCGGTGTATCCTCTTCTTGGACAGCGCCCAAGGCCACCATACCCTTGATTACTGACTGGCTGACACCGGCCATATCCGCCAGCTCTTTGAGCGTAAAGGCCAGCCCGCCATAGCTTTGAAACGTTTCCAACACCCGCCGCCGCGCATCTGTCATGCGGTCGGGCTCTGTTGCGCCGGGACGGTAGACTTTGCGCATGGATGGTGGGTTGCTCAATCCCGGGACCCGGGTGGCAAGCCGCAACATGGCCGGGCGGGGCGTCAACGTATAATCGGCCCCACGTTCCAAAAAACTTTGAAGCTCGGCCCGCATTGGGGCGACATTCAACACCCTTGCTACTGCGCGTATTTTGCTGAGATCGTAATCTCCGCGGCCAGCCCCCCAGACCACGCCCAGCACTTTGCGCGGCCCCAAAGGCACCTCGACATAGGCCCCCATATGGCAACCGCCTTCCGGCGCGCGATAATCCAGCGCGCTGTCCAAAGGTGCTAGCGTCATGACGCTGACCAGTGTACCTTGGTCAAAGAAACCCGGCTGTTGCAACATTCTCTCCTTTGTCTGACCTTTATTGGGGTTTTCGGGTCGTACTGCATGAGGTAAACGCAAGCCAGTCTAAGACCAACCAGTAAACAGGATTATAGCATGAAATTTTTTGTAGACACCGCTGAGATCGATGCCATTGCGGAGCTCAATGACCTTGGCATGGTCGATGGCGTCACCACCAATCCTTCTCTGATCATGAAATCTGGTCGCGATATCCTTGACGTCACGAAAGAAATTTGCGCCTTGGTCAGTGGCCCGGTCAGTGCAGAAGTCACCGCAACGGATGCGGATACAATGATTGCCGAAGGGCGTAAACTGGGTGAAATCGCCGATAACATCACCGTCAAAGTGCCATTGACTTGGGACGGGTTGAAAGCCTGTAATGTGCTGTCGGGCGAGGGTAAGATGGTCAATGTTACCTTGTGCTTTTCTGCCAATCAGGCGTTATTGGCGGCCAAAGCGGGTGCAACCTTTATCAGCCCCTTCATTGGTCGCATCGACGATTTGAACCTAGACGGGCTTGATCTGATTGCGGATATTCGTACAATTTATGACAATTACGGCTTTGATACCCAGATCCTTGCCGCATCGATTCGCACGGCCAATCACATGAGCGAATGCGCCAAGATCGGTGCGGATGTGGCCACAGCGCCTCCGGGCATCATCAAAGCGATGGCCAATCACATGCTGACCGACAAAGGGCTGGCAGCATTTCTGGCCGATATCGAGAAAACTGGCCAGAAGATCATTTGATAAACCTTGTCGCATGGCAGGGGCCGTCGCGTGAAACAGAGTTAGGCTAAGATGACCAGCAGCCCAAAATTAGAGGATGCGCTGCGCGACCGCATTATCGCGGAGCCCACAGCCATACTTGATGACCATGATGTGATGCGTGCGCTTGTCGAGGCCAATCAAAAGGCGATGGGTGGCAATATTATTGACCTGCGCGGTATCTCGATGGAGCGGTTAGAAAACCGGCTCGATCGCCTTGAAGATACCCACCGCAGTGTGATTGCTACCGCCTATGATAATCTGGCGGGAACCAATCAGGTGCACCGGGCTATTTTACGCCTGCTGGATTTGGACGATTTTGCCGCCTTAATCGCAGACTTGAACGGCGAGATTGCCAATATCTTGCAGGTGGAGTCACTGCGGTTGGTCTTTGAAACCGCGCATGCGGACGGTGACCCGAGCTTAAGTCGTTTTGGTGCGGGGCTCACTGTGGCGGATGCTGGTTTTGTGGCAGACTATATGAACGCTGGTACTTCCGGACAGAGTCCGCAGGTTATTTTGCGTCATCTCAAAGGTGCTGGGCACTCGGTGTTTGGCGCCATTGACAAGACAATCCAATCCGAAGCCTGCCTGAAGCTTGATCTCGGTGTTGGGCGCCTGCCGAGTATGCTGGTGATGGGTGGCAGAGACCCGCAACAGTTTTCGTCTCAGCAGGGTACAGATCTTTTGAAGTTTTTCGCAGGCGTGTTTGAGCGTATCATCCGCCGCTTGCTGTTGTGAGTGCACATAGCGATACGTTGATTTCATCAGCGCTTCGGGCCGCGCTGCAAAGCTGGCTTGAGGCGCAGAGCGCGCTGAAGGGCCTCAGTGATAATACCCTGTCGGCTTATCACACCGATGTTGTCGGGTTTATGGCCTTTATGACGCTACACAGCGGGGCGCGTTCTGGTCTTGCGGCTTTGGCCCGCATTTCAGTATCAGATATGCGTGCATGGATGGCGTCCCAACGCGCACAGCAGATCGCGCCACGCTCGTTAGCACGCAAACTCTCGGCTGTGAAAAATTTCTATGTCTGGCTGGCGGCCCGGGAAGGTTTTGAACCCACGGCAGTCTTGTCGTTACAAACCCCAAAATTTCAAGCCAAACTTCCCCGCCCACTAAGCGAAGAAGCCGCCCGTGCTGTGGTTGATACGGTGGAGATGCAATCTCTAGAAAGCTGGGTTGGGGCGCGTGATGTTGCTGTGGTGACATTGCTTTACGGAGCTGGTTTGCGCATTTCCGAGGCCTTGGGGCTCAGGCGGTCTGATGCGCCTTTGCCGGATGTGCTGAAGATCGTCGGTAAAGGCGGCAAGGAGCGGTTGGTGCCTATACTTGAGGCCGCGCGCACTGCTGTTGATATCTATTTGAGGCTTTGTCCCCATCCGGCCACCGACGCCGCGCCGCTGTTTTTGGGGGTGCGAGGCGGTGCCCTGTCCCCCCGCCTGATACAGAAAGCCATGCAGCAGACCCGACATCAATTAGGATTGCCTTCGACAGCAACACCGCATGCGTTGCGGCATTCCTTTGCGACACATCTGTTGTCGGCAGGCGGGGATTTGCGCGCAATTCAAGAGTTGTTGGGCCATAGTTCTCTGTCAACGACGCAGAATTATACGGCCGTCGATACAGATCGATTGCTTGAGGTTTATAAAAACGCACATCCTAAATTCTGATCGCGTTGCACATTGGAAATTTTTCAGGCATGCGATGTTTATGACGGTCACACAAAAAGCCCTTTTTGTTCATTTTTTCACAGCTTCTGGAGCGGTGTTTGCGATGCTGGCAATGCTGGCGGCAACCGAAGCGAAATGGAGCCTTATGTTTTTATGGCTGGTGGTGGCCTTTGCCGTCGATGGCATAGACGGGCCGCTGGCGCGGCGGTTTGATGTAAAAAACCACGCACCGCGGTTTGACGGTATGCTGTTGGATCTTATTATTGATTATCTTACATATGTTTTTATACCGGCTTTTGCCTTGTTTAAAAGTGGGCTCTTGCCGGGTTGGACCGGTTGGGTGGTCATCATCGTAATCACTTTTACGTCGGCACTGTATTTTTGCGACAGTCAGATGAAGACAAAAGACAATAGTTTTCAGGGATTTCCGGGTTGCTGGAATATGCTTGTCATCGTCCTTTTCGCAATAGAGCCGAATTTCTGGATTATTTTAATTTTGGTTGCTGGTTTGGCGCTGGCGATGTTTTTACCGCTCAAGTTTGTGCATCCGGTACGGACCGAACGCTGGCGTTTTCTTAGCTTGCCTATCGCGCTGGCCTGGACGTTTTTTGCCGGATGGGCGGCCTGGGTTGATTTTCACCCTCAAAGCTGGGCTCATTGGGGTCTGGTCGCAACCTCGGTCTATCTGCTGTTTGCGGGCATCGCTCAGCAGGCAATTCCACAGCGTAGCTGAAGGTATCCCCCCCCTGTGTCACTGCTTTAAATTTTCCCAATAGGGTATCTTCGCGCGCACAGGTCGATAGAAGGATAATATTATATGTCTCGCTCACCAGCCCCCAGTGCAGCTAAGGCCGCCGGGCTGACACTCGTGGCGTCAGCGTTTATCGCCGGCACCACTTTATTTGCCAAATTTCTGGCAACCGGGGCGTTGGGGCCACCATTGCCCGCGTTGCAGATCAGCCATGGTCGCTTTTTATTCGCTTTTCTGGTGATTGGCGGGGTGTTTTTATGGCGCGGGAAACCGCTGGAAACACCGGCGTTTAGGATGCATTTTGGCCGCTCTTTATTTGGATGGGCAGGGATCTCTTTGATGTTCGCATCGACAGCGTTTATCCCGCTGTCTGACGCAACGGCGATTAGCTTTCTTAATCCAGTGTTTGGCATGGTTCTAGCGGTGTTTTTTCTGGGTGAAATTGTGGGCCGCCTGCGTTGGGTGTCGGCGGGCATTTCCTTGACCGGTGCTGTTGTCTTGCTGCGACCGACGGTGTCCAGTTTTGAGCCTGCGGCACTTTTGGCCCTTGGAGCAGCACTGTTTTTTGGTGCCGAATTGATTCTTATCAAACGCCTGACAAACCGTGAACCAGCCGCGCAAATCCTGTTGATGAATAATCTGTTGGGATTGCTTATTTCCACAGTGGCCGTAAGCGTGGTTTGGCAGATGCCCAGCGCGCGACAGTGGGTCGCTCTGGCAGCAATTGGTGGGTTGATGGCCATTGCACAGATGTGTTTTGTCAACGCAATGGCGCGCTCGGATGCCAGTTTTGTGTCACCGTTTCTCTATTTTACACTGATTTTCGCGGCGCTTTATGATGCGGTTGTGTTTGGCGTCTTACCCGGTTTTATATCCCTGCTTGGGATGGGGATTATTTTGGCCGGAGCGGTTTTGCTTGCGGGACGTGGGGCCCGTGACCACGGAAGTAAACATCTGGCTTCTGTCATAAAGTAATGTCAGCATTAGGGCCATGGTGTGAATTTTACCCATTCGGCCAAAGACATTTTTGCTTTACCCGCCCCCAGAGGCCTCATCAATGTCACAGATGCGATGGCTAGATGTGAATGTTATGTTGATTTAGCTGTAATGCTGTCCTGTAAATCGAATCTCATGGCTTGTAACTCGGTGTGGAATGTATAGTATTGATATCGATTTAGTTGAGGTAAAGGCGGCCCTAAGCGTGGCCGCTTTTTATATAGGGAAAAGACATGTCCTGGACCGATGAACGCGTCGAACTGCTTAAGAAAATGTGGGGAGACGGCCAATCTGCAAGCCAGATCGCCAAAGAGCTGGGCGGCGTAACCCGCAATGCGGTGATTGGAAAAGTGCACCGTTTGGGGCTTTCAAACCGGGCGACCACCGCGTCGGCAAAACCCGCGACAGCCTCTAAGGCCGAGGCAAAGTCTGCGACCGAGCCCAAGCCCAAAGCCGCCCCAAAGCCCGAGACGGTTGCAAAGCCCGCAGCCCCAGAACCGTCAGCACCGGTTCCGATGCGCAAGGCGATCATCCCTGCTGGGCAACCCCTGCCGCCACAACCGTCGGCCAATGAAATTAGCCCGGAGGCGTTGGCTAAGGTCAGCGAAGTGGAAAAGAAGGCCAAGAGACTGTCTTTGCTGGAATTGACTGAGAGAACGTGTAAGTGGCCCGTTGGCGATCCTGCAACTGATGATTTTTGGTTTTGTGGCTTGGCCACGCAGGCTGGAAAACCCTATTGCGAGGCGCATGTCGGCGTGGCTTTTCAGCCGATGAGCGCACGGCGCGATCGCCGTCGCTGAAAAACACGGTCGGTCACACCGGTCAATTGTCCAGATAGGCGGCAATGGGTTCTATCCAGTCCCAATTGCCGCTACGGCCACCCAAATGTTCAGCTAGAAAATCTTCGACCCGTCGGGCATGCCTGATTTTTGACTGCCACTTATCAATGCCGTGGCCTTCATTTTCAAAGATCAGACTGTCGATGTTTTTACCCAGTTCTTTGGCTGTTGAGATGAATCTTTCTGTCTGCTCAAAGCCGACAACCCGGTCGCGTTTTCCCGCAACCAAAAGGGCGGCAGCCTGCATCTGACCTACCAAATTAATCGGTGATCTTTGGTGCATTTTTTCCATATCTCCGGGGGTGTTTATATCGCCAAAATACCTTTCCCACTGCCCGAGATACAGCCCCCAGGAATGCGGCGGGTATTGAGACTGATAGGCCACGTCAAGCATGGCGTGCTCAATGATGCCCGCTTTGAATAAACCGGGGTCACGCACCAGCCCCATCGCCGAGGCATAGCCGCCATAACTGCTGCCATTGATTGCAATCGCATTCGGGTCGGCGATCCCTTGATCGATGGCCCAGAGTGTGGCATCGACCAAATCGTCCTGCATTTTGCGCCCATATTCGCCATAGCCCGCGGCTTGATAGATTTTGCCAAGGCCGCTTGATCCGCGGAAATTCACCGCCAAAACCGCATAGCCGCGATTGACCAAAAATTGCCGGAAATGGTGGTATTCCCATTTGACTTGTCTTGCGGGTCCACCATGCACCTCAAGCACCATAGGAGCAGCGCCATCCACGCCTTTGGGTCTTAGCAACAAAGCGTTCAGTTTCATCCCATCCCGGGCCGTGATCTGGACGGTTTCGGTGGGCACCAATGCGTCGGTATGTTTTGTCTTGAAATAAAAGTCGTTGATTTTCGTGTCTGTCCCAAGATTTAGGTCGAAGATATGATAGCTATAACTTTGGGCATCAACCGAAAGAGTTGCCGTAACAAAATCACCATTCCCAGCCCACCTAAGGCGGTCGATCGACACGTGTTGTCCTTGTTTGGCAATCAGTGTCGCAAGCTTTTTTCCCGCCTTGGTGAACCCCACAGGGGTTACGTCCCCGACCTGTGGTATCACCATATCAATCTTGCCGTCATAAAGGTCAAAATTGATTATTTCGGCAAGATCTTCATCAGCTTCTTCATGCAGAACCTGTTCGGACCCATCGGCAAGATCGAGACGCACCAATGCAGCTGTGTTGCGTCCACGGGCAGAAATTGCCAAAGCAAACTCTGCACTTGGGCTGACTTCCAACACATAAAATGTATCGCTGGGGGCGATATCTATCAACGGCTGCCACCCGCTGTCTCGGTTGACCAAAAGCTGGGTCTTATTTTCTTTTATACGGTCAAAACGTAACATTGGGGTCAAGTTCTTTGCCAAGACCCAGCCTAGAGTTTGGCCTTGGTTTTTGATCAACATGGTTTTGTTGCCGCCTTGCTGATCTGTGGTGTATAAATCTGCGAACGCCGGGTTGCGATCCTGCGAGGCGATCACGACCAGATCATCTGCGTCACTGGGCTTGTTTTGAATTGACCAACCAGAAAACCCCCTTGGTGTGACATCGCGCCAATTGTCTTCGTCTGGTTTGGCGGGGTCAATCTGCCACAACCGGCCCTTGCGCCCGATCAGCAAAGCTGCGGTGTGCGGGTTCCAAAAGTAATAATCAACGTCCCTGAGACGCATCACCTCGCGGTTGGAAGTACGGTCCTTAACCAGAACCACCTGTTTGGTTTTGCGCGTTGCCCGCCACGCGAGGTACCGGCCGTCATGGCTTGAATGGTAGGCCCATTCGGCCTGCATATCGGCATAGAAATCCCGCACAGGTATCAATGGCGGCAGTTCGGATGAGGCCAGTGACGGATGTGTGGCAGCAGTGTCATGTGACCACCATGCAGTTGTCGCAAAGGCCATAACCACCAAGCTGAGGAATGTTGCGAATATTATTTTAAGGTAAAACAATTTGAAATCCTTGTTTGAAGGGGCTGTATTGCAATCGGGGTTGTGGGCTGGCTCTTGATGAAATACCGGCAGCTGTGAATATTTGAGCCAGTGTTCGGCCCGATACTGGCGGCCATTGTGAAGGGACAGTGCGAGAGGTCCAACTCTACCAGTAATAATTCCTGTGGTTGTTTATTTATTTATAATTACATTCATAAGTAAATACCGCAACCAGATCAACCCAGTCTTATCAACCGCGTAATTTACCGCATGCAGATCTGGGGCCTTTCCGTTTCACCCGACCTCGGCTATAGCCCGCATATGAGCACCAATCCTCCCAGCCTTCGTCCGGATCTTGCAAGCGCCCGGATTACTGAAACTCGTCGAACCGGCCAGCCGAATATCGGTATGGTCAGTCTTGGTTGTCCCAAAGCGTTGGTGGACAGCGAACGCATTCTGACGCGATTGCGGGCCGAGGGTTATGGCATCTCGCCTGATTACGCCGGCGCGGATGCGGTGATTGTCAATACCTGTGGGTTTCTTGACAGTGCCAAGGCCGAAAGCCTTGAGGCGATTGGCGAGGCGCTTAGCGAGAATGGCAAAGTGCTGGTCACGGGCTGTCTTGGTGCTGATCCCGATTATATCACTGGCGCGCACCCCAAGGTGCTGGCGGTTACGGGGCCGCATCAGTACGAACAGGTG
>Ga0129327_10002398_pt1 | contig 10908 bp, 6 predicted proteins | sample CPBDNA_6_FD_111799 | JGI IMG/M metagenome (GOLD analysis project Ga0129327, IMG submission 111799) | Freshwater to marine salinity gradient microbial communities from Chesapeake Bay, USA - CPBay_Spr_31_0.8_DNA | ecosystem: Environmental > Aquatic > Marine > Coastal | place: USA: Chesapeake Bay...
AAAAAGCGGACATCATCAATAATAACAACAATGTCGTCTCGCGGGGTCGCGGTAAACTCAATCCCGACAACATCTCGCTGCGAAACAACCACGTGCGTGTGCACGAACGACTCCAAATCTATTCTCTTGATCGCGTCCGCGTTAAACGTCGTCCACGTTTCCAAGAAACAAAACGACGATTTCAAACCGTTTTCCCGAGTTTGCATCGCTTCAAACGCGCTAAAAATGGAATTCGCACCGTCCGCGTTCGGGACCATTTTCGCAGTTTTGACGAAACGAGGTTCAGTGGAGGTGTTCGTGGCGAGAGAATTCGCGACAAGACCGGATGTTGTGTTTGAAGAGGAGGAAGAGGATTTCGAGAAAGGAGAATTTGAAGGCGAAGGAGAAGGAAAAGGAGAAACATTTTTACGCGCGCAAACGCTACGACCGAAACGATGGAAGCATTTAGAGTCTTCTCTCGTGTACACGTCGTTTTCGTTCGCACCGAGCGAACACGGGTTGTTACTCGCGTGCGGGCGATCGGATGGGGAGATTGATATCTACGCGACGACGAGAGACGCGAGAGACGTGCGGGATCCGTCCTTGCCGAGAGCGACGACGCACTATTTAGAAAGCAGCGGCAGTGGTAAGAATGAGGGTCAAATTGCGATGTACGACGATACTTTGAACCCGTTATTTGAGACGTGTCACGAGGTTGTCGCGGAGAGATCTTTTAGCAGCCGCGCGGAAGTATCGGACGTGGCGTGGCGGTTCGAGTCGCCGAACGCGCCAACCTTAGCCGCGGCGTTTAGTTTTAGCGATAACGAGGCGTTTGAAATTCGACGTTTTGTGTATAAGAGAAACTGCGATACGTGGACGGAGCAAGAGCATGCGATGTACGCGTCGAAAGAAAAGTTATCCCGCGTAGACTGGAGTAAAGACGGATCCCGAATGGTATTCGTCGAAGGAAATCGCCGAGCGGTTGTGCTAGATACGAGCGGCGAGTTCTCACACGAAGACGAAAAGCCATCGAGAAGAAATTTAGGAAACTTTGAGTTCGAAAGCGACATCGAGTCGGTTTCGTTCAACGAGTTAGGGACGCACGTTGCGGTAACGACCGCGAGTGGGAAAGGAGAGGTTTTCGTATACAAGGAGAGTTTGACCAGGAAACGAACGTGGGAACCAATTGGGAAGATCGTTTCATAAAAAACACACTATTATAAATACGCGTACTATTACATTTTATCACACGCAGATTGTACGCCCGCTAAAGCCTTCTTCGCTGCATCGACGTGATTCATTCCATCGTCGTCCTTGGTGTCGTCGCGACCTGTCAGGACCTCCTCGACCCGTTTCATCATGTCCTCCGCCGCGTCTTTTAATTTCTTCGCCTCGGACGCGAGCACATCCGCATCCGAAGGCGGCATCGCTTCGCATATGATTTCGTCCACCGCACTTCGTATTTCCTTGCACTTCTTCTCGATTTCATTCAGCGCCGTCGCGCGCTCTTTTCTACTTTTGCTAAAATTACTCGCCTTGCTATTACTAATCAACGGAACCACCAACGCTTTCAAGAATGCAAACGTGCACTCAATCGTAACCTTCGCCTTCCCTAAAACCTCTCTGTCCACCTCCTTAATCTCCTCGCGCACGATCTCCTCCCCGAAATCATCCTCCACTTTCTCTCCATCCTCCTTCTTGAATCCCTCTTCTCCCTCTGTCAGCAGCATCTCTTCGATCTCCCGCTTCGCGTCTTTAATAAATCGACAGTGCGTCATCAAAGCCTTCCCGACTGCATCTTTCCCATCTCTCGGCATCGTCTTCTCCGCGGATTTACACTGCTCCCAAACGCTCGCGGTTAAGTTTCTCACGTTCTCTTTCCTCTTCCCAACCGCCTCGATTAAACTCGCGCTCGCTCGCAACACCGCTTCGCCGAGCGATTTCACCTGTTTTCTGTGACAATCAATGTCGTAATTTTCGTTCACCAAAGCTGCGTTCACGTACGCCGTAAACGCGATCAAAGAGACGTGAAAACTGTCCAGCGCGGAATTCGAGACCTCCTCTTTCAACTCTTCTCCTTGTTTGCTAAAAAGCACGCCGATTTTGGTCGATTCGTGCTCGACGACTTTGCAGGCGCGCAACACGTGCGCTCGAACGTCTTCTTCTTCTTCTTGCTTTGTGTCGTCCTTTTCTTCTAGACGCTTCGTATCAAAGATTGTCATCTCTTTGAGAATAGATGCAGCGAGCGTTTGGCATCGGTTTTGTAGCGCTGACATTATTACGTTCTTCTTCTTTAAACTTCTTCTTTGTGACGAGTGATTCGAGAGAATAAAATGAGGCAAGAACGGCTTGGTACGAATACGTGTTAATAACGAATATATGGATATTAAATGGTGTAACTGGTCAAATTTCGATCCTGACCTCCTTTTCCTTGTCCTCCTCCGAGTTTCGCTTTCTTATTAGTCGTGTTCCCGTGTTGTTGCATTTTGGGCGGATGCAAAGGCTTCAACGCTTCGGCGCCGAACCGTTCCATCCTCGCTCGTTTCTTCGCTTCTCGTTCGGCTTCGATTTGTTTCTTCTCCTCCGCGGAGACGAGTTCTTTCTTTTGAGCATTAGCATTCTCTCCCGTTGCGTTCTCTTCAATTTCCGAAAGGCCAAACTGCGCGGCCGCGCCGCATTCTCGCACGCGTTTTTTCTCGGCGTCGGAGAGAATGAAAGGGCCGTCGAACTTTGCCGCTCTTTGCTTTCTTTCCTCGAGCGTTGAAACGAACTCTTTATTCTCCTCCGCTTTCTTCTCTCGCCTCTTCGCCTCTCGAGCTTCGTACTCTGCCTTCTGTTTCGCTTTAAATTCCTCTCGCTTTTTCTTTTTCATCTCCTCTTTTTGCTCCTTCGTCAGTTCGCCTTCTTCTGCGGCGGAAGCGTTTGGTTTCTTCCTTTCGTTCGTCTTCGCCGGCGCGGCGGCGGCAACCGCGGTCGCCGCCGGAGCCGCCGGAGCCGCCGGAGCCTCGCTCTCTGGCTCCGGCGTCGGCTCTTTCTCTTCTTCCTCTATCTCAACTGCTGACAAAGGTTCCTCCTCCGCTTCTTCTTCTTCTTTTTCTTCTTCTCCTCCTCCTTCGCCTCCTTCGAGCGATTCTTCCAATCGAGACAACAGAACCGCTTTCAAACCGCTCGAATCCAATCCTTTCGCCTCTAACGCGTCGCGCAGTTCCTGTGTTGTTGTTGTTACATCATTGCAAATACAGCGAGAGAGACGAGCGGTCAGAATTTTATTAAACGACGACGACGACTCGAAAAACGAAGCACCAGAGAAAAGAACGCTTCGCGCTTTCATAGCGGGGAAACGAGGGAGAATTGAGAGACGAATTCAAAATTGGAAAACGAATGAAACAGAGAGAGTAAGAGTAAGAGTAAGACGAGGCAACAAACGACGAAATATAGGGGTCTCCTCACCTGCACTTTCATCTTCTTGAACTCGTCCATGGAGGACATGATGATGCTTTTGTCGTCGTTGTTAATAGTATTCGTGTACGAGCTCTGAAGAGAATTGAATTGAGGTGAATTTGCCATTGGAAAATTTAGGGTGTAGGTTTTAGGTATCGAGCTTTGCGTTGTCTATTCACCTACTGCGCTACAATATATCTATGACGACGGTATTTTCTTTCCTCTCGGATTTTGAAGCAATGCGTAAGAACACGTGGGGCGTTTTCATCAGGCGTTTGTTTGTTTTCAAAACCCCGCTTTGTTGCGATGAAGTCTTCTTCCTCCTCCCCTTTTAGTACTTTTCAATCGGTTTTCGTCGACCTTTCGAACGATGGCGGGTAAATCGCTCGAGATTCTTTCCTCGACAGCGTCGCCGTGACCGGTGACAATTTTCAACACGTCACGAATCATATCGACGTTACCCATGATGTTTACGTGTTCGCCCTCGGAGATGCCTTGAAATCCACCTTCCATGAGCGTTTTCGGAAGATGCGCGTATTCGCGAATTTTGATTGGGATGGAGGACGGGTTTTGGGATTTCGCGCGCCAAGGGGAGGCGCAGGCGTAGCCTAAGGAGACGAGCGGGATGGAGCCGTCGCCGTCGACGGAGAGCGTGCCTTTTTGCCATTCCAGTTGCGAAGGGTCGGATTCGACGTCGAGTTTGTATTGTTTGGCGACGACGGAGGCGTTCGCGGTGAGAGATGTCGACGCGGTGCGGTGATGGTGGCGGCGTACGTTCCCCTCGTCGGAGCCGCCGCCGCCGAGATGTTCGCCGAAACCGTCTTTCGTGTACCTGTAAGAGCGTTCGGTGGATTTGCCGACGCCGTATAAACAGAAGATTTTCATTTTTGGCGCGTTCGGAAGTTTCGAACGTAACGGGTGCCCGTACCATTTATCTTTCGTTCGCTTCTTAAACGACGTTTCCGCGTTTGCCGGCGTCGTTTGTTTCGCCAAATCGTGGAGAAAGTGTAAAGAATTATCCATGGATAATCCAGTGAGCGTGGCAGACGCTTCTTTTTGCTGTTTTTTCCAGTTCTTCTTCTCGCGTTGGTTTTTGAATTCGCGTATGGTTAAGAAGTTCGCGTCGGCAACGTCCGCGGATAAAGGAGTTTCGTCGATCACTTCCTCTGGGTCGCTCGTCGTCGACGACGACGCTGCTATTTCAGAACCGCCCCAAACCTCATCCCCGCCTATGGGCAACATCGACCACAAACTCGACCAACTCCGAAAGACTAACGTGATTTCCTCCAAAGATCCTATCAGTTTTTCCACGAACGTGTTAATCATCGGACCTAACGTCATCTCGAGCTCGTTCAACACCGCGGTATCGCGCATTTCGCCGGAAAGTAACGCGGAGACCGATTTCGGCATCCCCAGAGTTGGTCCAGCAATGTTCACGTACGTGGCTATGTTATCGCTCACCCAATTCGCGCCACCTTTCCCCCCTTTCGGAGATTCAACCCACTCTAAAAAATATCGCGATAAAGTATCGCCGTACGAGTGCGCCAACAACGCGATTTTCTCTTCTCCCGGGTTCGTCTCTCGCATGCCTTCGATTTGCTTCTTCAACTTTGTGAAATAGCCGTCTCGTTTTTCCAACTGCTCCGGGCTCAATCGCCAATCGTACGAGTGCGCGTGAATGTTACTCCCGGTGTATCCAATCTCGCCCAACGCTTCAATCATCCGTCCCCAAACGAAGTACCCCGGCATGAACCAATCGACGCTATCGATTCCCTCGACCGGTCTCAAGACGATTCCGTCTGGATCTTCCCCCGTCCTCGCGTCCAATCCCATGTGTTCCAACCAACACGTCCTGTTATAAAAAAACGCCTTCGCCATCGCCGGCGTCCCCCACATCCGCTGTCTAAACTGCGTCCTTTTCGCTATGCACGGCTTTGATTTCCACAGCTCCAACCCGGTGTTTACGAACCCCGGCACGATAACCACCGGATGTTTCGGTTTGGCGTTCAACATATCCGAAACTTGCCTCGCCGCGATTAAATGTTCCGTCGCGTTGTAATACGAATCTGAGTTCAAAACGTCTGGATTCAGCGCCGGGAGGAGGTTCAAGAACGTCTCGTTCACCCCCATCCAGGACGGGAAGAGGAACTCCGCGTGTTCCATCGCTTTCGTTCTCACCGCGTCTGGAACGATGAGCAAACGAAGATAGGAAATTACGAGGATCATTCCCACGGATGAGTAGAGTAAAAAGAGCGCGAGCACCACTCTCTTCTTTCCTTTCGTCTCCTTCTTCGTCTTCTCCTCCTCCTCGCGCTTCTTGTGCTTCTTTCCACTCGGTAACGGTAATGCATAATCTTCTTCCTCGTGAGTTCTTCTCCCTCTTCTCTTTCTCATCGTTTCAGAAACGACGTTCACGTCGTCATCATCCTCGGTCCTCGCAGCCGTAGTGGTAGGTTTTGCAGCGATGACGCTTCGTCTCGAATACGTTTTCTTTCTCGTTTCCAACATCATCATCATCACCCGATGACGTTTTTTTTCTCCCTCACCTTTGGGACAATTTCTGAGGTTTTTTAAGCGAATTACCCTCACAAAAACACCCTCATTCACGAGCCGTTGGTATCATCGACACAGAACGAACGAAAAAACGAAACGGACGAAAATGACGACGAGTGGTTTTGCTTTCTCCTCGCGGACGACGTCTTCGGTGTTTTTTGGAGGGAAACAACACCAAAGTTTACTCGATGTAAAATCATCATCGAATTGTAACCGCCGACACCAAGGACGAACAACGGGGACGCAGATAACGGCGATGGGGAAAAAAAGCGCGAGGAAAGGGAAAGCCGCCGCGCCTGCGCCACCGTCGCCGTCAAATACTACCGGCGGTGGCGGAGATGCCGCTGCTCCAGGAGGAGGAGGAGGAGGAGGAGGAGGCGCAGCTGCAAAGAAACAGAACCAATCGATGAAATCGGGAGGCTCCAAAGGCGTCTCCGAAGGCTCCGCCTACCAAACCGAAACGAGGAAAATAATACTTTCCTTGAATAAAGTGAGAAAAGTCACCCCGCAAGGGAAAGAGTTGATCAAAAACATCAATTTGGGGATGTATTTAGGGGCGAAAATCGGGATATTAGGCGCGAACGGCGCCGGGAAGTCGACGTTGATGCGGATTTTAGCCGGGCAAGACACCGCGTTCGACGGCGACATTTATTTGGACGACGGCATAAAAATCGGCTACTTGGAGCAGGAGCCCGAGTTGGACGCCGGGGAGACGGTCGGGGAGAACGTGGACGCCGGGGTGGCGGCGATCAAGGCGGAAATTACGGAGTTTGAGCAAATTTCCGTGGACATGGCGAACCCAGACGCGGACATCGATAAGTTGATGAAACGAATGACCCAACTGCAAGATAAATTGGACGCGAGTAACGCGTGGGAAATCGATCGAACCGTCGATCGCGCGATGGATGCGTTGAGAGTGCCACCGAGAGAGGCGCTGGTGAAAAACTTATCCGGTGGTGAACGAAGACGCGTGGCTCTTTGTCGCTTGTTGCTCGCTGATCCGGATATTTTGTTGTTGGACGAACCGACGAACCACTTGGACGCGCAATCCGTCGCGTGGTTGGAACAGTTTTTGGCGCAGTTTCGCGGCACCGTGGTTGCGATTACCCACGACCGATACTTTCTCGACAACGTCGCCGGTTGGATTCTAGAGTTGGATCGTGGCGAAGGTATTCCATTCGAAGGCAATTACACGACTTGGTTAGAGTCGAAAGCGAACAGGTTAGACATGGAGGATAAAAAAGCCTCGAGCATGGATAAAGCGTTGAAACAAGAGTTGGAGTGGGTGCGTAAAAACGCAAAAGGACAACAGAAAAAAGGAAAAGCGCGTTTGAGAGCGTACGACGAGTTATGCGCGGCTTCGGCGGAATACACCAAACGCGAAGGTATGGATTCTATCACCATTCCAACCGCGCCCCGTTTAGGCGACGTCGTTTTGACGTGCGAAGGCTTGACGAAAGGTTTCGACACGAGAGGATTACTCATCGACAACTTCACGGCAACTATTCCACCTGGATCGATCGTCGGTATCGTCGGAGGAAACGGTGCTGGCAAAACCACTCTCTTCCGAATGATTGTTGGCGAAGATAAACCTGACGCTGGGTCGTGCGCGGTTGGCGAAACGGTGAAACTGATGTACGTGGACCAATCTCGCGACTCTTTGGACCCATCGAAATCCGTCTTCGAGGAGCTCACCGGCGGCGCCGACGAGGTCAACTTAGGCGGTAAAGCCGTCAACTCTCGAGCGTATTGCTCCTGGTACAACTTTAAATCCTCTGACCAACAGAAGAAAGTCGGCGACCTCTCCGGCGGCGAACGCAACCGCCTCCAACTCGCTCGAGTGTTAACCTCCGGCGGCAACTGCCTCTTACTGGACGAACCGACGAACGACTTGGACGTCGCCACTTTGCGCGCTTTAGAGGAAGCCTTGCTCTCCTGGAACGGTTGCGCCTTTGTCATCTCCCACGACCGATGGTTCCTGAACAAAATCGCCACGCACATCGTCGCCTTCGAAGGCGACTCGCAAGTCACGTTTTACCAAGGCAGCTACGACGAGTACGAAGCGCATCGCATCGAGCGAATGGGCGGGGAAGCGCCGAAACCTTTGAAGTACAGGCCTTTGGTCAACGTTTAACCACGATACTAAATAGAGAGAAAGAAGGAGAGTTCGTCTTGTGTTCTCCTGTGTTCTCCTGTGTAATCAATACCATAACGTTGCGATATTATTCGTCAACCAACAGAATGGCACAAAAACAACTCCCTAATTGACTCCCCATTCCAAAGCAAAGTCCCAAATAATTTTACAAACGTCTCGTCTTCACAACATTGCACAGAACAAATGTCTCGCTCTAAGATTGTGAAAGAGGCCGGCGTCAAGCCGACCGATTTTGAAAACACGGTCGCCAAGGTACGTTTTATGTTATTTGAATATAGAATCGTTCGCGAGAATTTCGCGCGCGACGCGTATATTTGCGCGGAAATCTTCACCCACTTCCTCCTCCTTCGCGCAAAAAAATGGCGGGGCTTTTCTGCGGGGAGTAAAAATGGGGCTCTGAAAACGTTTTTCTCACGCGCGAGATGAGCGCACGAGAGTGGATGAACTCGAGCAATTCGAGTGAATTCATACCGCGCGATACTTGTTTCCTGTCGGGAGGTGTTTTCTGTGGAGTTTTCTCGGTCGCGAGGGTGTTCGTGAGCGCGCGAAAGGATGGTATTTCTGGCCCTACGGGGTGGGGGCGTTTCGCCGGATGATGTCCTCCTCTCGTCGCTCATCAAGAGTTTGTTTGGTTTCTGTATACTTACCTTTATATGCTTTCTCATCTCTGTTATTCTCTCTCGTCGATGGTTAAACAGGCCATTCAAGATTTAGAGAACACGAACCAAGAGTTAAAAGCGGACCTCGAAAACCTCTTCATTTGCGGCGCGGCAGAAGTTGCGATTGCGAACCGCACCGCCGTCGTCATCCACGTCCCGTACAGATACTTGAAGGCGTTCCGCAAGATCCAGCAAAGATTGGTGAGAGAGTTGGAAAAGAAGTTCTCGAACAAAGACGTTGTTTTTGTCGGTAACAGAAGAATTCGCCCTGTGCCGAATGCGAACTTTGCGCGAGCGAGACCGCGTTCTCGAACGCTGACCGCCGTGCACGCCAGTTTGCTCGAGGATTTGGTGTACCCGACGGAGATTGTGGGGAAGAGACAAAGATACCGATTGGATGGTTCTAAGTTGTTGAAGGTGTATTTGGACCCGTCCAAGAAGACGGAGACGGAGTACAAGTTGGAAACGTTTGCTGGGGTGTATAAGAAGTTGACTGGTAAGGACGTCTCCTTCGAGTTCCCGGCGCAACAGGCGTAAGCGACAGTTTATTAGTAGAGTTTGATAATAATAATAATATAAGTAACTAGCACATTAATTTTCATAAGAGTGTGGAGAATCGTAGACTTAGCGCGCGTTTTCATCGTTTGTGTTGCTTGTTTTTGAGTGGTATGTATTTTCGTATTCGCTCTCTATGATTTCATCTATTTGCTGTTCATTTGCTCGCTCTTTAATCTTCGGAGCTGTAATCTCACCTCCGAATCCGTTTTGGCTAAAATTCTCCTCTCTGAAACTCTAACTCTCGCCGCGCATACCGATCGCATGGAACTCTTGATCGCCGTGCTCGCATCTCCGATCCACATGCTCGCCTCCGGCATCTCCGGCATCCTTCCCAACGCTAAACCTTTATCTTTATCCACCGTGTTCGCGTATCTATCTAACGCGTCTCTGGTCACATCCGCCAGCATCTCTCGAACGGCAATCTCGCCTTGGACACCACCTAAAACCGCGCCTCGTTTACCTTTCGATTTTAAGACGTTTTTAGACGCTAATAACCCTCTGGCCAAATCGACACCGTTTCGCAACGATTTTGGCGCTTGGATATCCACAAACGCCGCGCGACACAACTCGTCCACTTTCGACGGGTCGTCCGGCGTGCACATAGCAAAAGATGCGTACTGTAACAATTGTCTAGGATACCCGTTCAACCGCAAAGGAAACGTTTCAAAAGCTTGAATATTTTGGCTCGCCAACGCGTTCACTTTTGCGCTCGCAAACGGATCCTCCTCGTCGATTTGTAAATTCAACGCGTACTCGTCGTCTGGATTATCGCCTACCGCTGGCGCAAACCCGTAGGAAATCAACAACTCTGAAGACGGTCTTTGGCCGTAACTTGCCCAGACTTGTTCCCCAGGTTCGTAACTTCTATCCGTCGTCAAACACACTTTCCTCGATCCTCGATCTAAATCGATAAACGCCTCGCAACCGGGTTGGTGATTCAACATATCCGCCCACGGCACCAACGCTAAGTTACCTCCTAAACTTTCCAACCGAATCAACCGACTGAACAAAATATCAAACGCCCACTGTAACGTTTTCTCGTTTAACTCCGGGAAGTTGACTCGAATTTCCGCAATCGCCGCCGCCACGCTCGCTCTTCGCTCCAACGCCGAGAACAAACTCGGCGACCCCGCCAACAGCGTCCTCACGTCCGATTCCGGCCACTCTAAAACCGACCCGGTGCTCCTCGGCAACGCTTTCACGTACGTCGCGAACCTATACTTGTTGGACGAATTATCCTCTGTGCTCAAATTCTGCGCCGTCTCCGCTAAAAACGTCGCCAATATCGACCACTCTTGCAACTCGGCGAGTTTTTTCTTCTCTCGTAACAAAGACTCCTTCAGAGCGACTTCGACCGTGATTATCGCCTCTTGGGGAATCTCCAGAACTTTCTCGCCTCGTTTGATCGACTCGGTCGCGACTAACCCTCGCCCTTCCTCTTTGAAGTATTCCAACTTCATCTTCTGTTCTGGGAGTTTCATGATATCTGCCAGCCACGCGTCTAACTCGTCTTTGGAACACGATCCTATTTCTTTAGGGAGGAGATCTTTCGAGAGCGAGGAG
>Ga0129327_10002400_pt1 | contig 10902 bp, 6 predicted proteins | sample CPBDNA_6_FD_111799 | JGI IMG/M metagenome (GOLD analysis project Ga0129327, IMG submission 111799) | Freshwater to marine salinity gradient microbial communities from Chesapeake Bay, USA - CPBay_Spr_31_0.8_DNA | ecosystem: Environmental > Aquatic > Marine > Coastal | place: USA: Chesapeake Bay...
CAACTGATCGAGCAACTTGTATCATGGTCGCCTAATGCACCTAAGGGTCAAAAGACGGACATCGTTATGGCGTTGTGGTTCTGCGAACTAGGATGCCGGGACAGGGTTACCCTGTACAGCAACATGGGGTCATCTCATGCCAAGAACAGCTTCCTCACACCGTGGGATCGCAGTAATCAAACTACCGTTAACCTCTTAGAGGCTGAGGCGGATCACCGATTCAGACCAATGGGTTTCTAATTAGGAGTTTATATGCAGGGCAAGAACCTACTCGAAATGCGTGAGCTTCAAGGCTTACTCATTCGTACTAAGAGCACGTTTGCTGCACGCGACCAGCGTATGCAGGACGTACTTGCCGTACGTCAAGGCAGAATGAGGGACGTATTCCCTGACCTGTTCCCTGAAGGGCCGTTCGATAAGGGTATCGTCGCCAACATGGTTGACGTTGCAGCAAGAGACCTCTCAGAGGTTCTGGCTCCCCTTCCTGCGTTCAACTGTTCGTCTGCTAAGAGCACCACGGACACTGCCCGTACGTTCGCTGAGAAGCGTACACGTATCGTGAACGGTTACATTGACCATTCAGGTGTCCAAGTTCAGATGTACACGGCTGCTGACAGGTACTTCACGTACGGGTTCGTTCCTTCCATTGTGGAATTAGACTCTGAAACCAACATGCCGCGGATAACGTTCCTTGATAGCATTGGTGCGTACCCAGTGTTCGACCGTTGGGGTGAGATTCAGGCTGGGTTCTTCCAGTTCTGGCGTTCGCGTGACGAACTGAAGGCTCAATACCCTCACGCTGCCGGTACTCTGGATAACCGTGGGCAAGGAAACGACCTTGTTGAGGTTGTTCGCTACCATGACCGTACCATTGACATGATATTCCTTCCGAACTCTGACTGCATGATCCTTGAGTCTACCCCTAACGCTACCGGTGAATGCCTCCTTGAGTGGACTCAGCGACCAGGTGTGGATAATGATAGCCATGGGCAGTTCGATGACGTTCTTGCAGTACAGGTTGCTAAGGCACGCTTCGCCCTCCTCAGTCTTGAGGCTGCGCAGAAGAGTGTACAGGCACCTATTGTCCTTCCTCCTGACGCTCAGGAACTGTCGTTCGGTCCTGACGCTATTATCCGTACGTCTCAAGGTAACCAGGTTCGTCGTGTACCTATTGAGGTTCCTAATGCTGCGTTCTCTCAGCAAGGTATCCTTGATCAGGAACTACGTCAAGGCTCACGTTACCCTGATGCCCGTAACGGCAACGTTGATGGCAGTACAGTAACCGGTAAAGGCGTTCAGGCTCTCATGTCTGGCTTCGATACGCAGGTTCGTACAGGCCAAGCGATGTTCGCACGTACGTTTGAGCGTCTTGTGCGTAAAGCACTCATGGTTGATGAGGTCATATTCGGTGAGATAACCAAGACGATCCGTGGTAATGCTGATGGTGCTCCGTATGAGGTTGCATACAAGGCTTCACGGGACATTAAAGGTGACTACACGGTTGATGTTCAATACGGTTTAATGGCAGGACTAGACCCCAATAGGGCTCTCGTTTTCGGCTTACAGGCCCGTGGGGACAAGCTTATCTCTCGTGACTTCCTTCGCCGTCAGATGCCTTTCGCTCTGAACGCTGCCGAGGAAGAGTCACAGGTTGACGTTGAGGAACTACGTGATGCGTTAAAGAACGCTGTCGCAATGTACGCTCAGAGTATACCTGCTCTCGCTGCACAGGGGCAAGATCCCGGTGATGCGCTTGCTAAACTATCTTCAATAATAATAGGTCGCCAAAAAGGTGAGCCTATCGAGAAGATCGTCTCGGAGGCTTTTGCTCCTCCAGAGCCAGATCCTGCGTCTGCGGAGGTTGAAGGCGAAGAGGGTTATCCTCTTGCTGGTCCCACCGTGGGCGGCAGTCCTCAAGACGAACTACTCTCTGAGGGTGGTCGTCCCGATGTACAGACACTCCTAGCCTCGATGGGTTCTGGTGGGTCACCTCAAATAAGTGCTGGCATTAAACGCCAGACAGAGATCTAGGAGATACGATGGCTGATGGAAATTACGGAGGGAATAGAACACCTCGTAATCCTGCTCCTGTTAGTAATCCTGGTGCTGGTTCTTCCCGTACTGACGGGCAACCTGGATCGAAGATGACCGGTATGCCTTACGGTGAGAACGATGACTTCAATGAGATTCGTACCTCGGCTAAGATGAATCAGTCTCAAGGTGCTGCTTCGGCTCCTGTTTCGAGTGCTGTTCGTCAAGGTCAGGCTAAGGCTGCCCCTCTGTTCAGTCCTACTCAGCGTCCTGATGAGGCCATCACTGATGGTTCTCGTGTTGGTCCCGGTGCTGGTCCCATGAAACTCCCTAACCTTTCGGAAGAGTCCCGCTCGGACGCTCAAATGATAGGCAAATACTTACCACAGTTGTTAAAGATGGCTGATGAAGAAGGGACTGCTCCCGGCTTCACTCGCTTCGTTCGCCAACTTCGCAACCTTCAAGGAGAATAATGCCAAGTCTTAAAGACAACATCTCGGCTGTTACCGAGGCTATCGGTACTAAGAGCATGGGGTTAGTGTGGGGTCTTGCTAATGTTAAGTGGGATACTCAAGAAGATCGTGACCAGTTTCTGTCAGAGTTAATTGAAGGTAAGCCGGAAGTGGAGGGATAGCATGGCGTTCAAGGACTACGAAAACTCCGGACCTATCCGTTCCGTTCAGGACAATGAAGAGATCGAGCTTCAAGGTTTACCTGAGGTTCCCCGGGATACCCCTCTTTCTTATGAGAGCGGTGCGACTGCACCCACTAAGGATGACTCTTTACTGGGCAAGGCGTTTAGTTTCATGGACGACTGGGTTCCTGACGACATGGGTGGCATCATCCGTGGGGATTCAGACCAGTGGCTACCTGAGGTTCCGTACCTTTCCGACGCTTACCGTCTCAGTGGCGGTGCCATCCTTGGTGCCAGTCTTGATGTTGGTGCTGCCGTGTTCGACGGTATCACTTGGTTCTCTTCCAAAGTTTCAATGCTATCTGCTGCTGCGGTTTCCGCTATGCCGGGTGGCGTTGAGACTCTTACGTGGGATGAAGCCCACGAGGTTTCTTTCGGTCAGGCTTTCGTAGGTTCGATGGCTATCGAGGCTGGCAAACTTGAGCGTGGTCAAGCAGACTTCGCAACAGCGGCTATGCTTCCTTTCAGTTTGATCTCTCTCGCCGCTGCGCAGATAGATACGGACAACTCCGCTCAGGATGCAGGCTTCGACATTAAGAACGCTGCTATGCGTGAGGAAGCTTTCGGTGATGGTGCCGGGATGTGGGCTTCGGGTGCTCTCGATGCTGCCATCATGGTCGCGTCTGACCCCACTATCGCTATTGGTGGTGCAGGTACGTTCATTCGTGCAGGTGTCAAGGGTGGTAAGACTGCTGCAACTTCAGGTCTGATAACTAAACGTATCAGGAACCAGGAGCAGGTTGCTCTTCACTCCGCGCAGATAGATAAAGCTGCCAGCATGATAAAGAACGCTCCCGGTAAGACACCGGAGGAGCGCATCGCTGCTGCACGTAATACTAAAGGTTGGACTGGTGAGGCCGAAGCTTTCGTTTACGCCATGGAAAGTGACGCTCTCGCGTTGCAGACCAGCGTGTACGTTACTGGTTCCAATAAGGCTTTCCAAAAGCAGATCGTTGACGTTCTCAAAGACACAAGCACTTCCGATCCGATGCTTTCCGCAGCAACCTTGAAGGTTCTGACTGGTGACGTTTCGGCTTGGGGCGACGTTCGCAGAATGGACATTGACCTGTATGATCGCCTAGCCGGGATCAACAACATTGAGTCCGTTCGTGGTATCCGCAATGCGGACGGTACGTACCCAGCGCAGACACCTGAGCAGATCGGTGTCGGAGATGACCTGATCGTTGACGCTCAAGGATACCAGGACTTCGTTGCTGACCCTGAAGTTATGCGTGCTTTCGATGAGACACGTATCGGTATGATTGACGAGGTTCCAGACAATGGTGTGTTCCTTGATGGGTGGCGCAGTCAAGTCACTGACACTACCGAGGATGCCATTAGACTTAAGGAAGAGTTTTTCCTTTCAGCGCATAACCCTTTACGCGATGGCGTAGCCTTGTCTAAATCTGCTGGTGCTTCGGCTAAGCAGAACCCTCACCTTCGATGGGCGGATGAGGTTGACGAGTCTGGTGTGTCACCGGTGGCACCTATTAACGTCGGTGCCCCTAATGCTTCTAATCGTTTCTACAAGGACGGTACGCTGTCCCGTAAAGAACTGCAAGATATTGCTGAACATCTCGGTCCTGAAGAGTTCTTCTTGTGGATGCGTACCGGTCAGACTTCCGATAACGTCGCTGGTTCGTACAACAGTTCTGGGTTCAACACCAACTTCGAGACCCGTATCAACGAGAACGCCGGTCGTTTGCGTGACGGTCAAGGCGACCCCATTCCCGGTTGGGAAGGTGTCCCTGACGAGTGGACTTTCGGTTCCGGTAAGGGCGCGAAGCGCATTGACGTTCCTTTCGCTAAGGGTGGGTCTGAAGGACGCGCTGCTGCTGCTAGGGAAACGACTTTCGCTCAACGTAAACAACGTATCATTGAGTTAGCCGATGAGCCTTTACGTCCAGTGTTTGATGCTAAACTAGCGTCGGGTGAATTGGACGATGCTCTTGATGGTTGGATGATGGCTCAACGTGCAGCGGAACGTCCACGTTTCATGCCTAAGGGGACACAGATCCCTGCCGGTTACGATGAAGCAACCGAAGGTATCCTTCACGTTTACACTCGTGGTGATGAGACCGCGTTAAACTTAATCAACAAGGGCGGCAATCACATGTCGGCTAAGGCCGCCTACCTCGCTAACGCATGGAGGAAAGGTAAGGCTCAGAGTAGCCTTGGGCAAAAGAACCTCCGTTCGTCCACTGTCCCTAAGACAAGTGGGAGTGGTTGGGTAGTTGAGGCTATCGAGAGAACCTCTTCGAGTCGTGCCATCAACGTTGTTCGTTGGGGTGGCAGAGGTACACCACCCGGATTCGTTATGCTTAAAGGTCTTGATGGTGAGCGCGGTAACAGGCAGGTCAGTAACTGGTTGAGATCTTCAAGTCTTGATGCTAATGTTTCGACTCGCTTGTTCAACGAGTTCGTTGAGGCTACATCTGAAGGCGAGAAGGCTATCGTCCTCGCTAAGATGGAAGTTGAGGATCTTGTAAACCAAGCCAAGAAGCATGGGATTGGTGAAGTCGCTGCAAAGAAGATCGCTGCTGACTACGCTGCTGCTCGTGCCAAAGAACTTGCTAGTGCCCGTAAGACTAAAGAGCTTTACGCGGTTGAGAAGGGCGGGGAACAGACTGTTCTCCCTGAGTTCCTTCGTGAGACTAACACTGCCATACCGATGATGGACTCGAAGCAGATGGGTCACGTATTGAGGCAGAACGCTCAAGCGTTGAAGTCTTGGAGACCTACTCACTTGAACCCTGTTGGTCGGAGTGTAGGTAAAGGTAACGTAACGACGACTGATGTTATGAACGAGATCAACTCGGCATGGAAGGTCAGTGTTCTACTGCGTCTCGGATACACTCAACGTAACCTTGGTGAAGGTGCTCTTCGTGCCCTCGCAGTTCAAGGTCACATGATGCTCAACGCCAAGGCCATGATGAATATGCCTAACAATGCTTTCCATCGTGTCAGTGAGATCTCGTTCAGTCAGGCTGCTAAGCGTGACAAGAAGCGTCTCATCAGAACACAGCAAATGCTTGACCGTAACCTTGCTGAACTTAAAGGCATGGGTGGTCGGACTAAGGCCCAGAAGCAGGCTAAGGTTGATCAACGTGGCAAGATCCAGGAACTCATAGATGAGACCGAGAAGATCAAGCTTCGTATTGACGCTCACCTTGCTGACGCTGTTGCCTCTCGTGGTAACCGTAAACTTACTGGTGAACTACGCGACACGTTCCAAGAACGTCACGGACTGGCAGCAACATTCGAGGGACCAGATGGTTCATTGTATCGGGACATCTCTAGTGCCGAGGCTACTACTCGTCGTACGTTGGATGCCGGTGCTAACCGGGAGGTTCAACGTGTTACTGGTGGTCACGACTTCAAGCCTATGGACCCTGCTGATCTCAGCGCGGTAGACATGGGTGGGTACTGGGATGAGTACGCGATGCGTATCAACGACAAGTACATTAGTGATGCTCTTGCTTCACGGGTACTAGCGTTGAAGCCTGACGGTACACCTAAGTTCACTCGTCAAGATCACCTAGACTGGATTAACAGTACTGATGGTGCTGCGTACTACCGTGAGATTAAGGGCGGTAACTACGTTAACGAGTCTGAGCGTGCTTCGCGTATTCAATACGTTGACAGCGTGATGGCTCGTCTTGACAACGAACTACCTGTCGGTGTTCCTCGTTCCTTGTTCGCAAAGAACCAAGCTTCGGGTACTAAGATAACTCCTCTCCAAGTTGAGAGGTCAATGGACGGACTGGATCTTCCCACTATTCCTGGTCGTAAGGCTGACATTAGTGGAGACAACGTTGGTGTTGGTGCTTGGAAGAAGTACAAGGAGATTACTTCAGCGTTCATGAAGGGGCTCGGTACTGTACCTGAGACGAAACTTCTTCGTCACCCGTTCTACAACAATGCTTATAAGCAACGCCAAAAGGAACTGTATCGCTTGAATGCTGATCAGGGTGTTGAGATGACTGCTTCAGTGAAGGCTTCGATTAACAAGTCTGCACACAATGAGGCTCTCGCTCAAACGAATGACATCATGTACACGATCCTCGAAATGTCGAATGCCGCTGAGATGACTAAGTTCCTTTCACCGTTCTTCGCTTCGTTCGAGAACAGCATCAGGACTTGGAGTAAGATCGCTTACGCCAACCCTGGTCTTATCGGTGTGTCTGATAAGATCTTCAACATTCCTAACAACCTTGGTTTAGTGTATGACGATAAGGGCGAGCAGGTTGCTCACTCTAGCATATTCAAGGATAACGACACGTTCGTTGTCGCACCTGACATTGTACAGGACTGGTTACTGGATAAAGATATAGGTTCAGGTCAACCTATGAAGTTCCGTCAACAGGGAATGAACTTCGTGTTCCCGGGCGAGACTGCATGGTGGCCGGGTCTTGGACCGATGTCTACTATACCTACTGGACTGTACCTTAGAGGTAAGCCTGAGACTGCTGAGATTATTAAGCAGGCTGTTGGCGATGGCTTCTATCGTGAGTTCGTTCCCATGGGTGATCCGAACACTAACATGCTTGAGTACATGATGCCTACGTGGTCACGTAAGATCAAGCAGATGGTTTCGGGTAGCGAGGATGGTGCTTACGCTAGCCTCAAGGCTCAGATGGTAACCGATGCTTACATTAAGGCTCAGATTGACGAGACGGTCATAACCGAAAAAGAACTTGATCGTATCGAGGAAGAGGCTAACCGGTTCTGGACTTTCCAAGTCACTGCTGCTTTGACGATGCCGTGGCAGTCACAACGTGAGTCACCTTACGCTCTGCAACGTGCAGGGTGGAGGAAGCTCATCGAAGATGACACCATTCCTTACGACCAGAAGGTCGAGCAGTTCAAGTATAAGTACGGTACGGAGTTCCTCGCTATCACTCGTGGTCGCAAGAACAACGTCACTGGTACTGATTCTAACACTCAAGTGTTTGAGAACATCAAAGGCAACATGGGTCTGATTGAGCAACTCGAAACTGCTAACCCTAAACTGGTTGGTATGCTTGCGAACATCGGCTCAGATGAGGCTCCTTATTCTCAGGCTGTATCTCAAGAGTTCGACAAGTTTACCATCAACGGTAACAAGATCAAGAACTCGTTGAATGATCGTGAGATAAGAGACAAGAATGAGGTCGGTGACGGGTGGAGACTTTGGACTGAAGCCAACGATATTATTGACAATAGGCTGAGGGAACTTGGTCTGTCAAGTGTCGAGGTTAACGGTGCTGAGGAACTCAAAGCCATTAAGAATAAGGAGAGGGAAAGACTGTCTAACCTTTACCCTGCTTGGGGTAGGGCTCAGGAGTCTTTCGCTTCCAACCTTGGTGACTACATTTGGGGACTGCGCACTATCACTGCTGACCCGAAGTTCAACAAGGACCAGCCTGACGCTGCTAGAGCGATCAAGTTGTACCTTAATCTACGTGAGGCTGCCGGTGCTGCGAGGAGAGCCGCGACTAACAATGCGGAGAAGAACGCCATCAACCAGCAGGTTTACGGTGCAATACTTCAGCTCCGTGACAGCAACATTGCTTTCGCTGACCTGTTCGACCAATTTTTAGACGGAGACGACTTTAGGGAAGTGAGCGGTAGTGGCAGATAAAGATTTAGAAGATGCGGTAGCAGCAGCGGGTGGGGGTTCCTCTTCAGCGGGTGGGGGTTCCTCTTCAGGGGGATACACCGCACCGACAGATAAGATACCTGATCATCTGCTGAGCGCGGCTGAGAAGGCCAGGAAGATAGATGCTAACCGGAGCCTGTTGCGTTCCGGTGCCAGCTTGGAGTGGGCACGTAACCAGGGTACTGTTCAGCAGGATGCTGACGGTGCGTGGGTAAGGTCGAACACTCTGGATCTGAACAACCAGCGTTTCAATGTTGGTGGTGGGGTCATGCTGACTTACGGTCAAATGGTCAACGAGTTGATTGCTGATCCTAACAGTGATGATTCTAACAAGATGAAAACTGCTCTGGTGAGTGGTCGCTTCTTGAACTCGGAGGATGTTGGTAAGCCCGAAGCGGTTGAGGCTGCACTGTCTGATGCTGTTCGTGTTCGTAGCGCACAGACTCAGGCTTGGAGCCCCGTTAAGGGCGGTTTAGCAGACATCTGGGCGACTACGGCGGCGTATGATGGTTACAGTGAGGATCGTTTCGCTGGGCCCGGTGGGGCTTACAGCGGTCCCGTGTCTACGGTCACTGAGATGAACGTTGAGGACTTGAAGAACATCGCCAACCAGACTGCGGGTATGCTGGTCGGTCGTGCGGTGTCTGATGAAGAGTTCGCTAAGATGCTTAAGAAGGTTCGTAAGGCTGAGAAGAAAGATCCCCGGATAACGGACAGTAGTGTTGATGGGAAGGTTAGTGTCGAGGAAGGTATCTCTGCTGCTGGTAGGCAGAGTATTATCCGTGACGCGCTGGTCAACACGGAGGAAGCCGATGGGGTTATTAAGGCCACAACGATGATGAGCAACTTCGACACATGGTTAAGGAGTAAGAATGGCTAAGGGTGAGAAGGTCGCTGCTGGCGATCCAAGAGACCTTAACAATAACGGTCGTGTGTCTAAGAAGGAACAGCGTCGGTTCAATAAGACCGCTGATGAAGGCAACGCCGGTCCTCTTGCTGGTTACAACCTGGCACTACTTGAAGAGCATGGTGACGCTTTAGCCATCATGGAGAAGTACTTAGAGATCTATAAGACGGCACCTGAGTCTTTCAACCAGTTGGCGTTCAACGCTGAGATGGATGAATCCTCACTGGGTCAGGCTTACTCGGCTGCCGCGATCAAGGACATGTCCCGTAAGGAGAAGTTTCCGGAGCTTTACGCTCAGGAGATTGCTGCTGAACGTGAGACGCTTCGTGACGAGGTTCGTAAGATGGGTGGTTCTCTGACTGATAGTGAACTTAACCAACTGATAACGGACGGTCGTAGGCTTGGTTTGAGTCCGGCTCAGATGACTAACAAGGTTGCGATGGAGCATCTTGATTACAATGCTGAGACTGGCTTCGAGGGTAACGCTGGTCAGATCGAGGACGACTTGACGTTGTGGGCTAACCGTAACGGTATTAACTTAGGCCCGGAATATGTTCAAGAGTTCGTTCGGTCTATCTCTGCTAAGGACACGGACTTGGCTTCGGTCAAGTCTGATCTTCGGAAGCAGTACATGACTGGTTCGTATCCTGGGTGGTCTGACCAGATCAACGCGGGTCAAGACATTTACGACATCGCTTCACCTTACCGTCAAGTTATGTCAAGGAAACTTGGTATACCTGAGGCTCAAATATCTTTCGATGATCCTCTGCTCGCTAAGGGAATGCAGGCTGTTGGTGCTGATGGCAAGGCTCGCATCATGCCGTTGCACGAGTTCGAGCAGGAGATCCGGTTGTCTGAACGGTACGACAAGACACCTGAGGCGATGAATGAGATGATGAATGTTGGTACTGAGCTTCTTAAGATGTTTGGTTTCAGATGATTAGGAGAGTGGTTTAGATGGCGTATAACGACACTTCCCTTACTGCTTGGGAACGTGCGACGTTTCTTGGTGGGGGGACTTTACCTGCACCTACGGCACCTGTCGCTCCACAGAACCTGATCGGAACAGTGGGACCAGCACCAACAGTAGCAACGCCTAAACGTGACTACGCAGCGGAACGTGAAGAGCGCGAACTGCAACGTCAACTCGGTGGTGCTCGTGCAGCATTAACAGAACTTCTCACGACGTACGGTATGCAGTCCCTAGCGGGACGGGTACATGAACTCGTTGGTCGTAACCCTAACGTGAACGTCGTAGCGGAAAACCTCCGCAAGACAGACGAGTACAAGTTACGCTTCAAGGGTTTAGTTCAGATGCACGCTAAAGGCATCACGGACATTAGCAACGAGAAGGAATACTTGGATCTGGAAACTGACTACCGTCAAGTTTTCCGGGAGGCCGGTATCAAAGACTACCTTGGCACTACGGGTACTCAGCAAGAGTACGACAGTATCGCTTCCCTAATTGGGGATTACAGCGTGTCTGTCAGTGAGGTGCGTGCCCGTGTGGGTGACGCTCAGCGTGTTGTTGCTGACACACCTCGGGGTGTTAAGGACAAGCTTCAGGAATACTATGGGGTTGACTCTGCCACTATGGTTGAGTTCGCTTTAGATCCTGAAAAGACCATG
>Ga0129327_10002402_pt1 | contig 10898 bp, 4 predicted proteins | sample CPBDNA_6_FD_111799 | JGI IMG/M metagenome (GOLD analysis project Ga0129327, IMG submission 111799) | Freshwater to marine salinity gradient microbial communities from Chesapeake Bay, USA - CPBay_Spr_31_0.8_DNA | ecosystem: Environmental > Aquatic > Marine > Coastal | place: USA: Chesapeake Bay...
GGCAGCATTTAAAGGTAATCTCGAGATGCTGAAGTACTGCTTCTCTAATGGTTGCCCGTGTGATGAAGAAAACTCGTGTAAACAAGCTGCTATTGGAGGACACCTCGACTGTCTACGATTTCTTTTCGCCAAAGTGAAACCTTCGCCAGATACGGAAGAATTTGCGACACAACAGGCGGCAGCATATGGTCGCATAAACATCTTGAAATATTTTGTTGAAGAAAGAAAGATATCTGATGAGTTTAAGAATGACTGCGTGTTCAACGCTACAGGGTATGGCCGACTCGATTGCCTTCAATACTTAGTCGAAGAGGCGAAAGCGCCTCTGAACGACTGGCAACACGTCGCTTACGCTCGTTACAAAGAGCACCACGACTGCGTAAACTACTTGCTCGAAAAAGGGTGCCCAGAACCAACAGACGAGCAATACGCTGAATTTGTCGAGGATCGGAAAGCAGATTAGATAGATCATTGAGAGAGAACGAGAATGAGAAAGAGAGACATTTTTCGAACACAACGCGCTTCGCCAGAGACCATACTTGAGACCAAAATCGTATCTATCCTCAAAGCGGACAAAATTTCGTTATAAATAAAATATACTCGCGCACGGATTAGTAAGACCGTTCTCAAGATCACGATCGCGACAAGAACACCACCGAGAAAGATGATGTTGGTGGCGACGATCCCCGCGTCGTCGTCAGGGTCGTTGATGACGATGCGCACGAGAAAGAAGAGTACCAGAGTTCGCAATTGGAAAAAAACGACGACGTCGTTGTTGAGTCACGTTAGGGGGAAACACAAAATTGGAATAATATCGCGGCAAACCAAAGTGAAGAGTTTAGGGAAAGAGGAGGAAAGCGGATTGAAGTTGTTGAGAGACGAGGAGGAATACAAAGCGTCTGATGAGGACGACAACTCGTGGCGGAAGAGGGACGACGGAGGAAGAGGAGGAAAGACAACGAGGACAACAAAGAGGGTGAAATTCGCCAACAAACAAAAATTTTCAGAGGACGAAGACGAAGAAGAAGAAGACGAGAGAGGCGAATTAGAAGAACAACCGTTCGTGATTATCAAAAGCACCCGCGACCCGACGAAAAGGAAAGAAGACGCGTACGATAAGTTATTCGCGAACGGCGCGTTCGATAAGAAAAGGCTGCTGAGATTCTTTAGGAGACGACCGGTGCGCGTGGCTGGGAGGATGACGAGGATAATAACCGTGTTTCGGAGGTTGTCGAGGCAGTGGAAGTCGCAAGATGATTGGCCAATGGAAAAGAGAACGCGGGCGAAGTTGTTGAGAGAAGCGCTGTCGAAACTTGGACCGGTGTTCGTGAAAGGTGGACAAACGTTATCGCAAAGGCCGGATTTGATTGGCGAGGAGGCGGCGGACGCGTTGAAATCGTTGCAACAAGAAAACGAACCGTTTGAAGACGCGATTGCCTTTCAAACAGTTGTTGAGGATTTAGGACATTTAGGTCCTTTGGCGGAGAACCATCCGTTTCAAGGGTACGATCCGACGTTGAAACCGCTCTTTAAATCGTTCGGGACGTCGCCGATTGCCGCGGCGAGTTTAGGACAGGTGTATAAAGCCGAGACGTGGGAAGGCGATCGAGTGGCGGTGAAGGTTCAGAGACCAAACGTGAGAAAACAGGTGGCTTTGGATTGGACGTGTTGGTCGTTGTCGTTGTCGGCGTTGCGGCGATTGTGGAGATCGACGAATGATTTGAGCGTCATCGCGGACGAGGTTGGCAGCGGCGTGTGGCAAGAGCTCGATTACATTAGCGAGGCGAACCACGCGGATGAGTTTAATCGAAGACACAATTGGTTAGGTTTCGTGAGAGCGCCCAAGTGGTTTCCAAAATATACCGGGCCAGCTGGTAAGGCGAGGGTTTTGACGACTGAATGGATCGAAGGCGCGCACATTGCGGATTTGCCGCAGGAAAAGAAACTGGTCATGGCGCAAATGGCTGTGGAGGCGTGCGTCGCGCAGTTGGTGTACACCGGGTTTGTCCACGCCGACCCTCACGAAGGGAACATGATGTTAGACATCTCGGACGACTCTTTAGTTTTTCTCGATTTTGGTTTAATGGCTGAAGTGGACGGGAAAATCATGGAAGGGTTCGCGAAAGGCATACAAAGCATGATTTCTGGCGATTGGCGCCAATTGGCGTTGGTGTTCCAAGAGGTGGGTTTCACGCCAGAAGTTTTCGAAAAGAGAAACCCAGACGATGCGTTGAGAAAGAAAGTGCCGTACGTTGAATGCACTTTGGATGAGATCGCCTTGGCAATTAAAGACCAATTGGAAAGCGAAGCTGGAGGGAGAAGTCGATTTGGCGCGTTAGCGACGGGTTTAGCGAGACTGTCCGCGACGTACCATTTTCTCACGCCGCCGTACATCATTCTCTTAATTCGAACGTTCTTGACGTTAGAAGGTATCGCCGCGAAAGCCGATCCAAATTTCAACATTTACGAGGCTGCTTTGCCGTACGCAATACGACGAGCGATGGCGCCCGCAACGCCGGACGGGTTTGAATCCATGCGACGAGCGTGGTTAACTGATGCAAACGCGTTGAACATGGACAGGTTGAAGGAATTTTTAGGCGGCGACGACGACGAAAGCGCCGACAGCGCGAAAGAGTCAGCGTCCGGACGCGACGGTGGTAGTGATGTTCTCATGCGTCCAACCGAGGAGAGCGAGAAGCTCATGGCTCGTCGCCGCAGCGAAGTCCTCGGCGGCATCCTCGGCGCCACTGAAGGCGCCGCTTTACGACGCATTTCCCACGACGTCGACACCGGCAGCTTAGCCGCGTATCTCTACTCCCCTGAAGCCAGTGGTATACGCAAACAAGCCGTGAAAATGCTCTCGGATATTTTGGTCAAACCAACCAAAGGCGGTACCATCTTCATCGATAAGAAAGAACAAAAAGAAGACTCCTTAGATTTGCCGGAATGGCCGGAATCCGAGGAGGCTCGAAAAATCCGCGAAAGGCAGGAAATCGCCGCTCGACGCGCGATAAGCGTTCTCCTCGGCACGCACTTGAACCGATTGTGGAAGTACCCAATAATCGCCGCGCGTTTAGCGTTATCCATCGCGGCGATTACGTTGAAAGCGTTCGTGTTGGCGACGCAAGAAATTTGCGTCGATTTGTGCTCGTCGGCTGCTTCCAAAGCGCTCGGTGTCGCGACGTTCCCGTTCAGAGTCGTTCGGAATCTATTCAATAAAAACAACAAAAAGAGCGATAGTGGCGATGCTCCTCGCACCGCTTCTGTGTAATAGTATATGCGTAATAGAATATCTGCGTTTTCTTGTTTTGCTTCTTTCTGAATGAAAGGAGAGTGAGAAAATTTTTCAAAAATTCATCAGAAACACAACACACTTTAACACACGCGCGCGACGGTGGCGAGCGCTCGCGCGAATGCAACAACACAGAAATACTTGTTCACACACGCACGCGCGCACGTAATAATAACGAGAGAGAGAGAGAGAAAAAAAAAAGAATGAAAAACGGAAGCGCACAGAAGAAAAAGAAGACGACGGTGAAAGGACAGCTCTCTCTGAAATCTTTCTTTTGTCGTGACGCCATGGACGACGACGTAAACGACGACGAAGAGAAGCAGAGGAGGAAAAGGAGCGTGGATTTTGAAGAGGAGGGTGTGAAGGAGGAGAAGTCTTCTCGCGATGATGATTGTGCCGCTCAACCGGAGACGAACAACAAGAGAGCGAAAATTGGTTTCGAAGAAGAAGAAGACAAAGAAGACAAAGAAAAGGACAACGAAAAGTTTACAATACCAGAACGAGACTCGAAACTGCGGGAACGATTCAACGCGAAACTGGTCGCGAAAGCGACGACGATTCAGACGACTTCTACATTGAACATTCGCGGACGCGGTCACGCGTTCAAGAAGCAGCGCGAGGAAGAGGATGAAATTAACGACGAAAAGTTGGATGAAATCGAACCGAGAGATAAAAAGTTGACGCCGTTGGAAGCGCAGGTGAGAGATTTTAAGCGGAAGTATCCGAGCGTGTTGCTTTTATTCGAGGTTGGATATAAGTTTCACTTTTACGGAAAAGATGCGAGGAAAGCGGCGGAGACGTTGAACGTGTTTGCCTATCCCGGGAAGACGTGGTTGCAAGCGAGCGGGCCGGTGCATAGGTTGGCGGTGTACGTGAGACGGTTGGTTAACGCGGGGCATAAAGTTGGGGTGGTCAGGCAGACGGAAACGGCAGCGTTAAAAGCGGAAGGGTCGACGAAAGGAAGCGTGTTCACGAGAGAGTTGGTGGCTTTGTATACGAAGGCGACGATGGACGCGGGCGTGTCGATTGCCGCGGAACCGGCGCATACCAACAACGAGAGCGACGAGGCGCAGAAAGCAGTCGATATCATCGAGAACAAGACAGATAGAGAAGGTGAAGGTGATGAGGATTTACAAGGTGTGGTGATTACAAATAATCATCGCAAAAGCTCGACGACAACGAGTAATATAACCGCAGACGAACAACAACATCGTCTTTCGAATTATTTGCTGTGCATATCGGAAGAAAAGAAATCTGAGCGAGGAAACAAAGACGAGATCGCGTTAGTTGCCATCGAAACGAGCGTCGGGAACATTTATTACTCGCACTTTGAAGATGACAGTTCGCGGTCGAGATTAGAGTCGGCGCTTTTGAAAATCTCCCCGTGCGAAATTTTGTTCGCGGGTGGAGGAGGAGGCGAAGAAGAATCCTCGTCCTCGAAAGAAACGAAACGGTTGGTCTCGGCTTTATTTCCAGACGCGCGAGTGGAACAATCCACATCGTCCGTCTCGAGTTTATCCAAAGCGGAAATCGATGAGTATTTTGGATCGAATAATTCAGAAAAAGTCGCGGGTCTGCCTCGTCTACTTATCGCGACCTTGGCGGCGGCGAGAGAATACCTCGTCCCGTTCAAGCTCGAAAACGTTTTGAAATTGTCCAAAGCGATAAAGCCTTTGGACGACGTCCAATCGGAGATGATTTTATCTCCGAACGCTATTCGGCAGCTGGAAATCTTCCGAAACTCGGACGATGGCTCGTTTACTGGCAGTCTCTTGTGGCTCATCGACCACGCGAAATCGAAGGCCGGGAGTCGCGAACTTTCGCGATGGGTCTCGAGACCGTTGCGAGATCGCGCGGAAATCGAGAATCGTTTATCCGCCATTGAAACGCTCAGGTCAGTGAATAGTGCGCCAACATCCGTACTCGCTCTCGAAAAGCTTGAGAAGATATTGCGAACAGCTCCAGACGTCGAACGAGTAGTTGCTCGAGCGCACCATTTGAACGCCACTCCGGCTGAGTTTGTCGCAGCTATGCAATTTTTCCTTTCCTTTGGCGCCGCGTGCGTGGAAATGCAACACTCCGCCCTGTTGAATCAAAACGACGAGAAATCTCCGTTGAATGAACTCTTGAGCGCGTGTGCGGACGAAGCCACTTTGCGCGCGTGCACGAAGGCACTCAATGCGTTAGATTTAACCGTAGCCAACTCAAGAGCTGGGAATTTGGGATGTTCCAGAGACGCGTACGTAGGGTTGTTCTTGAGAGAAAACGAGGACAACCAAAAGCAGTTTCCGGAGATGTTTCGAGCGCATGATAATCTCGAAAAGTCGAAAGCAACCATGGATGCGTTGCTTCCCGATTTAGCGGCGCAAATTCCGGGTATTATCAAAGGCGCTAAATTATCGTACACCTCTGTCGGCGGCGCATCTGGCGCAGAATATCTCATCGAAGTTGGCGATAAATTGAAACCACCGAACGACTGGATTAAAGTCAGCGCAAACAAGTCCAAGAAAGTAATTCGATATCATCCACCGATCGTTCTTGAAAACATGAAATCGTTGGATGCAAACAGCGAGCGACTCGCGTTGGCGTGCGAAGACGCGTGGAAGTCGTTTCTGAAAGAGTTTTCGCGCGTATCGTACGGCGAATGTCGCCAAGCAGCAAAAGCGGCGGCAAAGATTGACGCGTTAAACGCGCTCGCGATTTTATCGATGAACGACGGGTATTGTCGACCGGAATTTTTCAAGGAGGAGGAAGAGAACGAAGACGGCACGGCGCGCATTGAAATCGTAGAAGGGAGACACCCGACGCTCGATGCGAAAATGGTCGATAAGTTTGTGCCAAACTCAGCGTCGTTAGGCGGTGCTCAATCGAGCGGCGAGAGTAGAAACGACAGCACTCGCCGTCGCCGTCGCGCAATGATTCTTACCGGTCCAAACATGGGCGGTAAATCGTGCTTTGCGCGTCAAGTCGCGCTCATCGCCATCCTCGCGCACATTGGCTCCTTCGTTCCCGCGAAATCGTGCCGATTGTCCGTGTTAGATGGCATCTACACTCGCGCCGGGGCGGCTGATAATCTCGCGCTCGGTCAATCCACATTCTTCCAAGAGATGAGCGAAACGTCCGCGATATTGAAGTCGTGCACCAAGAAATCTTTGGTCGTGCTCGACGAACTCGGTCGGGGCACGTCCACGACCGACGGCATCGCGCTAGCAACGGCTACGCTAAGAATGCTCGTCGAAAAGGTTCAGTGCGCGACTGTTTTCGTCACGCACTTCTCCAATCTCGCGAAACAGTTCAAAGAGAGCAACGCCGACGAGGTGTTTTGCTGCTTTCCTGGTCACATGAAAACGAACGACGAGAAAGATAGCAAACGAATCGCATTTCTCTACACGCTCGAGGAAGGCGTGGCCCACCGCTCCTTTGGATTAAACGTCGCGAGCATGGCGGGGATACCTGAAAAAGTTCTCGAAGTTGCAGAAGTGAAATCGTTAGCGTTTGAAGAAAAGAGCAGCCGCAAGAGTGCGGGAAGTGACGAAGTAGTAGGAGATAAGATGATTCGAGACGCTTTGTTGTTGGAATCGTCGAATATAGCTCAAATAAAAGAAACGCAGCGAGCGCTGCGTTTCTTTGCGCCTGTAAAATAAAAGTAGTAGAACTTTGTGGGACACACATACATATAAATATAGCTTGCTTCGTGTTACAACCTGGCCGTAAATCCATTATAACTCTTTCTCGACGATGGCGGAGAATCGTTCGCAATCTTTGAAAGTCTTTCTAAAAGACTCTTCTTCAGCTTCTCCTGCGTTTGTTTCGTCTCTGGCGTCGGATACACGCGATTCTCCGGCGTGTTGTACATTCGTCTCGTAGAACCAACCGCCGGCGATGAATACTTCGATGAATAGTTGTTGTTGTTGTTCGAAAAAGAAACGTCGTTTTCTTGATCAATCTTCAACACGCGTCTCGGCGGACCAAGAGGACTGATGTGTACAGGCGTCTTCTTCAGCGCCGAGCCTCTCATCTGGAGAGGACTGAACGAAATCAAATTCGGACTACTATTGTTGCTATTCTCCACGGGAACTCGTCTCGGCGGTCCTAAGGGCGAGACCACTTTTGTCGCTTTCCTCGAAAAATCGCTCAAAACGTTACCATTACTATTCAAACTATCTCTCATTCTTCTGCTCGACGACTGCGGCGACGGTGTCTTCAGGAAATGTTCCTTTTCCGTCGCGCTCACAACCCGTCTTCTCGTCCTGTACGTCCTCGCGCTCTCCTCCTCCTCCTCCTCCTCCTCGCTCTCGCTTTTCGCGAGAAAGCGCCTCCTCCTCGCCGCATACCCGCCAAAACCGCCAACTACCTCCGGCGTCTTCTCCAAGTTCCTCTCTATTTTCAGTTTCCTCAGCGCCGCCGTCACTCGCTCTTGCGCTCGTCTTTGCCTTTCCACCGTCGACGGTTGCGGGTACGAAAACGAAGGACTGTATTCGTTGTTGTTGTTTGTTTTGAAGCCAAATTTTGCTTCAACACTCCGTCCTTTGTTGAAAAGACTTGTCCTCTCTCTGTGCGCATTTTCATCATCATGATCACCAATTTGCCTCTTCTTCTCAAACAAACGATTCCTCTCCTCGTCGATGGTGTTTTGCGTGACGGTGTCGTACTGACCTCCTCGACGACGTTGTGCGAAACGACGCTTCTCATCTTTCCAATTGGAAGAATAATCATCATCATCTTCGGGAAAAGAATTATTCGAGAGATGCATCACGTCGCGAATGAAATCTCTCGGGTCAAAGCTTCTTTCCTCCTCCTCGCGACGAGAAAAGTAGTATCCTCCGTCGTTCGTCGTCATCGTATCGATTGAATGAATACACGACAGAGTAGTAGAATGTAGTGCTTTGAAGTTGGACCTTTTTTTGTGTGGGCAGTTTGTATGAAAATTCGTCAGAAAAAAACCTTCTACAGAAGCTTCAAATATGCGCGGTTTAGTCACCACCACGACGCGAAGTTCTCGCCCCGCGAGTTCTCTTTTGTCGACCACGACGGGTGCGAAGAAGAGCGAGCGACGGCGGCCCTGTTTCGCGGGATCTCATCGTGAAAAGAAGAACACAAAGAGAGGAATTTGTTTGAGAGCGTCAGCCTCGAGAAGTGATGAGGATGGTTTTGCCGCCATTACTGGCGGCGAGAGGAGGAAGAGTAGTCACCTTCTTTCGATGACGAGGAAGGAAACGAACGGAGTATTCGCATCGTGTGAGAGTAGGAGGAGTAGAAGAATTAGAGATTCGCTCGCGCCCCCTTTAGCGGCTTTCGGGGGGAATGGAAACAACGATAACAACAACAACAACAACAACGAGGAAGACGAAGAGGAAGACTATTATTACGAAGAAACGCCGTTACCGTGGCCAGAGGCAGTCCCGGAGTGGGCGAGGCTTTCACAAGAGGACGTGATTACAGTGGTCGTCACGTTTGCGGTTTCCATCGCGTTTCGCACGTTCATCGCGGAACCGCGGTACATACCGAGTTTGAGCATGTACCCGAACTTTGATATCGGCGACCGGTTGATAGCGGAGAAGTTAACCTACCGGTTCGCGCGAGACCCAAACGTCGGGGACGTGGTCATATTCAACCCTCCGAGAACCGCGAAAACTGAAAAAGTGTACAACGAAGTCTTCATTAAAAGAATCGTCGCGCTCGAAGGCGACGACGTGGAGGTGAAAAACGGCGAGCTGTACGTCAACGGCCAATCGAGAGGGAAGGAGCTGAAGCTGGAGAAGATTAAATACAACATGCCGAAACTGCGAGTCCCGAGCGGGGACGTGTTTGTCATGGGAGATAACCGAAACAACTCGTTCGATTCTCACGCGTGGGGACCGTTACCGAAAAATCGGATCATAGGCCGAGCGGTGGCGAAATATTGGCCGCCAACCGCCATCGGCGGTTTACCGAGTTACGCCAAAAGCGCAAACGTTGAACTTCTGGAAGCGCCGAAAGTTGCCGTTTAAATACTACTAGTAATAATACTAAAGTTCTCGTTGTTGTTTTTGTGTGCATGCGTTGTGTTATTTATAGTATTATCGCGAGACGAATAGTATCGGGTATATATGCGTGTGTGTTTCTGCGTCTCGTCCCTTTTCCTTCTTCTCGTACTCTTTGAAGAACAACGTTTCGTACTCCTCTGTCCAAGGGGTCGAAAAAAAGAAAGAAGGAGAAAGAAAACGTCCTCGTCAGCATTCAAATTTTCAAGAATTTTCAAAAATTTCTACCTTCTCACGACTCGAAAGAGCGCGCAACAGAACACTCATTGCTTTCACGCGCCGCGCTCAATTCAGGTACGCGTTCAAAACGTGCGCACTCGCGCTCTTTCGTTCGGACTCCTCTTAAAAGTCCCTTCTTCAAATGCCTCAAAACTCTCTCACAAATCAGAAAAAATGAGTGTTGATTGAGCTAAAAATTCAAAAGTCTCCCTGAAAGAGGGCTTTGAGTGGTGGTCGAGATAAATAAGCAGTCTTACGTCACAAAAAATCAGAAAAAAAAAAACACCATGGTGCAACTCATCGGTAATTTTGATTTCGCAGCCTTGTGCCTCCCGACGGTTCCGTGGGGGAAGAGCACGAGGAAAATGCAATTCTTTCGCAAGGTATTATATAATCATCTCCAGATCGATCGATATCGATGTTGTTTTTTGAATCGTTCTTCCTTATGTGTCTGTTTTTGCGGCCGTCGATTTATTTTTTCTCTTCCCCTCCAATTATTTTCCCGCCACAATTGAATTTTCCCCCCGTGGAGATCATCAGAAGAAGACGAAGTTTCGGTTTCAATTCTGGGAAAATCAGATGAGACAGCGCGTGCATTCGACGAAATGAATGTTCTTTTGTACTTTGTGCACGTTTTTGAGTCGATGTGTGCGTTTGGAGGAGGGAAAAGGAGACCGCGAAAGCGAGAAGCGCCATTTTTCCCGTCAATTTCAAACGACTCTTTTGAGGAGGTGTACCTCCCCCCTTAAATCATCAATTAATTACCAAAAGAAACTAACAACAACGAACGCTCACATTTTTTTTTGCATCCTCCAACAACAGGACGACGATCTCCCAATCCTCGTGGCTTTAGTCATGGGCCTCCAACACGCGTTCGCGATGGTTGGCGGTCTCATCGTACCTCCGTACGTCGTGATGAGATTCTCCGTCGCGGAGGGTGGTCCTGGCTCAACCCTGGACCTGCAGCAATACGCCATCGCGTGTTCGCTCATTTTATCTGGTATTTTTACCATTTTGAACTGCATTCAGTTTAAGATTCCGGGCACGAAATACGTGTTCGGGACAGGGATGTTGTCCGTTTTGGGCACTTCTTTTGGGTTTTTGCCCATTTATGAGAGTGCTATCAAAGCGATGAAGAGCGATGGGTACTCCGGGAAAGATGCGTATGGGAAGATGTTGGGTACGACGATGGTGTGCGCCATGCTCGAAGTTGTCTTGTCGTTCGTTCCGAAGGATAAGTTACGAAGAATGTTTCCGAACATTGTCACTGGTGTTGCGGTTATGCTCATCGGCGCCGGTTTGACGGCGACTGGGATCAAGTACTGGGGCGGCGGCGCCGTGTGCGCCGAAATGGCCTGGAAGAA
>Ga0129327_10002406_pt1 | contig 10890 bp, 14 predicted proteins | sample CPBDNA_6_FD_111799 | JGI IMG/M metagenome (GOLD analysis project Ga0129327, IMG submission 111799) | Freshwater to marine salinity gradient microbial communities from Chesapeake Bay, USA - CPBay_Spr_31_0.8_DNA | ecosystem: Environmental > Aquatic > Marine > Coastal | place: USA: Chesapeake Bay...
AAAGAAGCAGCAAGACATTAAATTTAAATGGATTGAAAAAGCTTCTGTTGATGAGTTTTTAGCTGCAGGATTTGATGGTGGTGATAATGGCCGTTATTTTGTAGATCAATTACGATCTAGAATTGATAAGATAAAAGATACTGACACTCAAATAAAAGATTTTGCTAAAGAAGAAAAAATCAAAGCTAAAAAAGCTAAAGGTATTGAATTGTTTATGGGAGAGTGATATGGGACTTAAGGACAAGTTTATTAAATTTTGTGAAATACAAAAAGCAGCTAATCATGAAAGAAGTATTAAAGGTCATGAACACCGAGATACTATTAAAGTATATGAAAGAGCTAATCAGCTCAAACGTGAAATCCTTGAGGAACTAGATGAAAATAGCAATCATTAACGATACTCACTGCGGTGTTCGTAATTCATCAGAAATCTTTTTAAATTATCAAGAAAAATTTTATAAAGATGTGTTTTTTCCATATTTGAAAGAACATGGAATTACTCAAATTCTGCACTTAGGTGATTATTACGATCACCGTAAATTTATCAATTTCAAAGCACAAAATTCAAACCGTAAAACTTTCTTAGATGTTCTCAAGAAAGAAGGTATTCATATGGATATTATTCCAGGAAACCATGATGTTTTCTATAAGAATACAAATGATTTGACTTCTTTGAAAGAACTCCTAGGTTATTATACTTCTAATGTGAATATCATCATGAAGCCAAAAGTGCTTGATTATGATGGTTTGAATATTGCTGTAGTCCCTTGGATTAACTCAGAAAACTACGCTGAATCAATTGATTTTATCAAGAAATGTAATGCACCAATTCTAGGAGCTCACTTGGAGTTGATTGGTTTTGATATGATGAAAGGTATGCCAAACACTCATGGTATGACTTCAGAAATCTTTGAACGTTTTGAATTGGTAATGTCTGGGCATTTCCATACAAAATCTAATCAAGGACATATTCATTATCTTGGCACTCAAATGGAGTTTACATGGTCTGATTGTGATGACCCTAAGTACTTCCACATTCTTGATACTGAAACACGTGAACTTACACCAGTTCGTAATCCTTATACTATTTTCGAAAAAGTGTTTTACAATGACGAGAAAATAGATTATAATAGTTATGATACGTCAAATTTAAAAGATAAGTTTGTAAAAGTAGTGGTAGTCAAAAAGACTGATCCATTTATGTTTGATAGACTTATTGATCGTATCCAAAACGAAGATATTCATGAACTAAAAATTGCTGAAACATTTGAAGAGTTTACTGGCGATAATGTTGAAGATGAGTCTGTATCAGTAGAAGATACTACTGAACTTTTAGATTCATACGTTGAAGCTGTTGAAACAGATCTTGACAAAGGTCGTATTAAAAACTTAATGAGAACGCTGTATGTCGAAGCACAGAGTATGGAAATCGTATGATTGTTTTTGAAAAAATCCGTTGGAAAAACTTTTTGTCAACTGGTAATGACTTTACAGAAGTCCAATTAGATAGATCACCTACTACACTGATTGTTGGCCAAAATGGCGCAGGAAAGAGTACTCTCCTTGATGCTCTTTCTTTTGCTTTGTTTGGTAAACCACATCGTAACATTAATAAACCACAACTAGTAAATACTATCAATGGTAAGAATACTGAAGTTGAAGTTAACTTTACGATTGGTTCTCATAAGTTTGCGGTAAAGCGTGGTATCAAACCAACTAAGTTTGAGATCTGGCAAAACGGTAATATGATTAATCAATCATCAGCTGCTAAAGATTATCAAAAGTTTTTAGAACAAAATATTCTAAAGTTAAACCATAAATCGTTTCACCAAATTGTTGTACTTGGATCATCTTCGTTTATTCCATTTATGCAGCTGCCAGCAGGCCACCGTAGAGATGTAATTGAAGATCTTTTGGATATTGGCGTATTTTCTAAAATGAATTTAATCCTTCGTGAAAAGGATTCAAAACTTAAGGAAGAAATCAGCAATATTACATACGAATATGATTTGAATAAAGAAAAGATTTCTCTTCAAAAGAAGTATATTCGTGATATTACGGAGTTGAATGATGAGCAAATTGAAAAGAAAACTGACCAGATCGATGCTAATCAAGCCGAAATCGAAGAACTCAATATGGTCAATAACGACTTATCCCAAGAGATTGAAAGTCTTCAAGAAGGCCTTGCCGAAAGTCTTAAAACCAACCACGATAAAAAGCAAAGCCTATCTCAATTCAAATTTCAATTCCAATCAAAAATCAAAGAGGTTGTCAAAGACGCAAAGTTCTACGAAGAGAATGATGTTTGCCCAATATGCTCCCAAGGTATTGGTGATGATCTCAGACACGAAAAATTGTCCATTGCCAAGTCTAAAGCCCAAGAACTTAACACGGCAATTTTTGATGCATCTGAACAGTCAACTATTGTGGAGCAGGCTATTGAACAACTCAATAGCACTGCAGAGCAGGTCAGAGAGAAGACAGCGTCTATATCAACTAACAATTCTACAATCGCAGGGCTCCAAAGACAAATACACAATCTTGAGACTGAGATAGATTCACTAAGAGGTTCTACAGGAGATTTATCAAAAGCTAATTCTGAACTATCAGAACTACAAGAATCTCGTAATGTTTTATCTGAAGAAAAGCTAAAGTTGATTGATACTAAATCATATAACCAAGCTGCATCAGAAATGCTAAAAGACACTGGTATTAAGACAAAAGTAATTAAACAGTATTTACCCGTTATGAATAACTTAGTGAATAAATATCTTCAAGTACTTGACTTCTTTGTAAAGTTTGAGCTAGACGAAAGTTTTAATGAAATAATCAAATCTCGCCATAGGGACTCATTCAATTATGCAAGCTTTAGCGAAGGTGAAAAGCAAAGAATTGATTTGGCTTTACTTTTCACGTGGAGGCAAATTGCTAGAATGAAAAACTCAACATCTACGAATTTACTAATTCTAGATGAAACATTTGATTCGTCTCTAGATCATGATGGTATTGATAACCTAATGAAGATCCTTTATACTCTTGATGATCAAGCAACGAATGTATTTGTTATTTCGCACAAAGGTGATTTATTAGATGGTAAGTTTAGAAGCAAGATTGAATTTATCAAAGAACATAATTTTAGTAAGATGAGAGCATAATGAATTTAACTGAACATAATAATCCCTTACTGACTTCGCCATTAGAGTTTATTGAGAACCCAAAAGAAAATCTTGAAGGTCTTCAAGAAATAGCAAAGCAAATGTATGCTCTTGTAAAGCAGTTTGGTGGTGCTGGATTATCAGCAAATCAAATTGGTATTAATCGAAGAATGTTTATCGTTAAGTATGGTGAATATGAACAGACATTTATTAATCCAAAAATCACATGGTTTTCAGATAAAAACATTGTTCTTGAAGAAGGTTGTCTAAGCTTTCCAGGTGTCTTTATTGGCGTAAAAAGACCTGATGCTTGTAGAGTATCATATATGGATATTGAAGGTAATGAGCACGAAGAGACGCTTTTTACTGGTATTTCAAATAGAATCATCCAGCATGAATACGATCATATGGAAGGTAGGTTCTACTATAGCAATATTTCCAAGATTCAGATGAATCGCTTGAAGAAAAAACTGAAAAAGAAATTGGACATTGATCTTAAGTGATTGATTTCTAAGGAAATCTTTTTTCAACTTTTTTCACAAAAAGGGTGTACATTCCTCGTTTGTTATGGTAGAATATACTTATCAAATGGAGAAACATATGGCTAATCAATCTAAAATAATCTTGGCAAAACTGCTAGCCAATGAAAATATTAGTGTGCAATATGGTAATTACCAAACTGCATTTTTTGATGTTCAAAATCGTGTACTAGGACTTCCTCTTTGGAAGCAAATGGGTAAAGGTCTTACTGATCTTTTGATTGGCCATGAAGTTGGACATGCTTTGTACACTCCAGCTGATGGGTGGCATGATTCCACCACCGAAATACCAGGATGTCCTCGCTCATATATTAATGTTGTTGAAGATATTCGTATTGAGAAAAAAATTCAATCAAAATATCCAGGTTTAGTTCGTTCGTTTAAACTTGGATATAAAGATTTATTTGATCGTAATTTCTTTGGCACTAAAGATCGTGAACTTTCAACATATTCTTTAGTTGATCGTATTAACGTAAAAGCAAAATTACGTGATATGGTTGAAGTTGAATTTTCATCTGAAGAGCAGCCTTTAGTTGATATGGTATTTAATGTAGAAACATGGGAAGATGTAATCAATGCTTGTCGAGCTCTACATGAATATATCAAAGAGCAGGAGAAAAAAAATGGTTCTAATTCAAAAGATAATCAAGAAAATCAGCACGATGATTTTTCAGATGAAATTTCAGATTCGTTTATGGGAAGCTCAAAGAGCAGTGAAGAAACTGGAGAACAAGATGAAACTTCCGAAAACTTGGAATCAGGAAAAAAAGACAAAGAAGTAGAAAATTCTTCTACAGAAGACTCTAAAGGTGGTGGTGATGTTGGTTCTAATAAATCACCAGATACTGTTGAAACAGATCAAGAATTTCGTTCTAAAGAAAACGAATTGTTAGAAAAAGATGAATTAGATCGTCAACCTTTGTACGCTCGTTATATTACACGTAAGCAATATAATGAGATGCTTTTCACATATGAAGAAGTAAAAGCTTCTCGCGAAGAACGTAAATCAATACATCCGTATGTTATTGAAGAAGATTACAAATCATTTTTAGATGAAACAAAACGTACAACTGGGCTTATGGCAAAAGAGTTTGAAATGCGTAAAGCTGCATATAGAACTATTAGAGCTCAAACTGCACGCACCGGTTCTATTGATGTTTCGAAACTTTATAGCTACAAATATAACGATGATATTTTTGCTAAAGTTACAAATTTAGCAGATGCAAAATCTCATGGAATGATTATGCTAATTGATTATTCAGGATCTATGGATAATATTTTAGGTCCAACAATTAAGCAAACTTTAAACTTAGCTACATTTTGTAAAAAAGTAGGAATTCCATATGAAATTTACGGATTCACATCTGGAGATAGCTGTGGTCGTAACTATTCTAACCTAGCTAATGGAGAAATCGATCATCAAGATTGCCGCATTTTTTCATTATTAAATTCCTCTATGAATAAAACTACGTATGAAGAAGCATTTAAAATGTTATATATTTCATCTATCAGTAATAGTAATTATTTTGGAAGTCTTTCTCGTATTGAATCATTTGGTGGTACTCCATTAAATGAAGTTGTTATGGCTAGTAATTATATTATTTCAAGTTTTTTGAAAAAGTTTCCAGTTCAAAAGGTAAATCTTGTTCTTTTAACTGATGGAGATGGACGTCCAGTTCGTGTCCATTCCACAGTTTTTAGAAAATATTCTAAAAATATGATTATTGAAAAAAACGGAAAATTTCTAAAAACGCATAGACGTTCTTCTAAATGCACTGCGCTACTTCTTGATGATATTAAATCAAATGGCGTTACTACAATAGGCTATCGTTTGGCAGAACGTGCGTATGATTTCAAGGGAGCTATATGGGGAGTTAGCGAAAATTTTGTTTCAGATGTAGAAATGAAAGCAGTTAGAAAAATTTTCAATAAACAAAAATTTGTTTCTATAGATGGTGTCGGTGGATACGATAGATACTTTATAGTTAAAGCTGATAAAAATAGTCTTGACACAGACATTGAAGAATTTGATATTGACGAGAATGCTTCAAAAGCTCAAATTGCGAAAGCTTTTAAAAAGCACACGAATTCTAAAAAGGGAAATCGCGTATTAGCTACAAAATTTGCAGAAATAGTTGCATAAAATGCATTTTAGGGGTTTACATTACCTGTAATTTGTGTTAGAATATAACTATATGATGATGGAGAATATATTATGATTAATGAACGTGAACTTTTGGCAGAGCTAAATATCCAATATCCTTCCCGTACCGACTTCAGCCCCAATGAAGTTATTGAAGTAGCTAAAACTCTTGGTATGAAATCTAGCCCAGTGTATAAATACATTACGTCTCAGCCAAGAGTGAAACGTGGTGTATATTCGCTATCAGCTCAAATTTTACCATTTAATCAAGAGGAAAAAGCTCCTATGACAACAGTAGCTTCTGTTATGAATGATGAAGTATTTGTACCTTCAAAAGAAGATACGTATGTTGTATGGGGTCACTTTAAAGACGTAGAAAAAATTATTCAATCTAAAATTTTCTATCCAACATACATTACAGGTCTTTCTGGTAATGGTAAAACTATGATGGTTGAACAAGCTTGTGCTCGTTCTAACCGTGAATATGTACGAGTTCAAATAACTCCTGAGACAGATGAAGATGATCTGATCGGTGGATTCCGCCTTGTTAATGGCGAAACTGTATTTAATAAAGGTCCAGTTATCAAAGCAATGGAACAAGGCGCCGTTCTCCTCATCGATGAAATCGATCGTGGATCAAATAAAATCATGTGTCTTCAAGGAGTGCTCGAGGGTAAACCTGTTCTCATCAAAAAAACTGGTGAGGTTGTTTCTCCTTCTAACGGGTTTAATGTTATTGCAACTGCAAATACAAAAGGTAAAGGCTCTGATGATGGTCGTTTCATTGCGGCGACTATTATTGATGAAGCTTTCCTTGAGCGGTTTACAATCACCCTCGAGCAACCCTATCCTAAACAAGCAACTGAACGTAAAATCGTTATGAAACATATGGAAAAATTTGATTGTGTTGATAAAGATTTTGCTGAATTGCTTACTATTTGGAGTGAAACTATTCGTAAAACTTTTGAAGATGATGGTGTAGATGAAATTATTTCTACACGTCGACTTTGTCATATAGTTCAAAGTTTTTCAATTTTTGGTGACCGCCAAAAATCAATTGAATTATGTGTAAATCGTTTTGACGAAGATACTAAAGAAGCCTTTGTTGATCTATATTCAAAGGTAGATGTACAACCTGATGCGATAGAAAATAACAAAGATAGTGCATCGCTTGATGATATATTGGAGGCTGCAATCAATGGTTAATTATAAATTTAATGAAGGGGCTCTAATTCAAGAGCTCCAAAACTATATTGATAACACATATGATGGTCATTATTCAAAAAACCAATTTCAATCGACTGAGTTTATTATTGATTGTGGTCATGGTATGGGCTTTGCTTTAGGTAATGTTTTAAAGTATGCTCAACGATATGGTAAAAAAGATGGAGCAAATCGCAAAGATTTGATGAAGATTTTACACTACGCTCTTATTGCTTTACATCAGCACGATTTAGATAATAGTGATATTGAATTTAGTGAAGATATTTCACTTACAGTAAATTCTGATATGTACAATATCAATAAAATAGATTATAATAATACTATTCAAGTTGATCTAACGGATAACTCAATGAATTCTGTAACATTTCATGATACAATTAAAAAGGCTTAAAATATGAAACTAAGTAATGAAACTTTGTCAGTACTTAAAAACTTTGCTGGTATTAATTCCAACGTTGTTTTAAATCCTGGACAAACAGTGAAAACAATGGCCGAGTCAAAATCAATTATGGCCACGGCGCAGATCTCTGAAGATGTTCCATCTCAAATTGGCATTTATGACTTAAATGAATTTCTTGGGGTGGTAAACATGTTTGACGATCCTGATCTACTATTTGATAATGAATTCAAATCAGTTCGAGTGACCGAAGGTAAACGCGCAGTAAAGTATTTCTTTTCTGAACCTTCTATTCTTACATCTCCAACTAAAGATATTCAGATGCCAGTGTGTCCAGTAAGTTTTACTATTTCTGCTGAAGAAATGTCTAATTTACGTAAAGCTGCATCCGCACTTGGAGTAACTGATGTTGTAGTTAAATGTTCACCTGATATTACACCACAACTAATTGTTACAGATACTAAAGATTCTACTTCAAATTCTTATGAAATTAATTTAGATCAAGATGTTGGTGAAGGCATAACGTGCAACTTTATTTTCAATATCAATAACTTTAAATTTATTTCTGATGATTATGACGTAACTATTTCAGAAAAACTTATTTCAAATTTCAAAGCAAAAAATAACTTAATTGAATATTGGGTCGCGCTTGAAAAAAACTCAACCTTTGGAGGATAATATGGAAGAAGATGGATTGTCAATAGATGATTTAATGAATGTTCTGCGTATCATTAATACAGCAACAGATCGAGGAGCATTTAAGGCAAATGAGCTTTCTTTTGTTGGTACCGTTTATGATAAATTTACATCATTTGTAAAAGTAGCACAAGCAGAAATGCAATCACCACCAGTGGCTGGAGCACAACAAATTGAACCTGAACCAGCACCTGCAAAATCAACACGAGGAAAAAAGCCAAAAATTAATGATGGCGCAGAATATGATTGATCAAAATATTCAACTTAATTATGATAAATTGAAACTGGAGAATGTTTTCAAAATGGTAGTGAATAACCCTAATGAGCGCGAAGTAATTGTAAAAGCTTTGAAAGAATGGTCTAACTCAGCTGTTCGTATTGAGGCCGAAAAAGATCTCCAGAAAAATATTATTGATGAGCTTTGTGATAAAGTAGATATTGAGAAAAAATATCTTAATAAATTAGCAACAATGTTTCATAAACAAAACTTTGCGCAATTTCAACAAGAACGAGAAGAAATCGAAGAATTGTACGAATCACTCACAACCTAGTGTACAAATCAGTCTAATTGTTATATAATAAACTTATTAAATTATGGAGTATGTGAATGTCTGATTTTCTCTGGGTCGAAAAATATCGTCCTCGTTCTGTTGAAGAAACTATTCTTCCTTCAACCCTCAAGGAAACATTTAAGCAGATTATTTCTACTGGTGAATTGCCAAATATGCTTTTCACTGGTACTGCTGGTGTAGGTAAGACCACCGTTGCTCGAGCTTTGTGTAATGAGCTTGACTTAGATTATATTCTAATTAATGGATCGGAAGAGGGTAATATTGATACACTTCGAAACAAAGTAAAGCAATTTGCTTCTACAGTTTCGTTACAAGGTGGAGTTAAAGTTGTAATACTTGATGAAGCCGATTACTTAAATCCACAATCAACTCAACCAGCTCTTCGTGGCTTTATTGAAGAATTTGCTAACAATTGTAGGTTTATCCTCACTTGCAATTTTAAAAATCGTATTATTGAACCTTTACATTCTCGTTGTTCTACTTACGAATTTTCTATTCCCAATAGTAAAAAGCCCGAAATAGCTGGTCTTTTCTTTAAGCGAGCAACTGAAATTCTGAAACAAGAAAATATTGAATTTGTTCCAGATGTAGTTGCTCAACTTATTACTAAGCATTTTCCAGACTGGCGTCGAGTTCTAAATGAACTTCAACGCTATTCTATGTCTGGTAAAATTGATGCCGGAATGCTAGTTGATTTGAATGATACTAATATTAAGTCACTAATGGCTTCTTTAAAAAATAAAGATTTCAAATCTATGCGCCAATGGGTTGTGAATAATATTGATACTGAGCCTCATGCAATTTTTCGTAAATTATATGATTTAATGAACGAATATATAGTACCACAATCAATTCCTCAGCTAGTTTTGATCTTAGCTGATTATCAATATAAAAATGCTTTTGTCGCAGACCATGAACTTAACGTGGTTGCTTGTATGACAGAAGTTATGGCAAATGTGGAGTTTAAATAATGCTAACAGTTTATTCAAAAAATAATTGTACCTATTGTGTAAAACTTAAAAATCAACTTGACAGTTGGAATGTTGAGTATGAAGAAATTAATATTGAACAAAACGCTGAAGCAAAATCTTTTGTTGTAGATCAAGGACATCGAACTGTTCCTATTCTTTATAATGGTATTGAACATATTAAGCATGAAGGCTTAACTAAAAATATGCTACAACAGATTATTAGTGGCTCTTAATACTTTTGGATTTATATTATGACATTCTTTGATTACCTTAACTCAATTAACTATTCTAAAAAAGACATTATGGTTGACGATATTGCCGAGGATGATTACAATCCTTTTATGGTCAACCGTGGTCTTTCTTATTTTCAAGATACTGTTCTTTACGCAAATGAAATGAATAAGTATCATCACCTTGACAATCGTCTTCAATTTGATTTTCTTATAAATATTGTTAGAAAGCGTAAAAGGTTCAGTAAGTGGGCAAAAAATACTGATCCTGATGCTCTAAGTGTAGTGAAAGAATATTATGGCTATAGCAATGAAAAAGCCCGCCAAGTTCTTTCTCTACTTTCTAATGAACAAATAATTGAATTGAAAAAGAGGATGTTCAAAGGTGGAAAATAATAATAACGAAATTCATGATTGGTCTCCAGCTCATATGCTGGAAATATCACTGAACGAACCTGATGACTTTTTAAAAGTAAGAGAAACATTAACCCGTATTGGAGTAGCGTCTAACAAAGATCATAAGCTATATCAGTCATGTCATATTTTACATAAACAGGGAAGATATTTCATTGTTCATTTTAAAGAACTATTTTTACTAGACACAAAAGCTTCAAATCTTATGGAAAACGATATAGAGAGAAGAAATACAATTGCAACATTACTTTCTGACTGGGGTCTAATAACAATTGTAAATTCTGAACAAGCATTAAAAGTTGCGCCTTTGAGACAAATTAAAATTATTTCTCATAAAGATAAAGCAAATTGGGAACTTTGCCCAAAATATAATATTGGAAATAGCGTAAATTAATTGTTTACATTTCTTAAAAAATATATTATAATAAATACTATGTTAGCGTTGAAGTAACGTGGACACATACTGGACTCGGGTGCGAATCCCGACAGCTCCACCATAAGCATACTAGCAAATGCTAGGCAAAAAATAAGTAGCAAAATCCCTGCAGG
>Ga0129327_10002411_pt1 | contig 10862 bp, 9 predicted proteins | sample CPBDNA_6_FD_111799 | JGI IMG/M metagenome (GOLD analysis project Ga0129327, IMG submission 111799) | Freshwater to marine salinity gradient microbial communities from Chesapeake Bay, USA - CPBay_Spr_31_0.8_DNA | ecosystem: Environmental > Aquatic > Marine > Coastal | place: USA: Chesapeake Bay...
ACGGGATGATATTTGGATTGATTACCTAGGCCGAAGGGGAAACCTAACTGTGGGCTATGGTTCACCAGGGAAAATTGGACCGGAACTTGAATTTGGTAACACCGTGGGCGATGAGTTTACCGAGCAGGTTCTGCTGATCAAAACTGCATGGGGAGGGAAAAGCATTGGCCGAGATTTTCGCCCACCTAGTTCGGGGATTCCATCCAATGAAAAAATAGATGAATTTGTAATGAGTATGGCGAAGAGGGATCATAATAACCGGGTGAAGCAAAAATGGAATCAATTGAAGAAAGAAGACCCGAAGGCATCTAGAAAAGAAGCGGAGGCACAGGTGGAGAAATCTATCGATCAAATTTGGAAAGAAAATTCCGACCAGTACAGGAAGGAGGTGATTGAGAGTCATGGCTACTATTACCGTTTAATGATCAGGGAGGTGCAGGATTGTCTATCTACTCTCAAGGCCCGATTTCCCTCCTACCAAGGGCAGGGGTATGAAATTTCTGGCTTTGTTTGGTTTCAGGGATGGAATGATATGTACAATGGTTTCGAGGAAGAGTACGCAAACAATATGGAGAATTTTATCAAGGATGTACGTGAGGACTTGGGCAAACCCAACCTCCCCTTTGTCATTGGTATCATGGGGCAGAACGGCTTTAAGCAAGCGGCCGGGAATATGGCAGTTGTGAAGGCCGCCCAGGCATCCATGAATGAGGTCAATGAGTTTAAGGGAAATGTAATCGCGATCCCAACTGATGTCTACTGGGACAAAAAAGCAGATGAAGCTTTTCCCACATGGCGGGACAATTTTGAAGAGTGGAAAAAAATTGGTTCCGATCGACCGTACCACTACCTGGGTAGTACCATATTTTTTTCCCGGGTGGGCCGTGGCTTTGGAGAAACTATGTTAAAACTAATAAAAAAATGACCAATGAATAAAAATATATTTCGTGTTACTCTCTTTTCCCTCATTACCTCTGGCTTCGTTTTTTCAAGGGACAAACCCAATATACTTTGGATTGTAGGAGAAAACCTAAAACTTGATCTTGGTTGCTACGGGGCGAAGAATGTAAAAACGCCTAACTTGGATAAGCTCGCTGCCCAGGGAGAGCGTTACACAAAAGTTTTTTCAACTTCCCCGGTATGTGCGCCCAGCCGAAGTGCGTTTTTTGTGGGTATGTACCAGACCACGACAGATACACATAATATGCGTTCCCATCGAGAAGATGGTTACCGTTTGCCGGCAGGCGTCCGGCCCATTACCCATCGCTTAAAGGATGAAGGATACTTTACCGCGAATCTCAAGACGATGAATGGAGAAGAGATCGGATCAGGAAAACTTGACCTTAATTTTGTTAATGAGGGTAAACTCTATGATGGAGGTAAGTGGGAAGAGTTGAAAGAGAATCAGCCTTTCTTTGCTCAGATGAACACCCTGGAATGTGAATACGATATTTATGACCGAAACACCTGGCGCCAACCCCGGGTTGAATGGAAGGGTGAAAAGCACCATGAACAGATTGCCACAGTAAAAAATGTAACTCCCCCTCCGTACTATCCTGATCATCCCGTTGTGCGTGCGGAATGGGCTCGCTACCTGAATTCCGTTTCGGGTATGGACAAGACGATTGGGAAAGTGCTCCAGCGCCTGAAAAAGGATGGATTGGCCGATAATACCATCGTTATGTTTTTTGGCGATAATGGACGGATCGAGCCACGGGGTATTCATTGGTGTTATGATAGTGGGCTTCATGTGCCCATGATCATCCGTTGGCCTGCAGGTTTTCCTGCCCCTGCAAATTACAGTGTAGGTGCGGTTAAAGACGAAGTTGTCAGCCTAATTGACATTACGCCTACGACTCTTGGTTTTGCTGGGATAAAAAAACCTTTTGGGATGCACGGAAGGGTTTTCCTGGGCAACCGTGTTGGTCCTCAGCGAACCTATGCTTTTTCCGCTCGTGACCGGGTAGATGAGACTGTTAACCGAGTCCGTAGTGTCAGGGGAAAGAAATATCATTACCTACGTAATTACTACCCTGATCGTCATTTTACATCTTTGAACCGATACAAAGAAAAATGTTTTCCGATCAAGCCACTTATGCGTGAATTAATGGCAGTGGGAAAATTAACGGGCCCACCGGCTGATCTTATGTCTCCCACAGTTTCTCCGGAGCAACTATTTGACACCGAGGCGGATCCGCATGAGATAAACAACCTTGCTAGCTCCGCAAAGCCCGAGCATCGTCAGGCACTCCTTCAAATGCGTACTGCTTTGAATACTTGGATCGTGGAGACCCAGGATCAGGGAGAGTTTCCTGAACCCGTTGGAGTGGTCGCTCCCTTTGATAAAGAAATGCACGACTGGTTCGGTACCCCGGAATGGTATGGGAAGAATTAATGCTCCGTTTTCAGTTGCACTGAAAAATGGTTTTTAAAAATTTAATCCAAGTCTCCAATATTTATTCTGCAGCCACATAAGCCCAGGCTGTTGCTCCAGACTTGAAATTGGCTTCTGTTCGTTTGTAGGCACTAACCTCGTAAGTATCCGCCTGTTGTAGTTCTTCCTTGGAAATTTCAAAAATAACTCCCTCTACTTCATCGGAAGGGTTTCCAGTGTAACGGAGGATTGGGTGAATTTCAGTTCCACTTCTTGCAAGAACAGCTTGATCCGTAATTTTGATTTTTGAAATCACATAACCGATTAGGACATCCTTTTTTCCGCAAAGACTTCTTCCAAAAGTTTCTAGCTGTACTTTTTCTAATTGCAGGGTGCCATAAGAAAACAGATTTTCCACTTTAAGAAACCCTTTCAATTCTCATTTTATCCCGCCTCGGGCATGAAGGTGGGCACAATGACACCCTTCGTGGTTGGTTTTTTTCCCAGGCACTGAGCGAAATGAATCTCGCAATTTCTCGCCCCCCATGAATAGGCAGTTTTTACGGCTTGCGCGGCATCGGTTGGAAGTAGAAATACGGGACTGAATCCGCGAAAAAAATCGAGTTGAGCAGCAAGAAGAGCAGTTGTGATATTTTCTGACCGGGCAACACCGGGACCGATCATCCGGCTCGCCGGGTGATTTACTGAGCATAGAAAACCAAGCAGTTTCTCATCCCTGTCCCGGGAAATAAGGGTTTTCCAAATGCCCTCTGAATTTTTGATGAAATGAGAAAAGTCTTTCGCCCGCTCAATTCCGACCAATTCCAGTTCCAGTTCAACCATGTCCAGGATATCTTCGGTTACTGCTTCCCGAATGGTTTCACCATCGGGTATCTCGACAAGAGATAATCCATTTGCCGGAACTTTTATGAATAGATCCTGGAAGCTGAAAAATGGCACAAACCCCTTTTTCGTGTAAAGCGAGAAGGAATCGAGATTCTGGGCGCTTGAAATCAGACGGACAGGCAATTTTTTTTCTTCAGCAAAGCTGGTTATCCAGGATAAAAGGGAGCCTGCGATTCCTTTTCCAAAAAAATCCGAATGAACGTTCATGATCCCGAGGGAAACATGAGTGGTGCGGGGATGATAAAAACAGGAGCCGGCAATCTTTCCGGATTCTCGGCAAACTGCCAGGATACAGCACCCCGGATCGAGTGCCTCATAGACCTCACAAAAGAGCAGGGCATCTGAAGGCGGGCCGTTGAAGATAGGATTTTTTCCATTGGCCACATACCATGAATTTGTGGACTCGTGAATCAATTCAGCCACCTCGTTCCATTCATCCGTTTCCATCGGACGAAGTTCGAATTTATTTGCGGACTTTGGCACCTTTTTTTGTTACTTCTGTTTTAGTTTATTTAAAAATGCCTGGCAGGAAAATCCGACAAACATAGCCATATCCTGATCTCCAGGAAGTACGATTACAGGGGAGAGGTCGGGTGGTCGGATCTTGTGGGCCCGAACTAGGCATTCCTCCATCGGTTTTCGGGCCTTTTGGGCTTTCTTGCCCAATAGTTCAATCGTGCGTGCGGCATGGGTCACCACGATTAAATTTTCATGCTTTAACTCCTGAATCAAGACCGATAGGGCAGGAGCAGGTTTCCCGCGGAGCAGAAGGGTGTTGGCCGCTTCAATTCGCACCGAGGGCGACTGATCATTCAGGGCATTATTGAGAGCTTTTTTTGCATCTTTTCCCAGTTCTTCTTTGTGGGCGCAGAGTCCAATTGCACCCCAATAGCGAACAAGCTCGTTGGTGGATTTAAGGTTGGCAATCAGGATTGATTCCCCAACCAGGCCAACTTGCGATGCGGCTTTCCTTATCGCCTGAAGATCTATTTTGCCCGACTTTCCCACCTCCCAACCTGAGCTGTTTTCGAATAGTTTCCAGGCTTCATACTCGGGCAGAAAACCAAGGTCCCGTGTTTGGTTAAGGTGTTGGTTGAGTGCACCGCGTAGTCGGGTAAGAATCTTTTTATGTGCAGCCGAACCGGCCAGGTTTGTAAGATTTTGCGGATCTTTTTTACAGTCATACAATTCCTCAACCGGTCGGGTGGGTCCGGCAAAATGCCATTGTGGAGAAGTCATCTTTTTTCGGTCTGCGAGGCGGTAAAATTCATGCCTGATTTCACCCAGGTCAGGCCAGGCAGTCGGTTGGTTGTAACCGAGGTGGGGCATGTAATTGCGGATATAAAGAAAGTTCTGATCGCGGACCGAGCGGGCCAAGTCGCGCACTTCATCCACCCGGTCACGGTGACCGAATACATACCTTCGTGCTTTCACTTGTTCTGGGCCCAAGAAAGGTTTCCCCTGCATGTAGGACGGGATATCGATTCCGGTCAGATTCAGCACAGTAGATGCGAAATCAACAAAAGCGACCATTCGATCAGTGGTTGAGCCCGGCTGGTCAGGGGCGAAATTTTTCCATTTTTCAGGAATCCGAATGAGGAGCGGTACATGCATGCCGGAGTCGAGCAGGGCCCGTTTGTGTCGGGGCATCCCGGATCCATGATCGGAGAAAAAGAAAACAATTGTGTTCTCGGACAGTCCATCCTGTTCCAATTGCCTGAGGATTTCGCCCACTTCTTTATCCATTGCAGTTACACAGTCGTGAAAGCGGGCCACAGTCTTGCGTACCACCGGAGTGTCCGGGTAATAGGGCGGGATCGTGACTCTTGCCGGATTGTGGATCTGATCAGTGCTAAGTTTGGACTGAATTTCTTTTTCAAATCGTTCATGCGGCCATACCATCGACCGGCTTTGGTGGGAAGTCATTAGGTTGAAAACAGAAAAGAAAGGCTTGTTCTTATCCTCCCTCATTCGCCAATGAGCGGAGACAGAATTCTCATCCCATGAACTTTTGATAATCTCCTGGTAGTTTCCTGAATTGTAGTCTGTTTTTACATTATTGGTGGTGTAGTATCCCTGTTTGCGGAGCAGGGCAGGGAAGCCTTTCATGCCAGAAGGCAGAGGGAACCCGGAGCGCATCTGCTGTGTGCCAAGTGTGGGAGGGTAGGAACCCTGGATCAGGCAAGAGCGGGAAGGCGAGCAAACTGGTGCCGAGGCAAAAGCCTTGGAGTAACGAACGCTTTCCTCGGCCAATGCATCAATATGGGGGGTGTTCGCGTCCGCGTATCCATAGCAACCTAGTACAGGACTCATATCCTCTGCGGTTATCCATAGAATATTGGGAGATTCTGGATAGAGTGAGAATGTAGAAAATAAAAAAATTAAAACGAGCGGAAATTTCATAGTAGGAGTGTAGCGGAATAAAAAAAATATGTGCAATACTGATTTACACAATTTGATTCTGTAGTTTGGTTAATTCAATTTTTCTAAAGGAGTATTCTGATTAGAGAATACTAAATTAACGAGTCGAAAAAAGGTACTATAGCAATAAATAAAACATATTTTAATAGTAGTAACTTGACTTATATAGTTATTCGTGGGTTTATTGTAAAAACAATAAATATTACATAAAAATGAACTTAATAGCAACAGGTGATGAAGTGTTATCAACTATTCTGCAAGAGGATTATTCTTCTCTTGCTTTACTTCCAAGGGTTGAAAAGTTAATCAATAAGGAGGATCCGACATTGGAGGATGTTTTGAATTTGTGTTCCGAGAATCAGTCATTATTGGATAAGTTGACTCGTAGGGCTGGATTTAATCAAGATAGTGAGGGTTTTGCCAAAGAGATTCTATTTAAGAAAGGATTAAGTTTCTTGAAGAGTCTTGCCATACGCACGATGAACCAGGAGGTGTTCCAATTGCCATTAGGTTTGCTTGAGATAAACGGGACAATCCTGAAGAAACGATCTGTTATATTAGCTCGGTTTACTAAACATTACTATGACTTATTGGATTTAAGTGCTGATGACGCTTATCTTTGTGGTTTATTTTTCAATTTTGGACATGTCTCATTTGAGAAACTGGTACAGGTTCAATTTCTTAGTGGAAATAATTTCGACGATTATCGAAATGATTGTGCGAAATGGACTGCAGGCGCATTGGCCGATATTGGATTTGATCATGTAATCACTTCCTTTATCGAAGACTCTGTTCAAGATTTGTTTTCTACCTCTTTTCCTCTGGGGCAGGCATTAGCGAGAATTGGAAATGGATTATTGATCAATGTGGAAGAAAGTTCCAGTTCCTCATTTCGAGGGAGTTCCGGTATTGATCGTAATTTACTGGATGCAACCGGATTAACTACTCGGGAAATTGTAAATGTTCTTAAAGATCTAACTCGTGATTATAAGGGTGGCACTAATCATCAATAGATTTTGTCTGTTAATTTATAATTTGCATAAATAAATGATAATCAATGGATAATGGAAAATCACTTCACGAACAAAGTTAAATTATTAAATAAACTATTTGCTCGGGTGGAGTATTTGTGTATTTATACTAAGTATGAAATTCACAAATGTAATTCAATTTTTCTTATTGTCTCTCTTGCTCCTTCTTTTCTTTTTCGTAACTTCGAAGCTTTTTTCGAATAGCTTAATCGATTGTTGCGGCCTGTTTTCGCCCAATTCAGTTGTTTTCAGTCCTCTCGATTCACCTCGGTTTATTGCACCAGTTCAAGAGGGTTTAGAAAATCGTTTAAAATCACCTGATAGTACTAAGCTTGGTTATATTAAGCCAAACAGTAAACAAAATCGAAAGTTTGCTATTGATGAAAAATCTTTTCAAAAAGGTAAGTTCGTTCCTCCCGTTAGGGAAAAATTCGAACAAGCCAACACGCGATTCATTCCCGCCAATCACAATACATTCGTTCCTCAAAAGAAATGCCCCCCGACTGTACAGAACTCCCCGCCCGCATCTCCGGCAATGTTTTATTATGCACCCCGTATAAAAAGTACAAAGGTTTCATCTCCCCCTAATATCGAAGGGTGGGAGAGAAGCATGAGAGAGGAAATGCGATTGAATGGCAGGTCCAAGTATACGGTAGATCGACTACTTGCAAGGATTCGAAAATACTATGATGACAATACGATTACTGCCCATGATTATGCTCCTGGAAATGAAGATTACGCACCCAATTCAGCATCCCGTAAGTTTGCAGAAACCCGCATTCGCCGATCCATTGAATCGATGGCAGATTTTTATAAACAATCCGGTAATCCACAGATGGATTCTGGAAAATCAAGTAATGGTTCTAGGATGATTAAGGGCCAACTCTCATTTATTAATACCCAGCTTGATAAATTGGGCAAGGATCGGGTGGGATTGGAGGAACTTCGTGAAATTGTGGGTTTGAAATTATCCCCATCTCTTCCTCCTAATAAAGCGTTCGCAAAGATTGAAAATCCTGCGGGACTCAATCCCCGTGCCGATATTCAGCCAGTCGAAGAGTTTCTTCCCCACGGGAATAATCTCATTGCCAACCAGGTCTTGCCTGGAGGAGAAGTTAATAAAGATCTGATCAATTCCAAGATAGAGGAGATTTATAAATCCTTTGCCACATGGTTGGCAGATAATAATAAAGAGTTTCCCTCTCTTGACCCGCAAGTGGATGCTTTCACACTGCGTTACTTTGAACAAGTAAACCAGGAACTTCGAGAGTTGGGCAAAGTGGATACGATGCAGATCTTTCGAGAGAAGACACTGGCCCACCTCGATGAAGTTTTGGATAATCGGGGTTTGGGTATGGAAGGAATGGACCGAGCTCCTCACCTCGTAGAACCGGATCTACTAAAAGAGGAGGACCCTGTCTTTCGAGGGCCGTCTTTAAAGCAACCTTCTTATATTCATTTGGCCAGTCTGCCCGGAAAAGTGGTTTCTTCGAAAAAGGAGAGCGCGACTCTTCCCGGAAATAGAAACCAATTTGACACTCAGGGAAACCAGAGAGTTTTCCGAGTGATGAACAACCTCCCTGGTAAAGCGGTTTTCTAACTCGTCCTCCGCAATAACTGATTGGAGGAGTAAGGTGGCAGATTCTAGGCAGTGCGGTCCAACTCCTGATCTTCTTCCAAAGTAAGTTCATCCTGCTGTTCAATATCCCCGTCTGAATGGACCTTGTCAAACTGGGCAAAAGAGACGGGTAATTCTTTTTTGGATTGAATCCCTAGATCCCTCAGCTTTTCCACTCTTCCGACTAAATTCCCACTCCCTTTGGATAATTGTCCGAAACCCTTTTCATGTGCCTCCGCAGCTTTTTGCAATGCCTTTCCAATATCATCCATATTGGTCAAAAAACCGCAGAATTTATCATAGAGATTTCCAGCCTGTCGGGCAATTTCGTGAGCATGCTTATTTTGTTTTTCCAATTTCCATAAGTTGGCCACTGTTTTAACGGTGGCCATCAGGGTGGTGGAGGTCACCAACACAATTTTTCGATCAAAAGCATATTGGTACAGATTAGGATCCTCCCGTAAGGCGGCTCCAAATGCAGGTTCAACCGGAATAAAAAGGAGTACGAAATCGGGTGTATTGATCTGCTCGATTGCGGAGTAATCCTTTTCTGAAAGTTCATCGACATGTTTTTTTACCGATTGCAGGTGTTCTTTCAGTGCTCCCTTTTGCAGTTCTTCGTCCTCCAATGAGATCGAACGTTCGTATGCAGTCAGGGATACCTTGGCATCCACTACAATGGCCCGGTTTTCGGGCAGGCGAATAATGGCATCCGGTCGTTGACGGTCAAAAGTTTCCTGCATCGTAAATTCCTGACCCTTGATTAAACCGGATGCCTCCAAAGTACGTTCGAGGATAAATTCTCCCCAGTCTCCCTGTTTTTTGGAATCTCCTTTGAGTGCATGAGTCAAATTTCTCGCCTCCTCGCTCAATTGAGCCTGGCTTTGTTGCATATTTCCAAGGAATTCTTTGAGGGATGCGTGTTGGCTGAGATCTTTTTCGTGAATATCCTCCACTTTTTTTCGAAACAACTGGATATCTTTATCTAAGGGTTCGAGTACGGCTTTGATATTTTCCTTATTTGCCTCGGTAAACTTAGCACTCTTTTGCTCGAGAATTTTATTGGCCAGATTTTCAAAACGTTCCTGCATTTGCTTGGCAATCTTTTCCTGTTCCTCAATTTGATTTTCCAGCCTCCGGTTTAACTCTATATTCTGAGTCGCCTTTTGCACTTTTTCATGATCCGCCTGTTTTAGCTGTTCCCGTAACTCTGCTTCGAGCTGCTGGCCCTGTTGAATCTCCTCCTTTTGCAGGCGATTTTCAGTTGCCAGTGCATGTGCGGAACCCTCCAGCTCACTTATTTTTAACTGGAGTTCCTTGGAGTCCTCATTTTTGAGGTTTCTATTTTTCACCACATAAATGACCAGGGCAATTAAGCCCACACTCATACCCGCCATTCCATAAATCACTGCTTCCATAATTTCCACGATCTGAACCTGTGGAAAGTGTACCCCCCTTGTCAAGCTTTCGGCACGGTTGTGGATGAAATCTTTTGTTTTTAAAACGAGAGTGATTTTCTATCTTGTCATCGCGAGGGATGAAAGCCCGTGGCGATCCACTGTGAACCAGTGAGCAAAGAGAATACCCGTCCGCGTCCTCTCAAGACACGATAAATTGCCGCGTCCCTCACTTACGTTCTCTCCTCGCAATGACAATCCTTGTAACCAAAGTGGTAAAATTTCATTGTAAGTACTAAATTAAGTGCTATATTTAGGTTAATTATGAATACGGTATTAAGTACTTTTTCGGCGAGTGTTTCTGAAATTAAGAAGAACCCCAGTCAATTAATCGAGCAATCGGATGGTGAATCAATTGCGATCTTGAATCATAATAAACCGACAGCTTACTTGGTGCCTGCGGAGAAATACGAACGGATGATGGAGGAGTTGGATGATTTGAATATATCCCGCATCATTCAGGAGCGAGAAGAGGAAAAGAAATTAGCCCAGGAAGTAAGTCTGGATGACTTATAAGCTAAAATTCCTTCCAAGTGCCTGGAAGGAGTGGAATAAAATAGGAGATGTTATCCGTGAACAGTTCAAAAAGAAGCTTGGTGAGCGAATTCTGAATCCAATCATTCCGGCTGATCAACTGAGAGGTTTTAAAAATTATTATAAGATCAAACTTCGATCTGCTGGGTATCGACTGGTCTATGAGGTGGATCGAAATGAAATTGTTGTCTATGTGATTACAGTTGGAAAGCGGGAAAATGATTTAATCTACAAGAAGGTTCAAAAACGGACGCGAAAGAAGTAAAAGATTTCATTTTTTATTTTACCACAACTCTCTCCTTCACTTTTGTCATCGCGAGGGCGTAAGCCCGTGGCGATTCACTGTGTACCAGCAAGCGGACCGCACCATCCGAATACTCCTTGGCAAGATAAGCGGGTACGCAACCTCTTTTTGAACTAGCCAACGGTTGCCCCGTCCACCACTTCGAAGCCTTCAAATTCGGGATGGCCGAGGTACAGGTGACCGCGGTTACCGGCTCCGGAATGGGCTTTCCTAAATG
>Ga0129327_10002416_pt1 | contig 10858 bp, 1 predicted proteins | sample CPBDNA_6_FD_111799 | JGI IMG/M metagenome (GOLD analysis project Ga0129327, IMG submission 111799) | Freshwater to marine salinity gradient microbial communities from Chesapeake Bay, USA - CPBay_Spr_31_0.8_DNA | ecosystem: Environmental > Aquatic > Marine > Coastal | place: USA: Chesapeake Bay...
CAGAAATTCGAGAGACGTTCTCGGTTGCACGTCCAACATGCTCGGACACAGCTGCACTTGAAGGCTGCTCGCCGTCGTGCTGATGCAGCGGAATTCGCCGGTCGCTCGTCGCAAGACGCACTGGCTGCGGTGTGTGCGTTGCTGCCCTCTGCGGCAGCCGTGGTGGGCCAACCCGGCGGTCCTTGCATCGGTCGGAAGCTGGAGCGAGATCTCACCCCCGCGGACTTCCGCCTCGCTGTGAGGGCGTTGCACTTGCCTCCGGCGACGAGGCTCTCCTTGGGCATCAAGTTCGTGAGGCTCTTATGTGCAGGAGCTGACTACGTGGAGGCACGACAACGGCAAGGTCTCCGGTTCATCATCGACAACAGCAAGTTGGCATTGAGCCATGCCAGTGGTGGTCGGCTAGTGCACCTTTCGTACAGCCATCTCTGGGACGAGGTGCAAGTGAAGTTCAACGGCTCGAAGCGCGACAAACTCAGAGCTACGAAGGCGGCGACTCTCACTCAGACGATAGTCCAGCGGGGTGCGGTGTCATGCTTGTTGGCAAACACGGAGAAGTCGACGGCGATGTCCTTCGGCGAGTATTGGCTTTGTCGGCCTCTCGAGGTCCAGGGGACCGACGCTGCCTCCATCATGCCTGCCCTTCGGCGTTCCATGCCCACAGATTTGTTGATGGACGACCTCTCAGCCATGAAGAAGATCGTGGAGTCGTGCTCGTCATTCACTTTCGCACCGCTCTGCGATAAAGCAACAGGCAACATGTTGCTCCTGCGGCGGTGGGGAGAGTGGTGGGAGAGGAACCTCGTCGACCAGTTCAAAGGGGCGATCTGGTTTTGGCCAGATGTGTGCGGGATTCACATCCACCACCGAGGAAAGATGCAGGTGAAAAGCCTCAAGGAGCATCTGACCCGCCACTTCTCGATAGCCAACCTCTATAAACAGCAGCACATCAAGGTCTCGATGGAAGAGAAGCTCGAGAGCCTCATCGCTGGGAAAGGCATCAAGAGGATCATCGGTCCTCCGCCCGAGGGTGTGCTCACCTTGAGCACACTGGTCGATGTGCTCTTCGACATGGATGCCGACTTCCACCGCCGATCGTCAGGGCATTCCCAGCGCCACACCGACTTGTCCGAGTTGTGCAAGCTTGTCAACTGCGATATGAAGGGCGAGTGGTGCCATCATTGCTGGGACCCCGAGACGTCCCGACCTTGTTGTGCGAACGTCGAGCTGATGAACGACAAGATCTATGTGGCTGCCTCGCATGCTCTTCTTGCCGCATCGGACAGGATTCCGGCAGAGAGCCGGTGGACACACCTCGTGGGCAATCTGAAGCAGACTCTTCTGAGGCGGCTCCTTTTCAGAGTGGGTACCGACTGTTTTTCTGCTGACGCAGCGGATGCCCCTGCTCCTCTGGATCCCGACGGGGAGGCCCATGCCAACCACTTCAAAGTCTTGCAAGGTGTCCGTTCCCGCAAGGCGGTGGAGTACTACAAGAACGACCGCAACATGCACGAGATCTGTGTACTCGCCATGTGCCTCGAGGTGTGCGATGCGTCAATGCTGTACGCGCTATTGGGAGATCCTCTTCCTTCTTCGCCCGGCGACCGCTCGAAGTTGGACAAGTGCCTCGACAAGCACGACTCGGTGTTGGGTAAGTGTGTGAGCGGCCTGCTGAACTTGATGGAGGGATGGTCGGTCGAGGACAGCACCAGGAGACCGTGGTGCTTGTTGGATGCTTTGGAGGCACCCGTTCACGACCCAGACTTCAAGAGGTGGAGCCGATCGCAGATCTTGAGGCTAGCAGCTGCAATGTTCAGACGACACGAGTCCCGCCTGGCTCAGTTCCCCTACCGGCTGTTCGACCTGTTCAGCCCGAGTGCCTCTGATGCAGATCGCGACAAGGTCTGCGACGACTTGCTTCGAGCACCCCGAGACCACCTCGACACCTACAGCCTGGGAGTCCGAACCCTGCACCCCACCAAAGAGAGCTTGATGTCCTGGGCTTGCACGTGTCGTTTGAAGGCTGACTTCACATCACACAGCTGGGGCACCGACTTCATCGAGAGACTCAACGCGGAGCTCACGTCCCGACATCCTCGGAGAGGTGCTTCGCGATCTTTCGTCCACTCATCACGAGAGAGTGTGCTTCGACAAGTTGCCACAGTCCATCAGCACCATGGTGGTGCACACCCTCTGTCGAAGAAGAGCTTCTCGCCCAGCCTCAACCAGGAGGTCATCACGCACTCGTCGTTGTTGCCCGTCCACTCCTCAGCTGCCCTTGGCGATGAGGCGGTCGCTGCCTCTGGCGGGCGTGGCGTTGCTCGCATGGGCGGCGGTGGGCAGCAGCCGCCGACAGCGAGTTCAAGCACTGCAATCGTGCTAGCAGAGCGGCCCTTTGAGGAGCCGGTGACGGTGCAGAGGCCGAACCCTGGCTTGGTGTTGGTCGACTTCGCTACTCGCCCCGACCCGCTGGTGAAGCAGAAGAGGGGGCTGTCGCATTTCATGCTCGAGAGGAACCGCGATGTGCACCAAGTGCGGGAGGCGAAGGGTGAAACCTTGGGCCCCTCTGAGATAAAGGAGGCTCACGAGCGGTTCCGGGTGCTCTGGGGCAACATGGACCACGAGGTGCACGGCGAGTTGTACCAGGAGTGGCGGAATGAGGTCAAGCCGGACACAGTGGTGAAGGCTGCCTACCGGCCTGTGTGGTCGGGCGGGTGCTCTTCGGTGCCGATCACCAAGGAGGAGTTGTGTGCCCATGTTCGGGCCAACGGTTGGCCCAGCGATTCGGAGGTCTACGAGAAAGGCCATCAGATATCGACTGTCATCCGCGATGCCACTGTGTCGGGCGATGCTTCGTCGACCTACAACTTGTGGGGCATCGGCAGGCAGGCTCGCAACTCAACCCGACGTAACGGAGCACATGCCATGGCCTTCGACTTGATCGAGAAGGGGATCGTGAGATACTTGGAGGTGATTGGCCGCCCTGTCGCCGACCAAGGCGATGTGATGCTGATGGTGGAAGGCCCCGCCCTCGCTCGTCCAGGCGGGACCGATCGTGTGCCGTTCGTGGTGAGCGGCACTTGCTGGTCGCCGAAGGTCTTCGATGCGTGCCGATTGGAGTTCAGGAACGAGGGCGACCGCTACAGCGAGAACCTCGTCCTCCCCTTCGTGCTGAAGATCAGTGATCGGGCTTGCTTGGTCTCAGGCGACTACAAGGCCATGTTCATGCAGACCTCGGACGAGTTGATCGAGCACTTGGTCACCACTTTCGGTGCGATGACCTTGCGCCGCTTGACCGAGGAGCCCGTCGACATCGACGGGTCGCTTCGCTGGAGTCGTGTCACTGGGGTCGAGGACCTCGGGTGCTTGTGGAGGGTGGGGCTTCGTCAGCCTCTGGACACTCGCTCTGCAAGATCAGAAGGCCACGACGAGCGGCCACGAGGCCAACGGCTCTTCGGCACCTTGATGGACGACGACCCGTTCAGCGATGCTGCGGAGAAGAAGATCATGCACATGAGGGAGAAGCGGAAGGGTGCGCCAGGCGGCCAGCGACAAGCCAGGCGGAAGCGGGCGGTTGCCGAGCCTGCAGTCTCAGTGGGTGCAGAGGCTCTTGGCGATCTTGACCGCGATCTTCAACAGGATAGACATGAGGAACCCGAAGGAGGAGAGCCGGCGGCAATCGAGGAGGGTACAGCCCCTCTCGAGATGGACTTGTACGACGACGAGGTGGACCACTTGTCGGACTACTTGGCCGAGGAGCTGGAGGCGATCTACACGTCGGACCTCGAGGAGAGCCCTGCTGCGCTCGAGCGCAGGGATCGAGAAGACCATGCTGTTCCTGCCGATGCGGAGCCAGACGGCGAAGCTGTGGCAGCAATCCTCTCTGGTGTGCAGGCGGCATCTGACGACCTCGGCTTAGAGGCGATGCCGGCGACGCCCCTCGGGCCGAGCAGCTCTAGCTCGGCTCCAGTTGTACAGGCTGCAGTTGCCGATCCACCCCCGCCCCTGCCCAATCCCGGCCATCCGTGGGAGCTCCTTTCAGACATGTCAAGCAGCGGCTACATGTCTTTCCAAGGCCGCGTGGTCATGAGAATTCAAAGAGGAAAGCCGAAACACTCGGTGACCGTAAACTGCTACAGGCACACAGCATGCAAAATCCTTTTGTCGGAGAGTCGATGCCCGAGCGATTTAGAATTAAAGAAGTGGTTGTTCGAAGTCGACCCAGCACAGCCCGGTGCAGCGGCTGACAGCAAATCCTTAGGCAAGGAACACTCGGGCATCGGCTACCAGAAATGGGGTGCGCGGAAGCGCCGCTAGGCCGAGTTGCCCCGACTATAACTATAACACCGAGAGTTTGTTGAGGGGTTCAACAACTATGCTTACTTGCTTTGTTTCGATACCCAAGGTAGATTCAGAACAAGTTCCAAAGGTACTTGAGATGGCTCGGTAGCGTTGGGAGTAGAACGCAAGGTAAGGTAACGTAGCGTGATGTAATGCATGTAATGAATCTAATGAATGTAGTGTTTGTGATGTACACGATGTGTGTGATCGGTCGCGACCAACCCCATCTCTGGCAATGGTCTTGCGGAGACTCCCACTGTAGATATCGAAAAGGCAGGGCCGAGGGCGGACCGTCCGCTTTCGTCGAAGCAGCATGCTTCGATCGCTTGGCGGTGCAGATAAGACATTGCATACAAGCACACGCATAAATATGCATATACACACATACATACATACATGCATACATACATACACACATACAGCCTTGGGATGGCTTAACAACACCCCGGCCTGGGCAAGCCGTGATCACTACATACAAACATACACACATACACACATCCACACATACACACCTGCGTTACACAAATACACAAGCATATGTACAAAGATACGCTCCGCGAGCCTCCTCCTGGTGGGCGGGGCGCTCCCTGCGGTAGAGTGCTTCCGCGGAGCCCCACCGCCGCGGGTTGCTCCATGTGGGCCGCGTGTCAGCTTCGACCCGCACGAACAAAATCACATACATCAAATACATACATACGTACGCCATATATTCATAAACATGGATTCCCTTCTCTCCGTCGGGCCACAGGGGTGCGTCAACAGGGTGCGTCAACAGGGTGCGTCAACAGGGTGAGTCAACAGGGTGCGTCAACAGGATCCTCTTGATGCCCGGGGTTGCGTCAACAGGGGTCTCTTGATGGCCGGCGTCGCGTCAAGAGGGGTCTCTCACTCGTCGGCTGTGCGTCAACAGGGTGCGTCAACAGGGTGCGTCAACGTCAACGGTCAACACACACTTCACACTCGTTGCGTCAACACGTTTTGCGGTTTTCGGGGGTAAATCAACTCGTTGCATCAACACGTTTCGCCGTCAACTCGCCGCATCAACTCGTGAAATCAACTCGCCGCATCAACTCGTTTCGGGGAAATCAACTCGCCGCATCAACTCGTTTCGGGGGCATCAACTCGCCGAATCAACTCGTGCCATCAACTCGTTTCGGGGCATCAACTCGCCGAATCAACTCGCCGAATCAACTCGTGAAATCAACTCGCGGCATCAACTCGTGAAATCAACTCGTGGAATCAACTCGCGGAATCAACTCGTGAAATCAACTCGCGGAATCAACTCGTGAAATCAACTCGCGGCATCAACTCGCGGGAACTTTTCATCAAATTTTAAGATTTCCGCGAATTTCAACAAATTCCGAGTCTTGGGATAGTAGTTGCATCAAAGCTCTTGGACCGTATCTGAACTTCCCATATCTGAACTTCCAGCCAGCTTCACATATCGCAACTTACAGCCTGCAGGACCTGAACTTCCGCCGTAGCCAGCTGGGCTCAACCGTAGCTAGGGTCAGCACTCCCTGGCACTCCCTGCAGCACTCCCAGGCAGCACTGCCTGGCAGTTCATGTCGGTGAAGGTGCAGGCGGACGCTGAGGACGGCTCCGCAGGTCTCCTCGGTGATCCCGGAGACGACACTGGGGCCGTGCCCTTCGCCCCAGGGACGCAGGCCGCAACCAATGACCCGTTGGCCCCGTCGGCCTCGGCGGATGTGCAGCTCAAGGCCGGGGAGTCCAAGTCGTTGCAGCTCAAGGCCGAGGGGTCCGAGTCGTCCACGGCGGCCACCCACCAGGACCTCCTCGACTCGCAGCATGCCTTGGCCTTGCAGCAGCTTGTCGATGCCGCGGATGACCTCAACAAGAGCATCTTGGGCCGCCCAGGCACCCACGAGTGGGCCGCCTCCGTGATTGCCTACGGGAAGTTGGTCGAATCTGGAACGCAGCCGTCCATCGACTCCTTGGTTATGGCTGCCACCTTCGGCGACGAGATGTGCAGCACACCCACTAAGGGGCAGGTCAAGAGGGAGCACTACGACAAGCAGAGCGACGTTGCCGAGTCCCCTCGAGGCTCTGTCACATCGGCTGAAGGTCCCTCATCCTGCCCATTGTTGAAGAAGTTGCGGCGCCTCACGGCATCCCCTCCCCCAGCCTCTGCCGAGACGGAGGCGAGCTCGCTGCCGTCCTGTGCCCAGGCCCAGGTCGTGAAGGAGGAGCCCGAGCGGGCGGAGCAGCCCGAGGAGGGCCATGAGTCGGATCGCTTGGCGGACGAGGACTGCTGGGATGACGACCTCCCCATCAACCCCGCCTCCATCGATGCGAAGTTCCCCTCAGGGGCACTGTTCGCGAGCCTTAACAGGATCAGGGCCACCACCAATTCCTACTGCCTTCGCTTGCAGAACAAGGGCTGGTACAACCAGTTCAAGTTGGCCACGGTCCAAGCCCTTCTCCGACGCCTCCAGAACCAAGAGTCGAAAATCAGCGGGTACCACATCGATTGCCAGATCGGCTACCGACAGTTGAAGATCCGCCTCCACGCCTTGCTGGACCTCCACAAGAGCCTCAAGATCTGGGTTGACACACAGGACAACAAACGGCTCGTCGAGGCCTTGCCTTGCCTCCGCACCCTGTTGCGCCTCTTCGACCACATGGAGAAGGCCTTCGCTCCCGACATCTTGCTCCTGCTGGTCTATGCCCAGTACCACCGCGACACCATGGACTCTGGCTCTGTGGCTGAGGCCTTGGCGAAGGTGGACTTCGACTCCTTGGTCGAGGTTGTGAATAAGGTTAGGGCCAAGGAACCCCCTGTGAAGGAGGAGGCCCCTGAGATCAAGGAGGAGGATCAGGAGGAGGCCCCCCTGATCAAGAAAGAGCTGGGCGACAACGAGGAGCCCGCGGCGAAGAAATGCACGAGAAAGAGTAAGACTCAGACCACGGCGGTCGGATTGGAGGTCGTCTTGAACTTTGAGGCCTCGGCCGCGGACCACCTCGCGAAGTTGGTGACCGACGGCCTCAAGGCCTACCTCTTCAACGTCCCTGGGAAGTTGGAAGACATGGTCAAGTTGGAATCGGTCACGACCGAGCTGCGTGAGTTGTCCGAGGCTTGGGAGGCAGCGACCTCGACGGTCTGTGACGAGGCCTCCAAGAAGTACCAGGACTTGTTGAAGAGTGTTCTCTACATCTACCAGTGCTGCCATGCCAACGAGAAGCATAGGCCCAGTGCGGTCAATGTCCGATGGGCGAGGCGAGTCGTTCTCTCCGCCGTGCGCGAGCAAAGCTTCGCTGGCGAGGCGGCTAGGACCATGGTGGCGTACTCGTCTGGCAAGTTCGCGATGAGTGCAGCGAAGTCGCTGTCGGCCGCTGGCCTCGAGGACGAAGCCGCCGACACTATGTTCGCCTCCGCGGCAAGCGACTTCGAGAACTTGTACGAGCATGCCTTCTCTGACTTGGGGTGTTGGCTCACCACTGGCAACGGCGGCCAGGCCCACACCATCAAGTCCATCGGGGATGCCCAGGGGGGCGTCTGCAAGTTGAGGGACTGTCTGGTGAACTGCATCCCTCGGTGGTCTAAGGCTGCTGTGGAGGCGGCCCTGGAGAACCTCGTGACGGCCATCGAGAACAGCATGGAGATCATCCAGGTGGGCGGCTCCGTGATGGTCGAGGCGGTGCACGACCGCCTCTCCGATCCTTTGGCTGCAGCAGCGGTCGAGCTCTCGGCGATGGACAGCCCGATTGCCATCCTGGGGGCTAAGCAGGAAACCGCGGACGAGATTGAGGCCTCCGCAGGTGCCGATCATGGGGCCCAGACGACGACCACGGGCTTCTCCGTGCAGTGGCTCAACAAGATGCAGTTCGTCGCCGCCGCGGCTTCGGAATTGAGGGCGGAGGTCGGGGAGTTGGCCAGCATCTTGAAGAACGGTGCGCAAGGCTTCGTGCTCTGCTGTGGCCAGTTGGCCACTCGCCTCGGCAAGGGGCGGTTTTCGATGGCGGACACTGATGAGGCGCCCCACCGGATTTCGGAGAACATCCAGCAGAATGCGCAGAAGTTCGATACCTTGCTGGACTACTTGGAGTTGTGCGGCGCCTTGCTCAAGGAGCACTCGGAGGCGAACACAGGTGGCCAGCCAGTTGCCGAGGCCCCCACCTCCGAGAAGTCCGTGCTCGTGAGGTTCGCAATGCACCACAGAGCCTTGTCGACGGACTTGCCCTCCTTCGTCATGGCCAAGCACGGAGGGGGATCGGAGCGCATGGAGCTCTTTTATACCATGTTCGAAGACTTCATGCAGGGCAGCGGTGCCCACATCTACACCTTCTTCGCCACCCGCTTCGTGCAGGAAAGCGTGGAGAAGATCATGAGTTGCACCGTGAAGTTGGCCTCCGTCCACGAGAAGGTGCTCAAGGATGCTTCGAGCTCCAAGGTCTTCCCCATGTTGATCGTCAGCCCCACCGCGAAGGACCTCTCGGGGAGCAGCTTGGACTCGTTGCAGGGGGCGAAGTTCCAGGCCTCAGCAATGCGGGAGTGGGCGCACAACTCGCACTTCGCGGCCCTCGAGGAGTTCGTCTGCGCCAGCGGCTACGAGGAGGTCACGATCGACGGTGTCTTCAAGCACGGAGACGGCTCCACCGTCATCGGGAGTGCCGATGCCCTCACCCTCTTGGAGTCCCAGTGCCTGGTATTGGATGTGGCAATGTTGGCAGCTGCCATACATGTTGGCTTGCTGGTCAAGGAGGAGTCCAAGGCGAAGGTGTCCCAGGCGAGCTTGTTCGACACGGTCGCCCCGTTGATATCGCTCTTCAACGCGGCCATCGTGCGACTCGACAAGCACAACGACACGCCAAAGGTGTTGCACTTTGAGCAGGAGGGGTGGGTCTGCGATATGCCCATGAGCAGCATGCGCCAGTGGACCGCTTGCATGGGGCTCTTCGGCGGCAAGGTGCATGAGGCGATGCTACACCAGTTCGTGGAAGGGCTCACTGCTGCCACCGAGCAGAGTCAAGCGGCTTGCCCATCCTGGGAGGCATGCGTGGAGGGTGGCGACTTGAAGCTGCAAGTCGCCAAGAAGATCGTCGCCGGCAAATTGAACAAGCTCGTCGGCCTCCACAACTCGTTGCACCAGCTCCTCGTGCAGCAGAACGTCGCGGCCAAGGCGATGCAAGTGTCCCCGAAACTGCAAGAACACGAGATAACGAGCGGCTCCGTTGCCATCGCTCTGGCAGCCTTGGCGAGGTCGTCCCAGGGCTCCGTCTTCATCCAGGGGATTGACCTTCTGCTCACTGGGGCGAACGACCCTAAGGGCTCCGAGCACGCCCGGTCCTTCTTGAAGAAGCACCGCGACGACCCGAATAAGAACACGGACCTCCCACAGAGCTTCTGGAAGGAGCTGGAGAACTTGGCCGAGCATGCACAAGTGACTGCCCCCTTTCCCCCCGCGGAGGCCGACGTTGCCTCGGAGACACAGCCTCCGAGCAGTTCGGCCGCTTCCTCTTGCCTCAAGCGTGGGCGGGGCGACTCGGTTGCCTCTCAGCCGCCCGCGGAGTTGAAGAAGTGCTCCTCGAAGGCTCCCTCGGTAAAGGCCGAGAGCGAGGCCAGCGGCATCAGCTTGGCAGATGCGGAGCCTGCCCCCCGCCAGCAGGCGAAGAGCTTGAAACGCTTCAAGAAGTGATGTGTTAGTTTCCCGGGGTGCGGCGGCCGACGTAGAGACAGAGTGCCAGCGAGGCACAGCATTTCCCATCAAACAGCAAGCCCGAATTCAGACATACATACATACAAACATACACATACATGAATATACATACATACAGGGCTAATCTACATACATACATGCATACATACATGCATACATACATGCATATGTATGCATACATACATACATGTATAGGTGTATGTGTATACTTACATGTGTATGCGTATACATACACATGCATGCATATTCATATGTGTATACTTACATATGTATGCATGCATATATGCGTACATACATTTATATACACATGCATGGATGCCTACGTGCCTAAATCCATACATACACACATACTTACATATACGCATATACACATATATAAGTAAGTATACGCATGTACACTAATACACATATACACATATACACAATATAAACACACATACACACGTATACACACATATACACATATACACATACACACATACACATACAAACATACATACACACATACACATACACATCTACATACACATACACGTACACATACACATCTACATACACATATACATACACATACACACACACATACGCATGCACATACACATACACTACACATACACATACACATGCACATGCACATACACACATGTGTTCATGCATATATACATACACACATACATACAAACAAACAAACATACACACATGCATACGTACATGCGTGCATACATGTTTACATACATTCATACATACATACATGCATACATACATACACATACATGCACACATACAAGCATGTCTATGTGCATACATACACACAAGCGCACATAAACACATACACATAC
>Ga0129327_10002419_pt1 | contig 10853 bp, 9 predicted proteins | sample CPBDNA_6_FD_111799 | JGI IMG/M metagenome (GOLD analysis project Ga0129327, IMG submission 111799) | Freshwater to marine salinity gradient microbial communities from Chesapeake Bay, USA - CPBay_Spr_31_0.8_DNA | ecosystem: Environmental > Aquatic > Marine > Coastal | place: USA: Chesapeake Bay...
ACGTTTGCCTGAAGCAATACGTGAACCTGCTTGTCTTCTAGAACTGCAGAAAGCAGCTTAGCTTCTGTGTTACTCATTTAACCACGCCCTTGCCATCTTTTGCCTTTCGGCTCTCTCTTGTAAGTCTTGGTCTAAACGCTTTCTAGCCTCAATGATCTTGTCAGCGTAGTTGGCAAAGTATGCCCAACTAGGATTAGGAGAAACATCAAAGTAGTATTGCATTAGGTCATAGCACATAGACATGCCGTATGACTCAATCAGGCCGTCTGCAGCCCATTGCTCTTTGTTAATGTTGTGTACTGGCTTCTCTCCATAACGCAGCGTATGCAACTTACTGTAGCGACTGAGCAAAGCCATTCGGTCTTTGCGGTCCGCCACTAGTCTGTAGTTTCTTCTTTAGCTTCGTTAATTTTGGTGATTAGCTTTTGTTCTACAAAGTCATACACCCGAGAAAATGCATCGTCTACATTCTCATCTTGACGTACAGAATCTTCAACACCAAGATCGATTCTGAGTGACTGAAAATTGCCAAGATTCAAGGTGTAACCCAAAGCAATCTTAACCTTAGTTTCGTTTTTATCCATCTCATACCCTTTTCTTTTAATTTCTTGCAATGTAATAATTGTATACCAATTATTTGCTGGTGTCAAGTTTGATTCATATGCTCTCCGACCATAAAGGAATAAATCTTCCGTCTTCTGTTCTCGTATATGTAAGAATACCGTCACCCATTCTACGGGTTAGCTCCTGAACCGTTGGGGTATTACTATTGGTAATCAACCCATCTTTCCTTGGTCTACCATGTGACTGTAGTGCAAGTATATCACGAATCTCTCTGACCTGAGATTCTGAGTAATAAGACCTTAGCCCCCAGGTTGGAGCCCCGCCTTGGCTAGCCCCCATTGGCTTCTGAATAAGTCCCTGAACAGCCAACCTTGCCAAATGCTTTTGATGCCTAGACATAAGCCTTGCTGTTTCTATTAAGGTGTAAGCACGCTCTCTATTTCTTTTAAAGTCACTGATCAGACAGCTTTCTAGCCTGCCCTTTGTGACATTAAAAACAGACATAATACCATTAGATCTATTAAAATGATATTTACGTACAAGATCTCCGTTTAAGAACCAAACCTTGGTGCTCCCAGGAATTACGGGAGCACTGTTATAAGCTTCTCTATCCACGAAGATACCCTAAACTGGGATACCAACCATAAGAAGATTAACACCGACAGAGGCAACACCAATGGTGTTAAACTTTACAATACCCTGGACATTATTATTTGTAACCTTAGTCAAAACAACAGAGACATCTTTTCCAGAATCTGTAGAGTTCTCATCAATAAGGAGTGGTGTTGCTGTAACTACTGGGGCATAAACAAAGTCATCAAAAGTATAGCTAAATGAACCTTCTCCGTCTGGGCTTGTAGTAGAGTTATTTGTCACAGTAACGTAGCCTCCCACAATTCTTGCGTCTGAGGTCCTTACAGATTGCTTACCAGCAGAAGCTGTTTCAACTGTCGTATATCTGCTAGTTGTTGGAGAAAGCTGTGAAGAAATCTCGTTAACGGCATTAGCAACCTGGTAAATATATGACAGATCTAATGGCTGTCCTCGTTCTGGTAATGGTATTTTTGACATTAATATCTCCTAACTTAATCCTATCAGGTCAATCTCTTCACTTTCAAATATTGTTATGCTATTTGCTCTTTCTTTTTCTATACTTGCAACCTGGATGGCTACCCGTACCTTTGTAGAAAATAAATTTGAAAGAAAAGAATATGTATGTATTGGGGTTGTTCCATGATAGAAATAGCCAGAGACAATTCCATCCGAAGAGGTCTCGGAAACATCTGCGGCTGTCCTGACATAAGAAAACGATGTTGCTGAATTGATGGATGACACAGAATAAGTACCGTCAAAAGTAGCATCTATTCCAGACACAACGACCTCGGATCCAACAATAAAATTATGTGTCGTGTTAGTTTGTATGGTGGCTACGTTATCAGTTAAGGATTTAGAAACTATTTCATTTTCAAAATTTACAAAAACATCGTAGTTTGGCCCATTCTCTTCATCACCCCAAACAGCCTGAATTATGTTTCCAGCAACTCCAACACCCCCCTGAACCGTAGTAACTGGATAAACCTCAAGCTCTCTGATTGGGCTCCAGTGTGAAAATCTGTTCTGGTCCTCTGAAATAACTCTATATCTGAGAACATGCCCATAGTTCCCATTTGATAGCCTAGAAATTTCTGGCAAATCGGATCTTGACAGTCTTACCTTTTCTTGTCCTCTAGGCATTATCCCACATCGATCCCAAACCTAAACTCTACAATGTTTGAGGAGTTTGGTTCTTTTACAATTGGTAAACCATTATCAGTTAATATTTCTGTATAACCAGTAAGTCCATAGAGTGGGTTTTGTGCTGTTACATTTTCTAGCCTAAATCCATCTAGACAAACATAAAAATCTTCTGATGGTGTTGGAGTAGTTGCTCCACTAACTGTGTCGTATACCATAACATAAAACTTTACAGAGTTTACTGCATTCCAAGTAAACCCAGGACTTTTATCTAAGTCTCCCAGCCTTGTTGTTGCAATTATATATCTATTGTCACCAAATATTACATCTTCTGGCCCATAGTCTATAGACATTCTAGCGTAGGTATCTGGAATAATGGCATCTGTAGAGGCAAACTCAACAAGAATTCTTACTCCACCAACACTTGCACCAGATGGCGTATCATCTTTACTAAGAATAGAAAATGCTAGGCGCAGTTGATCATCTGCAGAGTTTTTATCAAAGGTTGGATTTATACCGAGAAGGTGAACATGAGAGCCATAGTAAGGATCTCCGGCTTCTCTGGTTTTCAATGAAAGCTTTGTTCCGTCAGACTCTAAAAAAGAAGTTGCTCCAGAAACCACGAGAGTTCTATCTAAAAATCTTGGATTTTCAAATCTTTCTTTTCTAATATTACTATTAAAGATATAGTTATCAGAGTTGGTTCTAAATACCGGGGATGCTACTTCTACTGTATAGCCACCCGCATCTAAATTAAGTGGCTCTATATTTGTAACAATGCCTACAGCAGTTTCTTCTGTGTGATATTCCCAGTTCTCGGACTCTGAAAATGTATAAATCATTTTACTATCCTGGGTTGCAGCGCCTGGATTTGCCTTGGCAGAATAAACTCCGATTTCTGTAAAAAGATATCTCTGGTTACTTGGCAGCTCTCCTGCAAATACAATATTTGCAACATTGTTATCATCATAAACATACCCACGTGATGTAATAGGAATTCTAAGTACCTCAAAATTAAGATTGGTCTGTGATGCATAATTTCCAAGCGAATCAGATAGGCCTAAAGGCTGTGCTCCAACACCCATCGCCAAATAAGACGCATAGGCAGGTGCCTGACCAATTAGATACTTGGCCAAAATATTTCTTCCTTTATTAGTAATCAAGATTCCCCCACATATATTGTACCATGATCACGGAATCCTTCTTTTAAGACTTCTACATCTAGTCTTTCATTAACTTCCATGTTAGTTATGTCAATAACAATATCACCAGAAGACTCTTCTACATACGCCCTTTTATTATTTCCAAACCTTACAATTCCAGCTGATTCAGTTACGGGAATATCGGCAGCTATTTTAAGATAAGAAAAAGATGTTGGTGAATTTATAACTGATACAACATAAGAGCCATTAAAAGTATAATCTATTGCAGATATAATAATGTTAGTCCCCACATTAAGGCCATGAGCCTCGCTGGTTTCTATTGTTGCTAGATTGCTTTCTAGTTTTTTAGAAACCACAATCCTATTATTTGCCGGTGGACCAGTTCCCTCTTCTGGAATATGAGTATCTAACCTAATACTAAAGTTTCCAAAATATGTATCTAGCGTTCCAGAAACAGAAAAAATATTCTTAGTATTATATTGACGATTTAAAAGACCTGTATTCCCAATTAAATTATAAGAAACTTCTTGTCCATTAACAATGTCATTTCTTGATATACTGATTATCTCTTGCCCACCAATATTTTCAAAAAGCAGGTCTGTCATTAAGTCTACTGGAAGCGTGGCACCATCTAACAAGATAAGATCGGGTGTTGCAATCTTAATTGCATTAGAAGTACTTGTTGATGAGATTTGCTGATTCTCTGGATAATCTGGTACTGCCTGAATATCATCTGACATTATAGTACCTCACTTAAATAAGCTGTCATCTTTGGTCCATTTTGTGTACGGTTATATTCTATACTATAAACAACAAACCTGGAATCATCCGAAGAAATTTCGTTAACCCCATTCTCATTAGTAAAATCTACCTTAGCAATATCCCCTAGTTGTAATGTTGGCATGCCAAAAACCTCTATTCCAACGGACCTTCTTGGCTTCATTATTTTTTGAGATAGCCAGAACATTAAGCTTTCGGCATTGTCATGACTTTGAATATATGGGGCTTCAATTGTAAAAGAATTTTTACCCTGAGTTATTCTGCTAAGTTTAATATCTCTGTAGTCTTCTTTATATTTATCTGGTGGGAAGACTACAAGGTCTTGACTAATTTCTGGATCTGAAAGATTACCAATTTTTTCAAAATATTCGTCAACGGATAGTTCATGGTCTGATTGTTGAGTAAAGGAAACGCCCTGAATTCTTAAATAATTTCCACTAGTAGAGTCTAGGTTTAGTAGGCTATCTGTATTGTTAAAAACTAAAAACTCTGCGCCATAAGAACCAGCGGTAAATCCAGAAATTGTATATCCTTTTAATCTATTAAATGTTGGAGAAATCTTGGCAGAGAGTGCTGGGTAGGCCTTATCATATCTAATATCAAAGTATGCCGCCTCTCTCATAATTGTTCCAAACTCTTCAAAGTAAATATTATATTTCGGTGGCTCCGAAGAACTAATTCCAGAAAGGTATGTTGATTGAATTAAACCACTCATTGCATACCGCTGAAAGGCTTTGCTGGCGTTTATTTCTTCATTACCAAAAACAGCATTTACTGGAGTCTCTAAAGAAAATGTTGTATTTTGGCTGTAGTTATCTGTTAGCGCATAAACGTTTTCAAACATGCACTTTGAAGATCCTCTAATAAACAATGCCATATTATTAAATATAGGTAGTGGGTCTGGATCATCGACAATCGCGGCTATTGTTCCATTTACATATAAAAAGAATCTACGGAATTCTCCTATGTCTTGGTATTCTACAGCAATATCATAAACAGTAGTACTAGATTCTGTAGATAATCTAGCTTGTCCAGTAAACTGTCCACTGTCTACAAGAATGTTTCCAATACCGCTCCAAAGTTTTTCTGGGATTGCGTCTAGTGTTCCATCGTCTCCAGCCTGCTGCTTAATTTTATAAAAGAATAAATTGTTTATGTTTTCATCATTTTGGTAATCTGCTATGTTGATAGCGGTAAGGGCCGCTATTTCAAAATAGTAACCATTATTTGTTTCTGGATTAAGCATTACAGCAATACCGCCAGAACCGCCAGCAATAGAAATGCTTTGATCTGTTCTTGCATCTGTTACGGTAAAGTATGTGGATTGCCCAGAAGCACTTTGTCCAGCAATTTCACTATCAACAACCTGCCCTACAATTCTCATCCTAGTACCAAAGTGCTTAAAACTTTTTTCTAATGGAGCCAAAGGCTTAAAAACATAAGAGACAAAATCTACTGGATTATTAACTGAGTTAAAAGATGTTCCATTTAATACAAGGGCAGAGGATTGAATTGTTGCTGGATAGGTTGGGTCTTTTTCAATTTCTTCTGAAAACTCACTAGCAAAAAAGTTTTTGATTAGCCCAGTTCTTATAACGTCTTTTGCTCTAGTGTCATCCACGCCAGCTGGTCCAACTGCTGTCTCGATGTCTGCACTATCTAGCTTACCAAAAAGATACCCTGAGTCCATCCTAACTCCACGCACATTATTATTGCTTGTCCAGTGATCACTCAGACCAGCCTCGTGTGCCACGATAGAGGTGCCAAACTGACCACGACCATGTTTACTGACCGCTCCATTTACAAGTCGTGTAACATTAAATGTAGTTTCATAGTTTGGCTCTGAATAAATTCTAACAAGACCAGTGGGATAAATTTTTCCATTAAACGGTACTTTGGAAAAGTATTTTTGATATTCCCGAATACTACTAATCCAAACATTATCTCCATCAGAATTAGATGCGGCTAGCTCTATTTCTGATAGGCCAGGAATGCTAAATTGCACAGCATCATATTTAATAATCTCGCCATTAGCATAAAGGTATCCATTGTATCTTGTCAGCCAATAAGATCCTTCTCCAACATCAATAGTATTGTTAGTTAATTGATAGCCTACCACTGAGGGTAGCTCTGCGGATAGGTTAGAAGCAAGTGGAATAGCGGCTAAAGCATAAGAAGACTGCTGAGAAATTTCATCATTAGTTGACCTAGTGTTTTCTGTTGCAGAAACTTCCCAAAGAAGTACTGGCTTATAAATCCAAGTCTTGCTTCTATCCACCAAGCTTGCTTGTCTAATAGAACTAAAAGATCTTTGGATATATCTTGTTGAATATGTTATTGTTCCATCGTTAAAAACTTTATTATCCTGAGAAGCAATGTTTACAATATTTGTTAGTACATTCTCAGTAGAACTATTTTTTATAATGCCAGACTGTTCAAAGTCTTTTGTACCCCGAAGAATTATATCTGTAGCCCTTTCTTCTAGACTTGGCATAATATAGTTTTTGCTCATTATAATCAAGTTATTATATTCATCAAAGAACATGGCTACTTGTGCAGACCTTGCAATTTTGTTAAGAACTTCTGCTATAGAAATGTCTGGCTCTATAAAAAAGTAGGGGATTACTTCTTCGTCTTCCCCCTCATTTCTTAAAAATACATAGTTTGAAAAACCAATAGAATCTAGAAGCAAAGATACTGCATAGCTAATTGATGCATTTTGAATTAAAATTTGTGGTGCCGTAGATGATTCAAAATAGAAAAACAAATCTCTAAGAGTCATCGATATCTGCCTATTAGAATTATTAATGCTGGGAAATCCCTCAGAATACATAGTTTTAATTGGAATGAAGAAGTCTACTCCATTAACATCTACAACAATTTCATATAGTTTTATCTGTACGTTTTGAGAGGTATAACCAGAAATAATGCTACTTGTATTTTCTTCAAAGAATGCTTGGTCAAAGTCAAAAACTTCTAAAGATCCAGTTGAAGCAAGTAGTTGACCAACTGGAAGACCACTTACACCTAAGTCTGATGCATTTTTGTTAACAGAAAAAGACGTAACCTTATCGGTTAGGTCCACAGCCAGTCTAGGAGAAAGCTCAATTAAATCAAAGGTGGAGTCAAACTTATTCATTGTATTGACAACTACTCTTAAACCATTTAAGTTTGCAAATTCTCTATATGCCAAAAACCTATTTGTGTCATTTATGAATGTTTCTGGAGAAGTTAGGTCAGTAACAAAACTAGTTGTTCTATCAATGTTTTCAAAAAGTTCCCAGCCATAGTTTGCTTGAGATACCTCAAAAGCATTACTGCTAACAACATAAAGGCTCCCAGCCTCACCACCAGACCCAGCAACTAAATATGCTGTTCCATCTAACATTCCATCTGGACTTGGTAACAGTGTTGAAGATGTTAACTGTTTTTCTAGTTTAAAATTTTGACGATAATCTGGAGGGACTATAAGACCATATGCTAATTCTACGTATCCATCTGAACCAATAATTGGTGTTCCATCTACCCTCAAAGAATCTTCTGTAAAAGAAACTGCGGTGATCCACGTACCATCTTCTAGGTATTCAATTCTCCAGCGAACAGGAGTAGTTTTATTTATATCTCCATACAGTGGGTCTTCAAATGTGCCAGACGACGTTGAGAAAGGACCAAGGTCAAGGTCTCCGACATTTGTTTGCATCTTTACAACGATTCTATTCGCTGGGACTACATTTTCATAAATAACAAATGGTGCAGCATCTTCAATATAGTACTTGTCATTAACAGCAAGGTTAGCAATTCCTCGCTCAATTCCTTCTTCTGTTCTGTATGAGGACCAATACTTAAATTTATCTTTTTTGTCTGACATATAGTACCTTGGCCTACGGGCAAGGTTTAATGTGTCATGATGTGAATACTTGTTTTCAAAATACCGTAATTTATTAATCCCAGACCTAGGACGAAATCTACCAAAACAATCCTCTAGAGAATATAACAATTTTTCTTTTTCTTTTTTAGAGGTAAAAGCTATTGGAATTTGTAAGTCATCATAGCCACCGTCAATTACAACATCTGCGTCGGTTGCATTAGTATAAAAATTACCAGAATCTTGAGAGTCGTAAGACTGTGGAATAATGTTATATTTAGTGTCAGCGGTATCAGTTGGTCGGTACCTATAGTTTCCTACTCTTGCAATGTTTTCTGCAATATTCATATTCCACTCTGCAATAACTGCAGATTGAAGACGAATAGTTGAGGAGTTTTCTAGGTGCTCCTGAAGTTCTGTGTTAGTAAACATTAGACCTCTTCCAAAGATAAAGAGATGTCCCAAAAGTCATGAGTTGTTGCACCACGAGACACAACGGTATAGCTAAAGTCATCAAAGAGTACTTCTACAATTTCATTGTATCTGTTCATTTTGTTATACTTATCCGTCTCGAAGTTAGAAAATTTATCATATGCAAGGTATACCCAGAATGATCCTTTATTGTTCTCATACCAGTTTAGCAGGTCTACACCTCCCGCACCAAAATCAGAGGTATACGAGGTTGCATTTGCAGGTATAAATGTTGCACCGCTTTCTTCATCAATAATAAGGTTATCTGATGCAGTACGGGAAGTTAAAGATTTCCAAGAGGTAGAGATGCTAACCTTATCGGCAATATGATATGAACGCATCCTACCATTGATGGTTCTTTGCTTTTCTTCAATTCTATTTATTTTAATATCAATGGCATCTCTATTATCGTCAGAGAGTATGATGAAGTTTGTAAACTCGTCTCCAGTGGGGACGTGGAAGCCATTGTCGACTATGCCAGGATTGTCTGCAAACAATAAGCCCTGTGGCCTTGTGTACTGTTTACGACCTGCTAGATAAGTTGCTGTAGTCATTATAGTTTATTAGTCCTAATTCTTTGGCTGTCTACCCGCTTGATTTGTGTCATGACTGCCCTTGCAATTCTGGAAGGGTCAGAGTCAGAGTTTACATTTACTGCTAAGTTATAAGTATACACTGATCCATCGGCATAGGAACCATTATTAATCTTCTCTAGGTTATCTACCCCGAATCCTCGAACCGCTGGGCGACGAACGACAAACTCTCCTGGAGTAAGCATAGCTGGGACGATGTCTGTTCCCATAGAATACCCACCAGATGCCATACGCTTTGGAATAATCATTCCTCCACCAGCATAGCCTTTTACTCTTCCGCCCATGGCCATCTTAATAAGACCACCACCAGAGGCTGCTGTCATTTTATTGTCCAAACCTCTGTTTTCGTTGTAGAATGTTGTCCAGTGCTTTCCCTGGGAGGCGGCGGCGTCGGCAAGAGTCATTCCCGCAAAATCTCCCGAGTTAATTTTATAGTTAGACTTTCCAACTGGAGCGGAGGACCCCCCGCCACCAGAAGAAGCTTTTGGTGCTGGTGCAGCCGCTGCTTTTGGCTGGGGGAATAATGTATTCCAGTCTGCACTCTTTTCTCCAGTCTTAATAAATCCTGATAGAGCTGCCATCTTCTTTGCGGCCAAAACCATATCTTCCATACTCATTGCGGCTAAAGCGGTAGATGCAGAAATCTGCTCCCACTCCATTCTAGACTTACCCTCAAGCTCTAGTCTTTCAATAGCAAGATTCTTTGTTACTTCTGCTAGCCTAATTCTTTCTTGAGCTGGCTCCATTGACTGCTCTTCAATTAGGAATACTTGACGTTCTAATTCTGTAATAGTTTCTTCTAGTTCTTTTCTTGTCATACCGCCAGGGCCACGCACAGCATCAAGCTCTGCCTGCCTAGCACGGTCAAGCATGGTCTTTTGGTCTTCTTTATAGTTACCAGCATCTTGTTCTCTAAGCTCTTGAACTGCCCTGGCAGCGGCGGCGATGTCGCCCTGAGACAAGGCATCTGCAATACTAAGCTGTGCCTTTTGCTGCTGAGAAATTCGATCATTAGCTTCTGCAATGTTATCAAGTGCCTCAGAACGCTTGTCATACTTTTCATTAATGTCATCTTCAAGCCAAGAGATTTGCTCTATTTCTGCGTTATAGTCATCTAGCTTATACTGGATATCTGCTATTTGGTTTTGAGCATCTGTAATAATTTTGTTATCATCGGCGGTAGCAAGCTCAAAGTCCAGACTAATTACATTTTCTTCTTTAGAGAAGTAGTCACTAACCGTTGATGCATAATTTGAAAGCTCCGTCTGCTGCCCCTCTTTGGTTAGCAAATTAATTTGCACCTCCAAATTAGCTTGCTGTTCTGCATTATTAATGGCAGCTGTAAGAGCGTCGGGGTCAATAGTCGGGTCTAGCATTAGCTTCTGTAGGTCAGAGCTTGACATAATAGCTTTTATTTGGTTGTCGGAGTACTTCCCTTGTTCCCTTGAAAGTTTTTGAAGAATGGCAACTTGGTTAGAGAATTCTTCATTTGTTTTACGGACAGCTTCTGAAATCCTAGACTTTTCTCTTTCTTTTTCTAGGTCTGCCTCTACCTGTTTTGCTAATTTTGTAACTCTCAGAATTTCTTTAATTTGCTCTGTACTGGCACCTTGAGCAATCGATGCCGCAAGGGCTGAATCCTGTACTGCATCATAGGCGTCTGCCAAAGACATTCCATTTGCG
>Ga0129327_10002422_pt1 | contig 10850 bp, 6 predicted proteins | sample CPBDNA_6_FD_111799 | JGI IMG/M metagenome (GOLD analysis project Ga0129327, IMG submission 111799) | Freshwater to marine salinity gradient microbial communities from Chesapeake Bay, USA - CPBay_Spr_31_0.8_DNA | ecosystem: Environmental > Aquatic > Marine > Coastal | place: USA: Chesapeake Bay...
CTCCGCGCGACACTTTTTGATTTTCGCTCCGATAACGCTTGATTTTATGCGGTGTTTTTTTTCTGTTTTTCTGTTTTTCCAAACTGCATAAAAGACGAACCAACTGACCACGACTCTCTCTCCTCCAGAAAAGAAGAGAAAAAGTAAAGAGCGCGCGGATGGAGCAAAAAGAGGAGCAGTTTTTAGAGTAAAGCAGTAAGCGTACATGACTGTTGTTGTTCTCGTTCGCTCTTCTTCTTCTTTCACAGCTACTCAACTTCGCCGTCGTCAACCTCGTCATCTTCGTCGTAACCACCACCATCGTACTACGAAAACGATGACAACGACGACGAGAAAAACAAGCCTCTCAGCCTCGGGTGCGGGAGAAGCACAACACGGTGGTAAACTATTCATGGGAATGGATTTTGGAACATCCGGATGTCGCGTATCGCTCATCGACGAGCGCGGCGTGCAAAAGTTTGAAACCTCGGTGAAATACACGGATACTCGCGAGGCGAACAACAAAACGTCTTCTTCTTCTTCTTCGATGACGGCGATTTGGGAAGACGCGCTGTGGACGAGTCTCGAAAATATTCCTAGAGAAACGCGAGAGCGCATTGTATCCGTCGCTATCGACGGCACCTCCGGTACTGTTATCATTGTACATCCCGAGAGCGGCGAACCTTTGTATAAGGCCATGATGTACAATGAAAAGTTTGAAGTTGGCGCGCAATATCTCGCCTCGGAGAGTTGTCGAGTGCCAGACGGCCACGTCACGAGAAGTAGCACTTCTGCGTTAAGTAAACTCGCGCACTATTTCGCAAACGAACATCCAAAACCGAGTTCGTACAAGCTTTTGCATCACGCGGATTGGCTGAGTTATAAATTACACGAGAACATGGGCGTATCTGACTTCAACAACTCTTTAAAACTTGGATTCGATCCGGGCTCCGAAACCTATCCGCAATGGATGTTGGACTTGCCTTTTGCAGAAGCACTGCCAAAGACGATGTTACCTCCTGGTGCACGCATAGGAGTCGTTCAAAACCCTCGCGCGAAGGAATTCCTATCGAATCCTGAGTGCATCGTTTGTACGGGAACGACTGATTCAGTCGCCGCCTTCATAGCTTCGGGCGCGAATGAGCCCGGCGACGCGTGCACATCTCTCGGTTCCACGTTAGCCTGGAAACTTATTAGCGAAGCGCGCGTAGATGACGCTAGCGTTGGTATTTATTCTCACAAAATTGGAGACCAATATTGGTTGGTCGGTGGTGCGTGCAATACGGGAGGAAACATTTTGCGTGCTTTTTTCACCAACGACGAACTCCAATCGTTGACCGATACCATCGAGATGGAAAACATGTTCGAGTTGAATCTATTCGGTGTTCGGGACGCGGATTTTTTCAAAAGTAACGCCGGTGGTGATTTTGGCTTAGAAGTGAGCGATGCGGTGAAAAAATGCGAGAGTGAAAGAGAAACGTGCGAGAACGACGCCGTTTTTTTGTGCAAAATTTTCTCCTCGATTGCTAAGGCTGAAAAGAGGTGCTACGATAACGCAAACGCGATGGGAGCGTCTGAGAAATTGAAGAAAGTGTACACCTCTGGCGGCGGCGCAGCAAATGCGACGTGGTGTAAAATGAGAAGCTCTTGCTTGAGCATTGACAACAAGTCTGGTTCCACGATCGATGTCGTTGCGAGTGAATACACCGAGGCTTCCTACGGCACCGCGTTGCTCGCTAAAAAAGGTTATCATTCGCGATGATACGATAGTTTTTGTGGTATGAAAATTAGTGTATAGCAATACAACGTTCGTTTTTTACGCGATATCTTCTTCTTCGCGCGTGAACAACGCCTTTACACGTGCACAATCGCTCGATCGTTCGTTTTTTCCTCTAATCCTTAGGAAGAAGAGTTTCTTGCGCTCCTTCGGCGTCTTTCGGCGCGTCATTCTCCACGTCCACGTCTCCCCAAACTGAATCGCCAAACTCTTCTAAATTACACTCGTCTTTTGAGTAGTCTTCCCCGGGGATATCCGTCGTGTATATGTCTAACTTTTCTCTGAGCATCTTTATCTTTGAAATAGAGACGGAAAACTCTTCCACGCGTCCTTTATTGCCTTTGTACATGATCATATACGGCAACACTTTCACGCCAAGCGTCTTGCACATGTCTTTGTTCTCGTCAAAGTTTACTTTCAACAGGACCATCTTCCCGTCAAACTGTCGTCCCATTTTGCACAACTTCGGATACAGAGCTCGGCAAGCTCCGCACCACTTGGCGTAAACGTCCACGACGACCAGTTTATCTTGGTTATTGCACAATGCCTCTAAAAGTTCCGGCGTCCCGTTTATATCTATCATATTCGGCGAAGCATCCTTCAGCCACCACTCGTTCTTGGCATCTATTCTTCCCATGTTCATTTTTAACAACGAGCCGCGTCGAGTGAGATTACTACTGCAGCCGTTATTCGTGTTACACTTCATTCGTCTTCTTGCCACGTCTTTTTGTTTTTGTTTTTGTTGTTGATTATTATTATGTTGTTGTTGTCCTCCCTTTAAGGTGCAGCGCGTTTGCATCAAAGTCTTTCTCGAATTTTTCCGCACTGGCGATGATGACGCAGGCTTGCCACCAATCAAGGCAATAGTTTGTGACACCGGTGCTGTCAACATATTCTTCTTCTTTTTCTTTACTTTGATGAGTGCGTCGTGTGTTTACGCGCGCTTTTATTCTTTTTCTTCTTCTTCTAGAAACTACTTCTTCCTCCTTGTCGTCTTCGTCGTCGTCGTCGTCGTGCGAGATTATTATACGGGAGAGAGCGATGATGAGAAAGCAAAAACCCAACAAAAAAATTCACACAAAACAAAAAAATTCTTGCTCTTCTGATAATCTGCCACAAAACAACACACAATTAACAGAGAGAGAATTCAGACGTAATTGACGCGACAACCGCGCACAAGAAAATTGTCCCGCTGCTGTGTGCGCGTGTGTATATCAAATCGTTTCGTAGAGACGATATTTGAACGACAATGTCGTCGCATCGCGTTGCCTCGAGAGCGGCAGAACAGGACGACGGCGCTTTCGGAGGTGAAGAAGGAGAAGGGAATAATAAGACGCACGCGTTCGATCGAATTCGACGACACGCTGCTCACGCAAAAGACGAATCCGGGAAGGGCACGAAAAATGTCTCTCCAGAGTCGCCGTTGACGTTACAATCATTCCGAGGGGATGTAAACGATAACGTACGCTCTCACGTAGACCCCGCGGAGGAAGAGTACGAGCGCGCGAAGTACGAGGAAGAGGTTATTAAAGAGCGAATTAGAGACCGAGAATCGTACGAGAAAACGGGGAAAATAAAAAGCGTGGGGACTCCGAAAAAGTCCTCGCTGTACAGTCACGCCACGACGACGCAAAGAGGAGGAGGAAATGGAGGCGGACAAAGGATGAACGGAAATCAAATGACGCAAGAAGAGCTCGAAAAGCTGACGTTGGAAGATCTAGCCATCGATTCAGACCCGGAAGACGACGTGGAAAATAATAACGCGCACGGCAGCAGCAGATACAACAGAGGAAGCGTACGAAATGCGAGCGAGCTCGATATCTCTTCCGTGTTATCGGACGATAGACAAAGTCGAGACACGAGTAAACGCACTGGAACGAATTCGAGGCGCACCGATGGACGATCTGTCGGCGCCTCCTCGACGTCAAGGAAGCATAACACGAGAAAAGCGCTTCAACTCGCCCAAAAAGAAGCGTTAGCCATCGAGTCGGAACTGAAGAAAGAGGAAGACGAAAGAATAGCCGAACTCTCGAAAAGTACGGCAGAAGAAGACTACAAACTTTTACAAGCGGCAAAGGAGCGGAAGAAAGAAGCGTTGATTGCTCGAGAAAATAGAAAACATCGCGAAAGGTGGGGCTTATCAAAAGACGCACCGGTGACGACTTCTTCGAGGAACGTGGACTTTGCCGGTAACGAACAAAAGTTGGAGCCAGAATTTGAGCTCGCGTCGGATAATCCATTCGACACCTCCGGCGGTATGATTGATAGAATTTTAGCACAAAACAACGTCACGCCTACAGCGAGCACGCCGCCAACGCGTCGCATTCAACGACCTTCTACGGCAGCGGCAAACGAGGGGACCGTCGTCGAAGAAGAGAAAGATTGGTTCGTGCAGTTGCAAGAGTCATTGTTTGGGTGCTGCATAGCGGGTGGGCAGGGGTCGGGAAGAGAAGGAAAAACTCCAGAGCAGAAAGCAGCAAAGAAAGCAGCAGCAGCAGCAGCTCAGACGAGGAACGCCCCCAGATGAAGTTAAAAAGAAGAGGCAGGTTTTCGAGTTTTTTGTCATCATACGTAAACCTCGCCTGCCTTGGAGAGTACAAGAGAGATCAATGATTAATGAACGAATAAGTTGTGTATTGTACGATATTTCATGTGTAATTTTAACATTTTGTATTACATTTTTTGAATGCTCAGGTGACTTTGTGCGAAACTCGCGCTCATCCTCGCGACGAGACGTGAGCTGAACGCATGCTAAGTCCCGCGTAGTTTAACAAACCTCCTTCTCGTTCCTCTTTTCATAGTTTGCATCATGTTATTATTATTTTTATTATTATCAATCTTTATTATCAATCTTTATTATTATATACTGGTATGTAGTAGTGAGTTCTTTTCACTACAAAATTCCAATTTTTTCTCGATCGGTATTTCTACCATCTCTTTTTCCCAACCCCGCCGACTTGACGCAGGGCGATATATCACTCGTTCGTCTGTCCGGTAGCCGCAGCCGTCAGTGTCTTTAAAAGCGACCTCTCCTTTGAATAGCACTTCAAGCACAAATCCACGCCGACGGTCGTCTTCGACTTTGCCCATTGCGAGGTCTTCGTGGTTTTGCAATCGTTACAAACTTTATTAGCCATTGAATTGCGCTCCACTTTATAACACGAGTTACACAAGTCGACGCCGGGATTTTTCTTGGATTTGTACCAACCCGCCATCGAACTCTTTCGCGAGGCGCACACGCCGCACTGTTTGTTGGAGAGCGACAACTTTTCTTTGTTGTAACAGTTGACACATAAATCCGCGCCGAGGATAACCTTCGACTTGATCCATTTAGACGAAGTCTTGTCAGATTTGCACAAATAACACGTTTTTGTAGTGAGCGCCAATTTTTCTCGAACATAACATCGCTGGCAGACAAACTTGCCCGGAAATCTCTTACTTTTCGACCACGCGATGGAGGTTTTCGAGGATCCACAGTCGTTGCATTCTCGATTTTGCACTTTCAGTAACTCTACATAGTAGCACTTATCGCACAAGTACGTGCCTTTGACGACTTTCGACCTGTACCAATCCGAGTGCGTCTGCGTCGTTTGACAGTCGTTGCAAATCCGATTACTGAGAACCAACCTCTCCTTTTTGTAGCACGACTGGCACATATCGTTTCCGACGAGGATTTTAGACTTGTACCAAGATCTTTTTTGGATGCCGGTGCAATCTGGCGTCGAGCACGTGCGAAGTGGTTTTTCCAAATCTCCGTCTTTCTCTGCCGCGATTTGGTGATCGTTGACGACTAAAACCAGACTGTCCCGCTCCTCCAAATTTTGTCCAAGAAATTGTTGTTGTTTTTCTCCCTCTCCTTGGTGGTGGTGTTGGAAGAGCGTTACGCTCGTGGACTTCGCCAGAGGTATTTGCGTTCCCATGGAGCTCTCTTCTTCGGCGATGCTGTTCTGCAACAGTAGCGCTTCCTGATCTCTTCTCGGCATCTTTTTTCTTTTTCTTACTACTAATAATAATAAGAAGAGGTTGCCTCTTTCCAACAAGAAAAGGAAAAAGCCGCGCGCTTCTTCTCGGGGAGGAGGAGATGGAAGAAGAAGACAAAGAACTGAAGAAGAAAGTGAGGAAGGTGGAGAGTAGTAGTAGTAGTAGTAGTAGTAGAAGAAGAAGAAGAAGAAGACGACGACGACGTAAATAAAGACGACGAGGACGACGGGAAGAGAGTAAGGTAAGCAAAACAAACCCTTCTCTGCTTTCTTCTCTTCTTTTTCTGTTTGTGTGGATTCTGTCTGTGGAATTGATTTGTTTTCGTCCGAATTTTTCTTTTTGCCCTCAAAAATAATCATCAGAAGGAAGCGCAAAGAATTACAAGAAAAGAAGAACACGCGCGCGATGAGTAGCGTCGTCGCGTTCCAATCGATGATATCTGGAAAGACGGGAGCGTCTCCGACGTCATCTATACGTCGGCGACGGCGGCGGTATCATCCATGCCAGCGCTTTTCACCAGTTCCTTCTTCTTCTTCTTCTTCTTCTTCTTCTCGTCCTGAGAAACAATTGGATGTCGTTGCACGAAGTACGAACCGAGATGAAGACGAGAGAGCTTTGAACGACGAAGACGTTCGGCGAGAAGAAGAAGTCGTGGTCGAAAGTGAACGATCAGACGTGGTGAATGGAGGAGAAAAGGATAACTCTGAAACGGAATCTTCGTCCTCAGCGACGGCTTTTAAATTTAGCGCGACGAAAAGTACCGGAACGAGAAACGAAGAAGAAGAGGAGGAGAAGGATGAAGAAGAAAAAGAAGGAAAGAAGAAGGGGAAGATGGAAAACGAGCACACGAATAAGAGCGAGAAAATAAAAAACGCGTTGGTTCAGACGAAAACGTTCGCGCTCAATTTACCGTTCATATCGCACGTGCGGGTTTTCCTGGACCGCAAATCAAAGTGGGAGAAACTATACGGCGAGGCGAATGAAAAGTTTGCGGACCACAAAAAGCAAGACGAGTTGATGCTCGAACTGCATCGCTTCGGACGGGTCGAAGAAATTATCGAACGGTTTGAATCGAGAAAATACGCGAGTGGACCAAGAAGTGTGACCGCGTACATGGCTGCGTTGATATCATCACAAAGAATGGATAAATATTTCGAGCATCAAGGAGCAACTTCTTCTTCCTCGAAAACGACGTCGGAGCTTGAGGACAAAGACGAAAAAACGAAAGATGGAGAAGGCGACGCGAAGAGTGATTTGCCGTCTTCAACCATTCCAAAGCCCCCTCCGCATTTGACGAGATCTTCTACGGCGACAACTTACCAACCGATGGAGATTGGAGGAGACTCGCTGCCGCTGCTTTTGAAAGATTTGAGCGAACGCGCGGATCCGGATAAATCTTTGAAGATGGCCCGAACCGTTCGGTTTGGACGAGCGAGTACGCCCATCCACGTAGTCGTAGAAGGCGGCAACATCTCAAAAGTCGGGAAAGTCAAAGGTTTCTTTGGAAATATGTTTATGTTCGTTGGTGTCGTATCGTGCATTTCATGGACGGGTTCATATCTCCTTCGTCGCTACTTTGCTACCATGAAAATTACCACCGTAGTGACGTCCTCGCCTTCGTCTTCGTCGTCATCCTCGTTGGGCAAGTCGTCGTCTTCGTCGTCTTCATTGCATCCGCCGACGAGTTCAGGCAGCGGTGGTGTAAAGAAGGACGACGAGGAAAGTGACTCGGGCACTCCTTCCTTTGCTCCGAAACAATACGATAAAGATACGATGCCCGAGAAGAACAAAAAAACATTTAAAGACGTTCGCGGTTGCGACGAATGCAAAGGTGAATTGCAAGAAGTCGTCGAGTATCTTCGCAATCCGGATAAGTTCACGCGTCTCGGAGGAAAGTTACCGAAGGGCATTTTGCTCACAGGACCGCCGGGAACTGGTAAGACTTTGCTAGCCAGAGCGGTCGCGGGTGAGGCGGATGTTCCGTTTTTCTATCGCTCTGGCTCCGAGTTCGAAGAGATGTTCGTTGGCGTCGGATCAAAACGGGTGCGACAACTTTTTGCCGCCGCTAAGAAGAAAACTCCGTGCATCGTATTTATCGATGAAATTGACGCAGTAGGAACATCGCGCAAGTCGTGGGAATCACAGTCTGGGGGACGCAAAACGCTGAACCAGCTCCTCACCGAAATGGATGGATTCGAACAAAACGATGGTATCATCGTTCTGGCGGCGACCAACTTACCCGAGAGTTTGGATCCAGCGCTTACGCGACCTGGTAGGTTCGATAAAACCGTTCACGTGCCAAATCCAGACATCGGAGGACGCAGAGATATTCTCAAACACTACTTGGACGATAAACCTGTCGCGAAAGACGTCGATGTCGACGCGTTAGCTAGAGGAACTTCCGGATTATCCGGAGCCGAGTTGTCGAACCTCGTCAACATTGCGGCGGTGCGAGCGGCGGTGACGGATGAAACTTCAATCACGCTAAAAACGCTGGAATGGGCAAAAGATCGCATCTTGATGGGAACGGAAAGAAAATCCGCCGTACTGAGCGAGGAAAATAGAAAACTTACCGCGTATCACGAGGCTGGGCACGCCTTGGTTGCTCTAAAAACAAAAGGTGCGATGCCGGTGCACAAAGCGACGATTGTGCCAAGAGGTCAAGCGCTCGGTATGGTCACACAATTGCCGGACAAGGATGAAACTTCCATCTCTAGACGTCAGCTTTTGGCGCGATTAGATGTGTGCTTCGGCGGTCGAGTCGCAGAAGAAATCATTTTTGGCCAAGATGAGGTTACGACGGGCGCTCTCAACGATTTACAACAAGCAACGAGATTAGCGCATTACATGGTTTCAGAGGTTGGGATGAGCGACAAAGTTGGCGTACTGAACGTCGGAAACCTCCGTGGAAAGGAATCTAGAGGAGCTTCCACGCGACTGGAAGAATCCGTAGACGAGGAAGTCATTGCTTCTTTGAAGCAGTCACACACGCGAGTGACGAAGATGTTGAAACAAAACGAAAAAGATTTACGCAAGTTGGCAGAAGCATTGCTTCAAAAGGAAACGCTGACTGGAAGCGAAATGCGCGAAATTTTAGGAATGCCTGCGCAACAAAAGCCAGTCGAATTGGTTTCGCGATCGAAGGTCGAGGAAGAAGACGAATCATCGAGCGCTCCGAAAGGAGACGAAAAAGTTGACGAAAAGACCGATGCAGCGCCAGATGAAGACGACTTGATAATTGTCGTCGTGGGCGAAACTACGGAAAAATCGACTTCCATGCGGAATAAATAGAATACTGAGGTGATCTCATGCTATACAATTGCTTTTGAACGCTATAATACTGCTACAGTTTACTATCACTACCACTACTACTACTTACACATATGATGACGTTCATCACCAAGCATCATTTTCTCCTCTTCTTCTTTTCCTGTTTCGATTTTTCTCCTCTTTCATTCCATCCGTAGAACCTTTCATACAGCCACAATAAACCGTCACCTTTTACTTTGAATATGCCCCATGCCCCACCAATAAGAAAGTGTACTAATGTCGACTTCAGATTGCCACCCATGCTCTCGATGCGTCTTCCACTGGTCGTGATGACCCTATCCACTAAACGCACGCAGCTCGTCGTACTTTTTTTTTTAGAGCACCCGTATTTTTGCATTCGAACACATAAATCTGCATCTTCCATGATGGGCAAAGTCTCATCGTATCCGTCGACGGCTTCAAAATCATTTAGTCTACAGAATATACCTTGGTCGCCAAACAAAAGTTTCAATCCGAGCACGTATCTTTTCGGATATAAAATAGCCGTGTAGAAATCTGATTTGAAGACGTTGTGATAAGACATCGCCCAGTACGTTTTCTTATCAGTCGTGATGAGCGAAATAAACCCTCCCACGATAGCCTTTGCATCTCTCATTGTCTCATCAACTACATTCAAAATATCCGGAAAAGGTATCGTATCTGCGTGTAGAAACAAGACATTCTTCGGATGTGTTGAGAGAGCGTGGACGCCGGCGTTCATTTGTCGCGACCTACCTCGTTTGCCTCGCACTACTTTCGCGCCGTACTTCTCAGCTACTTTGGCACTATTGTCCGTGGAATCTCCCACGGCAACGACCACTTCGGATGGTTGCGGTCGCAACGCATGTATTTGTACGAGCAAAAGCTCTATATTTTCCTCTTCGTTCAACGCCGGAATGACAATCGCGCAGGCGCTCGTTTTCTTCTTCTCTCTTCGCTTTCGTTGTTGTTGTTGGTCGCCATCATTTTCTTCTGTATTATTAGCATCGTCGTACGACGGTTCGTGCAATTTATCGAGCGCAGATATCACGGCTTGTCTAAAAAGTAAAGCGAGGAGAAGAAACTTGAATAATCCGTTGAATCTATCGCTGTAATCATCGTTGTCGTCGTCGTCGTCCTCTCTTTTTTTATTACTTCCTCCGAACCAACTGCCTCCTCCTCCTTTTCCTCCTCCTCTTCCTCCTCCTTTGCTCAAATCGTTATTATCGTTGGTGCCATCGCCAATATCAACTATCACAGGTTCAAACGACGATGATGAAGATGCACCAGTCGATATCCTATCGCTCTTGCGTTCCATCGTCCTCTTCTTCTTTATCTTTCCATCAGCTGAAGAGAACAAAAAGGAAGTTTTTTTTCTAACAACCTCCTTCGTTCTTCCTTCGCGTCGTTGATGCTTTTGATGACTGACAAGGCATTGTCCGAGCGCTGATGCGACGGCCCGCGACAACGACATCGCGTCGTGCGTCTCTATTCCTATCCTTATCAATTCTCTCTTTCTCTCTTTCTCTCACGCGAGAAACTTGAGACGAAAAAGCTCTCACGACCAAGTCCGTTTCCCGGTCGTTGAGATGATTTTATTTGTCGTCTTTCACGTCTTAAAATCAGAGGAGGAGGAGAAAGACGAAAGAGCATCTTCACAAAAAAAGCACCAGTTTTCTTTCGCAGTTGTTTTTACTTGTGTTTCGATTGAAGAGATGTATACCTGTTGTGCTCATCACTCGTTCCGCGCGGCTCCTCGCTTTCTGCCGCCGCGCGTAAATAAGAGCAACGCTAAACGCAGAAACAAAGGGAGAAGAATATCGAC
>Ga0129327_10002424_pt1 | contig 10847 bp, 6 predicted proteins | sample CPBDNA_6_FD_111799 | JGI IMG/M metagenome (GOLD analysis project Ga0129327, IMG submission 111799) | Freshwater to marine salinity gradient microbial communities from Chesapeake Bay, USA - CPBay_Spr_31_0.8_DNA | ecosystem: Environmental > Aquatic > Marine > Coastal | place: USA: Chesapeake Bay...
CTCGTCGACGTCCTCGTTGCTGTCATCCCCTTCAACGTCATCTCCGCGTTGCTTCGGGGGCGCGCATCGGATGAGACCGCCTGCATCGCGCGCTCGTTTCACCACGCCACGTTTGTCAAGGGCGACGAAGAATGCCTTGTCCATCGTTGCCTCCATCATCTTGTTGAAGTGAACAAGGGCGTTGCGACTCAGGCCAGTACGTCCAGACGGAGCCTCTTTGGCGTACGCTGTATGGTTGATGGAGTCGATGACCAGAACCCTGCGGCGCTTCGAACGAGCACCACGGCTGTCGTTGACGTACTCCTCTTCCGGCTCGTCAGAGTCGGAAGGTGCATACTCAGATCCCGACGAGGCACGCCCCGCGCCAGTGTCGGTGCATTGCTTCTTGCGCATCGAGGACGGCATCGTGTGCGCTGTGCGGGGCGGTGTGGCGAAAGGCTTTGCAATACACACCAATGCTGCGTGGATGTCGAATGGCACGCGACTCACGGAGTGTCTGTCGTGTGAATGGTAAAGAGTGACAAGTGTGAGCGCGACGCGACGGAAAGGAGGGGAGGGTTCTGTTTTGCGACGCGGAGGTGTTGGTGGAAGCCGCAGAACCGACAGGGCTGTGCCGGTCGGAAAGTGGGTGGGGGGACTACGTGTGCGTCGAAGCGAGCCGCGAGCAGCGAGCAGTGTGCAGCGCGCAGCGTGTAACGTGCAACGTGGAACGTGCAGCGTGCAGCGTGCAAAGTGTTGCGTCACGCGCTCAAACGTGCGACGGCTTCATCCTCGGAAGCGGTCGCGTGGGCGTGGGTGTTCGACGTGTCGAAAGTAATCGCATGTTCCAAAGTGTTACGAATGTACTGGACTGTAATGGACTCACGGACGACGCTACGAACACTACAGTAGTGCTTCCCGTGCGCATGCTATCTCCACTCCGTCCCTTCCCATTGACGCGTATGGCATCGCTTCAGCGTACCTCAACCCGTAGTCAGGACCAAACCCGCAACCCAAAACCCACCCCCACGCGCCCCACCCGCTACACGCGCCGCGCACAGGAGCTCTCTCCGTCGCGTGTCGGCTCAGCACGCGTCGGCGGTCGTGGCGCCGTCGGTTTCGAAGACGTCGTCCAGCTCATCTTCAGGAGACGTGCTTGCCCACTCCTTTACGAGGTCGAAGAACGTTTCCTGCGCTTCATCCTTGTCTTCTTGCATGAGCAGCTTGCAGAGAAGGCTTCCGAGGTGGACGTGGCCGCTGAACGCACAGTCGAGCAACGAGCACTTCTGCAGTATCTTGACGACGGCGATGCAGCACTGCAAGTCCTCCGCTTCGACAACGTCGGAGGAGATGAGGTCTTGCAGGAGACTCTTGAAATCCGCCGTGAAGCGCGGCGCGTCAGGGACGCGCGTCTTGGTGCGTTCGCGGCAACTCGCGACCTCGCGAATGTTCTTGAGCAAAGAGGTGAGGTTTTCAACCCAAGCGGAGGCGAGTGAGACGATGTTGATATCGTCCGCAACGACGTCGCCGTCGACGTGGTTGGACGGGCGGCCGACGCGACCGGTTATCTGCTTCATCTCCGTGTCCTTGAAGTTGCCGCAGACGATGAGCATACTTGGAACGTGTCGGCCCAGGAGGTTACTCCCCTTGCGGAAGTCGCGGTGAACGTCAAGGAGAACGTTCAGTGTGCAAGCAGCCCCCGTGGCGGTCGTCGTGGTGCTCAAGCGCATTTCGTCGAACTCGGTCATGACGCGCTCCGCCTCCATCTCGTCGTTGGAAGTGGTGTACGCCACGATGCTGCGCTCCGCGTCGTCGTCGGCAGCTTTCTCTTTGAGGTCAGCGAGGACGACGCGTGCCATGTGCGGCGTCTGGAAGAAGATGGCGGCGTTCGGATGGAGCAGATGCTTTTCCCAACGTGCTTCGCCTGCGACGTCGCACGAGTACAGATGTCCCTGCACGAGCTCCGTGCCGATGTGCTTGGTGAGCATGTTCTTCTCCGCCAGCATCAGCGCGGTGATGTGCGTCGTGAGATTCTTGATGGCGTTGTCGATCAGACAGTACGGCAGCACGTCCGAGTCCTGGAAGTCGGAACAGAACCGCATGGCTTGACGACCGACGATGAGCGTTGCAAGCTGGTCGATCAAGACGCTGTTTATGAAGCAGTCAGCCGGCGTCTCGGTGAAGCGCTTGGATCGACGCGTCTTCACGCAAGGTGTGCGTGATTGCACGAGGTAGTCTTGGTGCTGCGACTCCACCTCGGGTAGCGCCTTGTACACAACGCGTTCCTCCGCGACACACGCAGGGTCGGCGCCGAGCAACAGCGCCGCGTTCTGGACGTACTGCTCCTTGGTGAGGTTGAGCGTCGCGCTCATGCCCACCATGGTCACGGAGATGCCGTGCTGCTCAAAGAAAACCCTGACCGTCTCTGCCTGTTTGACCGCCTGTTTGCACACCCCGTTAGAACTGTAGACGTCGTGGCACTCGTCGATGAGGACAATGAGCCGCCTGGTGTCCGTGCCGATGTCGTGAACGAATCGGTGCATCTTCTTCATGTCGCCGATCATGCGTGCGTACATCTGCGGGGTTGCGAGGATCGTAGGGTTCTGCGTCCTGTTCAGGTACGCGAAGAGCGGGTTCTTCATGTTGGCTTCCCTGCTCTGCGTGTACGGTTTGCTGTAACCGGAGCCGTACTGGCGCGCCTGGTCGTTCACCATTGCCTTGTTGGCAACGATCACCAAGGCGATTGCGTTCTCACGCGCACACGCGGCGTCCTCAAACGCTGCCTTCAAGACTTGAGATGCGATGACCGTCTTCCCGAAGCCGGTCGAACACTGCATGAAGAACGAAGAGCCGTCGCGCGGGAGCGCGCCGATGAAGCTCTTCTGGTAATCCCTCGGTTGGTAACAGCCGTACCAACCGCCACGCGTGTCCTTGCGCCCCTCCGTGTCCGACGTGCACGACGAGGGCGACTCCGTCAAGTGGCGGGCCTGCTTGACAGACTTGCGAATGGGACTGTGCGTCGGCTTTCCTTGCGATTTGCGTTCGGACGATGCGCCATTCGCCATCTGGTCGAACGGGGAGAGTTGTCTTGTGAAGGTTGTGTGAACGCGACGGCTCGGCACGATCTGCGGGGAGGGTTGAGGGTGCGCGTGCCTACCCGAATGGAGACAGTGCAATAATGCCGCACGGGTCGGTTCGGTGTGCCCGTGGAGCGCGTGTGCACCGTGCCATGTCGAAGCGAGGGGAGAGCCACGCGGTGTGAAAGGACAAGGCGTGAGGGTTCACATTACCACAAGCCCCCTTCGCCCCGCGCGTGGTGTCTTCACAGTTCGCGGGTGTCGAGCTCGCTCACTCGGGCGCGCGACGCGTTCACTCAACAAACGCGTACTTCCCTACACGTACGCCATGTTCCATCTTCCAGTCACTGGCTCCGTGAAATGCACCGTCGACGACGTTGCCAAGCTTTACGTGGTGGGAGACAGGGACGCATCGTACACGGTGACACGCGCCGAGATCGTCATCCAAAAGGCGCTGCCCGCATTTCATGTCAGCGTAAACATCCAGGACGATTGGGACGACGTCCCAGTTGCTGGAACGCATCCCGTCACCATCGTCGTGCGATCGGGCTTCGGCACCGCGGCGCGAGTGCAGGTTTTCAAGTCTTTCGTCTCATATGTCCCACCGACGGGTGATGTCATCCACGTTACGACCGCGGGCAACATATCGATTGACGTGGCGGTCAACATCTCGTCGCTGCGCGCACTCCGTGTCCACGCGATGCCCACGCGACGCAATCCGCCCGAGTCACGCCCACCTTCCCCGATCGTGCCGTTTGACGCATCGCGCAAGAGCGAGGCAACGGCGGCGAACAAGCTATGCGACTCTTTCCGTGCTATCGACTTGTAAACCCACTCGTCGATCAGTCATTCGGGTTGAATTCGCGCACGCGCTGTGTACTCGCTTACGGACATGTAACACACACACCACGCCGTACACGCGTCGCATTGCGTCCTGAAGTTGCAGATATGATAAAGCAAACACGCTTACTTCGACGCACACGACGCACACGACGCACACGACGCACACGACGCACACGACGCACACGACGCACACGACGCACACGACGCACACGAGGCACGCGACACACTCGGCCATCGACCATCAACCCGCGTACGCGTGTGCGTTCTTTTGGCGCCGCGACACCCGAATGCGTAGACGCAGACCCAGACGAGCACTGCCCCCCCTCCCCCCCCCCGTCTACTCCACCCTTCTCGTATGCCTTGTCCCGTGCCATTCCTCTCACCCTACCCCCGCGCCCCCTGCACCCTGCGTCGCCGTCACCATGCAATCGCCCCACACACCCCACTCGTTTGGAGTGCATGGCATGCGCGACGCCACCCAAACGGCGCGACGCGTTCCTCCACAACGGCTTCCGGTCATGGGCGCTTCGTGAGAGCTTCCGCGACGCGCTTTCGCGTATTACACGTCCGGCTCGTCGTCGCACGCGATGCACTGCGTGTCGAACATGCCGCAGACGTGCCCCTTTGCGGTGCTGTCCATTCCCGCGTTCGTGCAACACTGCTCGTGCATCATCCTCCCGCAGTCGTCGCAGGAGATCCAGATGTGGAATGGCTTGTCGACCCACGGTGAGAAGTGGTGGAGCTGCTTGCAAAAGCACCCGTTCTCGTCCGGCTTACAGACGAGGCAAACGCGCGTTCCGTCGGCTTCCACGCGATCGTTGGCGCACATGACGTGGAAGACACGCTTGCAGAGCGCGCACGCAGCCGTCCGCGTGTCGTCCGGGTAAAACTGTGCCGACGGGCAGGACGGGTAGGCGCAGAAGCAGTCCAATCGCGACGCGTTGCCGCGCCGTCGTTTGGGCGGTGGCGTCGACGTCATGTTGTCGCGCATGAACTCAATCTGCCTCGCGTCGACGAGGCTGTTCAACTCCGCCGGCGTCGTCGTGCACTCGATGTACGTGACGTCATCGCCCGGAAACAGATGATGAACAGCCGCGAAGATGTGCACCGAGTTCAGCATCAGGCTCGTCTCGTACCCGATCATTTGCAGAAAGAGCACGAAGCGGAGCGACGCCGAGAAGCAGTTCGTCGGGAGGAGCGGGTGGTCGATGCCTCCGCCGTGGCACTTGACGTATCCGCCGCACCCGACGGCCCACGCCGCGGCGTGAACGCTGGTGCTGATAGGGACTTGCTCAAACGTTCCCTCCATCACGCCAAATTTGGCGAGGTTCGCGTTGATGTGCTTGATGGTCTCGGGCAACAGCGTCTGCGCCAGCACGGTCTGCTCGGCAAAGCACTTCTCGTCGGCATCGGACGCGAAAACGGTCGAGGAAGGAAGCTTGAAGTCTGTCCTGCGCAAGAGGTCGACCAACGAGATCGTTTGCGATTGCATGCAGACGAGGCTGTCGCCTCCGGCTCGCCTCTCGAGGCTGACGACTGGCGTGCGACCCAACGCAGAGGTGCTGCACCGCCATGTGTATTCGACAAACTCAAAGGACGCTTGTCCCTCGTAGTCGCCGTCGAAGCAACAACCCGCCTCGTCGTCGCCACTCCCCCCGAACCTGAAGCCTTCGCCGACAGTGAAGCGCTGTGGAAGCGGGGTGTCTGGAGAGATGACGGGTCTGGCGCCTTTGCCGGTCCGCGACGATCGCGACAGGGCCGACCCCTTCTCCTCGGCGGCGGGGGCGCGCTTAGAGAACATCTTCTCAAGCTCCTGCAGGCGCTCGTTGTTCTTGCCCATGGCCATCCATAGCCGCTCCATGACGTCGGGGTTTATGAGCCGCAGATGGATGAGTGTCCGCTTCAAATACGCACCAGAGATCTCGGCGTCGCACGGCAGGAGAAGCTGCCCGTTGTACGCGAGCGTGCCGTTGTTCTCGTCCACGGTGACCGCCTGCTTGCGGAAGACGCCGAACCGCGACAGGCGTGTCACGTCAAGTACCCTGAGGGAGAGACGGAAGGCGCTGATGTGTCCGATGTCCGTATCGCCCGTGGCGGCATTGGTGCTCTCCGCAACGATGGCTATCGCTTGCTCGGCCTCCTCCCACCGCGGGGGTGTCTGGGACGCTACGCGGAAGAGGTCCTCCCTCTTGAAACAGGACTGATAGCTGGAAGGCGTCCACATGGTTTCGTATTTGACTTGAGCATCCGAGGCCTCCGCCAACTGCGAGGCGATCGGCATGTGCTGGCTCTCGTACACCGGGATGACGCGCGTCGGCCATGCGCGCTCACGAATGTCAAGGTGGTAGTGGTCGAGCAGAACGTTGAGCAGCGTGATCAGATGGTCGCAGCAGTTCATGCGCTCGACCCCCCGCAGGAGCATGGCCACCCCTGGCAGGAACGCGCTCCCCGCGCAGAAGTCGACGAGACCCTGCGCGGCGTCCGCAGGCATGGGTTGCAACAGGTTGCGTAGCTTGTGCCACTCGAGTCGCCTGTCGCGTCCGCCGACGAAGCTTACTATCGACGTCGTGTGCACGATGACGCACAGCCCATGCGCGGGGAGCTCCGCAGAGTCCGGGATAGCGTCCGTGACGGCGACGCGGTTCTTGTACACGAAGAGGCAATTCTGGTACACGTAATACTCGACGATGCCAGGCGCGTTGTCCGCGTGCATCACGTGCACGTCCATGCACGCTTTGAAAGAGTCCAGCACACGGTAGCTCTTGCACGGCTGCGACGAGGCCCGCGCTCGCTCCTCCACGTCGAGGATGGCCATCGGGTACCAAGCGTTGCGGAGCGATGTTGGTGGGCAGGGCGTGTTCTTGGTGCACAGGACCGCCGTCGTGCAAAAGTTTGCATCGCCTTTGAAAGGCGCGTCTAGGACGTTGATCGGCGTGCCTGTCTTGAACTTGGCCGGGTCCCGCAGGAAGCTCATCTGAGAACGAGCGTCCGAGACGGGGTAGGACGCCGACGTCTTGTCCGTGTGACCGACATACATCGCGAGGTCCGAAAATGCCTTCGGGGCCACGTTCTGAACGACCAGCAGCGTGGGCTCTGGTGTGGACAAGACCGTCTGCACGGCCGCGGAAGTAGGCATCACAACGATGTGGAAGGTGCATCCTTCCCTGACGGACTGCGCGACGCACACCTTCAACCCGTCCCCCCAACCTCCAATCGGGTTGTACCCCGCATCTTCGAGGGTGGTGTCGACGGCGTTCTGCAACGGCTCCGCCACCACCTTGCTCCATTGGTCGTTCGAGTCACCGAGCGCGACGACGTTGTGGTCGATCTTGCAATCCTCGTGGAATTCGTACCCTTCCTCGTACCGAATGGTACCGGGTAGGTACACGCACGCATCGGCGTCCTGGACGTACGGATCAAACTCGCGACGGGTGTAATGCAAGGCCAGCAGCTTCCCTCCAAAGACAGCCTTGACGTAGAAGCGCCATTCAACACCTTTGAACGTGGGGGTCGGAGGGGCCATCGTGTGACGGAGATGCGCGAGATGAGGTGTGTGATTGTGATTGTGTGAACCCCCGCCCCTGGATCCGACAGCGTAGCCGGGCTCCCGTCGATGCGCGGGGTGCCACCGTGCAGACAGCGACAGGGGGCGAGGGTTCCGAATTGATGCCGTCTCCCACCTGGTGGCGTCAGCTGCTCCTCGACATCGACCAAGGCGTCACGCGTCTCGCGTGGCGTTCGGGTGTCATTCACAGCACGGCCACCCGTGACACCCGCGACGTCAGAGTCGTCAGAGTCGTCAGAGTCGTCAGAGTCGTCAGAGTCGTCAGAGTCGTCGGCATCGTCGGCGTCGTCGGAGCTCGAAGCCGCCGGAGTGAATTCGACGCGCACTTCGCACTTCGTTCACGATCGGAAGCTGGGTGCGTGCTGCGACGATGGCCACTGACGAGGCGCGCGTTGACACGGCCGGGATCGACTACGGAAACATCACGCATGCTCTCGTCTTCAAATCGGACGCGAACATCACGCTCATGTGCTCGTTTAAGACAACGCGCCAATGCGACGCGGTCCATCGTCTCTTTCAAGAGTGGTACGAGATCTACCACAGCAACACGACCACCCGAACGCGAGACGACGCGGTCGCGTCCATGAAACGCTTTCTCAGGATGCACCTCATCCCTGTGGCGCGCATGCATGTTTTCCCCGGGCGAATGGTGCGCAACTGCGTCAACACCTCTTACAGCGTGATCATCAAGGTCGACAAGTCGAAGCTTCCCCCCTGGCGGCTTAAGCACCCTCTCATAGCGCGTGCGCGTCGTGTCGGAATCGAGGTGTCCGCAAAACGAAACACTGGTCACAGTCTCCTCGTCGTGTGTCAGATGGTTTGTACTCTGTGATGAAGCAAAAAGGCGTACAGGACACTGTACGGTACTGATACGAAACGAAATGGTTTGGTTGAAGACTCTGGTACTGCAAACCACGGAGCGACAGACCCCCACGACGCACGCGAGGCACACGACGCAAAGGACGCACACATGCATACGAGGTACACGACGCATACGAGACACGCAACGCATACGACGCACACGACGCACACGACGCACACGACGCACACGACGCACACGACGCACACGACGCACACGAGGCTCACGACGCACACGAGGTACACTCGCTCCCGTTGATCCCGCCCCCGTCCCCGCCTCCGTCCCCCGCCCCCCCTCCCTCTACCCTGCGCCTTCCACCCACATCAAGACGCGCCACTCCCTCCCTCTTCGCGTGAACGAGCAGAACGCAGCCACCTTCCCGAGACGTTCGATTTGAGAGAACGCGGACGGGTGCCTCACATCACAGGTCGATGATCTCGACATCGCTGCGCGTCGGAATCTGTTTGCTCTTCAGCGCCATGAGATGGAAATAGCCGGTTGTGGGGATCACGTCGCCATTCTCGTCAACCTTGAAGGTGCCGTGCTCGTTCGCCTTGTACATGTGCTCCATGCAGAAAGTCGTCCCGATGAAGTACACCACGTGGGCGTGCGCAAAGCTCACAGTGCTCTTCGCCTCCATCGCCGGAATGGACACCTCGTCGCGCGTTGTGAGGAAGAAGACGCGGCCAGCCACACCGCGCGTCGCAGCCGTGTCGATCGCTTCGAGTTGCGACTTCCAACCATCGACAAAGGCCTTTGAGTAGGACGGCTGCTCCTTCTTGAACATGATCATCTTGACGTCGTACCCGAGCGTGAGAAACTCCTTGAACGCCTCGAACGCCGCGACCGAGAAGGGGGACAGGGGTCGGCCCATCTGGCCGTCCTCGAAGTTGTCGCCTTCCGTGAGGATCGTGAGCTTGCGTGGACGCACGTCGTGCGCGGCCTTCGCGCGTTCCTTCGCATCACGTACTGCCTCTACGGCGCGCTCCTGCACCGGCACGCGTCGATCGTCGTCCGCGAGTTGGTTCTTGCCCGCAAACTTGAAGTTGAGCGCGTCGACGCCCACCAGTTCACCCTCTAGCCATGCCAGCAAGGACGGCGCGCCGACTTGAACCGCGTCCGCCGTCGCGTCCGCCGTCGCGTCCGCCGTCGCGTCCGCCGTCGCACCGTCACGAGTCCGCTTCGCAGTCTTTGGGCGGGTCGTCGCCAGAACGTACTTTTGGGTGTCTTCGTTCAGCTCGAACGCGGTAGTGAACCACCCCGTGTACGCGACAACGGCGTTCAGGGGCGGCGCGACAGACGCGACGCGCGCGTCGGCAACGCCGTTGTCCGCACCCGCAACCGCACTCGCAACCGCAACCGCGCGTCCACTCGGTTCGACTCCGCACGTGTCCATGGTGGTAGTGCGTGTGTGTGTTCACGAGATCGTGTGAACCTGCGCGACGCGACGCGGGTGATTCACGGTGGTGGCCCGCGTCCGCCTCAGCTCCTCGACACCGCAGACGACGCCCCCTTCGCAACAGGCAAGGGGCGAGGGTTCTCGTTTTCACGGCAGCCCCGGCGACGCGTCATGCCGGCCGAGCCAGCGCAACGGTCTGTTGACCCATGACCTCCCGCCCATATCCCAGATTGCACTCCCAACATCGTCGGGCAACACACGCGTCGCAATGCACCAGACGAATCCCAACGCGCACTTGCGCGTCCCAACCTCGTCGGGCAGCACACGCGTCGTCGTGCGGCAGAGGGACGGTACCGTCTTTGCGCGTGCGCACTCCGAGTCTTACATCCGGCGATCGCGTCGCATGGACTACCTCGTCCCGAGGAATGCGGACGGCGAGCAGAACAAGTTGGACTACGAGGTGACGACGCTCCGAGCGCTCTTCCGCGCCGTCGCTTTCTGGATCGACCGAACGCGCGGCAAACCGGACGCGCGCTACGCGACCGCTCCGGTGGACGCGCTCTGGAAAGGCAGCGTGATCTACTTTCTGAAGACCCACCTGACGAACGTCACCTTTGACCTCGACCTTGCCGTGCAGGACGGCAAGGTCGTTCAGGGCGGCCACTGCGAGGAGAAGACTCAGTGGTTGGCGTTGTCCTCGTCCTACCACGTCGACGCCGAGGTCGTCGCCTGCGGTGCGTCCTGCGGTGTGCGAACGAGCGTGCGCGCGAACGCGCCGTCAACGAACGTTGAGTACGCGTGCCCGGTCACCCTGGAGTCGGTCGTCGATCCAGTCGTCGCTGAGGACGGCTGGACGTACTCGCGTTCGGCGATCACGGCGTGGTTCGACGTGTGCGACAAGAAAGGGAAAGGAAAGAACTCAATGACCCCCCCATTGGCAACGTCTCCCGTCACGGGAATGCCGATTGGGCGGCGCTTGGTTAAAAACTACGCGCTCGTTGGATTGATGGGCTGACGCGACGCGACGCATTCTCCCTCACCCCCCCCCCCCCAACCCCCCCCCCCCCCCCCCCCCCCCCCCCCCCCCACCCCACCAGGCCGCCCCACCCCCCGCCCCCCCCCCCA
>Ga0129327_10002429_pt1 | contig 10834 bp, 10 predicted proteins | sample CPBDNA_6_FD_111799 | JGI IMG/M metagenome (GOLD analysis project Ga0129327, IMG submission 111799) | Freshwater to marine salinity gradient microbial communities from Chesapeake Bay, USA - CPBay_Spr_31_0.8_DNA | ecosystem: Environmental > Aquatic > Marine > Coastal | place: USA: Chesapeake Bay...
ACGAGGAAATTTGCCCTCGTTAGGTGAGTAGTTATTTTATTCACTAACGACAGCATAATGTCATGAGTAACGAAACGGAAACGCCAAGTGTCACCATTGATCCCAGTAAAGCTAATTTGCTGGGTATGACGCAAGCTCGCTTAATCGACTATATGGCGTCGTTAGGTGAAAAGCCGTTTCGTGCTAAGCAATTGATGAAATGGATACATCACTGCGGCGTTGATGACTTTGCCATGATGACAGACTTGAGTAAGGCGCTGCGTGAAAAGCTCAGTCGCCTTGCCGAGATCCGCGCTCCTGAAATTGTAAGCCAAGAAGATTCAGTTGACGGTACTCGCAAGTGGGTATTGCGTGTTCATAACGGCGGTTGTATCGAAACCGTTTATATCCCCGAAAAAGGCCGCGGCACATTGTGTGTTTCTTCGCAGGTCGGCTGCAGTTTAGATTGCAGTTTTTGCTCAACCGGTAAACAAGGTTTTCAAAACGATTTAACGGCAGCCGAAATTATTGGTCAAGTATGGCTGGCGGTTAAATCGTTTAATGGTTTTGAGGCGCAGCAAAAACGTGCCGTTAAAGCCACGCTCGTTAACGAAGATGGTATCGAACGCCGAGTCACTAATGTGGTGATGATGGGAATGGGTGAGCCGCTCATGAACTTCGATAATGTCGTTGATTCTATGTCACTGATGATGGACGACCTGGCTTTTGGTTTGTCTAAGCGTCGAGTGACATTAAGTACCTCTGGTGTAGTGCCAATGCTCGATAAGTTAGGGGAGGTGAGTGATTGTTCCTTAGCTATTTCACTGCATGCCCCCAATGATGAGTTGCGCAGCCAGTTAGTGCCTATCAATAAAAAGTACCCTATTGCGATGTTATTGGAATCAAGCCTGCGTTATATCAATGGTTTATCCGATAATAAGCGCGTCATCACAATCGAGTATACACTGATAGATAAGGTCAACGATTCGCAGCCATTAGCGCATGAATTAGTTGAATTGTTAAAAGATGTTCCTTGTAAAATTAATTTGATTCCCTTTAACCCGTTTCCGCTATCCGATTATCAGCGACCGAGTAATAATCGAATTAAAGCGTTTCAACGCATTTTAAATGAGGCAGGTTTTATTGCCCCTATTCGCACCACGCGAGGGGATGATATCGATGCCGCATGTGGTCAGTTAGTCGGGCAGGTCACTGATCGTACGCGTCGTAACGAGCGGTATCTTAATGCTCAAGTTGTTGCCGATGAACAAACTGTACGAATTGTGGGAGGTACTGAATAAATGTCAGAGCTAAATACCATCGTATTATTAAACACCCGTTTGCTTCGAGTATCGCTAAGTCTGCTTTTATTGCTGATGTTATCTGCTTGTGTGACTACCCAGCGTGGTGGTTTTGATAAGGAAGTCAGCACTGATGAGGCCATTGCTTCTCGTGTGGCTGCCGCTAAACAATATTTATTGAGTCGCAATTTCGAAGCTGCGCGTCGACATTTAAAAATTGCCTATAAAATTGATCCAGAATCAGCCGATGTTCATGATGCTTTAGCGCTGACTTTTCAGTACAGCAGTGAATATGAGTTAGCTGAATTTCACTATAATAAAGCGCTTGATTTTGGTGGGGGTGAATCTCGATTGCGTTTTAACTACGCCAATTTTTTATTCCAGCAAAAACGTTTTCCTGAAGCAGAAGAACAGTTGCAAACCATTGTTAAAGATTCGCTCTATGAAAAGCGTGAATCAGCTTTAGTAATGTTGGGTTTGTGCCAACAACAGCTTTTAGATGCGGCTAAAGCGCAGCGATCATTTGAGCGCGCATTGATTTTGAATCCACGAAATACGCGTGTGTTACGTGAATTGTCGATAATGAATTATGAAGCCAAAAATTTTCCAGATGCTTGGCGTTACTTTCAAAGCTACCGAAAAGTGGTTTCACGTCCCGATGCTGAGTTGCTATTACTCGGTATTGAATTGGCGCGAGAGCTTAACGATGCGAACGCTGAGGCCAGCTATGCTTTAGCGCTTAAAAATCTCTATCCCGATTCACGAGAATACGAAGGTTATCTGCGTCGCCAACAATATGAGTGAAAGTGAAGATAAACAATCTGCTTTAGGTACGGTTACCGATGCAGCAGCTAAGAGTAAACCAGTCGCTAGCGAAAGTGGGCTGCTGGCTTCTGCGCGCGTGCGCTTAGGTTTGTCATTACTAGACTTAGCAGATGAAACGCGTATTCCTAAGCGTCATCTAGCCGCTTTAGAAAATCATCAAGTCGATCGATTACCTGCCAAATTATTTGTGATTGGTTATTTACGAACTTGCGCCGAGCGATTGGGCTTAGGTTTAGATGAATTATTAGCTGAATACGGTGTGGCAGAAGCAATAGTGCGTGACGCTACGGCCAGTGCAAGTAGCGCCGATACTGTCCTGGCTGGCGACACGGCTCACTCAGTCTTGTCACCGGGCCCAGGTATGGCTGTTCGTCCTACCGTTTGGCGCATTGCTGCATTCGCCATTGTGCCGTTACTCTTTATTGTGCTCTTTGCATGGATTTATTCGATCAAAGACGACGCTGTTGCGCAGTCAGTAGATAGTGAAATTTCACTTGATATGCAACCTGCACCTTTAGGGCAGTTGGCCTCAGTGGCAGTTAATCAGCAGCTTCGTAACCCTGAAGTTGTAAGCGAAGTTAGAGCCGTTAGCGAAATTGAAGCCGTTAGCGAAATTGAAGCCATCAGCGAAGTTGAATCCCAGCCAGTTATAGAAACAGAATTAATAGAAGTGGCGCTTGTTGACAGTAGTGATACGGCTGTTGTTAGCCAACCAGCTGCTGTAATAGCAAACGCAGATGCTATCGATACGGCTTCATTTTCTCAGAATCAGCTGCAAGACCGGTTGGTTATTAGTGTTAAAGAAGATAGCTGGGTTCATATTACTGATTCGGCAGGTAGCCAGTTATTTCGTGATTTAGCCAAAGCGGGCAAAAAAATTGATGTCAGTGGTGCTCTTCCCTTCGACGTACATTTAGGTAATGCGCCAGGTCTAGCGTTGGAGTTAAACGGTTCGCCTTTTGCTATTACCGACTATCGAGATGATAATAGTGCGCGCTTAGTCTTAGGCAGTAGATAAAAGGCTGAGATATCGATAAGCGTACAAAGCCGTCGTCAAACAAGATTGGGTTAATTGTATTTAGCCATAAGTATTTTAAGTGAGTCAGGATTATTCATTGAAAACCATTCAAGCCGTTCGCGGTATGCACGATATCACTCCAGCACAGGCTGGACATTGGTCACGGCTAGAACAAGCTGTGGCAGAGGTATTTAGTAGCTACGCCTATCGCGAAATCCGTATGCCACTGGTCGAAAGCACGCGACTTTTTCATCGCTCTATTGGTGAAGTGACCGATATTGTTGAAAAAGAAATGTATACCTTTCCTGATCGCAACGATGAATCTTTAGCGCTTAGGCCAGAAGGTACCGCTGGATGTGTGCGTGCCGTTATTGAAAATGGCCTGCTAAATACACCGCAAAAATTGTGGTACAGCGGGCCAATGTTTCGCTATGAAAAGCCACAAAAAGGCCGTTATCGTCAGTTTCATCAAATCGGTGCCGAAGTATTTGGCTACCCTGATGTTGAAGTCGAAGCCGAAATGTTACTTTTGAATCAGCGTTTTTGGACTCGTTTAGGGCTAGACAAAAACGTTAGCCTGCAGTTAAACAATATTGGTGATAGCGATACGCGCTCCAACTATAAAATTGCGTTAGTCGAGTATTTGTCGGCGCATAAAGAATCTTTAGATGCCGATAGTTTACGTCGCTTAGATTTAAACCCTATGCGCATTCTCGATAGCAAAAATCGTGACACGCAGAAGTTATTAAATGACGCGCCACAAATGGCTGGTTTTCTATCTGAAGCTTCGTTACAAAGAGTAGAGCAGTTAAATACTTTACTACAGAGCCAAGGCGTTAAGGTTGAACACAATCCACGATTAGTTCGTGGCTTAGACTATTACAACGATACTGTTTTTGAGTGGGTGAGTAATGATTTAGGTGCGCAGGGCACAGTTTGTGGTGGCGGCCGCTACGATGGTTTAGTCGAGCAGTTAGGCGGTAAGCCTATGCCAGCCATTGGTTTTGCTATGGGCGTTGAACGTCTGTATTTATTATTAGAAGCGCAAGCCTTTGCATCATTAAAAGGCAGTGATGCTCCTGATGCCTATTTTATTGTTGCTGCAGATCAGTTGCAGACGTTTGCTTTTGATCTTGCTGAGCGATTACGTAATGCCAAGCCTGGCTTCAAAATTATGCATACACTTGCCACAACGAGCATGAAGAGCCAGTTTAAAAAAGCCGATAAAAGTGGCGCGCGCTTTGCGTTTGTTATTGGTGAAGATGAAGTGGCTAATGCCAGTGTTACCGTAAAAGATTTACACAATGGCGAGCAAGCGCAATATTCCGTTGCCGACTCGTTAGAGCATTTATTAGCTGGCCTAGTAATAAGCTAGCCGCAAACTAACATCCATTATTTTTAATTGATTATTTAGATGAGTTTAGGAGAACGAACTTGAGCGATTACAGAACAGACGATGAGCAGGTTGAAGTTTTAAAAAACTGGTGGAAAGAGAACGGCTCTTCTACCTTAATCAGCATTGCGGTTGCCTTAGCGTTGGTGTTTAGCTGGCGCACATGGCAAGACAGCCAACAAGCAAATATTGATAATGCCTCCTTTGCCTATCAAGAGTTGTTAGATGCAGTCTCTGCGGTAGAGGCTGATCCAGATGACATTAAAATTGCTACTGTTGATTTTATCGCAGAAAATTTAAAAGAGAATTATAGCGGTTCTGGTTACAGCAACTTTGCAGCATTTTTAAAGGCGCACCAAGCCGTTAAAGATGATGATTTAGTCACAGCCGAAGAAGAGTTACGTTGGGTGTTAAATAATAACCCTTCAACCGAGATGGCTTTAGTCACAGAGTTGCGTCTTGCTAAAGTATTGTTTGCCCAAAATAAAGCGGATGAAGCGAAAGCTTTGTTGGCGCGTGAAGACACGGGTGCATTTGCCCACGCTTTTCTGGAATTAAAAGGCGATATGCTGGTCAATGAAGAAGATTATCAAGGGGCAGTCGATGCTTATACTGCAGCAGAGATGGCTGTGCAGGCATTAATTATGAAGCCGCCACAAACCTTGGCTATGAAATTAACATACGCTAAAAGTTTTTTATAATTCCAGACTAACTTTGTACGACTTCCTGTAAAGAGGGTTAAAACGTTGCCACAGTCTTTATTATTATTTTCTCGTGTTGCTTTGTCTTCTATAGCGACTTCCAAAGCGACTTCTCGAATCGCCATGGTTTTATGTGCGCTAATGGTACTGCTGTCTATTACCGCCTGCGGTTCAAAAGAGGGTGATGATGAACTAAGTAAGCCTTTGCCCTTAGAGAAATTCGAGGCTAAGACGAAACTTAAGTCGGAGTGGTCGGCGGACATAGGGCCGGGTCAGGGTAAGCGCTATGATCGTCTTGCCTTAGGTTTTGATAGCGACAGTGTTTATGCTGCCAATGTTAAAGGGCAGGTGTCTCGTTACGGTTTGCAGGGTGATTTAACTTGGCGTGAAAAGCTAGAGCCATTATCGGCCGGTGTTGGTGTTGGTGTTGGTGAGTCTTTAGTTCTGGTTGCGACAGCTAACGGTGTTGTTGTGGCTTTAAATAGCGATAATGGCACTGAAAAATGGCGCAAAGATGTGCGTGGTGAAGTACTAGCTGCACCACAGGCGAGTCGTGGTATAGCGATTGTGCAAACCTATGATGGTCGCCTTATTGGCCTTAATGCTGACAGCGGCGAGCAGTTATGGGTCTACACCAGTGATACGCCAGTATTAACCTTAAGAGGAACAGCGACACCGGTTATTGAAAACGGTATTGCCTATACCGGCTTTGCTACGGGAAAATTAGTCGCTATTGATATTACTAACGGTAACCTTATCTGGGATAAACCGGTCGCGATTGCAAAAGGGCAGTCAGAGATTAACCGCATCGTTGATGTCGATGCTTCGCCATTAGTTTCTTCTAGCCGCGTTTATGCTGCAAGTTTTAATGGCTATTTATTTGCGTTTTTAAAGCGTGATGGTCGACCGTTATGGCGTTTCGAAATTTCCAGTTATCGCGAAGTCGCCGAAGGCTTTAAGAATATTTATGCGGTTAGCGAAAAAGGTCGACTCTTTGCCATAGATGCAGAGTCAGGCGAGCAACGCTGGGAACAGTCGGCATTATTAAATCGACAGTTAAGTGCGCCCGTTGTCTTTGGAGGCTTTCTGGTTGTAGCCGATTTTGATGGCTATATTCATGTTATGTCACAAATTGATGGCGCTATTATAGGCCGTACAAAAATTGATGGTTCAGGTGTTAGAGTTCCTATGCGTGTCGTTGATGACTTGCTTTATGTCTACTCGAACAAAGGTAAGTTAGTTGCCTATACACTTGAGAATATCGTTTCTAAATAGCATTATAAAATAGTTGGTACGAATTATTCGGACCAAGACCTTTAACAATAAAAGGCTAAGTACAGCGATAGATTATTATCGTTTTTAGGCCTTGATCTACCACACTTCAGGCAACGTTATGTTACCCGTTATTGCCCTTGTCGGCCGGCCCAATGTCGGCAAGTCGACTCTATTTAATCGACTCACTCGCAGCCGAGATGCACTCGTTGCTGATTACGAAGGATTAACTCGTGATCGCAAATACGGCGAAGCCTTAGTAGAAGAAACGCGCTTTATTGTTATTGATACTGGCGGTCTTAGCGGGCTTGATATCGGTATTGATGAGGCGATGGCGCAGCAGTCATTAGCGGCTATCGACGAAGCCGATGAAGTGGTGTTGTTAGTCGATGCCAAGGCAGGCTTAATGCCTGCTGATGAGTCTATCGTTAGAGAAATTCGTCGCCGTGGTAAGCCTTTTGTTTTAGTGGCTAATAAAATTGATGGCATGGATGAAAATGCTGCTGGCGAATTTTATTCTTTAGGTGTCGATCGTATTTTTCCGGTCACGGCAACGCATGGTCGTGGTGTTAAGCAATTAGTTGATGACCTATCATCGCGCTTTCCTGAAGACAGTGGCCCAGAAGATATTGGGAAGTATCGTGGCACACGTATAGCTATTATTGGTCGTCCTAATGTGGGTAAATCTACATTGGTTAACCGTATGCTAGGTGAAGACAGAGTGGTGGTGTTTGATCACCCCGGCACTACGCGAGACAGTATTTATATTGATTACGAGCGAATTGATAAAAGCGGTGAAAGTAAGCCGTATATGTTGATTGATACGGCAGGTGTTCGTAGACGTAAAAATATTGATGAAGCCGTTGAGAAATTTTCAATTCTAAAAACCTTGCAAGCCATTGCCGATGCGCAAGTAACTGTGCTCGTGATTGATGCGCAAGAAGGTTTGGTTGATCAAGATCTCCATTTAATGAGTCATATTGTGAATGCTGGCCGTGCGCTCGTCATTGCAATTAATAAATGGGATGGGCTGGATAACGAACACAAAAGCGATATTAAAGAAACCATAGAGCGCCGTTTAGCGTTTAATGATTTTGCAGAAATTCGTTTTATCTCAGCCTTGCATGGCACTGGTGTAGGCGAGCTTTATCAGTCTGTGGATATTGCTTATGAAGCTGCCACACAGAAGCTCTCGACCAATGAATTAACCCGTATTTTAGAGAAGGCCGTATTTGATCATTCGCCGCCATTAGTGGCCGGACGACGAATTAAATTACGTTATGCGCACGCCGGTGGTCAGAACCCACCGATTATCATTATTCATGGTAATCAGACGTCGTCAGTGCCTAAGCATTACACGCGTTATTTAGAAAAAACCTTTAGACGTAAGTTAAGCCTTTACGGCACACCGATTCGTATCGAGTATCGTACGGGTGATAACCCCTATGCGGGTAGAAAGAATAAGCTTACCGAGCGACAAGTCAGTAAGCGTCGTCGCTTAATGAAGCATATTAAAAAATAAGCGCTTAGTCAGCTAAGCGTATAGGCAGCTAAACGAATAGGTAGCTAAACGAATAGGTAGCTAGGGAAATAGAAAAACAAGCAAAGAAGTAAAAAACACGATCAAAAAATAGCTCAATAAGATAAACCTGTTTATCCATTGAGCTATTTTTTTGCTTAACGGTTAGTAAAAAGCTAAGTTAAATGGTTAGTCGTGGACTTAATGTAGATAACTCATTAATGCAAAGCCACCAATCAGCAATACCGTTGCAACAATAGTCAGTAAATTAAAGTACTTATCAATCCATACTTTTATGGTTGGCCCAAACCACATAATCAACAATGCCAATATGCCATAGCGAAGTGCGCGACTGGTTACGGCACCCAATACAAAAATACCAAATGGCACCAATGCCGCGCCTGCTGCAATCGTAAACACTTTAAAGGGAACCGGTGAAAAGCCAGCGATAAAAATAGCCTCAAAGGTATTGTCTGCAAAAGAGTCGGCCAATTTCAAAAATATGGCTTCATTAAAACCGGGAATGTATTGATAAAAGAAGCTATCGAGTACGCCCCATAATCCCCAGCCCATTGCGTAACCCGTCATGCCGCCCAGTACTGAGCCCAAGGTACAAATAACAGCAAACTGTAATGCTTTCTTGGGTGCGCCCATTGCCATCGCTAATAGCAAGACATCGGGTGGGATAGGAAAAAAAGACGCTTCGGCAAATGCCATTACAAATAATGCAACAGAAGCATAGCGATGTTCAGCCAGGGTCAATACCCAGTCATAAAGGTTTCTTAGCATAGGGGAATTCTTAGCATAGTATAGGTGTCTGTGAAGTGGCCTAAGTTGTGATTACAATCGATGTTATATCTTAGTTGTTCATTTTAGCTGCTGCTTCTCACTGTTTTTGGAAAAAATAGCACTTCATATAGAGAAATAGTACACATTTAGTCAATGAATTCGTTTTAAATAGCTTTAAAATCATTATATTAGACGAAGTTTCTAAAAAAGATTTTAAGCGATGTTGAGTCACAATGACGGTGCTGTTAAAAGACTAAGAGTTGTAATACGCGGTGTAGGCTTACTAGCACTGCCGTTTATTTTACTTGCCTGCGCAGATTCAGCCCATGTTATGGTAGTTGAGCGCCCGCAGCCGCCAACGGAAAAAATTAACACTCATTGGGTTAGTCCTGGTGAAACATTGTATGCCATTGCTTGGCGCTACAATATGGATCCCGCGCGTTTAGCGCGCGCCAATGGCATTCGTGCGCCTTATACGCTTAATGCAGGACAGCAGTTAACGTTAATACTAACAACCGTACCTAAGGCGCGAGCGCCGGTGGTTGTTAGCAAGCCTTCGGTGACGAAGCAGCCTAAAATCTCAAGGCCAGTGGCGTCTAAACGGTTTGATGGTTTTACTGTTTGGCAATGGCCAGCCAAGGGTGCAGTGAGTCGGCATTACTCAAGTAAGAGTAGAGCTTTGCACAAAGGTTTAGATATTCGCGGTAAACGGGGTCAATCGATTTACGCGGCTAACGCCGGTGTTGTTGTTTACGCCGGTGCAGGTTTACCAGCTTATGGAAAGCTATTAATTGTTAAGCACAATGAAACGTATTTAAGTGCTTATGCCCATAACAGCCAATTATTGGTAAATGAAGGCGATAAAGTTAAAGTTGGGCAGAAAATTGCCGAAATGGGAAAGAGCGGTACAACGCATGAGCATTTACACTTCGAAATTCGAAAGAAGGGTGTGCCGATAAACCCGTTAACTGTATTACCGAAAATGAAATAAACGATTTAATTGAATATTAAATCAGCAACAAAAATTTAAAGCATTATCCTAAAGGGGCACTTCCCATGATCGCGAATGCGGACAAAAAGATAGAAGCAAAAGACAGTACTGCAAGCAGTGCTGATAAAAATTCTGAAGTTGAAGGGAAGGACTTTAAAGATATTGCTGGTGATATGGATGGCCGAAGAAAAACGCCTGAGCGCTCTCATAAGTCGCTTGATGCTACCCAAATGTACCTTAATGAGATTGGCTTTTCGCCGCTGTTATCGGCAGATGAAGAAAAGCATTATGCGCGTTTAGCTTTATCGGGTGATGAAGCTGGCCGTAAGCGAATGATTGAATCTAACTTGCGTTTAGTGGTTAAAATTTCTCGTCGTTATTTGAATCGTGGTTTAACGCTGCTAGATTTGATAGAAGAGGGTAACTTAGGCTTAATTCGTGCCGTTGAGAAGTTTGATCCTGATCGCGGTTTCCGTTTTTCTACTTACGCAACATGGTGGATTCGTCAGACCATTGAGCGTGCGATTATGAATCAGACGCGCACCATTCGTTTGCCGATTCATGTAGTTAAAGAATTAAATGTGTATTTACGTGCAGCGCGTGAATTAAGTCAAAAACTTGATCATGAGCCTAGTGCAGAAGAAATTGCAGAGTTGCTTGAGAAGCCTGTAGCTGACGTTAAGCGGATGTTAAAGCTTAATGAGCGTGTTACGTCGATTGATGCGCCGTTAGGGCATGATTCGGAGCGTACGGTGGTTGAGACGGTTGCTGATACTAAGGTGTCGGATCCGGCTGAGTTACTGCAAGACAATAATATGCGTGCCAGTATTAATGATTGGTTGGATGATTTGTCTGAGAAGCAGCGTGAGGTGATTATGCGTCGTTTTGGTTTACGTGGTCATGAGTCGGCAACACTTGAGCAAGTGGGTGCTGAGATTGGTTTGACGCGTGAGCGCGTTAGGCAGATTCAGGTTGAGGCGTTACGTCGTTTAAAAGAAATTATGCGTAATGAAGGTTTGTCGAGTGAGTCGATTTTTAGTCAGTAG
>Ga0129327_10002434_pt1 | contig 10821 bp, 7 predicted proteins | sample CPBDNA_6_FD_111799 | JGI IMG/M metagenome (GOLD analysis project Ga0129327, IMG submission 111799) | Freshwater to marine salinity gradient microbial communities from Chesapeake Bay, USA - CPBay_Spr_31_0.8_DNA | ecosystem: Environmental > Aquatic > Marine > Coastal | place: USA: Chesapeake Bay...
AGTAGAGGTGTCGGTTACTGATAACAGCCGGGTTGAAGCCGGGCAGCTGCTGTTTCGTGTCGACGATCAGCCCTATCAAATCGCACTGGTGCGAGCCGAGGCCAATCTGGTTAAAGTCGGTGGTGATGTTGAGAGCCTCAAAGCTGAGTATTTAAATAAGCTCGCGGATCTGGATAAAAGCAAAACCCAGCGGGATTTTTACCTCCGGGAGTTCGATCGTTTAAACAGCTTGTTGGCGCGCAAAACCGTCTCTGCGGCTGAAGTGGATCAGGCCGAATATCTCTATCGCGACGCGATCAATGAGATGCAGGTAACCACTCAGGCGCTGCAGGTGGTGAAAGCACGACTGATTGATATTGATCTGCCACTGCAACAGCACCCCAGCTATCTGCTGGCCCTGGCCGAGCGCGATAAAGCCCGACTGGACCTCAGCCATGTGCGAACAGTTGCCCCCTCCTCCGGCGTGGTGGCGAATTTCTCGATCCAAAAAGGCGAATATATTATTGCTGGAGCGCCGCTATTTAGCCTGGTGGATGACAGCTATATTTGGGTTGAAGCGAATTTTAAAGAAACTGATTTGACCAACCTGCAGGTTGGCCAGTCGGCCACCATTAATGTGGATTCCTATCCTGACCATCAGTGGCTGGGTCGTGTTGCCAGTATTACACCAGGCACTGGCTCGGAGTTTTCCCTGTTGCCAGCGCAAAATAGCACCGGCAATTGGGTCAAGGTGGTGCAGCGTATCACCGTCAATCTGGCCATAGATCCGCTGATCTCAGATGCCTCTATCGGCCTTACTACCGGCATGAGCGCACGGGTAAAGGTGGATACTGGACACAGTCGCCAGCTGCCCTGGACCAATTAATGATCCATAGTTTGGTTAGCTTAGAGGTCGTCAATGTCCGTTCAAATTGAGCTGACGCCGCGGGCCAAATCCGCGGTGACCTTGGCGGTGATGTTGGCTGCTATTATGCAAATGCTCGACACTACCATTGCCAATGTAGCCCTGCCCCATATGCAGGGCAGCCTGTCCGCCACTCAGGATCAACTGGCTTGGGTGTTGACCTCTTATATAGTGGCGTCGGCGATTATGACTTTGCCTATAGGTTGGCTGTCCGGGCGTTACGGGCGGAAAAACATTTTTGTTATTTCCATCGCCGGTTTTACCTTGACCTCACTGCTCTGCGGCGCAGCCAGTTCACTCAACGAGATGATTGCCTTTCGTATTTTGCAGGGCCTGTTTGGCGCCGCACTCGTGCCCCTATCGCAAGCGATTATGCTCGACATAAACCCCAAGGAAGACCACGGTAAAGCCATGGCCATGTGGGCTGTGAGCATTATGATCGGGCCTATTTTGGGGCCTACTCTGGGGGGCTTTCTCACTGAATATTATTCCTGGCGCTGGGTGTTCTATATCAATCTGCCCTTCGGCGCAGTGGTGCTGTTTATTATTCTCAGCCTGATGCCAGAAACTGAGCGCGAAGAGCGGCCTTTTGATGGACTGGGCTTTTTTGCCCTGGCGATGTTTATCGCCTCTATTCAGCTAATTCTCGATCGCGGCCACCATCTCGACTGGCTCGACTCATTGGAAATACAGATCTACTGTACGGCAGTGCTGGCGTCACTCTGGGTCTATGTGGTGCACACCCGCACTGCTAAAAATCCCTTTATACCACCGGCAATTCTTCGCGACCGCAACTTTGCCACCGCTCTAGTATTCATGTTTTTTATCGGCTTGATTCTGCTCGCCACCATGGCCCTGCTGCCAAACTATCTGCAGAATATTATGGGTTACCCAGTATTCGATGTGGGCACCATTCTGGCACCCCGGGGCCTTGGCACCATGCTGTCGATGTTTCTATTGGGTAAGTATGGGCATCGTTTTGACCCCCGAGCACTGGTATTCTTTGGCCTGTCGGTTACCGCTTATTCCCTCTCGCTGATGGTGGAGTTCGACACCTTTGTGCCGGCCAATTTGATTATTAGCACAGGCTTTATGCAGGGTTTTGGCCTCGGATTTGTGTTTATGCCTCTGAGCATCCTCGCCTACCTGACTCTGGAACCAAAATATCGTGCTGAAGCGGCGGGACTATTTAGTCTGGTGCGCAATTTTGGCAGCAGTATTGGCGTCTCCGTCGCCTTTGTATTGCTTGCCCGCGGCGTGCAAACCCAGCACGCCTATTTGGGTGAGAATATCACCCCCTATGTCACCAACATGGGACTGCAGCAGTTGCCACAGATTTTCCATAACGAAGCGATTTCGGGGCTGATGCTATTGGATATGGAGATCAATCGACAGGCCGCGACCATTGCCTATCTGAACGACTTTAAGCTGATGATGTGGGTGGTGCTGGCCATGTTACCCATGGTCTTGTTGCTGCGCGCGCCTGACAAAGAGTCGGCCGCCACAGCAACAGGCAACACTTAATGTCTAATATCTAAAAGCCCATTAGAGGTTGGGCACAAACAAATAATCGTAGCCAAAGACAATAAACAGACTGCAAATCACCAGGGTCACCAACATCACTGGCGTGCCTTTGCGTATCCACAGCATCGGCGTAATCGCCAACTCGGGCTTGCCGGTCTGCCGCGCCAGACGCTCGGAGACTGTAACAATATAAACATTGGCCGTAGAGCCTATATGAGAGCCATTGCCCCCCATACCCACACCCATGGCTAGCGCCCACCAGAGCACGCTGACATTGATACCATCTTGCTGTAGCCCGGATAGCACCGGAATCATCGCCGCAGTAAAAGGAATATTATCGATCAGCGCCGAAAAGATTGCCGCCACCCAGAGAAGCTGAAGCGCCGCTCGTTTCGGGTGCTCAGCAATCGCATCGCGAAACTGATCGCCAATCACCTCCAACAGTCCCGAGTGCTCGACACCGCCGATCACCACAAACAGTGAGATAAAGAAAATCAGCAGCGGTGTTTCAAGATGCATGGTCACCGCCTCAAGCTCAATGGTCCGTGACATAAACACCAGCAGTGTTAGGCAAGCAGCGGCCACCAACCAAGGCTGCCAACCAATGCGATGGTGAACCACAAACAGCACCACCATTACCAACATAACAAATAGGGATTTATGCCAGAGGCGACGGTTTGTGTATTCAACCACCTGATCAAAGCTGTGCACTATGGGGCTAGTGAGCTCTTTTTTAAACAGGAAGCGCATGCCCAATAATATGCTTAACCATGCTAATAGAACTGGCGGTCCCATATGCACAATAAACGTATTAAAACTGATCCCCGCAGCCGAACCGATCATCAGATTTGGTGGATCGCCCACCAGAGTTGCAACACCGCCTGTATCTGACAACAGTGCCGCGGAGAGTAGATAGGGAACCGGTGAAATACCCATGGAACGACAGATCATAATAATCAGCGGCCCAAAGATAATCACCGTGGTGACATTGTCTATCAGCAGCGAGATCACAGTGACTACTGTGCCCAGGAGAATCAGCAATTTGAGCTGTGAACCACCGCTGACCCGAGCCAGATATTGAGCCAGATGATCAAAGCCCCCGGTGCTGATCATAATCGACACAATCAGCATCATAATCGCCAGCAGAAACACCACATTCCAATCGATGGCTTCGAGGGCCAGCTGCGGTGAGTAAAAGCCAAAATACTGTCCGGCGACAATAATCGCCCCGGCACCGGCCATGGCAAATTTTGCCCGTTCGATACCGTGAAACTGTTCGGTGAAAATACCGAGAAAAGTGGTGCATAGGATAATGGCGGAAACCATCATCGGATCTGTCAGTTCAACCATTTCTAAATTACCTGATACTTGCTTGCTGTGTTGAGGGAAGGCGATCAGGGTATTTATAGCCAACAATTGGCATCTTGGTGGGATATATGGAGGTAGTTGATTTCTAGGAAGTAGTACTGGTGCGGAACGGGAGGAAAAAGCAGCCTCAAAAGTGACGCCCTGGCATCATGCTTTCGTGCAAGATAGCAACGACCTCTGCGTAATAAACCCAGCCACCTAGGTGGCTGGGACACAGAATGATCGCCGCAGCTACAGCCCCGCAGCCATCTCCCGCGCCGCTCTCAGCTTGGCTCTAAAGCTTTCGTTGCGCGCAGCACCAGCCACTGGCTGACTGGAGAACCAGACCATCACGGTGTCGGCCTTGCGGTTGATATAGATAACCTGGCCATGAATACCGACGGCGGCGAATTCACCAATACTCGCATCGAGAATCCACCACATATTGTGGTAAGCAGACCAGGTCTCTTCTTTATAGTTGCTGTTGGCGGTCATATTGGCCTTTAACTGATCGCTGACATCTAAGGTGGTATCAACCCAATTAGCGGGGATAATCTGCTGGCCATTAAATTTGCCCGAGTCGCGAATCATCATGCCAAAGCGTGCCGCGTCTCTTAATGTGCTGTTCATGCCGCCGGTGACTGCAGGCATATAGGCTCTGTCCACGGCAATGATAGCGTCGTGTTCGGCACCAAGTTTGGCCCAGATATTCTGCTGAATAAAGTCGTGGAATGGCTGTCCGCTGATGCGCGCAATCAACCAGCCCAGCACATCGGCATTGCTCGAGTTGTAGTCAAAGTTATCACCGGGCTCGCGCTCGGGATCAGGCTTAATAAAGCGGCTGAGAAAATCATGCACACCATAGATCTCACTATTATTCGGCTGCACATCTCGGGCACCAGGGAGCCAGCCCATATTTAATGCAGGCGCATAATAAAGGGCAAAATCTGAGGTCATGTCGGTGTAGGTTTCCTTAAAATCCAAGGCGGTGGCATGGTCCAGCAGCTGTTGGATGGTGACGCGCTCAAAGCCGCTGCCCTTGAGCTCAGGAATATAGTCTGCGGGGGATTTATCCAGCTTTACCTTGCCCTGCTCCACAAGCAGACCAAAGGCGCTGCTGGCGAGGGATTTACTCATGGAGAACCAAATATGCTGAGCATGGGGATTAAAGCTGTGGAAGTAGCGTTCATGAAGCAGCTTGCGGCCCTGGATAATTGCAACACCGTCGCCATAATTGTCTTCGAATATCTGATCAAAGGGCTGTTGCTCACCGGCGGCCGAAGTGAAAAGCTTGGCACCGAGCTGAGATTGCGATGGCCCGGGGAGCTGAGCAATGTTGCCCTGACGGGGAATCACTACGGTGTTGAGTGGCGCGCCGATATTTTGAAAGGCCCACTTGCTCATCGGGTAGTCGCGAAAATTGTGCATGGTGACCTGGGAGTTGCGTGCTGGAGGCACGCCTTGCATAGGTTCTGATGTTACTAATTGTTGGTCAGCTGCAGCTAGCTGGGCGGTGAGACAGAATAATACTAGGGTAAATATGGATAAGGCAGCCTTCGAACGCATGGCCTGTTCCTCTTTATAGTTTTTATTATGGGGCTTTTTGTGCTGCCGCTGAGGATAACAGGCATGGCCTCGTGCAGCTATACCGCATTCTCGAAAGAACAGGTTATAGAGGGTATTTATATGCCAGACTATTATTAGTTCTGCTGGAACACGCGCACGTAGTCAACCAGCATACGCTGGGGAAATACCGTGTTGGCATCCGGCGAACCAGGCCAGTCACCCCCTACAGCAACATTGAAGATAAGAAAAAAGTCTTTCTGAAACGCGGACAAACTGGCACTGCTATCGATCGCCATGGTGTGATATTGCACGCCATCTATATACCAGGTAATGCTGTCCGGGGTCCATGTGAGACCGAAGATGTGGAAGGCATTGGCCAGGGTTTCAGTGCCAGACAAGGAATAGTTGTCGCCATAGGATACTGGAGCATAGGGCTTCTTAGTGGTGCCATTAGACTCGTAAACGCCGCCATTATTCCAGTGAGCAGTGCCCACTGTGCGATTTTCCAAGCCATTGCCGCCGACCATTTCCATAATGTCGATCTCACCGCAATAGGGCCAACTGACAGTAGAGAAATTTTGCCCCAGCATCCACAGCGCTGGCCACAGACCTTTGCCTTCAGGCAAAGCGGCGCGGATATCCACACGACCATATTTAAAACTAAATTTGTCCTTGGTGTTGATCCGCGATGAGGTATAACTGCGGCCGCCATAGCTTTCTTTGCGCGCTTCGATAATCAGGTAGCCGCCCTCAACACTGGCATTCTCAGTGCCGTGGTACTGCAACTCGTTATTGCCCCAGCCATCGCCGCCAATATCATAGCCCCACTTTGAGTCGTCCAGAGCGCTGCCGGAAAACTCGTCCGACCAGAGCAAGCTGTAACCAGAGTAGCTTTCCGGACTGGTGTTGCCGGTTAGGCTGGTGATGCTTTCAGGGGTGGTTGTTTCAGTTTCAGTTTCAGTTTGAGCTCCCACTGAAGCATCCACAGAATTGGAAGCCGGCGCTGACCCACCGCCCCCACTGCAGGCAACAAGTACTAATGCCATCAGACCAATAACGATGGGCTGCTTAAAAACGGTAGGCAATTTAATGGCGTGACTCACTGACTGGTTCCCCGAAAGCGTTAAGAATAAATATTTGACGATGGTCAGGCTATTAAGCTCAGACATCCAGCCCAATAAGGCGAAGCCACAAAGTAATGAGACTAAAGGGGCTAGGTTTAACCAAATAGTGAACCGAATAATTTACTTATCGGCAATCATCACCAGATTGACCACATCGCCGGAGCGGTTAACCAACTGCTGGCGACTGAATTCTTCTCGATAGACAGGCTCAGCCTATGCTATCGATAGCCTAGTGAGATAATCGAGCTATTTGAGTAAATTCCCAGGGTTTAGCGCCTCGAAATATCCGCTGACAGCGGACTGCTTGAGCCAGCCCCGCCGCAGCGCTGGGCGCCGCTTTAACAAACGGCGGCGATGTTATATCGCATTGCTGTAGTCGACCAATTTTGATTTGTAGGTTTCCCGAGGCATGGAACCGTAGTTCACCAATGTGATATCCGAGGTCACTAACAGACGTTCTCTAATTTCACGTTTGATGCTATCGCCAAGACCGGCTGGAGGCAGCTCCACGCCCTTGCCTAGCTCAATCGATATAGGCAGTGGAGACGGTTGTGACACGCCTTTTGCAGAGGGCTGAACCTGAAACATTCCCGATACAGCCTGCTCATGTTTTTGTAATACTGAACGCAGTGCCGTCGGAAAGAAGTTAACCCCACGCACGATCAACATATCGTCAGTGCGGCCAATACATCTGATTCGCGGACCAGTTCGACCAGTGGGATTTTCGTTCATATTGACCACCACATGATCGCGGCTTCTAAAGCGTAGCAACGGCATCGATTGGCGCTGCAGTGCCGTATAGACCAACTCACCCTGAGCACCATCAACCCATGGAATGGGTTGTCCAGAGTCACTGTCAATCAGCTCCACATGAACGAAGTCTCTGGCCATAAAGCTCATGCCATTGCCGTCGTCGTCTTCGGCCCACACCGACAGGGAAATATCGCCGATACCCATAGACTCGCGCACTCGGCAACCCAGTGCAGATTCAATCTGACCTCGAATCATCGGATCGCCACCACCAGGCTCACCGGCAGTAATCATATTTTTCAAGCCAAGCGATTCTGGGGCAATGCCATTATCCCGGCACCATTCAATCAAATACAGAGCATATGAAGGCGTACAGCTTACACCGGTGGCACCGAGGCGCTGTATCGCCGTTACCATGCGCTCGGTGTTACCGGTACCAACCGGAATCACATTGCAGCCAATCTTATCAAAGCCGTAGTAGACGCCACCGGCGACAAAAGGGCCAGCATTGAAGCCAACCACTACTGCTTGGCCAGGCCTGAACCCGGCAGCGGTGTATCCGCGCGCCACATTGGTCGCATACATATCCAGGTCAGACTGAGTCAACCCCAGGTAGCAGGGCACACCAGTGGTGCCGCTGGTGCTAAAGACGCGGCGCAATTGAGCGGGGTCCACAGCCAGATGTGCACCATAGGGCGGGCAGCTGGCTTGGGTTGCGCGGATTTCGTCTTTTTCAGTAAACGGTAGCTTGGCAATATCTTCCAGGCCGTTGATATCCCGCGCACTGGTGATTCCAGCCTCGGCCAACTTGGCTTTGTAAAAGTCGGAGTGGTGTAACAAATAGTCCAGCTGGCGTTTAAACAGCTCATTATCGCGGACAAATTGCTCCTCTACCGGCCGTGTTTCCACGGCAGCGTCGTACATCATATTGTTACCCTTTAGCTGTTTGGTAAAACCGCAGTGTTATGGTTTGTTCCACCTGAGCACGGCGTTGGCGACATTCGAGCCCAGAGCTGCGGCGGTGTCGAGATCCGACTTGCCTGGCGCTGTGTCGGCTCCGGCATCAACATTGGATTGCGCCATTGCGCCCAGCGACGCACCCAATTGGTTGAGATCGTCTTTTGATCCCGCAGAATGATTGTTGCCGGGCATCAAATTGAGATTGACCCAAACCATGCCGTGCTGTGCCGCGAGAGTGCAAAATTGCACCAGCGTGTTTTGTTTATCGCCATTTTGTGAACCGGAGTTAGTAAAACCGGCGGCAATTTTGTAAGCCCAGCGCTGTTCCATCCAGCGCGATGAGGTGGCATCCATAAACCCTTTAAAAGCGGCACTGGCTGAACCCATATAGGTGGGCGACCCGAATATAATCGCGTCGGCTTTATCCAGTGCAGCCCAAGCGGATGACTCAGCATCGACCAAATCCTCTACCGGCACTAGATCTGCCGCGACACCCTCGACTGTATTGACGCCAGCGGCGACGGCCTGCGCTTGGCGCTCGGTGTGGCCGTAGCCTGAATGATATGCAATTGCTACTCTCATAATTTTTCCTTAGCGATGAAAATTTTCATTGTTTGGCCTGTGATCGCCACCTAACCAGCGTGCCAGGTCGGCGTGTGCATCAATTTTTTTCTGTGCATTGATTGCCTCAGCATCGTCGTGGTCAACGGTAAACTCTATCAGCAGTCCCGCCGGGTCTTTGACATACAGCGAATAGCAGTAACCATGATCGAGTATGTAGGTGTCTGGTGCCGCATAACCCGCTGCCGCCAGACGATCACGAATACCATCCTGAGTTTCTTTATCGACCACCATGGCTAAATGGCGGAAGGCCGAGTGCGCTAATTCCGGTCCAAACTCAGCGTGATCTTCGGCGTCGCGGAACTGGAAGAATGCCAGTGCCGCGCCATTGCCAATATCGAAAAAGCAGTGCATGTACACACGCTCTTTACCAAACAGATCAGCCTTTTCACACCAGGTGGCAGCTAGCTCGAAGCCGATTACCTCTTCGTAAAATTCGCGCACCGCTGGCATATCGTTGGTGACATATGCATTGTGGTGCAGCGCACTTTTTATTTGTAATTGAGCAGTCATCGATTATTTCCCCTAACTTAAAAACGCTTCATAAATTCAACGCCCCAACGATTGGGCAGTGCTTTCCATAGGAAATTGTAACCGGGCGCAGGACCTGGAGAGAATTCAGTATTGTATTCCTCATCAAAGGCATTTTTGCTCCACAACATCAGTGACCAATCGCCTTCCGCTTCAAAGCCAACACGGAAATCAACGACAGTAACTGGGCTACGACTGGTGACATTGCCCGGCTCCCACCAGGTTTCACCGGTGTACTGATAGTCAAAGCGACCGATAAAGTCAGCTGCGCCACCGAACAGGCCAGTATTTCGGCGATAGGTGGCACCGATGTTCATCGTGGTCTCGGAAACCAGTGGCGCTTGATTGCCAACATGGCTTGGATCGGCCGCCTTATTAATCTCTGAATCGGTGATGCCTATGCCAATGTAGGCGCTGAGACTATCACTGATCAGTGCATTGGCTTCCAGCTCCAATCCGCTGTAGGTTACTTCATCGATGGTGCCAAGGTTCTGGGTGCTCGTGCCCGGGTCAAAGAGGAAGAAGTAGGCATTGTCGAAATCAGTGCGATAGAGAGCCAGCGACGCACTGATGCGACGATCCATAAAGAACGACTTGGCTCCCACCTCAAAGGTTTGTGCAACCTGGGCATCGAACACATCCGAGACGCCTGCCGTTGGCACAGCTTCGCCTACGCCGGTCTGATTAAAACCACCACTTCTGAAACCGCGACTGTAGTCTGCGTAATAGGTTGTATCTTCTTTAGGCTGCCAGCGCAGAGTCAATTTAGGCTGCACTTCTGACCAAGACTCTTTGCGCGCGTCACCAAACTGCAGATCGAGACCAGAGGTGTTGTAAAGCTCTGGTGTCGCCGTGGTATTTTCGCGGGTGTCACGGTCATAGCGCACCGACGCCGACAGCTCGACGGTCTCGCTCAAATCCATTGACACTTGACCAAATACAGCCCAGGCAAAGTTATCCTGCGTATCAGCAAGAATATTCAGCTGTGGCGATATGTTAGTGGGATCGACAAAAACCGAGGGACGGAAATCTTTATAGACATCGAAAACACCCAAGCCGCGGTCAATCTGGTTGCCGGTGGAAATATAACGGTCCGTTGAGATGGCATAGGCGCCAACAATATACTTGAGCGCTTGATCGTCAGGGGACGTGTAGCGAATTTCCTGAGACAGCGACTCAACCTCGAGATACTGATTCTGACTTAAGTCGGTGACGCTATCACCGGTGAGACTGTTGATAAACTGGCCGAAAGCGTCGTAGTTAAAGTAGGACTCGGCGCGGGGAGTAAAGCTAAACTGATCGCCAGATAGCACTTCGTCGAGATCGTCATAGGCAGTAATTGAGGTCCAGGTGCCACCGTCGGTGTCCCACTCCACTTTTAAAGACGAGCTGAGGAAATTACGTTCATTGTTACCTGGGTTATTGACTCGAATATCCAGATCGGTGTCGTCCGCCTCGGCGTCGATCACAAAATAGAGCGCCTGGGTTTCGAGA
>Ga0129327_10002438_pt1 | contig 10820 bp, 2 predicted proteins | sample CPBDNA_6_FD_111799 | JGI IMG/M metagenome (GOLD analysis project Ga0129327, IMG submission 111799) | Freshwater to marine salinity gradient microbial communities from Chesapeake Bay, USA - CPBay_Spr_31_0.8_DNA | ecosystem: Environmental > Aquatic > Marine > Coastal | place: USA: Chesapeake Bay...
AGAAGTAGGATATTTTAACTCATTTTACATGAAGAGATTAGCTGATCTTCCTATAGGTAATGGTGAAACAGGAGCTACAAATTACACAACTCCTACCACTAGCATAGTGCAAGAAGATTGGTATATAGAAGAGTCTAGAATCCGAGGAGGTTATAATAATGTATCAACAGATTTAGGTGTAAAAGCTTATATCGTAGAAGATAACGATGCACAACAGCGTAGAAAAAATTCATTAATATACTCAGGAGTATTTAATTCTAGAACAGGTGTAAACCAATCTAACCAATTTAGTACAGCTGAAGAAACAACTAGAAGTGTTGATCCAGCCGGAGGTAGTATACAAAAGCTTTATGCTGAAGATACAAACTTAATAATATTTCAAGAAGACAAGGTAAATAGAGCTTTAATAGATAAAGACGCAATATATTCAGCAGAAGGATCTGCTATAACAACTACAGCTAATTTAGTTATAGGTCAAATAGTCGCTTACGCTGGAGAATATGGAATATCAACTAACCCAGAATCTTTTGCTGTTTACGGATATCAAAAATACTTTGCTGATCGTAATAGGAACGCTATATTAAGATTATCTAGAGATGGTATAACTGAAATATCTAATTACGGAATGATCGATTTCTTTAGAGATAAGTTATCTTTAGTTGGAGCAACTGGTAAAATAATAGGTTCTTACGATATATATAATAAAAATTACATAATATCCTTACAAGAAGCTAATAATAATAATTACAATACATTAGGCTTTGAAGAAGCTACTAACGGATGGATTAGTTTTTATGACTACAATCCGAGTAGCGGGTTTAGTTCACAAGGTCAGTTTTTCACAACCAATGGTACATCGATATGGAAACACTATTCTACTGCTGTTAATAGAAGTAATTTTTACGGTACAGATAATAAGTCTTCTGTCAAGCTAATATTAAATCCTGATCCTACAAGAGTAAAAACATTCAAGACAATAGACTATGAAGGCACGAGCGGATGGGAAGTTATATCTTTAATTTCAGATGATACAGGTACAGATTTTGTTAACGGAGTATGGGTTAATAATAGCGAGAAAGGAACTAGCACTGCTGATCCAGCAACTTTTACTTTAACAAACAGTGGAAGCGGATTTTACGTTACAGGTAACAATGTAGGTACTTCATCAGATGGAACTGGGGTTGGAATGAAAGTTAATATAGTTGTAGGGGGTGGCGGTAGTATAAGCCAAATATCTATAATTGATCCTGGATTTGGATATCAGCCAGGGGATGTGCAACAAATAGACATAAATAGCGGAAGCGCTCTTGGAGTTTATGCTACATTTGTGTTAGATACATATACTAACATATATAGTAGAATTTATAGTTACAATGAAGGTTTATATTTTGAAAGCAATATTCCTTATAGAGCTGGGTTTGATAGAAAACAAAACAGATATGTTGCCCCTATATTAAATAATTCACCAACACCTTTACCTGGTCAAGTATTATCCGGACCTAGTAATACAGGTATAAAAGCTTATTATACAACAGTAACAATGCAAACAGATACTACCACAAATCCAGGTGGATTAAAAGAGCTGTTCGCGGTAGGATCAACATACGGAAGATAAAACAAATAACATGATAGAATTTTTAGAAATATTTTTATTTGGACAAGGCGATGTTCAAATGGCACTTGAACCACTATCGGCAGGAATTGCTATTGGAGGAGCTGTGCTTAATGTTGTAGGCGGCCTATTTGGCGGAGGAGCGGCTAAAAAAGCTGAAAGAGCAGCTAAAAGAGAAAGAGCACAACTACAAAGAAAGTTGAATTATTTAGAAAACAATAGACAAGCAATAATAAACCCAGCTGAAGGGGTTTCAAATTTAAGCGGTCTAGCGCAAGATTTAAGTGGACAATTAACAAATCCAATGGCTAACCTAGGTGTAGCAACACAAGCTGCTGAAATGCAAATTGAACAAGCTGATATATCATTAGCTAATACTCTAGACACTATAAGAGCAACAGGAGCAGGGGCTGGTGGCGCAACCGCTTTAGCTCAAGCGGCTCTACAAAGTAAAAAAGGTGTATCTGCTAATATTGAACAGCAGGAAGCTCAAAATGAAAGATTAAGAGCTCAAGGAGAACAACAATTGCAGCAACAAAGAATGGCTGAGCAACAAAGAGTTCAAGGTTTGCAAATCAGCGAAGGCGGTAGAGTGCAAGGAATGGAAATGCAAGGTAGACAATTTCAATTTCAAACACAAGAAAACAGAGAGGACGCTAAATTAGATAGAGTTTCCACTCAACTAGCAGGAGCACAAGCAAGGCAAGCTCAAGCAGGGGCAGATAGAACAGGGGCATTAACAGGTATGATAGGGGGTTTAACTTCTATTGCTAGTGCCGTTATTCCAACGAAATAATAAGAAAAGCATGAGTTATAGAAATCCACAACAAGTAGTAGATACACAGTCAGGGCAATATGTTAGAGACATGATGAAGAATGTTACTAACACGGCTGTTAATCTTATACAAACGCGACAAAAAGAGTTAAGAGAGACTCAAAAAAGAAACGTTGAAATGCAAACAAAGGTTATTCAAGCTCAAGCTAGAATAGCTAATAGCGCCAACGCAGAAGATGTTAAAAACTCCGGTACAGACTGGGCAACATCAATTAGAAAAGGCTTAGATGAGTATGGTGAATTATATGCTAAGTCTCTTAAAGATCCCTTAAGTTTTACATCTGAAGATGCTTTAAGAATGTCTTCATTGGCTAATATGGGAACTCAAATTAAACAGCAAGCGGTAGAAGATCAAGCTGACATGGAAGAGTGGACTTCTATGATTGAATCAGGAGCTGGAAATTATGGCGGTTATGATATGTATGGTAATTCTAAAATATATGAAAGATTGAATATTCAAGGACAAGTAGGCGCGACGCCTGGTCAATCTATTGGTGTATTTGATTGGGATCCTGAATCTGGCGGATTAACAACCAAAGTTATATCCTATGATGGAGAAGGCAACGAAGTAGGTACTAATGCTAATAGGGGAGCAGAACTTCCTGTAATCGCAAATCCTACTAAGAATATGCAAGAAATTGCAAACGCTATAAGAATAACAAAAAAAGATTACTACAAAGACCAGGCAAGCACTCCTGATTATGATCCTGTAACTAAAAAAACCGAGTATTACCGGGATGTAAATATGGACCAGTTAATAGCTGACGTTAGATCGCAATCTGATGGTTATATAGTAGGTTTAGGTACTCAAGGAGCGATTAGATTAGGCAATAACACAATGCTTGATGAGATGGACGATCCCGCTAAAGGTCAGGGTTTTATAAAAGGCGATTTAGCTAAAATAATGGATCCAGATAAAGTTGTATGGCAAATGAATGAAAATGGTAAAGTAAATGACCCACAGCTTGAAAGAATTCAAATAGCTTACGCTAAAAAAATAATTAAAGATAGAGGATTAGCACCTAGGAAACCAGTAGACACAGTAAGAGATCCAAAACCAAATGTTGAAAAACCAAGATTTATTCAATTTCAAGATGCTATAAAAGAAGGGGTAACCGGTAGTACAATTCGAAAAAGCGCAACTGAAAGATGGGAATTAAAAGGGGATGAAAAGGTGGATAATAAATACAACCCAGATCGTCAATATGTATTGCCTGCAATAAAAGATCCAACTTCTCCCAGCAAAAATCGTAAAGCACAAACAGTTAATTACTACAAGACTAGAAACGGTAAAGTTGTATTAAATCCAAATGGAACGCCAATGATTAACTACCCGGGTATTAATGCAGAAATAGGTTTAGCATCTTCAAAATAATTAAATTAAATAAAACTACAAACATGTATATAGATTTAGAAACAGGAGTTAGAGTAAGCGAGGCTGACATGCAAAATTACGCCGATCAAGAAGGTTTAGATATTGAAGAATACATAAGCTTAATGGGGTTTACTTTAGAATCAGATAACAATACTTCTGAATCTGCAGATATTAGTTCCGCAGATTTACTTGACCCAAATTTTCAACAAGGCGCTGCAGCGGATGCAGATGTGGTGTCTCAACCAATGACAGCATCACAAGCGGAGTATGTGGAACCAGAAGATACGGAATCACAATCGGTAGATACTTCTTTGGATTCACCAGATCCTGCGCCTAGATTTATAGAGTTTAAAGGTAAAGGAGATAGACCTGGTGCTATAGTATATGAAGATACTTATTTAGAAACTAAAGCAGGTCAGCCAGGGTATCCAGATACTTTTGATGAATATGCCGCTGCTTTTAACACAACACCGCAAAGTTCAAGTACTGAAGAAATAGCTATTAAAGCTACTTCAAATGAAAAAGTTTTTGAAAGTTTAAATAATTCATTTAAAGGCATAGACTTAAGTGAAAAAACAAGTAGTTTTGATCTTAACCCAGGCAATACTAAAATATATAATCAAGAAGAAGAGGTTGTCAGGCCAACACTTAACCAGCTATTTGAAGGCTCTGGAGTTGATTTTGAAGAAATTGATATAGTACAAGAGGGTGATGTAAATGCAGTGCTTGGAAGCGAAGCTTTAAGAGCTAGAATTAAAAACCCTGAAACAGGGGAATATATATATTCAGAAATCTTAGAATTGGAATCTGATGGGTCTTTCATGAACAACGATAAAATTGAAAAATTTTTAGATGAAAATAAATCATATTTAGATCTACCTAAGTGGACTAGGTCTAAAAATAAAATGATCGCAAAGTACAAGCAATGGAAAAATAGCGAATTAGACCCTATAATAAATAAAGCAAGAGTTGAAGCGGAACAAGCATATATAGTCAACCCAGATCTTTTTAAACCTTACGATAAAAAAATATTTGTAGGAGGATTTAATACCAGTACTACTGTTACAGAAACAATCAACCCTTACCAAAAAGAAATAGCTCAAGAAATAAATAGGCTAGAAAGAAAAGGTGTCAAAGAAAACTTAGAAGCACAAGCAAAAATAAACGTAAGACAAAATTTAAAACAAGCTGATATAAACGAAGCAATACGCGAAACCAGAGCTAAATTTATAAATGCATCTTCTAACACAGAAAAAGCTCAAGCATTTTTATACGCTAGCGAAACCTTTGTTAAGAAAGAGGAAGCTAAAGCTTATAATAAAAATAATGAAGAGGCTCAAATAGCTAAAGAAGGAGCGAATAAATATCAAAAGCAACAACAGACTGCTGTAGATGTTTTTAGCGCAACTCCTAGCGAAAATCAAAGTGTTGATGATTTTATTGCTCAACAAAAAAATAAACTGCAACCTATAATAGACGAGCTAAATATAGAAATACCTGAAGATACTAAGGAAAAAATAAATAGCCCAAAGTTAAACATGCTTCTTGGTTTAGACGAAGAGGTTTTGTTACCTAAAAGTTTTTATAATATAATGATGGCTTTAGAAGACGCAAAAAATGCGAACATAAGCAATTATAATGATAAAAGAATCAAGATGGCTGAAAGCATAGGCGACATATCAGATATTGATGTTGCGATGGAAGCTACTGCTAAAAATTACGAGCTTGTAGAAAAATACGCTGTAAACGCTGGGCTAGGTTTTCAAGATATTGTTGTAAATACAACAATGCTTGGATTAAATATATTATCATTAGGGCAAAGTGAAAAGGTAGCTCAACTGGGATCAGATTACGTTGAATACACAAAAGAAATTAGAGATTCGTATCAAAGAGATGTTTCTTTTGATGAAGCTTTTTCTACACCTGGAAATACAGGTAAATTTATAGCGCAAGAAGTAGCAAATCAATTACCTATATTTTTAGCTATGGCTGCTTCTGGAGGTTCTGCCGCTTATGTAATTGGAGCATCTAGTGCTGGAGGCAAGATGATGGATATGCAAAATGAAATAGCTACAGGTACAGCCGAGTATTCTCCTATTAAATTATGGGCAACAAGTTTAGGCTACGGTTTAGCAGAAGGTCTTTTTGCTCAAGTAACTACAGTACCTATTTTAAAAAGAGCTAAGCTTAATTGGATGAATAACGGTAAGGAGTCTGTTGTTAATAATTCCATGAGGGAATACGCAAAAACCCAATATAAAGGACTTATATATGAGCCTATTTTAGAAGCTTCAGGTGAAGCTGCAACGGTTGGAGTACAGAATCTGATAGACGGTAAACCTTTTATGCAAGGCATGGACCACGCGAGTACCTCAGGTTTAGCTTTTGGTTTTGCTTTTGCGGCAATACCATTTCTTAAAGGAATGTACAATTCTCAGTTTTCTACCTATGAAACTAGAAGTGAAATTAGAACCATGCAAAATGAGTTAGATGGTTTAAACAAAAAGTTAAACCTAAACTTGTTTGCAAATTCCAATTTATCTGATAAAAGTAAGTCTATTTTAAAAGGGAAACAGGATTTACTAAAACAATCTATTGAAGAAAAAAGTATTCAGCTTGCAGATAAAATTAAGCAGCAAGAAGTAATTGTAACTAATAATTTAACAGAAGGCGCAAAAAACGAAGTAGTAAAAATTATAAACAAACAGGCTGAATTAGAAAATATAGCAATAGAAATTCAAAAAAACCCTAATATAAGCAACAAGGAAAGAGCTCAATTAATAGCTGAAGTAAAATCGCAATACGATGTTGTGGTTAAAGCAAGAAACGAAGCGGTTAAAGATGAAACCATGCTTAAGAATGGTACAGAGTGGGCTGCTTTTAAAGGATTAAATAGATCTGAATCTCAGGAATATTTAGATACCGCAGATGCTATGCTATCTGGCGAAAGAAACGGTAAGCAAGCAAGTAAAGAAGATATAAATGATAGAGCTTATGATCTTTATTTTGGAGATAAAATTAGAGTAGAAAATAAAAAATTAGGTAGAAGTAATTCAAGCCTGTTTAAAAACTTTAAATCTTTTGATACAGTAGACGAGGCTATTAAGGAAGTTAATAACGATGATACTATAGCTGCTGAAGATAAAAAAGAAACAATCCAAGCGTTAAAAAATGGTAATGATGGCTATTGGAATCCAGCTAGTAGCACTATGGTTGCTATTGTTGAAAACCAAGTAAAAAACCAAAGAAAGTACACTAAAACTCATGAAGTAGGTCACAAGGCTTTTGAAATGCTATTAGGTAATCCTAAAAATAATGCTGCCTTTAAAGGTATAAGTGATCAACTTTTGTCAACTTTAAAAGCTACAGATAGAAAAACCTACGATAAATTTATAAAAGACGGTATTAATGATGATGCAGGGAACATAGACCCTACAGAAGTAATATCTAGATTTATGGAATATGTTGCCGACGATCAAATAACAAATGTGCAAAAAGCAAAAGGTATTTCTGGTCTTTTTGGTGTTATGATTCAAAAAACATTTGGCAGCGATTACAAATTTGATTTCAGAGGAGAGCAAGATATATTTAATTTTGTTGTTGGATTAGGAAAAAAATTAAAAGACGGTACTCTAACTACAGCTGATATTAAGAAAGCTAAAGAAAGTAAAGTTATAAAAGATTTACCTACTTCTGATACAACAACAGACGCTGATAAAAAAGTTAGCTTTAGTAAAGCTCCTTTATTAGATAAAATTAATTCACTAGTTCCACCATCAATTACTACTCAGGAAGAATACTTTAGCCCTAAAATATTTAATGAAGTTTTTAAAGCCACTGAGGAAGGTGGTGCTATAAGTAATTATATAAAATCAAAAGCTTCGAGTAAAGAGGCAGGTATAAAGACCATAAAAAGTATTCAAGAAAGATTAACTAATTATGATCCTGCTGCAGAAAGAAAAAAAGCAGGTAATAAAGAGCCTATAACTTTTGGAGAATTTATATTTTCAAATACACCGTTTGCAATACGTGATGCTAAAAAAGCTTTATTTAAAGAAAGTGAAGCTGCAAAAAAGAAAGCTGATTTGGATAGTAAAGAAGTGCAAGGTAAAACAACAGAAGAAGATTCTGGACCAACAGCAGATACTAGAAAAAAATATAAGCCATTAATTTCAAATCCTAAATTAATACCTAGTTTTATATCTAGTGAAATTAAAACAAAGCTTGCAAATGTAGCAAGTAAATTAAAATCAAAACTATCAGATAGACCTAAAGGTAAAAATGCGCAAACGACTCCATTAGTAGCAGAAATTAAAAAAGCTATTGGGAATGTTGTTAAAGATCCAAAAGCTTTACCTAAGCAGATAATAAATCGCATGGGTAATCCTAAAGATGGATCATATCAAAAGTTTTTAATAGATAATAAAAAATCTATTTTAGAGAACATGACAACCACTTATTTGCAATCGGCTATACCTGCGGCTATAGAAAAATCTGTTGGAGGTACTTATGCTTTAGATAGTGATGGTAAAAGAAAAAAAGACAGCAACGGTAATGATATTTTTAAACCAAAGTTTGTTCCTTATCCAGAATGGGTAGGTAAAGAAATCGACCGTGAAAAAGTTTCTACTAATAAAAAAGGAGGAACATCTGGTAATCAAATAGTTAGAAGAGCTATTCAGGTAGAAGTAGATGGTAAATTTGAAGACAGCATTACTGACGAAGATTTTGTAGCAAATTTTGTTGGTAGTGATGGAAAAGTTATACGCGGTAAAAGAGAATCACTAGGAAAAGCATTAGCAGAAGAAGCTGGATTTGAGGTTTTTGTTTCAGAATTAAAAAACGATAAAGTAGTTACTCAGAAAGATTTAGACGAAGACGTAATCGGACAGTTTGAAGGTAAGCAGGCCGGGGATTTTGTTAGCGATGTAAGACAAGAATTCAAAGATAATCAGGAAGCTTTGGGAGAAATCTTAGGAGATGATACTGTGGCTTTAGTGTCGAGAGATATTGAAAGAGGTACCGTTAAGTTTAGTAAAGGTAAAAAACAAGCGCTTATAGAAATAGCTAATGCTAGGTCAAGTAAGAAAGTTAATGAAATTATTGGTATAGAAAAACAAGCTATAAACAATAAAAACAGAGTACAAAAACAAAAAGATTTTGAAAAAATAATAACAAAATACAATTTATCATTAGAAGCTTTTGATGGAGGTGCTTTAAAAAATTCAGGAGCTATAAGAACTAGACCTCGTAAGTCAGGAGCTGATGCTAATAAGCTAAATAAATGGTTGGCAGCTAATCCCAAAGTAAAATTTTCGCCAAATCAAGTTTGGTATGCCTTAAGTAACGGAGATTGGATAAAAGCAACAGATAGAACATTAGATACAGGAAATATTGTATATGATCCACCTACACTTGAAGCTATTGCTAAAGTTGATGATGGAAATGCAACCTTAGTAGCTAATACTAATAGATTATATTATGGAGCAAGCGATCCAGCTTATATTGCCGCTAGAAAATTGGCCGCTAAAAATTCAGTAGACGCTTCTGTGTACAAAACAGGTAGAGTTACTACAGACTTTTTTGGAGTAAAAGCAATTGAAAAGTTTAAACAGAACATGCTACTTATGGAAAGGGTTGCTTATGAGCTGCAAGACGCCGTAGCCGCAGGAATGCCTAAGGAAATTGCTGCAATGATTATCGAAGGAGGGTACCAAGCAACTTCTGGTTTTATAAAAATAGCAGCAGGTTTTAAGTATAAATCAAAAGTTTTTGAATATGCTTTGTCTGGAAAACCAAATCAAACAAGAGGTAAAAAATATAGAGAAGAACATAATCCACCTGCTTCAACAGTAGGAGGAACATTATTATGGGCTATTGTTAATAATCAAGTGGCGGATGTAATGCCTTATGTTAAAAAGAATTACTATCAAACTCAATTATCAGTTAAAGATGATGCTAAAATTGATGACGCTAAATTAGATGGAACTTTACCTGAGGGATATAGCTTACTTAATGATCCAGTAATACGTTTAATAAAATCAGGCATTGGGTTAAGTTCTTTAATAGATCCAAACACAGGGATAAGCATGGCTCAAGAGTACGGCGTTAAAGTAGACGATTCTGCTTTGCAACTTCAGCCAGACGTTATAGAAAAGCAAGGTGAACTGGTAGAAAGACAATTAACAGATCCTAAGTTTACTAAGAAAGATTCTCAAAAATTTATTGATCAATTCATTAAGCTAGCGCCTGCGTTAAACAAGGCAAACATTATAAACAATAAAAAATTAGCATATCCTTTTAAAGAAAAAGTAACCAGTAAAAAATTACTTGATAGGTCAAACACTATTCAAAAAGCAATTAATAACGGTAGATCCGTTAGCTTTTCTAGTGCGCCTAAAAAAATACGTGTATTTGATTTTGATGATACTTTAGCTAGAACTAATAGTAATGTACTATATACAATGCCGGATGGCACAGAGGGCTCTATAGATGCCGCTACGTTTGCAAAAGACGCGAGCATGATGCAAGCTGAAGGCGCTATATTTGATTTTAGTGAATTTAGCAAGGTTATGGATGGTAAAAAAGGCCCATTGTTTGAAGTAGCTAAAAAAATAGCGCAAGCTAGGGGTACTAAAGATGTGTTTGTTTTAACCGCTAGGCCTCAAGATGCTGCTGGTCCTATACAAGAATTTTTAGCTGAACTTGGTTTGGACATTCCATTAGAAAATATTACCGGCTTGGCTGACGGAGATCCTAAGGCAAAAGCTAACTGGATGGTTGGTAAAGTAGCTGAAGGTTATAATGATTTTTACTTTGCTGATGATCATTTAGGAAATGTTAAAGCTGTTAAAGATGTATTTAATACTTTCGACGTGAAAGGTAAAGTGCAACAAGCTAAGATTAAATTCAGTAAAGGTTTAGACAAGGGCTTTAATGATATGATTGAGCGTCAAACCGGTACAGAATCTTTTAAAGAGTTTTCTAAAGGTGTAGCG